>Ga0066376_10005967_pt1 | contig 10157 bp, 6 predicted proteins | sample Knorr_S15_td_Bot_FD_77009 | JGI IMG/M metagenome (GOLD analysis project Ga0066376, IMG submission 77009) | Marine microbial communities from Southern Atlantic Ocean transect - Knorr_S15_td_Bottom_ad_5009_LV_A | ecosystem: Environmental > Aquatic > Marine > Oceanic | place: Southern Atlantic... | reverse complement strand
TGGCGATCAGTCCCCGGTCACTCTGGTCCTGGGCCACGTCGGCGAGGCTGGTCATGGCTCCATTGAGCTGATCCATGGCGGTTTCGAGTTGCTCGATCGCGGTGTCGAGGTCCTTGGCCTTGCGTGCGGTGGCGGCGGCTCGCAGCGCCTTGACCGCACCGAGGTAGGCCACGTTGAACTCGCTTCGCTTGGCGTAATAGAACAGCAGTTCTTTGCCGCCGTTGCGGTGAATCGGTGCCCCCTGCACCCGGTACAGTTCGATCATCCACTGCGTGTAGTGGTCGTTGACCTCGTTGAACCACTTGGGGGGCTCACCCGGCTGGTTGTGTTTCAGGAACATGCCGGGGACGGGGAAGCCAAACCCGAGGGCGTTCTTGTCGAGCTTGTCGGTGGCGTCCTCGAGGTGGTCCCACCCGATCAGCAATCGTTCGCTTCCGGCTCGATTGCCGAGGATGCCTTCCCAGAGGTCGTGGTGGGCCGAGACGCGGGTGGTCTTCGGGTCCCAGGCGGCTTGCGAGAGGTAGTGGACCGTCGAATCGAGTTCACCGGGGACCCAGTATCGGGTCGAGAACCCGTCCCAGCCCAGCTTGCGGATCTCTCGGATCAGCGTATCGATGTGGCGAGTGGTCGACTGGGCGAGCACTCCGACGTTGTCGTCGGCGAGCGTCATGATCAGGCTCGCCTTGACCTTCTTGGCCGGCAACAGGGCCAGCAGTTCCTTGCTCTCGGCAATCCGTCTTGCCGTGTAGTCGACGAAGTTCAGCGTGCCGGCGTTTCGAGGCAGCACGCGATCGAGGATCGGGAACAGTGCCGGGTCGGGCTGTCTTATGACCAGTTCGACCTTCGAGCCGTCGGCTTTCTTGAGCAGCTCGCCGTCGTCAAAGAGCCGGCAGAAGAAGGCCATGCCGACCAGGTTGCCCCGGATCGACATCTCGCCGCGGTCTCCCGAGGCGATCAGCTTGCGGTTGCGGGCCGCGGCGACCAGTTTTTCGAGCGAATGGTCACCGAGATCCTGCCGTGCGTCGAGTTGCTTCCAGGCGGTGGCGGCATGAGCGCTCCATTCGGGGAACTCGGGCACCGAGACATACAGGGCATCGAGTCCGGGGTAGGTCTCGAGGAAGGCCCGGATGCGTGTGGAGATCAATTCGGCCAGTACCTTGTTATCGGGCTTGATCGTGGGCCCGGGTCCGACGGTCAGGCTTCCCAGTTGATGCACCAGGGCCGAGCCGGGCAGCACGGGTCCGAATTCCTTGGGGAATTCGAGGACCGAGGTCGAGAGTCCGACGGTCATGCCCAGTGAGTGGGAGACATCGATGATGCCGGTCATCAGTTTCCGGCCGGCGGCAATCTTCTGCTTGTAGGTGGTCAGTCCGACGAAGTCGGGGTTCTGGAAGATCTTGGCCCCCCGAAACGCGACTCGGCCGGGAGTGTCTCCATCGACCCTCAGTTCCTCACCAAACCAGTGCAACGCCGTGGACCGCTGGACGCCACGGAACTGGTAGTCGACGAAGGGTTGCCAGGCGTAGACCGACATCAGGATGCGGTTGAACTTCATCTTGGCCAGTTGCCGTATGAAGGTCTTGTGATCGGCCAGGGGCCACGATTCGGGTCCGATGGCAAAGTCGTTGATGGTCCGCCAGGTGCGGGATCTCAGTTCGGGTTCGTCGCGTACGTTGAATTCGGGCAGTTTCAGAGGCCGCTGTGGTGGGAAGAAGTCTCGGCGGAAGGTGTAGCGGGCCCCGAGGCGGTGGCCGAGTTCGCAGACGGCCCAGAAGGTGGCCGCCGGGCTGCCGCCGCCGACGACCAGGAACTTTCGACCCCCGGCGGTCTTGAACGTTCGGATCACCAGTCCCTGGTCGGAGATCTTGGGCCAGAACCGGCCGAAGCCCTTGGCGATGGCCGGGTTGGTGGTGGGGCTGCCGATGAGAATGGTGAGGTTACTGGTGGCGGGGATCCGGTCGTTGGAGAAGTCGGCGTCGACACCGAACATCTGTTTCCATTGTCTGGCGAGTTCTCTGGCGGCGTCGTGTTCGAGGCTGCCGGCCTTGCTGCCGGAGACGATGGAAATGGAATCGGCGGCGTTGAGGCTGGGGGCAGCACACAACAGGACGAGGCAAAGGCCGAGCGCGTGGCGGATCATGATGCGGTTCACTTCTTCGGGGCCGGCTTGTTGACGAAGCAGTAGAGGGTGTTGACGGTGCGGACGTAGATCCGGTTCTCGGCGATCGCCGGCGTGGCCACGCAGCTCTCGCCGACGTCGTTCTTGGCCAGGTACTTCAGTTTCGGTCCCTGTTGCAGGACGACGATGAAGCCGTTCTCGCCGGTGACGTAGATCTTGCCGTCGCCGTAGACCGGCGAGGCGTAGTAGTGGCCGAGGTTGCGGATGCGTCGGCGTGGCCACTGGGTGGTGCCGTCGACGGCGGAGAAGGCGGCCGAGATGCCTCCTTCCTTGACCACGAACAGCTGGTTGTTGACGACCAGTGGCGAGGCGATGTTGGAGGGGGCCTTGGAGTCGAGGTTCCAGACGAGGTGCGTCTTGGTGACGTCGCCGCGGCCGCCGCCTCGGATCATCTGGATGATGTTGCCGCCTCCGACCCGGTTCGTCTTGGCCTGGAAGGCGTCGTTGATCTCGTCATCGACCAGGAACCCGTCCTTGTTGGCGTCGCCCTTGTCGAACTTTTCCCAGAAGACCTTGCCCAGCTCGGTCTTGTCGAGCTTCTTGTCCTGGTTCGTGTCCTTCCACTGCAGCAGGGCGAACTTGAGCGTGCGGGCGGTGTCGCCGTAGCTCTGCACCGAGACGTAGATCTTGTCGCCGACGACCGCCGGGGTGGTCATGATGGTTCTCAGCAGCGAATGGCAACTCCAGCGCTCCTTGCCGGTCTGCGGGTCGTAGCCCTTCAGCTTGCCGCTGCCGGCCATCACGATGTCGGTCTGTTTGCCGGAGGTGACGACGACCGGGACGGCGTAGCCGCCGAGCATCTCGGGACGGCTGGTCAGCCACTTCTGCTTGCCGCTGTACTTGTCCAGCGCGACGAGATAGCTGTTGAGGTCATCGTCGAGGCAGAAGATCAGCTTGTCTTCGTGCAGGATCGGCGAATTGGCCGCTCCCCAGCCGAGCAGGTAAAACGGCATCGGTGTCTTGTGGGTCCAGAGGTGCTTGCCGCTGCTGGCGTCCAGGCAGATCAGGCCGATGGTGCTGAAGTGCACGTAGACCCGCTCGCCGTCGGAGCAGGGAGTGCACGAGGCGTGCTGGTTGGGCCAGGTGATGTCGGGCAGCTTGCCGGCCGGGAAGGATGTCGTCCAGAGTTCCTTGCCGGTGAGAGCGTCGAAGCCAAAGACGGTGAACTGCTCGGCACCCTTCTTTCCGGTGACGGCCGTCTCGATGCAGCGGCCGCCGGAGATGATCGGGCCGGCGACTCCGATGCCCAGCGTCTTCTTCCAGGCAACGTTTTCGGTGGTCGAGAAGTGGACCGGCAGGTTCTTGCTATCGGGGGAGACCCCCGTGGCGTTGGGGCCGCGGAACTGGTCCCAGTCTCCGGCGTCGGCCGGAGTCGAGATCATCGTCCAGGCGGTGGTGGTCAGGAGCAGCGGCAGAACAAAGCGGTGCATGCGTCGGATCCCCGGTGGAATGCTGACCGGACGGTGGTGATCGGGTGTTCCGGTCCGCAGTGACCATACCCCGGTGCGGCACTCGACTTCAACCGGACAGGCGACAGTCGAGGCGCCCGGGCGGAGATCGATTCGGAAGACGTTTTTTTTGCCCTTCAGCCGTGACATTCTGAATCCGGCGAACATATAATCATGGGTTCATGTGAACGAGGTGATTCCGTGAGGACACCGTATCTCGATCTGAATCGGCCCTCGGTGGCCGAGGCAGGCTCGAAGAGGCGAACCGGACACGTTGGTACAATTCCCCAGTTTTTTGAGATCGTGAGGACACCAAGATGACACGTAGACTCCTGATTGCTGCGTCGCTGTGCGTGGCTGTGCTGATGACCTACCAGGTCAACTCGGCTGCCGAGAAGAAGTCGCCCCTCAAGGGCGTCAACTGCTTCCTGAAGAAGACCAAGGATGGCAAGCCGATCCCCGTGAAGGCGTCGAATGGTGTCGCCTACAAGGGCGCGACCGTTTACTTCTGCTGCGGCGGTTGCAAGGGCAAGTTCTCCAAGGACGCCAAGTGTCGCGCCGCCAACGCCCACAACGCCAACCACCAGTTGGCTGCCACGGGCCAGGCCAAGCTCGCCAAGTGCGTGTTCACCGGCAAGAAGCTGAACCCCGCGACCAAGATCAAGGTCAACGGCGTCACAATCTGCTTCTGCTGCAACATGTGCAAGGGCAAGGTCCTGAAGTCCAAGGCCAAGGTCGCCCTCGCATTCAGCGACAAGGCCTTCGCAAAGGGCTATGTCATAGCCAAGAAGAAGTAGAGTTTGTCGCCCAGGCGACAGCGTACTGCCAACGGGGCACTCCTCCTGCAAGAGGGGTGCCCCGTTTCTTTTTTGTATCACGCTGCGGGTTGAGCCCCGTGCGGTGGTCGGTGAAGATGGGGCAAGGAGTCAGGGGCCGCCACAGAAATGTGCGCGGCGAAACGTGTAACGGGGAGTCCGGCGATGAGACGCATGTTGGCGGGGTGGGTGGTCCTGGGCCTGGTTCTGGCAGTTCCGTTGCCGGCGGCCGAGCCCGAGTCGTCGTTGCTGAAGATGCTTCCCGACGGTGCGGTGGCGGCAGCCGAAGTCAACGGGCTGGGTGCCCGGGTCAAGCAACTGAGGCTCTCGGGGTTTCCCAGGTGGCTGGTCGATCAGCAGCGTGACTCGGGGCAGGCTCGACAGGCCGAGGAGCTCTCGCGAGGCCTCTCCGCCGCTTTGGGGGACTCGGCCTGGGAGAAGCTGGAGACGCTGCTTTCAGACCGATTCGTCGCCGCTGCCTATCCTCCCAGCGAGCAGAAGCCCGGGATGCCTCGTGCGGCGGTGATCGCCGAGGTGCGTAACGAGGCGGCTTTGCGGGAGGTGTTGTTGCGTGCGAGTGCGTTGCTGATCGCCACCGAGGATCTCTCGAAGTCTAGAAAGCAGGCCGGCGGCTACAACCGCATCTGGCTCAAGAACGGCTTCCGCCTGGCGTTTGGCGCCCGGCACATCGTCGCGGCGACCGACACCAGGCTGCTCGACGACGTCCTGGCGCGGCTCACCGCCAAGGTCCCGCCGGGCGGCTCGCTGGCCGACGGCAAGTTGCTGAGCGAAGCGGCCAGGACCTGCGGGGCCACTCGCCCGCTGATGGGCCTGTACGCATTCCCGAAACAGGCCGCCGCCGCCTACCAGCAGCCTCTGCAGATCCCCACCCAATCCGACAACGCCCTGGCCTCGCTGCTCTTCGGCGACCTGCTGCTGGCCGTCTCATCGAGTTCGTTTGCCGCGGTCACGGTTCGGGCTGATGAATCAGGTGTGGACGTGTCGTTGTGGCAGAGACGTGGAGCACCACCTTCGGCTGCTGTCGCGGCTGCGTTTCCCGAGACGGTCCGGGTGACCGCACCGCTGAAGCCGGCTCGTGGCACGCTGTTTTCGTTCTCGATGCATCGAGACTGGTCGGCCTGGTACCGCCAGCGGGAGACGGTGATGCAGGCTTCGGTGCTGCCGGAATTCGACAAGTTCGAGGCGGCCATCGGCAACCTGGTGCCCGGTCGGGACTTTGCCAAGGACATTCTCCCGTTGTTTGGCCCGGAGTTGAGCCTGGTGGTGATGACGCCGCCGGCCGCTTCAAAGACCGACAAACCCAGCGGACTGGCTCTGCCGGGCATGGCTGTGGTGGTCGAATTGGCTCAGCCCCAGAAGGCCGACGACATGATGCGGCTGTTGTTTCAGACGATCGTGGCGATTCTCAACTTCGAGGCCGCCCAACAGGGCACTCAGCCCTGGGTGCTCTCACACGAGACCTACCGCGAGATCGAGATGATCTATGGCCGACCTCTGTCATCGGAAGCCGACGCCGGCAACGCGGTGCTGGCGGCGTTGAGGCCGGCGGCGGCCCGTGTGGGCAGCCGCTTCATGTTCTGTTCGTCACGAGACGCCTGCCGCCGCCTGATCGATCAGCATCTCGACTCCGCCGGCAAGTCGCGGGCGGTGGCCTCGGGCACACGCACCTCGCTGTCGGTGCCCGCGGCGCTTGAGGCCCTGGAACGCAACCGCGGTCCGGTGATCGCTGGTGCGGTCCGGGACGGACGGACGTTGCCCGAAGCCCAGGCGTACCTGGCCGAGCTCGTCGAGTGGCTGGCACGGATCAAGGGGATGTCGCTCACCTCGGGGTTCCAGTCGGACGTCGGCCACGTGAGCTGGTCGTGGAGGTGGAAATAATGGGCTCGCTGTCGAGATGGAGTCGGCCCGAGGCCTTTGATATCGCCGCGGCCGGACACCTGCTGGGCCGGGCCGGTTACGGCGTCCGTTCCGATCGTCTCGAGGAAGCGGTCCGCGAGGGACTGGACCGGACGGTAGAGCGAGTGCTGAGCGGTGAGAAGCCCGGCGAGATGTTTCGGGAAACATTCCGCGAGACGGATGCGTTGCTGAAGACGTCCGCCCTGGAAGCCGACAGCATCGATTCGCTGAAGGCCTGGTGGGCGTTCCGGCTGACCGAGTCGCCTCATCCGCTCGAGGAACGCATGACGCTGATGTGGCACGATCACTTTGCCACGTCGTACCAGAAGGTGCAGTCGGTGCGGATGATGGCCGACCAGAACCGGTTGTTCCGCCGCGAGGCGTTGGGGCGTTTCGATCGGTTGCTGCTGGATGTGGCCCGCGACCCTGCGATGCTCGTCTGGCTCGACAGCAATCTGAACCGCAAGCGTCAGCCCAACGAGAACTTTTCTCGGGAACTGTTCGAGCTGTTTGGGTTGGGGCTGGGCAACTACACCGAGAAGGACATCCAGGAGGCGGCTCGTGCCTTCAGCGGCTGGCACGTCCGTCACGGGCGATACTGGTTCAACGAGGCTCAGTGCGACCGAGGCTCCAAGCAGGTGCTGGGCAAGACGGGCGCATTCGGTGGCGAGGATGTCATCCGCGTGACGCTCGAACAGCCCGCCTGCAGCCGGTTGATTGCTCGGCGATTGCTCGAGGAATTCGTCGCGCCGGGTCCGAAACCGGAACAGGTCGAGGAGTTGGCCGGCCGGCTGAAGCACCATCGCTGGCAGCTTCGTCCGGTGCTGGGCGAGTTGTTCCGTTCGGAATTGTTCTTTGCTGAGCGGTCTCGAGGGGCACGGATCAAGAGCCCGATCGAGCTGGTGGTGGGGACATTTCGGCAACTGGGTGGAACGGCGGCCTACAGCAGCATGGTCGAATTGACTGCCCAGCTGGGCCAGGACCTGTTTCAGCCTCCCAGTGTGAAGGGTTGGGATGGAGACCGGGGTTGGCTGAACACGGCGTCGATGATCCTGCGGCTGAACTTCGCAAGCGAGGTGACCGGTGGCCGCGGGCTGGGTCGGTTGGGTGAGGGTGCGGCTCGGGAGATGAAGTCTGCGGCACGAGTGGACGGGTTGACCCGTTCGATCGTCAGGCGTCCGTTGATTGCCTCGACGCGGGGGAAGATCATCAGGGAGGTCGAAGCCGCAGCTGGTGCCGATCGGCAGCGACGGGTTGCCTGGCACATGGTGGTCTCGCTTCCGGAATACCAGTTGGGATAGAGTTCGAGGACGGTCGCCGACGCTTGGCTTCGGGGCATGAGAATTGAGAGGGGTGTCATGACGGGACGTCGTGAGGTATTGAAGGCTCTGGCCGGGGTGGGTGCGGTGTCGCTGGGCGGTTCTCTGCCTGAGTGCCTGTCGCGGGCCATTGCGGCTCCAGGGGCTGTTGAGGCTGGTGACGGTCGCGTGCTGGTGCTGGTGCGGATGGCCGGAGGCAACGACGGGTTGAACACCGTGGTGCCCTTCACCGATCCGCTCTACTCCAAGAACAGGCCGGGCGTGGGCCTGGGTCGCGGCAGCCTGTTGAAGCTCAACAAGAGTCTCGGGTTTCACCCGGCGATGGGTGGCCTGAAGGGGCTCTTTGACGACGGGCGGTTGTCGGTTGTGCAGGGTGTCGGCTACCCCAACCCGAACCGTTCGCACTTCCGCTCGATGGACATCTGGGAATCGGCTCAGCCCGGGGCTGAGACTTTTTCTGACGGGTGGCTGGGTCGTGTGATCGGCAGGTCTCAGTTTCCCGACAACGCGACTCCGGCCATGGCGCTGGGACTCGATCAGCTGCCGTTGGCGTTGCGTGGAGCGGGCCTGTCGGTGCCGGTGATCAAGGATCCTGCGCAGCTGAAACTGAGACCGGGACCGGCGGTCGAGGCGCGGGGACGTGCAGGCCGCGACGTGGTCCGCAACCTGGCGGTGCAGACCTCAGGAGGCGGTCTGCAGGCGTCGTTTGTCCGCAACCTGGCCCGTTCGGCGATCGACGTGTCACGTCGGATCGGTGACGTGCTGACACGCGAAGGCGAGACCGGTCTGCCGGCGACAGGCCTGGGTCGGCGGCTCGAGGCGGTGGTGCGGCTGATCGAGGCGGGTCTTTCGAGCCGAATCTACTTCGTCTCACTCGACGGCTTCGACACTCATGCCAACCAGCAGGGTGCTCATACGGCACTGCTGAGCGAGCTCTCCGATGCCGTGGCGGCGTTCTATCGTCGGTTGTCGCAGTCGAAGATCGCCGACCGCGTGTTACTGGCGACATATTCGGAGTTTGGTCGTCGGGTCAAGGAGAACGGCAGCCTGGGCACCGATCATGGTTCGGCGTCGCAGTTATTCGTGGTAACGCCACCGGGTCGAGGCGGGATTGTCGGTGCTCATCCGAGCCTGGAAGATCTCGACGACGGCGACCTGAAGCACCACACCGATTTTCGGCGGGTGTACGCGATGCTCTTGGAGCGATGGCTGAAGATCCCCGCCCTGCCGGCCGTCGGCAAGGGATTCAAGCCGCTGGAGATCGTCTAGCGGTTGCCTGGGGACTGGCACATCGAGCTGTGCAAACAGCAGCTGCAGAGGACGGCTCAGTAGGCAATCCGCGCCGGCACCCCAACGGCGGGAAACGCGACGTTCGCCTCGGTCGTCGAAATCGCGGAGGCGAGCCGGGCCGGGGATCGGAACGGCTACCGGTCAGAGTTTCTTGGGATCGCACCGCTGGCAGGCAGCATGGCTCGGCCATAGCGTGGCTATTGGCGTTGGGGCAATGCCGATTTCGCCTTCGTCCCGGTGTCTTCCAGCAGGTACTCATTCGACCAGAGGAGGCAGGGAGTCCGAAAGAGGAACTTGCCCTGGTCATCTCGAACCAGTCGGAATGTCTTCAATTCCGCGGCCGCACAACCCATTGCCAGATCGCGATGAAACCAGACGTTGTACCGTGTGTCGAAAATCGACGTGGCCTCAACCGTCTTCAGCCTCCACTTGGTTTCGTAATGACCGGTGAGACCGCGAGCAATCTTCAGCTTCCCGGCCTGGTATTCCAACTCCCTGGACTTCTCCAGCGGCTTCGCCTTGGCCTTCGTTGCCGGTAGGAACAGCAGCGACGGCCCCCAGGAAATGTCGAGCGCCCTCTGGTAAAAACATGAGAACGTCTTCGACGTGCTTGTCGAAGTGCCGGACCTTCCCCGTGACGTCACGCTCCCAGTACCGCAGCACGTGCCTCAGGGGATTCGGGTCCTTGCGTAGCCGCTACTCGGGGACCAGACACTTCTGGATCAACTGGATCTTGCCTCGGTCGTCGACTTCCTGGAATTCGATCCAACGGCAGGCCACCTCATCCTCGACCTTCCGACCGACGAAACTGATCGTCACCTTCAGCGTCGACTTCGAACCGTCAGCTCTCTCACGGTTGACGTGGTAACCGACCCACGAGCCGTCTGCCGGCAGCTTTGCCGCCGGTGGTGCTGCGCGGGCCTGGGCCAGGCCGAGCAGGCAAACAGCCCCTGCAACGAGCTTCGCTGTGAGACTCATGATCGCGTCATCGCCAAAGCCTCGTGGGGGGGCAGAGCTCGAGGGGGCCGGGACAGGCGCTCCGTAGGGTCCGCCTGCGGCGGAACCGTGCGGCGAGCCAGTCCCTGGGGAGCCGCCGCAGGCGGGCTCTAGCTGCCCGGCTTGTTGCGTTGTCCGGGCCGGACGGTGATGGTTCGTTTGCGTTCGTCGATGCGGGTCACCTTGCCGAACT
>Ga0066376_10005966_pt1 | contig 10159 bp, 9 predicted proteins | sample Knorr_S15_td_Bot_FD_77009 | JGI IMG/M metagenome (GOLD analysis project Ga0066376, IMG submission 77009) | Marine microbial communities from Southern Atlantic Ocean transect - Knorr_S15_td_Bottom_ad_5009_LV_A | ecosystem: Environmental > Aquatic > Marine > Oceanic | place: Southern Atlantic... | reverse complement strand
CTACGAGTTACTCGGCCTGTTGTCCTTGCCGACGTTCTACGACAAGCTTCTTTGCGTGCCGCTCCTGAACCTGAGCGTGCAACGGATCGATCGGATGGCTCGCGCGCTTCCGCAGACGTGGCTCGTGGGACGCGGGGCAGGGGAGGCGATTCCCAGGCGAGCCAACCTGGCCCACATGGCGATTTGGATTCTGCTGTTCGGCGTGATGGCCACCCGCGGCGCGGCCGACGGGACGCACACCGGGGACAGTATCCCGTTCTGGCAGACCGCTTGCGACGAAGACCGGCGCAAGGCCTGCTCGACGATGGGACTGCTCGAGGTCGTGTACTGCCGCGATGGTGCGGGGTGGGCCTGTAACGAGGTCGGCGTGCATTACACGGAGGGCTTTACCCGGCCAGGGTTCGTCCTGGCCCCCAACCCCGAATTCGCCGGAGCCTCGTTCTCGAGGGCCTGTGAGCTGGGGTTCGAGGCCGGGTGTGCGAATCTCCAGTCCACGGGCGCGTTGACGCGTGGCGATCCGCCTCTGAGTGACCTTCGGGTATTGTTGCGCCAGGGACGGCTGACGCTTCAGGATATGTCCGAGCAGGACCTGCGTACCCGCGCCTGTCGGCACGGTTGGACGTTCGCCTGTACCGGAGGCACCCAGTAGCCGGGCGACAGCAGGTTGCTAAAAATCGTCCGCGGGTGTTGTCTGACGAGGCGTCTGTCTGGCCATCTCGAAGACCCGGGTGTGGCTGTTCTGCGGAGGCTCGATCTTTCTGCTGTTCGCGATCGCCGCCGTGGCGTTCGTCTTCATGAAGTGGGGAATACGCGCGGTGTTTCGTCGTAGTAGTGAACAGAAAGAGCGCCCGCCTGACTTCATGGACGAACTGGGGCGTCACCGCTAGTCGTTCGCAGGTGCTCGGGGAATTGCGGGTCGCATTGTTTCCTGCTAGTGTCATGTCCCAGATGATCGTTGAGAGGGCTTCGGGGCGTGGCGCCTGGCGGGTACGCGCGACGAGGGAGCGAATGTGCCCATGGGTTTGAGAGATCGGCTTTTCGGAAAAAAGACAGAGGACGAGGCACCGGATCCTCTGGCTGACCTGGTGCTGGAAAAGCTCAAAGTCGGCTATCTCGTCGATTACGACATGCAGACCTGGCAGGTCACCGGCTATTGCCGCTACGACTTTTCAGGGAAGGACGACAGCGTCGAGGAGTGGGAGATCACCGCGGCCGGTGAACAGCGATTCTTGGAGCGGGCCGACGGCGCTTGGTCTCTGTCGAGAAAAATCTCCATCGGCGACATTGGCGGCGACGTGCGGCAGCATATTCTCGACCACGAGGAACCGCCCGAGCGAATCGTCTTCGAGGGGACGGAGTTCACTCTGGACGCCTCCTACTCCGGTCAGATGCTGCCCGATGGCACCGGCGCCGGGCGGGATGTGATTCGTTGGGAGTTTCTGGACGGGACGGAAACGACGTTTGTCGGCGTCGAGCAGTGGAGCGAGACCGAATTCGCGGCGGCGGGCGGGTTCGTCGTGGAAGACTATCAGTTCACCCACATCCTGCCGGGGAGTCTCTAGCCATGCGCCGTCACTCGTTCGTCGTCGCCCCGTTCGGAGTGCTGGCCGTGCTGGCCACCCTCGGGTGCGACAGCACGACGCCGCTCGAACGCCTGCAGGCGGAGCTGGAACGGTACCCGGAGTATTCCGTCTCCTTGCAGGACATGCGTGAGGATGGGTACTACCATCAGTACCGCGTGGTCATCGGCGCGCCGCAAGCCGGGTCTGAGGATCTCGTCTTCCGCGACTCCCTCTTGGACTGGCAAAAGGTCGGTCGACGGGCCTACGACCAGTATCGGCCCCATCTCGGTATGGTCATCCTGTCGAAGGGCGCTGATGGCGCGGTCGACAGCAGCCAGCACCCACCCGGCTACCAGCAGGTTGGCAACGACCGGTACGGCCGGTGGCGCAACGACGGTGGCGGCCGTTCATTCTGGGAGTTCTACGGGCAGTACGCCATGTTGAGCCACGTCATCGGCGGCTTCGGGCGCCCGGTTTATCGGAACGACTGGAACGGATATCAGACCGCGCGCGGTCGTGGACAGACCTACTACGGTCCCGGCGGCGAGTATGGGTCGAACGGAACTGTCACCAGACAGACGAACCCCAATTTTTATCGCCGGCAACAGGCGCGACAGGCCGCACGCAGCCGGTCGTTTGGGGATCGGGTCAGAAGCCGCACGTCCGGCGGCACCCGCTTCGGCGGGAAGTAGGAGGGGCGATATGTCGGTGGAACAGATCGGAACGGGCTTCATCTATCTGGCGGTCGTGCTCGGCCTGCTGGTCCTCGGCAAGTGGCTCTACGACGCGTTGCACCGGAGCTTCGTGCTGCGGACGGAGTTGGTCGAGAAGGACAACCTCGCCGTCGCCCTCGCCGTGTCCGGCTACTACCTGGGCCTGGTGATCGTGCTCGGAGGCGTGGTGTCAGGTCCCGCGTCCTTCAGCGTGGTCGATGACGTGATCGGTCTGGTCATCTTCGGACTGTTGGGGATTGTGTTGCTCAATCTGTCGGCCTGGGTCAATGACACCGTGGTCTTTTCGAAATTCGACAACGAGCGAGAGATTGTCGAGGACCGCAACAGCGGGATGGGCGCAGTCGAAGGCGGCAACTATGTCGCGGTCGGGCTCATCACCGCCGGCGCGATGTCGGGCGAGGGCGGATTGGTCCCCGGCCTCGTCTACTGGCTCGCGGGTCTGGCGGCCCTGGTCGTGGCCGGGCTGCTGTACGACAAGATCACGTCATACGATTTGCACGATGAGATCGAAAAAAACAACGCCGCGGTCGGCGTCGCGTTCGCGGGGGTGTTGATCGGTTTCGGGAACATCATTCGCTTGGCGGGTGACGGCGATTTTGTGTCGTGGAACGAGAGCCTGACTGAGTTCGGGTACTACACCGTGGTTGGGTTGATCTTGTTGCCCCTGGTCCGGCTGTTCGCCGACAAGGTGCTCCTGCCGGGCGCGAGCTTGAGCGACGAGCTCGTGAAGACCAAGCCCAACCTGGGGGCCGGAGTCCTCGAGGCGGTGTCCTACATCGCCGCCTCGATGCTGATCGGATTGACGCTCTAAGGACCCTAAGGCCCCACTCCGCAGTGGGCAACGTATTCCCGAGCGGGTCCGCACGACGGCCGGGCGCGTCGGACCCATGACGACACCTGCCATCGCTCACCGGCCCCCCCCCCACGGCCTGGTGCTCAAGGCTTGCATCTTCGTCACCGGCCTGGCCGGCATCGTGGCCGAGTATGTGATGGCCACGCTGGCCAGCTACCTCCTCGGGGATGCCGTGCTGCAGTGGACGCTCACGGTGTCCCTCATGCTCTTTGCCATGGGGGTGGGGAGCCGACTCAGTCGGTTCGTGCGTGGCTCCATGCTGGACGCGTTCGTCACCGTCGAGCTCCTCCTCTCGGTGGTGTGTGCCATCAGCGCCACGCTGGCCTACTTCCTGTCCGGGTGGACGGCGAACCTGGCGCCGGTGATCTATGGTCTCGCCTTTGCCATCGGACTGCTGATCGGGGTCGAGATTCCACTGGCCACCCGGCTCAATCAGGAGTTCGACGAGCTGCGGGTGAATATCAGCTCGGTGCTCGAATATGACTACTACGGGGCGCTGGCGGGTGGTGTGCTGTTTGCCTTTGTCGCGCTGCCGTTCCTCGGACTCACCTACACCCCGATCGCGGTCGGCGCCCTCAATCTGGTCGTGGCCGGGGTGCTGTTCGCGCGGCATCGCCGGGCGTTCGTCCGGCGCCGTCTCCTGAGCGTGTCATTCGCCGGGGTGTCGGTCGGTCTGATCGCGTTGGGCGTGTTCGCCGAACCGATCGTCTTGTTCGGCGAACAACGCAAGTACCGCGACCAGGTGATCTACCAGGACCAGACCCGCTACCAGCGGATCGTGATGACACGGTTCCAAGAACACCACTGGCTCTACCTCGACGGTCACACGCAGTTCAGCTCCTACGACGAGGAGCGATATCACGAGCCGCTCGTGCACCCCGCGATGCTGGCGAGCGCGGCGCGCCGTCGTATTCTGATCGTCGGGGGCGGCGACGGTCTGGCGCTCCGCGAAGTACTGAAACATCCTGAGGTGTCGGCGGTCACCGTGGTGGACATCGATCCGGCCATGACCGCGCTGGGCCAGACGCACGAAGTGCTGGCGGCACTGAACGACGGCGCGTTCGCCGACCCCCGCGTGTCGGTCGCAAATCAGGACGGGTACGCCTATCTGCGCGATGCCGACAGCCGGTTCTGGGATGTCATCCTGGTCGACCTCCCTGACCCGCGGACCATCGACCTGGCCCGACTGTACGGACGCGAGTTCTATCATCTGGCGCGCCGGCATCTCTCCCCGGGTGGTGTCATCGTCACCCAGGCCACGAGCCCCTTCTTTACACGCCGCGCGTTCCTGTCCGTGGCCGCGACGATGGACGCGGCGGGTCTGGTGACCGCGCCGTATCACAACCACGTGCCCACGATGGGCGAGGTGGGCTGGGTGCTGGGGATGCGGGGTCGAGACGAGACCGGGGTGTCGGCGGCCCGGGACCGGGACTGGCTTCGGCAGCGCCTGGCCGGGCTCCGTTTTACGTCGTTGGACACGCGGTTTCTCAACCGCGACGCGATGGTCAGCATGCTGCACTTTGGCAAGGGATTCGATGACCAGGTGGATGTCAGCGACGAAACCAATTTCGCGATTTTCTACTACTATCGAGACGGCGATTGGGCCCTGAACTGACGGGTGGTCCGCCCGCGATGAGTACCCTCAAGACCAACGTGGCGCGGCCGTTCCTGACGTTCGTGGCGTTTCTGCACCGGGAGAACCTCTTTCGATTGATGGGGGTGATCGTCGCGCTGGTGGTGCTGGGGGCCGCGGGTCTCACGTATTTCGAAGAGAATCGGCCCTTCCCTGACGCGTTGTGGTGGGCGATCGTCACTCTGACCACGGTCGGTTTCGGAGACATTTCTCCGACGTCGCTTGGCGGCCGGCTGATCGGGGTGGTGCTCATGTTCTTCGGCATTGGTGTGCTCGGCACGTTCACCGCGACCATCGCGGGCGTGTTTGTCGAGAAGCGGTTGAGGAAGGAGCGGGGCATGGGCTCATACGGCGAGCTGGAGGACCACATCATCCTGTGCGGATGGAACGATCGGACGAAGGAAATCCTCAAGGACCTGCGGGCCGACGCGCGCGCCGCCGAGGCGCCGATCGTGCTGGTGGCCGACATCGAGGCGAAGCCGGTGGACGATGAGCAGCTCCATTTCGTGCGGGGCGAGCTGACCGAGGCACACCTGAAGCGGGCCGGTATCGAGAGGGCGGCCACCGTGGTGCTCGTCGGCGACCGGTCGTTGGAGTATGTGGCCCGGGACGCCAAGGCGGTGCTGTCGATGTTGACGGTCGAGAGCCTCAATCCCGGTGTGTATGCGATCGTCGAACTGGCCAGCGAGGACAATGTGCGGCACTGCGAGCGCGCCGGCGCCGACGAAATCATCGTGGGAGCCGAGTTCAGCAGTCGGGTCATCTCCACGGCGACCCTCGACCACGGCATCTCCACCGTGTTGCGCGAGCTGTTGAGCGCCCAGGTCGGTCACGACCTGATCACCGTGCCGGTGCCCGAGGCGCTGGCTGGACGCGCTTTCTTCGACGTGTTCTGCGACCTGAAGCGCGACCACGGCATGATCGCCATGGCCATTCTCGCGCCCGGCGACGGGGCCCGAGTCGCGGGCGTGGTGACGAACCCGGCCGGCGACATCATCGTCAAGCGTGACGACCGCCTCGTGGTGGTCTCGGCCGGCGAACGGCAGACGTCGTGACGACATGTCCCTCTTCAGTCGCGTTGGCCGGCTGGTTCGACGCGAGGTCGCTGCGCGGTGGCGCGCACGCTCGCGGCGTGCCGGCCAGCGGCAGGCGCGTGGGCCCGATCCCGCCCGCGAGGGGGGGCCGCCCGTGCAAGACGCACCCGTGGACCGCTTGCGACAGGAGGCAGCACAGGACCCGACACTGGCGCGCTACTACGCCAACCTGGAGTTACCCTACGGCGCCGACATCGAGGCGGTGCGAGAGGCCCGGCGGCGGCTGCTCAAGCGATACCACCCCGACCTCCATTCCGCCGACCCCGCGAAGAAACGGACCGCGACCGCGGTGGCGCAGGGCCTCAACCGTGCGCACGACGAACTGCTCCGCCGGCTCGATCGTAAAGAACAGTAGGATCAACAGCGACCGGGCGGCGGACCGGGCGACACGAAGTTCGCACTCCGGTGAATAGTTTGATCTCGGAGACGTAGAGAGAACTGAGACGCAAGGAGGCGTTGTGTGAATGTCTGAACATCTCGATCGAGTGAAAGGCTACCTGCTGGATCTTGGGCTCACCATCGTGACGGAGAACGAGGCAGACGAGCTGGTCGTGGTAGACGATGAGGACAACGGGATCAAGCAGCTGGTCATCGACTGTGAGCCCCCTATCGTGGTCCTCGAACAGTTGATTGCCGAGGTGCCGGCGGAGCCAGGGAATCTGTTCGTTCGGCTGCTGCAGATGAACAACACCCTGGTGCACGGCGCCTTTGTGTTGGACGAAACCGCCGAACGCATTTTTTATCGCGACACCTTGCAGCTCGCCAATCTCGATTCGAATGAACTCGAGGGGTCCATTCGGGCCCTCTCCTTGGCGCTGGCGGAGTACGGCGCCGAGCTGCTCTCGTTCTTGAAGAAATAGCTCTTGTCATTGTTCATTGTCGAAGGAGACACACCATGGCCAGTATTTTCAGGAGGTTGTTCAAGGTCGCCGAGTCGAATGCCCACGCCGCGATGGACAATCTAGAAGATCCCATCAAGATGACCGAACAGGGGATTCGTGATCTCAAGAAGAATCTGCAGGCGGCGATGGTCAGCCTGGCGCAGGTGAAGTCGCTCGCGATTCGCATGCGGAAGGAGGCGTCCGACCACAAGAAGCGGGCGGCCGATTACGAGCGCAAGGCGATGTTGATTCTCAAGAAGATGGAAGCGGGGGAGATGGACTCGGGTGAGGCCGAGCGTCTGGCCACGGCGGCGCTCGAGAAGAAGGAAGCCGGGCTGGGGCAGGCCGCCACGGCGACCACCAATCACGAGACCCAGCAGCGTATGTCGGACACGCTCCAGTCCAAGGTCGAAGATCTCAAGCGCCAGATCAGCACCTACGAGAACGAGGCGATCACCCTCAAGGCTCGGGCCCGCACCGCCTCCTCCATGCGCAAGATCAACCAGCAGCTGGCCGGCGCCGATGCGTCAGGCACCGTCGCCATGCTCGAGAAGATGAAACAGAAGGTGCAGGAAGAGGAGTCGCTGGCCGAGGCCTACGAGGAGCTCGCCGACGTGGGTGGCGACATCGACGAGGATATCGACAAGGCGTTGTCCGCGCCCTCGAGCAGCGCCGGCGCCGATTCGCTGGCCGCGCTGAAGGCCAAGATGGGCATCGCCAGTGCGTCCGCAGCGAGCAGCTAGAGCGAACTTGGGTGCGCGTGGCCCAGGTCGTGCATCACGGCCTCGGCCGCGCGCACCCCGTGATACTGCGCCTCCTCGAACAGCGAGATGCCACTCATGTCCGAGTGGGCGAAGCGGATGGCGCCGTGCGGGTCCATCGCGCGGCGGCGCGCCTCGCCCCACACGAAGCCGGGCACGGGACGAATCATCGCGTGCCCCCACAGCATGACGTCGACGTGGCGTACCAACGACTCGATGTCCGGGTGCGCCTGCGCCAGGTCGGCGAAAATCAGCGATACCCAGTCGTCCCAGCGTTGCTCGAGCATCCAGGTCCGGGCCACCTCGGGGTTGGGAATCGAGAGCGGACGGTAGTACGTCAAGACGCTCGGCCCCGGTGTCACGCGCAGATTCTGGTGGGTCGCCACCACGTAGCCGAGTGACGGACTGTCATACAGCACGTTGTCCCACGCCGCGCCGTCCGGCAGGCGATCGACGGTCAGATTCGCCACCATCCACGGGCAGTAGGTAAACGCGTTCGCGCCCGGGTCGGACGGAGGGTATCCCTCGATGACGTGCCCGGCGGTGAAACGCGGGAGCGCATAAATGGCGCGCCGGGCGCGGTACCGCACGGGGGTGTCCGTCGCGGCGTCCAGCACATCCGCCTCCACGCCGGCCAACGAGCCGTTGTCGTCGCCGCTCGTGGAGCGCAGCCGGTACACCAGCATGCCGGCGCGCACGTGGTCGCCCACGCGGTCCATGAGGTGTCGGACGATGCGACCGTTGCCTTCGGGCCAGGTCAGATACTCGCCGTTGAGCGGCCGCGAGCAGAAATAGTGCCAGCCGGCCCACGCCGAGGTGGTCTCGAGCGTGCAGCCGTAGTCATCGCGACAGCAGTAGTCGACATACCAGCGAAGCCGCTCCGACGCCCATCCGGCCCGGTCGAAATACTCACGCATGGACATGTCGTCGAGGGCCAGGATCTCGGCGTCGGTCGTGCTGGCGGCAACAGGCAGCGCGAAGGCCCGGCGGCCTTGCGCGTCGCGGTAGTTCTGATACGCGCTGACCTGTGCCTCGAACTCGGCCAACACCGCCACCCCGCCGGTGCCCTCAGGGTCCAGCAGGTCCCGCGCCGAGAGCCCCTCATGCCACTCGCCGTCGATGAAGACCCGTTCCTGCGGGGCATGGCAGAGGTGCCGTGGGTCGTAGATCGGTTCGTCGTCTGGACCGTAGGCCTGAACCAGCCCCATCTCGTCCAGGAGCTCTCGCACCGCGGGCGCCTCCACCGGGGGCACCGGCAGATAGTGGGCGCCCCATGGGTAGGCGGACACCTCGTTCTGTCCCCAGCGCGCGTTGCCGCCGGCGTCCTCCTCCAGTTCGAGGAGCGCGAAGTCGTCGAAGCCGCTCTTGGCCAGTTTCCAGGCGGCGGAGAGGCCCGCCATCCCTCCCCCCAAGATGACCACCCCCACGTCCCGCGTCGTCCGCGGCTCCGGGAGCCCGCCTTCACGCAGCCGGTGGCCGGTCTGATGGGAGGCGCCGACAATGGCGCCGCCGATACCGACGTGGCCGGAGTCGCGCGGCGCCCGGGGCGAGCACCCGGCCGCCACGGCGGCCGCGGCGGCCGGGCCCAGGCGCAGCAGGTCACGCCGGGTCAGTCCGGTCGTCGGTGCTCTCGCCGCGATGGCGGGGCTCAGGCGCGCGCCGGCCCCCGGCGTGCTCGGTGGTGTCCTACGCGTCATCTCGCGGCGCTGGTGTCATTCGGTGGCGAGCGGCGTGCGCACGTACTGGTCCCAGCCGTCGCGGTGATAGTGCACCAGAATCTGGTTGTTGAGGTGATTGACCTCGACCGGCACGCTGGCCATGTCAGGGGGGAACTCGAAGAGTGATCGGGCCACGGCCGGCGTCAGAAACCGCAAGCCGTCGGGGAAGCGTTCGGGCATCCGAAACGGGGTGCGGGAGGCCACGACGAACCCCCATTCCCCGAAGCTGGGGATCGAGGCGTGATACGGCGCGGCGTGCAACCCCGTCGCGCGCACCGTTTCGACGATGCACCAGAACGCCTGGCGGGACACGAGCGGCGAGGTGCTCTGGATCGCGATCAGGCCACCGGGGTTCAGATGGGCGGCCAGTCGCTGATAGAACGTGGTGGTGTACAGCTTGCCCAACGAGTAGTTTGACGGGTCCGGGAAGTCGACCACGATGAAGTCGTAGCTGGCCGCCTGGTCCTCGAGCCAGGTGAACGCGTCGGCGGTGACCAGTTCGACCCGTGGGGCATGCAGCGCATAGTCATTGAGCGCGGCGAAACCGTCGTGCTCGGCAAAGATCTCCGTCATCATCGGATCGAGGTCAACCAGCGTAATCTGCTCGACTCGGTCGTCTTTGAGAATCTCGCGCACCGCCATCCCGTCACCCCCGCCCAGCACCAGCACCCGACGTGGCGCCGCCACCGCGGCCAGCCCCGGGTGGACGAGTGCTTCGTGGTAGCGGTACTCGTCGACGGACGAGAACTGCAGATCGCCGTTGAGAAAGAGACGGACCTCGCCCTCCTTCTGTGTCAGCACAATGCGCTGATACGGGGACGAGCGAGACAGAATGACCGGGTCCTCATACAACTGACGCTCTGACCGCTCCATGAGGTCGTCCGAGAACACCGCTCCTACGAACAGCAGGACGACGGCGCCAT
>Ga0066376_10005963_pt1 | contig 10164 bp, 7 predicted proteins | sample Knorr_S15_td_Bot_FD_77009 | JGI IMG/M metagenome (GOLD analysis project Ga0066376, IMG submission 77009) | Marine microbial communities from Southern Atlantic Ocean transect - Knorr_S15_td_Bottom_ad_5009_LV_A | ecosystem: Environmental > Aquatic > Marine > Oceanic | place: Southern Atlantic... | reverse complement strand
TGTCTTTATATCTGGGTAATTGACAGACGCTAAAAATGGTCCAAAACGTCCGTTGCGTTTTTCCATTGCTGAATTGTCTTCAGGACAAGCAACATCGACTCGTTCTGGGAGTAACGGTTGACCTTTTCGGTCGATTGGAGCTGCATATTTACAGTCAGGGTAACTGGTGCACGAGAGGAATCGTCCATTTTTCCCAAAACGGTATTCAGTTTTACTACCGCACTCTGGACATTTGAAAATTGCTGGTTTCGTTTCAGCTTTCGCGTGTCCCATTTCCTCGTAAGCAGTTTCAAGTCGTGCGCTGAAGCGACCATAAAAATCATGCAACATCTCAACCCAATCAAATTCGCCAGATGCAACTTTATCGAGTCGTTCTTCAAGTGATCTTGTGTAATCGACACCCATGAGAATTGGAAAAGCTTCAACAAGTTTTTCTGTGACAACTTCACCAAGATCCGTCGGGTGGAATGAACGGTCGATTTTCTCTACGTACTTTCGATATTGAATGACATCGATGATTGAAGCATATGTGGAAGGTCTACCAATACCTTCACTTTCCAGTTTCTTGATTAGTGATGCTTCACTGTATCTCGATAGTGGAGATGAGAAATTTTGTTTTGGTGTGATATCAAATGGGAACAACGAGGTGCCTTCTTCCACATCAGGAAGATTTTGCTCGGTGTCAGAGGAGGGCACTCCAACGACTTTGTAAAAACCATCGAACGCCAGAGTTCGACCACCAACTTTGAATACAGCGCCTGTTTGTTTGTCTGAACGCTCAAAGAAAATTTCCGTGCGATTCCACCTTGCGGGTGTCATTTGACAAGAAACAAATCGAGACCAAATTAACTTGTAGAGTCTGCGCTGGTCCTCGTCTATTGAAGCGGGGAGGGTGTCTGGATGTCGACCTGCATCTGTTGGTCGAATTGCTTCGTGGGCTTCCTGAGCAGACTTATTCGAGGATTTATAAAAGTTTGGTGAATCTGGAAGATATGCACTCCCGAACTTGTCCCCAATGTAGGTACGCGCCGAATTGATTGCATCTGTCGAAAGGTGAGTCGAATCAGTTCGCATATAGGTGATCAGCCCAGTCTGTCCCTCTCCTTTGATACGAATGCCTTCATACAGCGCTTGTGCAGCCCGCATTGTGCGTTTTGCTCCAAACCCAAGTTCGGTTGAAGCAGATGCTTGCAATGATGAAGTAATAAATGGTGCAGAAGGTCTTGCTTTGGAGTCCTTATGTGCAATTTCTCTGATTGAATATGTTACTCCTACTGAAATCTCACCTTTGACGGTGATTCGATGTTTCGATGGACCTTTCAAGGCTTCGTCAGTGTCAACATCAACAGTTGGGTTTTCTATTCCAACTGCAACGGCGACTTTTTGTAGTTCTGTCGTGTGATCAGAGATTCCATCTTCACATTCTGCTTTTCGGAGAATTTTGAATGGCTTGCCATCGATTTCGACAAGGGATGCCTCAAGTCCACCACGTTCAGCTAGAAATGCATAGAGTTGTTTTCGCGTTGGACCTTTATCTCGTTCGTCTCTTGTTGCAAGTAAATCATTCCAGTCTTTTGATAATGACTCGGTCTTGCTTTGATCAAGAGTGAACCGACCCGTTACTCCCCATGTTTCATCAGGAACATGCGATTCGATTTCATGCTCTCGTTCAACGATCAAACGAACCGCGATCGATTGCACACGACCTGCACTTAATCCGCCAGCAACACGTTTCCAAAGCAGGGGAGAGACTTGGTACCCGACAATTCTGTCGAGAATTCTTCTCGCTTGCTGCGCATTGACATAATCCATATTGATTGGATGCGGGTGATCGAATGCTTCTGCGATTTCCTTCTTTGTAATCGCATTAAAGACGACACGTTTTGCTTTTGTTGGATCAACCTCAAGTAATTCTGCTAGATGCCATGCGATGGCTTCTCCTTCTCGATCAAGGTCACTTGCAAACCAGATATCCGATGCGACCTTGGCAGCTTTTTTCAATTCATTGACTAGTGAGTTCTTGCCTTTGAGTACCTCATATGTTGGCGCGAAGTCATGATCAAGATCAACGCCGGGTACAGGCTGCTTGACTCCCTTGGGTGCTCGAGGTGGGAGATCGCGGATGTGCCCCACTGAAGAAGTTACTACGTAGTCATCCCCAAGGTAACGCTGCACTGTTCTGGCTTTAGCAGGAGATTCGACAATGACAAGATGCTTGTCGGTAGCATCTGGGACTGCCGATTTCTTCTTTGTTTTCTTTGTTGTTTTCTTTGTTGTTTTCTTTTTTGCCAAAACGGAACTCTATTCAAAGGTAGGACAATTGGAACATTACGCCGAAATCATCGGCTAGAAGAGCACATTTCACGGAGCTCTTCGCGAACATTGAAACGAGTATCGGTTGGCTGTCAAGTCTATGGAGTATTAAATTATGTGGCCGTGATATGCGTAAGTGCTTTGTTAACAATATCTTGCGCATCTAAATCACCTATTTCAATAAAATGTGCATTTGGGAGCATTTGGAATCTTCTCAACCAATTCCTCTGTTGTTTGGCAAAACGACGAGTCAAGATTTTGATTTGTTCAATTGCCTCATCGAGGGTGCATTCCCCTGAAATATGTGCCAATAATTGCTTGTAACCGAGGGCTTCTCTTGCTTGCATGCCCAGCGTTCCCTGCAGAGCCAGAACTTCTTCCAAAAGTCCTTGATCCATCATTTCCTTCACGCGGGTATTGATTCGACGATTGATCGCTTCCACTTCCCATGTAAGCCCGATTACGATGGCATCGTTGTCGGGTGTTTCTTTCTCCCATTGAGATTGCAGTTGAGAGAGCGGTTCTCCCGTTATCTCAAAAACTTCAATTGCACGAACCATTCGCCTACGATCATTCACATGTATTCTTGTTGCTGATTCTTGATCGAGGGCTTGGAGTCGTTTGTGTAGCACTTCATTGGGTATTGATTCCAGCGCAGCCCGAATGGCAGGATCACCCTTTGGTCCATCGAACATCCCGAACAGGAGGGATTGGATGTACAGATTTGTTCCACCAACAACGATGGGCCACTTGGCCTTGTTTTGAATCTCTTTGATAGTTGTTTGTGCTTGTGTGAGCCACGCATCAACAGTGAACCCATCTTGAGAGGGGTCAGCGATATTCAAGAGGTGATGGGGAGCCGATGCCTGTTCTTGTTCTGTTGGTTTCGCTGTACCAATATTCATTCCTCGGTATACCTGCATCGAATCGGCGCAGATGCATTCTCCGCCATCTGGGAGTTGCTGAGCTAGCGAAATTGCTAACGAAGTTTTTCCGCCAGCGGTTGGTCCAAGAATCAAGACAATTGGTCGCATGACACCATGGTATGAGCATAAGATAAGGAGAATGAAAAAAACGATTGAACAAATTGAAGTCGCTGGAAAACGTGTCCTGATGCGTGTTGACTTCAATGTTCCGATGGAGGGGGAAAATATTACTGACGAGCGTCGAATTCGGATGGTGTTGCCAAGTATTCGAAGCGTTATCGACCGTGATGGATTGCTCACCCTGATGAGCCATCTGGGTCGCCCAGCAGGGAATGGATTTGAGCAAGAGTGGAGCCTTGCCCCAATCGCTGCTCGTCTAAGCGAGTTACTCGAACAACCGGTCGCATGTACTGACGATGACTCGACATCTCGTATTGTGCTTTTGGAGAATCTTCGGTTCAACAAGGGAGAGATCGATGGCGATCAAAAGTTTGCTAGCCAACTCGCTTCGAAGGGGGACATCTACTGCAATGACGCATTTGGCACTGCCCATCGAGATCATGCTTCGATGGTTGGAGTTCCAAAAGCAATGAAAGGGAAGCCAAGGGTTGCGGGCATTTTGCTTGCTCGAGAATTGCAATATCTTGACCACGTACTTTCAAATGCGCAACAACCATTCGTTGCTGTATTGGGTGGATCGAAAGTTTCTGACAAAATGGATGCAATTGAAAACCTGATTGGTACTGTGGACACAATCCTCATCGGCGGAGCGATGTCATACACTTTTTTGCTTGCACGCGGCGAAGAGATGGGCAATAGTTTGATCGAAGCCGATCGTGTTAATGATGCACGTGCAATGTTAGCACTCGCTGCCACCAGTTTGACCGAAGTTATCCTTCCCTTTGATCACATTTGCACACAACAAATCGTGCTTGGATCGTCTATTCAAGTTGTGACCTCTCCAATACCTAGTGGATGGATCGGTGTAGATATTGGTCCTGAAACAATTGCGACGTACACCAAACTCTTGAAGCAAGCAAAAACGATCGTCTGGAATGGTCCTCTGGGTGTATTTGAGATTGAAACATTTGACCTCGGAACACGACAAATTGCTGAAGCGATTGTGGCGGCAACCAACAGTGGGGCAACTTCTATTGCGGGGGGTGGAGACACAGCATCAGCCATCACTGCCTTTGGTTTAGAGGGTCAAATGACCCATATTTCAACAGGAGGGGGCGCTAGTCTACAAATGCTCGAGGGAAAAGCATTTTCTAGTGTTGAATTACTTGACGAGAATGTATGATGAGCGAAGCAAGCCATCATCTGTGGCACAAATCGAAAGGATTCCCCAAAATGCGTGTTCGTACAATTTTAATCACTGTTTTGTTTTCACTTTTCACCGTCTCGACATTGGCAACCGCACAAGGACGATCAGACAAATTGGAAGCAGGTTCGATGGCTCCTGGGCTGAATGTCGAAACGTGGGTAAAGGGAAGTTTCAACGCCGCCTCTGCGGAAGTCTATGTTGTGGAGTTTTGGGCAACATGGTGTGGGCCTTGTAAATTATCGATTCCACATTTAACTGAACTTCTAGAAGAGTATGAACTTGATGGATTACAAATCGTTGGCATTTCAACCGATAGCGAAACTGAAAAGGTAGCGCCTTTTGTTCGAAAACAAGGGCTGAAGATGAACTACACCGTCGGAATTGATAATCGACGGAGAACTTCTCGTGCTTGGATGAAAGCCGCAGGATTAGAAGGTATCCCAAGTGCATTTATTGTCGACAAGAATGGAATTATTCAGTGGATTGGGAATCCACTTGATGAAGAGTTCGAAACAACCTTGGCGAAAGTTATGTCTGGGAGATATGACGTGAAGAAGATGAAGGAAGTAAGAGAGTCGAAATCTGCTGCAAAACATTTTCGTTCACTCAATAGTTGGGATGATGCAAGAAATGCATACGAAAATGCAATCGCAATTGGTCCAATCGTCTTCGCCGATCAATACATCGAACTATTCAAAATGCTTCTCATCGACAAGAGAGATGAAGCAGCAGCGTATGAACTTGCGACCAAAATCATTACAGAGCGAGGATCAGAAGATCCGGAATTGTTGACCTGGCTTGCGAAGGAAATTGCATCCAATGAAGAGATCACTGGCTCAGCACGAAGAATGGATGTTGCGATGAACGCAGCAAGGACCGCTCAAACATTCGCAAAACGAAAGAACGATCCAAAATATATTTCTACGATCGCATTTGTTTATTACTATGACGACAAAATCGAAGAAGCGATTGACTGGCAACGAAAAGCGTATTTCTCTGCACGAGAAAAGAAAAAAGAACCGTTTAAATTTACGCTCGATAGTTACCGTATTCAGAAGCAACTTGCTGAAGAGGGTTGAGTAACTCGGATGACTACTCAAACCAACATGAGTTTGATTACATCTCCACCAACACTACCGCTTGTTGCGCCCTCGATTTTGTCCGCGGACTTTTCGAGGCTTGGGGATGAATGCACATCAGTAATTGAGTGTGGTGCAGATCTATTACACCTTGATGTCATGGATGGGCATTTCGTGCCAAATCTGACGATGGGGCCGGCATTGTGCAATTCACTCCGTGCGACGTTGCCAGACGTATATCTTGATGTGCATCTCATGGTGAATTCGCCAATGATGTACATCGAACCATTTGCAGGAGCTGGGGCGAACATGTGTACTGCCCACATTGAGGCGAACGGCGATCCAATTGAGCTGGCTGATGCAATTCACGCTGCAGGCATGGATGCTGGGATTGCCATCAATCCTCCAACGGACGTCGATTCAATACTTCCATATATTGAAGCGTTTGATTTAATTTTAGTGATGAGTGTGAATCCGGGTTTCTCGGGCCAAGCGTTTATTCCAGACGTCCTTGAAAAAGTAGAAACAGTTCGAAAGCGATTACGTCCGAACCAACGCCTTCAGATGGACGGTGGCGTGGGTTTATCCACATGTGTTGCATGTAGAGATGCTGGATGTGATGTTCTTGTTGCTGCCTCGGCAATTTTTGGCACAACCGATTACAAATCCTCGATTGCGGCACTTCGAGGAATTTGACCGATACCCCTCATTGGCACGGGCATTCAAATGAAGAATAAAGAACAAACACAACAATGGGCAGATGAAGCTACATCACCTGCACGCAAACGGTCAATTCCAGAAGGGCTTTGGATTCGATGCGATGTTTGCAGTTCAATTCTCTTTCGAAGAAGTGTCGAAAACAATCTTGGAGTTTGTCCAGAGTGCCAGCATCATTTTCGAATTGGTGCCCAAGAGCGAATTGAACAACTTGTTGACCCTGAAACATTTGAACAATTCGATGAAGCACTCGCACCAGAAGACCCGCTAAATTTCGTGGATGTAAAACCATATAAAGAGCGACTAGAAGCTGCTCAAAAGAAGACGAACGCCAAAGACGCCATTCAAACAGGGTATGCATTCATCAAGGGACGAAAAGTTGTTCTTGGCGTGATGGACTTTTCATTTTTGGGTGGATCAATGGGAAGTGTCGTCGGGGAAAAAATACACCGAGCGATCGTTCGAGCAGCGGATCAAGATCTTCCCCTCATCATTGTTTCAGCATCTGGTGGTGCTCGGATGATGGAGTCGGGACTTTCGCTGATGCAAATGGCAAAAACATCTGCATCACTTGCACGTTTTGATGCTATGGGTGGATTGTTTATCTCTGTATTAACCGATCCAACAACTGGTGGAGTCACAGCAAGTTTTGCAATGCTTGGAGATGTCATTCTTGCGGAACCAAAAGCGTTGATCGGATTTGCGGGCCCACGTGTGATTCAGCAAACTATAAAGCAGGAATTACCAGAGGGTTTTCAACGTTCCGAATTTTTGCTTAATTGTGGCTTCGTTGATTGCGTTGTTGATCGAAAAGATCTTCGCAGCGAAATTTCAAGTCTGATCGATTACGCAGGTAAATAATGAAGAAGTGGTTGCTGGTATTGGCCGCTTTTGCTTCTGCGGTTTGCACGTTGCTTTCCACTGAACCGGTTGGCAGTGGAGTTGCTGCACTTGGCGCACCGCTGCTATTGGTCTTGATCGCCATTCACGCACCCTCCGGTCGCAGTGCAATGTTGATTGTCTTTTTAACCCAAATTCCATTGTGGATTTGGATTCATCGCTGGGTTGGAGACATTGCATTTGTTGGTTGGATTGGACTCGGAATCTATATGTCTATCTGGGCGCCACTCTTTGTCTATTTGTTGAGACGAATCCAGTTGAGCAAGGCGTTCCCTGAATTATCGATTGTTTTTGTGGCACCTGTAGTTTGGGTTGGACTGGAATGCGTACGTGGGATCATATTGTTTGATGGGTATCCGTGGTATCTCGTAGGAACGGGAATCATCGACACGCCATTTGTTCAAATTGCAGCCTATGGTAGCGTGTGGTCTGCGAGTTTTCTTGTCGTGATGTTCGCAGCGGCACTTGCCACGTTGAAGTCTGTCAAACCACAAACATGGTGCATGTTTGTCTTTGTTGGTTTGTGGCTGCTCACATTTACAGGACCAAAACCACGTCGCGCTTATAATTTTCCTATTGCTGTTGTACAAACGAATGTACCCCAGTCCAACAAGGTTGCATGGACATGGGATCGACAGCAACAAGATGTCGCGCGCGCAATTGCTTTGACATACGAAGCCATTCAGCAGGCAACAGAGAAACCACATCTTGTTGTCTGGCCGGAGACGATGTTGCCCGGTGTTGGTTTTGAAGTGGATCGATTTGATTTTGCGCCATGGGATCAAGCATTGACTCCATATTGGCATTGGGCTGAAGTCATTCGGAATCTTGCAGCCGAAATCGACATTCCTATTCTTGTCGGCTCACAAACATGGCTTGATGTCAAGGTGGAGTCAGAAGTTGATCGATTGCATGTCAAACCTAGTTCTCAATTCAATTCCGCGGTTTTGGTTTTTCCCGATGGACATACAGAGCGATACGACAAGACATTTTTGACGCCGTTCGGTGAGCGGATGCCATACGTTGAGCATTGGGACTGGTTGAACGACAAAGTTCGGGGGTGGATTGGTGCAGCGATGTTGTTTGATCTTGACGAAGGGGAGGAACTCAATCGTCTAACTATCCCTATTTATGTTCCAGAAAATCCATTTATTACAGATTTACGTATCGGTACGCCCATCTGTTTTGAAGACACGGTGCCATCTGTGGTTCGGAATCTTGTTTGGGAAGATGGTGAGCGACAAGTAGAACTTCTCATCAATTTGAGTAACGATGGGTGGTTTGGAGAAGCAGACGATGCACGTTTGCAGCACATCCGCGAGGCAAGAATGCGGTGCATCGAGAACAGGACACCGATGATCAGGGTCGCAAATACTGGCACGAGTTGTGTGATTAACTCGCAAGGGTGGGTGCATCGTTATACGATGAAGGAAGACAAAGTCGCAAACCGTGAAAGTACATTTGCATTATTTTCCACCAGAAAGGGTATCGGGGTACCTCCAAGTGTCCAAGTTGGTGACAGTATTGCATGGGTATCCCTAATCGCGAGTATCCTGTTCATTATTGGATCACGTAAACGGAGTGCAGTGAATGAAGAAACTTCAATGTAGTTTGATTGTAGTCGTGAGTTTGGTTGCTTGTGGACCAGATCCGATATCGCGCGCAAGCGACACGCAGTGGAGCACCAAGAGTCAGTCATCGTCGAATGCAACAATCACAATGACGAATCAAACAGCAGCAACTGTGGATAAGAAAACGGTCAGCGCTAGGGCGTTGTTTATCTTAGAAAAAGCAGTTGAATCTCAAAGTGCACGGGTTCGTGCAAATGCAATTGAATCTCTTCGATATGCGCCTGCACCTGTCTTAGAAAAAGCAGTTCGAATTGCATTGGGTGATGAAAATCGTGGTGTTCGATTTGTCGCTGCAATGATGGTTGGTGAAGCCGAAATTTGTGAACTGATTCCTCTATTGGAACCATTACTTCTTGATGATTCAGAATCAGTTAAAGCAGCGACACTTGGTTCTATGTACAAATGTGGTAGCAATGTTGACTTAAATCCACTTGCTTCAATGCTCGACAGTGATGACCCAGAATTGCGAGGCAATGCAGCCATGATCCTCGGTCGTATGGGAAACCCCTCCGCAGTCGAGATGATTCGGAGTGCAGCACACGCATCTTCAACAACCATCACACCCATTCGTAGGCGGCTCATAAATTTACAATTGGCTGAAGCATTGGTGCAACTTGGCGAACGAGAAGAATTGGAAGTTATCCGCGCTGCAATCTTTAGTTCGATCCAAGAAGCGGAAGTAACAGCACTGGCTTGCCAGATTGCTGGTCGGTTGCATGATGTTGAAATAACTTCAACCCTTCAGGGAATTACAGCAACACCAGAACGATATCCCGACGAAATACGACTTGTTGCTGCAGCCGCACTGGCTGAGATTGCCCCCGACCGAGTCCCGATGAAACTCGTATTGCGATTCACTTCGAGTGAATCATCGAGTCTCCGATCCCAATGTGCCACTGTTTTAGGTATTCATGGGAATTCACTCAGTCTTGGGCCACTTGCACTTTTGCTCACGGATTTAGACCCATTCGTGCAAATTGCAGCCGCAGGAGCCATCATACGGATTGATAACGGTGATTCCATGGTAATTGCGGATTGACATAATGCGCCTGTGGGGGTTTAATGTGTCACGAAGACTGAAGGGGGATCACACATTGGATCAGTTGAGATTCATCTGCTCCGAATCATTTCTTGTTGTTTTCTGTTAGTAAAAGGTTTACACGTGCATATTCTGACAAAAATATTTATCGTATTAGTTACGCTTCTTGCAGTAGCGATCGTTCCACTTGTGGCTACATATACGACGAATGAGAATTCGTACAGAGCCATGT
>Ga0066376_10005962_pt1 | contig 10165 bp, 8 predicted proteins | sample Knorr_S15_td_Bot_FD_77009 | JGI IMG/M metagenome (GOLD analysis project Ga0066376, IMG submission 77009) | Marine microbial communities from Southern Atlantic Ocean transect - Knorr_S15_td_Bottom_ad_5009_LV_A | ecosystem: Environmental > Aquatic > Marine > Oceanic | place: Southern Atlantic... | reverse complement strand
CGCATCTTGATCGCACAACCAGTCTCCCCCTGCAATGGTGTCGTGGATATGGTTTTCAATGGAATCGTTGTCCTTAATTACAGCTGCAGCTCCTCCTTCTGCTGCTACGGTGTGGCTTCGCATAGGGTATACTTTGCTTACTACTGCAATGTTTAAATTTGGATTTGTTTCTGCAATGGCGATGGCCGCGCGGAGCCCTGCTCCTCCTCCCCCGACCATAACAATATCATGATTTGTAATCATTTAATGTTTATTAGATAATGATGTTGTGTGCAAAATCATAGACTTAATTAGAAATTATTATTTTTGTTCCTTGAAAAAGTTTCTGATTTATTAAAATGGGATATCATCATCTGTAAATGTTGGGGTATCACTTTTTTCAATAGGCGTATTATCACTTGTTTCAGCTGCTGTATCATTAGCTGTAGATGATGAGTTTTCAAATGTATCGTCCGCTGGCATTATTTCTTGGCCATAGTGATCAATTGCAAGCTGAGACAGCTCATCCTTTAACTCTCTCTCGGCAAAAATAGTGTCAAAATATTCATCATCTTTACCCTTGTGGCTTGGGTTCCCAACGAAGAATCCATTGATTCCTTCAACTAGTTTAAATGATTTAATTACGAATCCCTCTTCAGTTTTTACGTCAAAGAATGCTTTGAGTTTACCCCAATCTCCTTTGCGCATATTTTCAATTTTCAATGTGTTTCTCTTTTGTTTTGTGTACACATAATTTAAGTGTTAATAATTAATATTTCAATTGAATATCTATTCTATATTTATTTTATTTTATCAAAATTTATAATAGATTCTGAAATAACCTGCGCGGATTAAATTTATGAAAAATGTGTATTTTTTTGGTGATGGCAAAGCCGAGGGTGATGGTGGTCAAAAGGACTTGCTGGGTGGCAAGGGCGCCAATCTGGCGGAGATGACCAATTTGGGTCTGCCAGTTCCCCCTGGATTTACCCTCACCACAGATGTGTGCACCTATTTTATGGACAAGCATAAGCTACCCTCCAACTTAAATGATGAAATAAATGCATCAATGAAAAAGATAGAGGGTATTATGGGTAAGAATTTTGGAGATACTAAAAATCCATTACTGGTGTCGGTGAGATCTGGAGCAAGAGAATCTATGCCGGGCATGATGGAAACTGTTTTAAATGTTGGCCTCACTGAGCGTACGGTAGCTGGCCTTGCCTCATCATCATTAAATTCACGATTTGCATATGATTCATATCGAAGATTAATTATGATGTATGCGGATGTTGTGATGGAAAAATCTGGGGATGCACAGGTTGAAAATAATGTAGGGGTTCGCCATAAGCTTGAAAATTTTATGGATGAATATAAAAATAATAGGGGATGCTCTAAAGATACAGACCTTAGTGCTGAAGATTTGAGGGCGCTTTGTGGTGAGTTTAAAAATATTATTAAAAAAACGTTGGATATGGAGTTCCCTGATGACCCAAATGTTCAACTAGAAAGTGCAATTAGGGCTGTTTTTAACTCGTGGAATGGTGCACGAGCACAAAGCTATCGAAAAATTGAAAATATTTCAGATAGAGCTGGTACCGCGGTTAATATCCAAAGCATGGTGTTTGGAAATATGGGTACAGGATCAGCAACCGGGGTGGCGTTTACGCGCAATCCATCAACGGGTGAGAATGTTTTTTATGGTGAGTGGCTTGAAAATGCACAGGGAGAGGATGTAGTCGCCGGAATACGAACCCCTAATCCTCTAAATAGAGAAAGTCGATCCCCCCAATCTAAAAATCTGCAGAGTCTAGAAGAACAATATCCATCGCTTTATAAAGAACTGTTTACCATTAAAAATAATCTTGAGCTTCATTATAGAGATATGCAGGATATTGAATTTACTATTGAAAATAAACGGCTTTGGATGCTTCAAACACGAAATGGAAAGAGGAATGGATCATCCGCAATTAAAATTGCATTTGATCTACAAGATTCAAATGTGATTAGTGAAAAAGAGGTGCTAAATCGAATATCTTCTCAACATTTAAATGAAATTATGCTTCCAACTATTGATGGTGATGAAGAAAAAAAAGAGCCAGTTATTACTAGGGGTTTACCCGCGGGGCCAGGTGGGGCCTCTGGTCAAATTGTGTTTACAGCTGATGATGCACAGAGGTGGCACTCAGAGGGAAAGAGTGTTATTCTAGTAAGACAGGAAACCTCGCCAGAGGATGTGCATGGCATGTACGCTGCCAATGGAATATTAACATCCAGGGGCGGGATGACATCGCACGCCGCGCTGGTTGCTCGTGGTTGGGGAAAATGCTGCATCGTGGGCTGCTCTGATCTGGTAATTGATCCCCTGGGGAAAACGTTGAGGATTAATGATAGTATATATAGGGAGGGTGACTGGCTATCGCTCAATGGGTCTCTGGGGCATGTATATGGGAATAGGCTGTCTCTCATCACCAATAATATGAGAGGGGATCCGCTGTTTGAAAAAATAATGAATCTCGCGGATAAGCATATGAAATTGGGTGTTCGAGCTAATGCAGATACGCAGAAAGATGCAGAGAATGCGCGCCAGCTGGGCGCCAAGGGAATTGGGTTGTGCAGAACCGAGCATATGTTCTTTAGCCCTGATCGAATCTTGAGCATGAGAAAAATGATACTGGCATCCAATCTTGAGGATAGGCAGAGTGCCCTTGATGAGCTTCTTCCATATCAGCAAAAAGATTTTTATGGCATTCTAAGAGCCATGGCTCCATATCCTGTGACCATTCGATTGCTGGATCCTCCGCTTCATGAGTTTTTACCTCAAACAGAAGAGCAAATTGAAGAACTTGCTAATGAGCTTAATGTGGGTATAGAAAAAATAAATCAAATTGTTGAAGATCTACATGAAACCAATCCAATGCTTGGGCATCGTGGGTGCAGGCTTGGAATCACGTACCCAGAAATTACCAGAATGCAGGCTAGGGCAATTTTTAGTGCCTCTGCGCAGCTCCTTGAAGAGGGCATAAAACCATTTCCTGAGATTATGATTCCACTGATTGGCACTGCAGAGGAGTTTATTAATCAGCGTGATGTTGTTGTCTCTGTATACAAAGAAATGGATGTTGATGTTGAACATAAAATTGGAACGATGATTGAGATTCCAAGAGCCTGCTTGGTTGCAGAGCAGATTGCTGAACATGCAGATTTCTTTTCATTTGGAACCAACGATCTCACGCAAACCACCTTTGGCTATTCTCGTGATGATGTGGGTGGTTTTTTATATGATTATCTCAATCAATCTATTCTTCCATGTGATCCCTTTGAAAGTATTGATGTAAATGGGGTGGGCAGGCTTGTTGAAATGGCTGTAAGAGCTGGTCGGGATAAAAATCCTGAATTAAAGATTGGAGTGTGTGGTGAGCATGGTGGTGACCCAAAATCAATTAGATTTTTTAATAGCGCTGGGCTTGATTATGTGAGCTGTTCACCATATAGGGTGCCCATAGCTCGATTGTCATCAGCGCACTGTAATAAATAATATGTCTTCCAAGGTAGAAAGAAAACTCGCTGCAATTATGTTTACTGACATTGTTGGGTATACTGCTCAAATGTCTAAAGATGAAGCTGTGGCAATTAGCCTGCTTATAAAAAAGAATCCATACTAAAACCTCTTGTAAAAGAGCATAATGGCACCTATGTAAAAAGTAGGGGTAATGGATGGTGGAGCTAAATTCTTCAGCTATCCAATCCCTAAAGCAATTGTAGAAGAATACAATAGGGTGTTTAAGTAATAGTAAAATCACCATTTTTTGAGAATACCCAATAAATTTCGTATATTTAGCGAGGAAAGATTTAAAAAATTAAGGGGAGAGATATGTTTAAAAAATTAAATATTATTGTTTTGGTACTGTGTATGAGCATTGTTGTTGCTGAGGAGCTAACCAAAGAGCAACAGGAGATGATACAAGAACAGACGTTGGAAGAATTTGCAAAAATAATTTTTTCTAATGCAATGGAAGCAAAACGAGCATTTTTGGCATCCCAAACTAGAGATGCGATAATAGAAAATTTTGCGACAACAGCACCCAGATCTGAGTTTGTTGTAAACGCGGATATCTCAGAAGAATTAGCCGCTGGTGTTGAAAGCTCAACAGTGTACGTATCAACTGATAATCAAGCCACATGGCAATCTACTAATGCCACGCTTCTTGGTACGGAGGGATATGAAACAACCTGGGAGGGTGTAATATCTACGAGTGATGGCACATCATCATACTCATATTTGTCTGGCATGGTTAACTCAGAGGTTCTTGGAGAAGATTTTGGGACAATTCTTGTCTCTGGGTCTCCTCACAATGTAAATGGAAACTGGCCTCCTGGAAGCAATCTTTATGCAACCCTAGCAAATGATGTTTCAGGAGATGCCTCATCAAATTATGATATTACATCAATTCGTGGGACCTATATGGGATCAGATGCCACTGATGGTGAGGGCAATAGCTATACAGATGTGGAGCGATTTTATTTAAGTTTATCCTTAAGTGGTGGCTGCTGCGATGAGGGGAGCTTGTTTGGCCCGTGGTATCTATATGGTGTTGGAATTGTGAATCCAGAGGCTGAGGAGGCTGTTGCATATGCAATTGGATATGGTGATGGTGCCTTCGGTCAGTTAACGCCTGGATTACTTAAAATAACTGGTGATCTTGCAAGTGGTGAAATTGATGGGTTTGAGTATCTCACCACCAATATTTCATACAGCACCACTGGCAATGATATGCAGGCAACGGCTCTCATGAGCTATATAACTAATGATAGTCAGTGGGGCACATGGCCAAACTCTTATAATGGGTTTATTGTTTTGGGTGTAACTGTGGCGGTGGCGCTTGATGGGGCTGCAGAGGTTTTAGATCAAACTGACCCTGGGTTGTTTATTTGTACAACGGTACATCAAGAAGGAAATATTCCTTTAGTTTTATCATCTCCAGGCTATGATGATGAAAATAAATTATTATCGGTAGATTATTCTGATGCTGATGGAAACCTCCCCTGGTACAGAGCTGCTCAGCTTTGTTATACCCCTGGGTATAATGATGGACTTTGTTTTACATCAATTGATATGATTCCTGATAATCATATATACGCAAGTAACGTATCCTATTCCGCGGAAATTACACAGGAAATAATGGATGAATTTGATTTATCAGGAGATTATGAGGCTCATTTCTGGTTTGCGGATGATGATATTGAGAATTACCCAGCTGCACAAATTATAATGGACATCAATATTGGATCGGGTGGGTGCGGCTTGGTTGGTGACTCAAATGGTGATGGGGCTTTAAATGTGTTGGATGTGGTCCTGCTGGTTAACCTTATTCTAGATTCTAATTCAGAGGATGTTGCCTGTTCAGATGTTAATAGTGATGGCGGTTTAAATGTTTTAGATGTAGTTCTGCTGGTTAATATTATACTGGGTGGAGCTAACTAATATAGGTTTTATCGTGACATATAAATAAAAAAGCCCCTTTAATAAGGGGCTTTTTTATCTTCCACCAAAATTAAAAATAATTATTCAATCATTTCATCATCTACACCCGATAAAATATCTTCTATTCTTATTTCACCGGAGCTTGTCATTTCTGTTGCTACTGCTACAATGCTTTTCCTTGATGCCATGACATCTTTTTTCTTTATTGGCTTTTCAATGGGTGTGTACATTGCCTGTTTCTTTTTGGGGAGCAACTCAAGGATCGCGCTGGTTTGATCTCCATTAATCCCCTTAAATGCTCTTGCTAAATCATCTAAATCTATATCGGGGTTGGACCAAAAATCAGATGCAACATCATCTGACATGGTTAAAAGATCGTCAAATGTAAGTAAATACTTTTTTACCTCAGCATAGGTCTCGGGGTCATCGTTCATTAGTTGGGTTAAATAACTGTTTGCCTCATCCTCTGTCATTTGATTTAGTATATCGGCAATTTTCTTTCCACCCCCCCTAGAAAAAATCTTAGGCTCTGGTAGAAATGACGCCTTTTTTTCAAGCTCCTTTGCAATGCTAACAACCATCTCAAGTGGAATTGTCTTTAAACTTCCCATCTCTCTGATCACTGTGTTTTTTACATCTGGGGCCAATTGGCTAAGAAATGAATTCCTTTTAGATTGATCCACCTGATCAATGGCAAGCGCTATGACCGTTTCTTTTTCTGTTTTTAATAAATAATGAATCTGTTCCTCTGTTAAGTTATCAAGAAAATCAAATAATCGAACGGCTGATGGTTTGTTCTGTTGATATTTGTCTGTCATCATTTTAAAATAAAATTCTTCAAGTACAGTTTTCTTTAAATTAGATGGGATGCCCTCTAGTTCTTTTGATCTAATCCTGATTTTAATGATTGATGCTTCAGGCAGCTCGGTAAAAAATGATAGCGCTAATGATTCTCCATAAATTTGAAAAATTATAGCTGCTTTATCTAATCCTGATAAGTTTTCGTGGTTTGCCATGCTTTATTCTTCCTTTTCTGAATTATTTTCATCATCTGAGTCGTTTTCGTCCGATCCTTCATCTAACCAATCACTAATAATTTGACTTGCACCTTCTTTCTGTCCTGCGCTCATTGTTACAGCAGACTGTCTAAGGGATCTAACCTCCGATCTAACAACGTCCGTGTTTTCATTGCTAGTGGTTGGTGGGGCAGTAAATGCTGGCTTCGTTTGGGCTGAGCTTCCCTGATTATTCCCATCTGTCCCTTTTGGTTTTAAATAAATAACCTTCTTTTTTCGTGTTAATAAGATAATTAATGCTGCTATCACGGCAACTACCGCTACGATAATTATTATATATAAAATGGTTTTATTTGAACTATTTTTATATCCCTCAATATCTACGCCATTTGCTTTTGTGTCTATCGATGCTGAGTTGTTGCTTTCAATAAGTTTAAATAATCTTTCCTCAGTTCCTTTTGCATCATTGATTCTGGCTTGAATTGAGCTTTCATAGTCGCCGCTGATGTCTTCAAGCAGTTTATTTTGTTTTGCTCTGTACTCTTCTTGAATAGACAATAGGTTTATATATTTTAATGAGTCAAGGTTGTTTTGAAGCTCATTTCTCCTTGCCTCTTGATCTTCCCAAAACATTCGGGCGCTTGTGGCGTCATCAAGCTGTCTAATTAAGAAGTTTAATTCTTTATCTTTTGAGTCTAGTCTTAATCCTAGTTCGGTGTCCTTTTGGGTTATCACCTCATTAATCTTTGCCGTTAAAATGGCTCTTTCTGCCTCGTTTTGTTCTATCATTTGAGTTAGTTCAGTTCTTAGTTTTTTTCGTTCATCAGCGTCCATTTTTCTTTTAATTGAATCTTTTAGGGTTTCGTGGGACATAATGATGGCTTCAATTTTGCTGGTTTGGTTGTCGTATGCGGTTTGTAGTTCTCTAAACCGTTCATCATCTAGGGCCATTGATTGGCTATTGTGATTTGGCATTCTCTCAAGAACAAAACAATCAAAGCAATTTCTAATTTCATCGATATTCGTATTTACAAAATTGGTTATTGTTTCTCTTGATTCAACGGTGTAAATATCTTCCGCTAGATATACAGATATGTTGAGCCCGGTCATAATATACTCGTTTTGTTTTTTGGCTTCTTTTTTTTCTTTATTTGAACGGGTGTTTATGGGTGCGGTTGGAAGGGTGGGGTTAAGACCCAAACCTTCAATAAATGTATATCCAAAGGGGTCGCTACTCTCATTCTCAGTTGATGTTGTGCTGGTGTCCTCTTGTTTCTCTGATTCTGGATCAGATTTTTCCTCAAGCCTCACATCAGCAAACACATAGTACTCTGTTTTGTCGTAGAGTTTTTCTAAGAATGATTCGATTTTAACTCGGTAAATGTTTTCCAGTTCAACCTGCTTTAGAAAAACACTCTCATCCTTTGATGATAGTAATGATATTCCTAAAATAATAAATAATGTTAATATGCTTTTTTTCATAAATGCTCCTAGACTAAATATAAATATCTTATTTTACACCAAAAATGATTTTAATTCTTCTGTTATTTGTTCTTTGATCTGTTGTTGTATTTTTTTCACTGATAAAATTATCGTCTACTTTACCAGATCTTACTTCTCCCCACGTTGCTCCTGCGGGCCATCTGTGTGCATATCCAGACGCCGTTAAACGACCGGGCATCACTTCCTTAAAGATTAAATAATTTACTACATTTGCTGCTCTTGCAGACGACAGTTCCCAATTTGTTGGATATCGCTCTGCAATTTTCCCTGTTGGGTCTTGGTTGTCTGTGTGTCCCTCAATTAATAGGCTTCGTAAATCTTTTGGATTTAACATTAATTTTGCTGAGGCCTTGTCCAGTGTCTGTTTTAATTCATCCCTTAGAGTTACAGAGCCTGAACCAAAACACACATCGCCATCTAATTCTAGTGCAACCCCCCTGGGGTCTTGCGTTACTTTTGCTTTGTCTTGCATGTCCATTTCTTCAATTAATTGTTCTAATTCTTGTTTAATCTCAGATTGATCCTTGAGTGGCTCGTGTGGCATCTCCATGTCTGTTGAGCCTCCTGTTTGGGTTGCCTGAGAGTTAGCAAATGCAGCATACTTTACTGGGTCTGGCGTTGACATTGAATACAGTAAAACAAAAAAAGCAAACAACAGCGTCATCATGTCTGCAAATGTTTGCATCCAGACTGGAAGCCCCTCTTCGCCACCACCGTGTTTTGAACAATCTGCGCATTTACATTTATAATTACCCAAAAATTATTCTTCCTCTCTTGTGCGTTGCCCAGGTGGTAAATATGCGTTTAATGCATCTCTAATTTCAAGTGGGTGTTTCTTGTGTGCAATCATTAATACCCCTGTGGTGGTCATTGCATCTTGAACCTTTTTTACTTCATTTTTCCCTTTTAGTTTGTCTGCAAATGGTAAAAACAAAAAGTTCGCAGCAAACGCTCCATATAGCGTTGTAATCAACGCAACTCCCATTGCGCTTCCAATTTTATCGGCTCCCCCGCTACCCATACCAGCCAACATAAATATTAATCCAATAAGCGTACCAATCATTCCAAAGGCTGGGGCGTAGGTCCCAAGTGTTTTCATGATATTTACATCTTCTCTTTCTCTAAGCTCTCGATACTCTGAGTTGTTGTCTAAAAAGGATTGGATGTCATCTGGTTTGGTGCCCCCTAGAATAAGCTCGCACCCATCGCTTACCGCGTGCATTCTAAATGGCATGGATTCTGGTTTAGATGACAGTGTTGTTTCTAGGTCTTTTCTGCTTTTTCTATATGATTCTGATAGTTTGCAAATATCATCTACAACGTTGCCCATTGTAAAATTATCATCTTGAAAAATCATTTTTAACAATCTAAATAGATGTAAAACCTGTGACATTTTAAAGGCAATAGCAGTTGCGGCTAGAGAGCCGCCAAAAACAATCAAAATAGAAATATAATCAAATAGTGCTGTAACAGGAACCCCAACGTTAGCTGCACCCATGAACGATGCGAACCCCATCAGTGCTAAACCTAATAATAATCCTATAATTGTTCCTAAATTCATAATATTCCTCTAGTCTGTTTAGTTGTCTTCTTCTAGCTCTGCTGATTTAAGTTTATTGTCTTTCAATGCTTCTAAAATATCCCTGACCTCATCATATTCAGGGTCTAATTTTAGTGCTATATTCCAATTAATAGATGCACTTTGAATTTGACCAATGCTATAATATATTGTCCCTTTTCTAGCATATGCAATTGCTAAATTGGGGTTTATCTCAATTGCTTTATCAGTTTCAATAAGCGCATTATTATAATCTTGTTCGTAGAAGTATCTTAAAGCTCTTGAAATGTGGCGAGAGGCTTTGTTGTAGTTGGTGATATCAATAGTTTTCTGGTTCCTTTGTTGATATAAAGAGTCTTCTAAACTTGCAATTTTTTGTTGTAGGGATGTATTCTCTGTTTCATTGTTTTCCAGTGAAAATGTTAAAAACCTAATTGAGTCGGCTATGGAATCATATTTTTTTTGAGTAGTATTAATAACATTATTCAATGAATCCTGTAGCTGATTGACCGCCTCCTCTGTATAAAAAATTTGATCGGGATTATTTGATGAATAGTATGGATTTCCTGATAACTGTCTCTTGTTTAATTTTGGTACATTCATCTCAAATCCAAAACATATGGT
>Ga0066376_10005960_pt1 | contig 10165 bp, 10 predicted proteins | sample Knorr_S15_td_Bot_FD_77009 | JGI IMG/M metagenome (GOLD analysis project Ga0066376, IMG submission 77009) | Marine microbial communities from Southern Atlantic Ocean transect - Knorr_S15_td_Bottom_ad_5009_LV_A | ecosystem: Environmental > Aquatic > Marine > Oceanic | place: Southern Atlantic... | reverse complement strand
GTGATCGACCCGAAGGAAGCGGTCGCCCTGGCCCTTCTCTTCCTGCTCCTCAACTCGTCGCTCCTGGCATGGGGCGAGCGCTCCCATATCCAGTGGAACGCCGTGCGCCGTCTGCTGGCGGGAGCACTTCCCGGGCTTCCACTCGGGATGGTGCTGCTTCAGGTCGCTCCCGAGAAGGGCCTTCGCCTGGCCCTCGCGGCCGCCGTCTTCATCGCCGTCGCCGTCATCGCATCGGGGTTCACGGCCTCCGGTGAGGGGAGGAAGTTCGAGCTGGGTGCAGGGTTCCTGACCGGGCTCCTGACCACGAGCCTCAACACGAACGGTCCTCCCACGGTCCTGGCGCTACAGGCCCGTGGCCTTGAGCCCCACCAGTTCCGACCGACCTCGAGCGCGGTCCTGGGACTCACCTCGGCGGTCGGGGCGGTCATGTTCGCCGCCGGAGGCCTGCTGACCGATGACGTGCGGCGATCAGCGTTGCTCGCCATGCCGGCACTGGCAGTCGGCTGGTACGCGGGCACCAGGGTCCGGGGTCACATACCGGCATCGATGTTCCGGAGGGTGGTCCTCGGCCTGCTTCTGACTGCCGCCGTGGCGACCGTCGCGGCGGCCTTCAGATGACCGCTTGAGAACTCCTGAAATGACTACTTGACAAGTCTTACCGTTTGGATAACTATCACCCGCATGGAACTAGGACTGCTCACACTGGGAGACCACCGTGCAGACCCCTCTACCGGGGTCCGCACGCCAGCAAGCCAACGCCACAAGGAGATATTCGAGTACCTCGACTTCGCCGAGCCCGCAGGGTTCGACCTGGTCGCCGTCGGCGAGCACCACTTCAGCGACTTCATCATCTCCGTGCCCCAGGTGTTCCTGGGCTGGATCGCCGGCAGGCACAGCAAGATCCGCCTCGCCACCGGCGTGACCCTGCTGCCCCACCACGATCCGGTCAGGCTGGCCGAGGACTTCGCCACGCTGGACGTCGTCTCGGGCGGCCGTGCCGAGGTCTGGGTGGGCAAGGGCGTCGAGCCCTACGTGTACCGCCAGTTCGGTCAGGACAACAAGCGGGCCGTCGACATGCAGCGTGAGGGCCTCGAGCTGCTCCTGAGACTCTGGACCGAGGAGAACGTCACCTGGTCCGGAGAGTTCCGGCCCCCGCTGGACAACGTCACCCTCGAGCCCCGACCCATCCAGAACCCCCACCCACCGATCTTCGTGGCCTGCTCCAGTCCCGAGTCGGCAGCGGACGCAGGCCGCATGGGCCTGGGGCTCACGCTCACGATGCTCGTGTTCCCCCGGGAGCAGCTGCCGGTCGTGGTCGACTCCTACCGCAAGGCCTTCGCCGACGCCGGCCACAGCCATAAGCCGAGCGTCACCGTCAACGCCCACGTGCACGTGGCGCCCACCACCCAGGAGGCACGAGACCACCTCGGCATCTACCAGTGGCCCTTCCAGAAGTGGGTGTTCTCCAAGATCTCAGGTCAGAAGGTCGAGGACGTGGTGCTGCCGCCCCACGTCACCGACCTGGACCACCCGGATTGCGGAATCATCTCGGGCAGTCCCGAGGAGGTCCTGGATCGGATGCAGCGCCTCATGGAGTTCTGCGAGTTCGATCGGTTCGTCTACCAGGGCGACTACGGCGGCCAGCCGTTCCCGCTCGTCAAGCGTTCCCTTGACCTGTTTGCCAGCCACATCATCCCAGTCATCTCCAATCGATAGATACGAGCCAAGGAGCAACATGAGCGACGACCTGACAGGCCTCGAGCTTCTCTACACAACCAGGGCCATGCGCCGCCTGGCGACGGATCCCATCGACGACGAGACGATCGCCAAGATCCTCGACGGCGCCATCCGCGGCCCCTCCGGAGCCAACCGGATGCGGGTCCGGTTCGTCGTCGTACGCGACAACGACAGGAAGGTCGAGATCCAGGAGCTCTACGAGCAGGGGATGAAGGAGCTCTACTCGATGACGCCGCCGCCACCGGATCCGGGCGATCCCGCAGGACCGCCGAACTTCGCCGCGGTCAAGACCGGCGACCACCTCATGAAGCACCTTCACGAGGCGCCGGTGCTGCTGTTCGTCCTCGGCCTCCCCGGCTTCATGTCGACCTCGTTCCCCATTGCCTGGCAGACATGCCTGACGGCTCGCTCCTACGGGATCGGCACGACCTTCACCACGGCGCTGCGGTTCCGTCAGGAGGAGATCGACGGCCTGCTCGGCATCCCGGAGGACAGCCCCTGGGAGTTCCACGCCATGCTCCCGCTGGGCGTTCCCCTCGGGAACTGGGGGCTTGCCAAGCGACCCCCGGTGAACCGCTTCACCTACGACGAGACCTTCGGGAACCTCGTCGACTGGGAGGTCGACGAGCCGTGCTGGAATCCAGCGTCGTAGCGGCCGACCAGGACGAGCAGGGGACGTATCTGATGGCCGACTACCGCAGCCTCATGACCCGGTTCCGCTGGGCTTACATCGCAATGAGCGCCGAAGGCCTCGCCGAAGTGCTGGCCCCCGACTTCAAGTGGAACCTCCACTACTTCAACGCCGATGATCCGAGGCCGACCGGCAGGGTCCTCAACGGCCTCGACGAGATGCTCGAAGAGCTGATGTGGCGCAAGATGAACTGGGCCCGGACGCGCTACGGCTTCCTGGCCGAACGCTTCGCCCCCAACCTGGTGACACAGAGTTTCCGGATGTCGGCCATAAACGCGGAGGACGGGAAGCCGTTCAAGGTCGACGCCGTGGATTTGTACGACGTCGTGGACGGCCGGATCCTCACCAAGAGCACCTACTGGAAGTACATGGACTTGGAGCGGTCAGACAGATGAACAACACAGGACGTTTCTTCATCGACGGGAAGTGGGTGTCACCACTGGGCACCGACACCCTCGACGTGATCAACCCAGCCACCGAGCAGTCCATTGCCACGATCGCCATGGGCGGTGCCGCCGACGTGGACGCAGCGGTCGCAGCGGCCAGGGCTGCGTTCGCGACCTACTCCCTTTTCAGCGTCGAGGAGCGCCTCGACCTGCTGGACAGGGTCCGTGGGGCACTGAGGACCCGCCTCGAGGAGTTCGGCGAGGCGATCACCCTGGAGATGGGGGCGCCACGGGGCTTCGCCAGGGCCATGCAGTCCGAGATGGCGATCTACCACATCACCACGGCGATGGAGGTCCTGAGCACCTACGAGTTCGAGTACGTCAAGGACACCGCCATGATCGTGCGGGAGCCGCTCGGCGTCGTGGGGATGATCACGCCCTGGAACTGGCCCATCAACCAGTTGGCCTGCAAGGTGGCCCCGGCGCTGGCAGCCGGCTGCACGATGGTGGTGAAGCCCTCCGAGGTGTCGCCCCTGAGCGCCATCATCTTCGCTGAGGCCCTTGAGGAGGCCGGTGTCCCCGCCGGCGTCTTCAACCTGGTCAACGGTGACGGGCTGAACGTGGGAACACACCTCTCATCGCATCCCGACGTTGACATGGTGTCGTTCACCGGCTCCACGCGGGCCGGCATCGAGGTCGCCAGGAATGCGGCCCCGACCGTCAAGCGTGTCGCCCAGGAACTGGGCGGAAAGTCCGCCAACATCATCCTCGAGGATGCCTGCTTCGAGGAGGCGATCTGCCGCGACGCCTTCGAGATGTGCCTCAACTCGGGCCAGTCGTGCAACGCCGGCACGCGCATGCTGGTTCCACACGGCCGCATGGACGAGGCCGCCGGACTGGCCGGCGGTGCCATAGACCAGCTGGTGGTCGGTGATCCGCAGGACCTGGGAACCACGGTCGGGCCGGTTGCGTCCGAAGCGCAGTGGCACAAGATCCAGGAGCTCATACAGGCCGGCATCGACGAGGGAGCCACCCTGGTGCGCGGGGGTTGCGGGCGACCCGATGGCCTGGACACCGGGTTCTACGTTCGACCCACCCTGTTCGCCGACGTCACCAACGACATGCGGATCGCCCGGGAGGAGATCTTCGGCCCGGTCCTGGTGCTGATCGGCTACGAGGACGACGACGACGCCGTGGCCATCGCCAACGACACGCCATACGGGCTCTCCGGCTACGTCTCAGGCAGCCACGACCGGGCGCTTGCCGTCGCCCGCCGGATGAGGACGGGGGCCGTCCACCTGAATGGAGCCGGTCCCGACCTGCACGCCCCCTTCGGCGGCTACAAGCAGTCGGGCAACGGCCGGGAATGGGGCAGGCACGGCTTCGAGGAATACCTCGAGCTCAAGGCCCTCCTGGGTGCCGGCAGCTAGATACCCACATGCAAACGCCCCACGGACGGGCTAATTACCTCCCTACCTCAGTGCGGTAGAAACGCCGTCCGCCGCGTGCTAGGCATTGCGCCGCGGTCGTGGATCCTAGGATCCACGACCGGCACGAACAGGTCGGCAGATGGGTGGAGAACATGCCATTCGACGAGTTGGTATTCCCCGAAGGGCTGCGGCTCCTGGCCCGTTGGCAGGCAGGTGACGCTGAGGCCAGAGAACGCCTCACGGAGATCTTCGACGCCGGCCTGAGCGGGCAGCTGGACGAGGTCTTCTCCAGGCCGGCACCGCAGGACGCGGTAAACGTCTGTGGCTCCATTGACCTGTTGACCCTGGGGATCATCTTCGACCTCTACGGCGTGACGGCCGAGGAGTTCTACAAGGGGGACCCCGAGCGGTACGTACGCGCCGTGATGCTGAACCTGAAGCTGCTCGGCATGCGCAAGGTGTACCTCAGCTGGCCTGTCTACGGTTTCACGGCGGAGGCCCTGGGCCAGGAGATGATCTATTCCGACAGGTTCTCACCCGGCACGGATCCGGGCGTAGCGCTGGTCGACGCCGACAACTGGCAGGACATGGCACCGCTCGACGTGACGACCGGCATCCCCAGGATCCTCGACGAGACGTTGTCGTGCTATCGGCGTCTCACGGGATTCAAGCCGGTCCTGCACCTGTCGGCGCCCTACAGCCTCGCAGCTGACATCTACGGGCAGGAACACCTGATCACCGCCCTCACGAAGGACCCTGCGTTCGTCGAGAGGTTCCTGGACCATCTGTCCGAGGTCGTCCTCAGGCCGTGGATCGACCACTTCTTCGACCAGCACCCGGATGGCTGGGTGGAGTTCTCGGATGCATCGGGCTCGCCCTTCTTCATCGGTCCGAGGAACTGCCGGGATGTGGCCATCGGCTCGATCCAGCGACTGGTCGAGGGGAGCCGCTGGGGGGACCGCGTCTACATCGCCAACTACCGCGGCGACTACGTCACCCGGGCGAAGAAGAGGGAGGGCTCGTCCAGGCGCAGGAGCAGCGGGGCAGTCGAACCGGAGGCCGTCAGCCTCGACGACCTGTTCGAGCTGAAGAACAGCGTGTGCCGTGGCTACGTGATCCGCCTGGCCGACGACCGGATACCCATGGAGTTCTACGTGGAGAAGGCGATCCAGCGGGGCATCCCGTTGTTCGCGGGGATCGGTGCCACTGAGATCGACAGGAACAGCATTGCTGATATGGACCTCGCGGCCCATGATCTGGAGGTGCTGAGCGGCGAGTACGTGGATGCGGTCAGGACGGTGGCCAACGCCATCTCCGACGATGGTTATGACGGGCGCGTTCCCCCATGGCCGGGCACCGTCTACTTCGAGGACGTCAGTGCCGAGCCGAGTTTCAAGCTGATCGAGGTCATCGTCGGCACCGTCCTGAGAGACGGCGCCCTGTAGCCCTCCGTGCTGTTCGTCGACGGCTACCGTCGACCCGGCGAGAGGGGGCCGAATCCATGGACCCGATGACCTGGTCGGTGCAGGCCAGGAACCTGCCCGAGCACGCCGCCAACCCGATCCACACCGATGAGGGTGGGCGGGCTGCCGGATTCGATGCGGCGCTTGTTGCAGGCGTGACCGTCTACGCCTACCTGACCCGCCCGATCGTCGAGGCATGGGGTCCCGGATGGCTGGCCGACGGTGGGGCACTGGTGGAGTTCCTCGCGCCGGTACAGGCCGGCGACCCGGTCGACTGCGTGCCTGCGGCCCCGACGGAGACGGGATCGGTCGAGGTGATGGCCCTCGTGGGTGGCGAGGCGCGGGTCCGGTGCACGGCATGGCCGGGGCCACCCGACCGGGCGAATCGGGACCGACCACTGAACGAGCAACTCGAACCCCACGAGGAACCGCTGACCGATGGATGGTCCGACTACGGCCTACGGGCCGGGGACGACCTCGGTCTCTATCTGGAGGCTGGCATCGTGCACCCCGCCGTATGGCCGGCGCTTGCAAACGGGGTGATGACACGCCATCTGGTGGATGGCGCCTGGATCCACACCCGGAGTCGGATCCGACATCACGCCATCGCCCACGTGGGAGCGATCGCGACCGTGCAGGCCACGGTTGTGGACAGGTTCGACACCAGATCAGGCACCCGGGCCGTACTGGACGTGGCGATCAGCGTCGACGGCGCCCTCGGGGCCACCATCGAACACGAGGCCATCGTGGCCCTGCACCCGACCGGCCCCGCGGCCGGGTCGCGTGACGACGAGTCGTAGAAGGGCCCCGGCGGACGTGGCTGCCGTTCGTGTGTGGCCGTACAATGGCCGTACGCACAGACGACTGGAGGAACCACATGGCGACAGGTGAGACAAGACGTCGTTCGGCCCGTCTCGAGTTCCGCACCACACCAGAGGATCGTGCCCTGATTGCCCGGGCGGTCGAGGCGGAGGGGACCGACCTCACCGAGTTCGCGGTGTCCAGTCTGGTGGAAGCCGCCAGACGGGTACTGGCCGACCGCACCGGGTTCGTCCTGGAGGAATCTGCCGCCGAGGCGTGGGAGGCCGTCAACCGGCGGCCAGCCCGTGAACTGTCCGGCCTGCGCGACCTCATGGAACGACCTTCGCCCTTCGCTACGGCGTGACCGGTCGGTACGACGATCCTGTCCCGCTGGGGCGGGAACACCATCTCGATGCCTTCAGGTGCAGGTCAGGTGAACAGACGGCGTGGCTGCGCCGCCACGCCCGTCAGGCGTCGGCAGTCGGTACAGCCAGGGTCTTCGTGGTCTCCGCCGCTGGAACCTCTGATGTGGCGGCCTTCTATGCCTGGACGATGGCTGGGCTGGAGATCGCCGATGCGCCCCAGAGGCTGAGGAAGGGGGCAGGACGGTACCCGCAGCCCGTTGCCCTGCTGGCCCGCCTGGGAGTCGACGAGCGCCACGAGGGGCGGGGTCTCGGCGCAGCGCTCCTCCAGGATGTGATCCTCCGGACGCTTGCCATCGGAGACGAGATTGGCTGCCGGGGTCTCCTCGTCCACTGCGAGTCCACCGAGGCTCGGTCCTTCTATATGCACCTGATACCGGAGTTCGAACAGTCGCCGACCGACGACCTCCACCTCGTCCTCCGCATGAAGGACATCGTCAGAACGCTTGGCACTCCCTGAGCCCAATGCTCAAGGATTTGACGATCTGGGGAATATCGCCTGCTGGAGGTGGTGGTCCCATGGGATAGAAAATCGTCCATGCGCAAACTCCTGATGTCCCGGGCAGTCCTATTCCTCGTCGGTTGTGGCGGGGGTGGAGAGGGTTCTGCTGCCCCGGCGACAACCGCAGCTCCGGCTACGACGACTGAGGCTGCTGCGACGACTGCTGCGCCAGCGGCTACGACCGCTGCCCCGGATGCCACGACCACAGCAGCTCCGGCTCCAGCGGCGACGACTGCAGCACCGGCTGCCACGACCACTGCAGCACCGGCTGCCACGACCACTGCAGCACCGGCTGCAACGATCACTGCAGCACCGGCTGCAACGACGACGGCTCCTCCTGCCACGACCACTGCCGCTCCGACCACGACCGCCGCACCGGCGCCGACGACGACAGCGGCGCGGGTACCCAGCGTCCAGATCCTGAACCTGAGTTCCTTCGCCACCGCTGACGTCCGTGGCTGGACCGAGGCGGCGACGGCCAAGATGAGCGCGCTGCAGGCTGACATCCTCGGTGTGATCTGGCCCGTTGGTGCCATGATCCGGGAGAATGCCCGGGACAAGTTCGATGCTCCGTTCAACGAGATGCAGGTGACGCTCTCGGACACAGAGCTGTCCGGCCTGCTCGCCGACATCGATGCCTGGCTGGACGCCACACCGTGTGCCACCGTCGGAGGCTGGCGGACCGAACAGGCGATGGACCAGAAGGTGAGGCTCAACCTCTGGATCAGCGGAGGAGCCGACGCAGCGACCGCTCCCGATCCCTGTTTCGAGTCCCGGATGGCCATCTATGCGTACTCCCCGGATGTGAGTGCAGCGACTGCCCAGCGCGTCTACCTGCACGAGCTGTACCACGCCCTGTCGAGCTACCTGACCACCTACTGCGCACCGCCGGACGGCTCGGAGGATCCCGATAAGTACGACGCCCAGGGCTGGATCGCAGAGGGAACCGCCGAATACTTCTCATACGTCGTGCAGGCTGAGGTCAATGGCGACCCTTATCCCCTAAACGCGATCCTCCAGGCGGCGAACACTGGGGTCCAGGAGAGTGGCACCGACCTCGGGAGGGATGCCGCCAAGTCGGCCGCCGCTGTACGCCTCATGATCGAGCGTGGGGACCTGACCGAGGCCGACGTGATGGGCGCCACCATGTTCAACGACTGCGACTGGGCCGACGACTTCTCCATGTCGAACACGGCAGCCGCATACGCCCGGACCAACTGGCACCTCATCGAGCAGTCAGGCGGCACCTGGGGCTTCACCGCTGCGGCGCTGAACGGCTGAACCCGGCAGACGGACCACCTCCACGAGGGCCTCTACCCGGAACATCTACGGGGACAGGGGCTGATCGTTAGGATCCCGGCTGGCGGGAGGGGCTGTCCAGTGGCGCATCTACACGACAACGACGACATCGGCTCCCTTCCATTCGAGTTCGTCAATGCCGATGGTGTCGCCCCGATACTCCTGCTCTGTAACCACGCATCGAACCGGGTGCCGTCAGACCTCCGCTCGTTGGGCCTCGACGAGCGGCAGCTGGCCTCCCACATCGCCTGGGACATCGGAGCCGCCGAGGTGACCCGGGAACTGGCCCTGCGGCTCGACGCTCCGGCGGTCATGTCGCGTACATCGAGGCTCGTCGTCGACGCCAACCGTCGTCCCGGCACGGACAGCCTGATTCCCGAGGAGGTCGACGGAATCATCATCCCCGGCAATCTGGGCCTCAGCGAGGCGGACCGTGACCGGAGGGTGGAGGTGTTCCACCGGCCGTACCACCGGGCGATATCCGAGCGACTCGAGGCCATGAGCGCCGGCGGGCAGGTCCCGACGGTGGTCTCCATCCACAGCTTCACCCCCGTGATGAATGCAGTGGCACGCCCATGGCAGGTCGGCATCCTGTCGGGCATTGACAGGCGGTTGTCGCTCCACCTGATCTCGCATCTCCGCGCCGAGGGGCTGGTTGTCGGCGACAACGAGCCGTACTCGGGAAGCGATGTCTACGGCTACACGGTCAACCAGCACGCTGAATCGACCGGCCTTCCGAACGTCACCGTCGAACTCCGCCAGGACCTGGTCGACACACCGCACGGCGTGGTCGACTGGTCTGAACGCCTGGCCCGGACGCTCGGTGCCAGACCCGAGAACGCGCAGAACCTGTTGGGGTGCGTCCCGGCATGACGGAACCCAGCTTCACCGTCGGTATCGAGGAGGAGTACCTCCTCGTCGACCTGGAGACCAGGGATCTCGTCAGCGAACCACCCGACCAGGTGATGATCGAGTGTGAGCGCCGCCTGGGAACCCGGGTCAGCCATGAGTTCCTCCAGGCCCAGATCGAGATCGGCACCAGCAAGTGCGACACGATCGGGGAGGCGGCGGCTGAGATCACCTATCTCCGGAGGACCGTCGCTGAGGTGGCTGGCGAGTTCGGCATGGCACCGATCGCCTCGTCTACGCATCCGTTCGCCGCCTGGGATGACCAGCAGTACACCCAGTTGGAGCGGTACCACGTGCTCGCGAGGGACATGCAGGCGGTAGCGCGTCGGCTCCTGACCTGCGGAATGCACGTCCATGTGGGCCTCGATGACGATGACCTGCGGATCGACCTCATGGGACAGATCTCCTACTTCCTGCCGCATCTCCTGGCGCTCTCGACCTCGTCACCGTTCTGGCGTGGCGAGAACACCGGTCTCATGTCGTACCGTCTGGCCGCCTTCGATGAGATGCCACGCACCGGCCTTC
>Ga0066376_10005956_pt1 | contig 10172 bp, 9 predicted proteins | sample Knorr_S15_td_Bot_FD_77009 | JGI IMG/M metagenome (GOLD analysis project Ga0066376, IMG submission 77009) | Marine microbial communities from Southern Atlantic Ocean transect - Knorr_S15_td_Bottom_ad_5009_LV_A | ecosystem: Environmental > Aquatic > Marine > Oceanic | place: Southern Atlantic... | reverse complement strand
TGGTGGGCCCACCAGGACTCGAACCTGGGACCGACGGATTATGAGTCCGGCGCTCTAACCAACTGAGCTATAGGCCCATTTTGTCATGCCAGTATTGCTGTTTACTCGTCCAGAAAGCTACGCAGATGATCGGATCGCGTCGGGTGGCGTAGTTTGCGCAGGGCCTTGGCTTCGATCTGGCGGATGCGTTCGCGGGTTACGTCGAATTGCTTGCCCACTTCTTCCAGGGTGTGGTCGGTATTCATGTCGATGCCGAAGCGCATCCTCAGTACTTTCGCTTCCCTGGCGGTGAGGCTGCCGAGGACGTCCTTGGTGGCTTCCCGCAGGCCTTCATCGATGGACGAATCTACTGGCGAGTCGACGGTGGCGTCTTCGATGAAGTCGCCCAGGTGTGAATCTTCGTCATCACCGATTGGAGTTTCCATAGAGATAGGTTCTTTCGCAATCTTCAGCACGCGGCGGACCTTGTCTTCTGTCATCTCCATGCGCTCGCCCAACTCCTCAGGGGTTGGCTCGCGCCCTTTCTCGTGGACCATCTGGCGGGATATGCGGTTGAGTTTATTAATGGTCTCGATCATATGCACCGGAATGCGGATGGTGCGCGCCTGATCGGCGATGGAGCGGGTGATGGCCTGGCGAATCCACCAGGTGGCATAGGTGGAGAACTTGTAGCCTCGGCGATATTCGAATTTGTCTACCGCTTTCATCAGGCCGATATTGCCCTCCTGAATCAGGTCGAGAAACTGCAAGCCGCGGTTGGTGTATTTCTTGGCGATAGAAATAACCAGGCGCAGGTTCGCTTCCACCATTTCCTTCTTGGCGCGTCGGGACTTGGCCTCACCGATGGACATCTGTCGATTGATGTCTTTGATTTCCGAGACCGTGAGATAGTTTTCTTCTTGCAGTAAGCGCATCTTCTTCTGCGCCCGTAGCACCTCAATTTTTACGTTAACCAGTAATTCAGAATAGGGCTGCTTGGCCTTGATGTGTGGATCGATCCACTTATCATTTATTTCGTTGCCGGGGAAGCTGGCGATGAAATCCTTACGTGGCATCTTGGCACTGCGCACGCACAGGCCCATGATAGTTTTTTCATGACGACGCAGGCGGGAAAGTACGGCGCGTATGTGGCTGAGTAGCGGTTCGAACTGTCTTGGGGTTAACTTCAACGCCTTAAACAGATCACCCAGTTTTTCCAGTCCTTCTTTGGATTTGGCATGGTTGCGGCCGTGCTTGGCAACCAGCGCACTGGTGAGTTCATACTGCTCTCTTATCTCGCCGAAACGGAGACGCGCCTCTTCCGGATCAGGGCCCACCGGTAATTCATCGTCATCGCTGACAGTAGTCTGACCTGAAGCACCTTTATTAGCCGCAGGAGCCTGTATGGGAGGGGGCACTGGAATGTCATCGGAGGCATCTAGATAGCCGGTGATGAGTTCGATCAAACGCCGCTCTTCGGCATCGATGAGGGCATATTCATTGAGCACGTGCTCGACTGTACCCGGGAACAGGGCCATGGATTTCATCAGTTCACGCAGGCCTTCTTCGATGCGCTTGGCGATGACAATTTCACCCTCGCGGGTCAACAGATCGACTGTTCCCATCTCCCGCATATACATGCGCACGGGATCGGTGGTTCGGCCTGCTTCGTTTTCTACCGCAGCCAGCGCTGCCGCAGCTTCTGCCGCTGCGACTTCATCGGCACCAGAATCGTTTTCTTCGTTGAGCAGCAATGCATCTGCATCGGGTGCCGTTTCGAACACCTTGATGCCCATGTCATTGATCATTTGAATAATATCTTCAACCTGATCCGGGTCGGAGATAGATTCAGGCAAATGATCATTGACCTGAGCATAGGTCAGATAGGTCTGTTCCTTACCTTTGGCAATCAGGGCTTTGAGACTCGATTGTGGTGCAATTAATTCGGCCATGAATCCTCGTTTCCCTTGGCTCTGGTGCCAGGCAATGAATGGGTAAATAAAAGTGAGCCGCGCATTATATAGGGTTAGCGGCAGAGTTGACAATTATTCTGCCAATAATCATTAGACGCGTATTACCGTTACAGAGTTTCTAGTCGTCGCCGCGATTCGCCGCATCGACATGGGATCTCAACTTGTCTTGTAACCGGAGCAATTCCAGTTTTTGTGTAATATCTGACAATATACTGTCAAGTATTTGATGAAATTCCTCTTCTATCCCTTCATTGGGGGTAATCTTCTCGCTTTTCAAGAGTTGGGTGAGCTGGCCACCGAGGTTGGTGCCATAGGAGTAACCCATCAGAGTGACCGTCTCGATGTCGGGCTCCTTTTGCACCAATTTTATGAGAGAGAGCAGCAGTTTGCGGCTCTCATCTTCCGCCGAGCTCAGCGCCTCAAGATCCTGCTTGATGGAGAGGGCGATTTCCGGGTTTCTCAGCAGCAGCTCGATCGCTTTAAGGCTGGCCGATTTTCGGTACACCGCAAGATTTGAGCTGGCCTTGCCTGACCGCCGCTGGCCATACCCTGGCACTGGATTGCTGATATGGTCAGGTACTTCCTTTCCCAACGGTGGCGCTATCGGCTCCGGCGGTGGTGGGCTGCTCTCCATCAATTGCTTGAGAGACACCCTGTCTACTCCCAGGGTTGCAGACAGTCGATCCAGTATCAATTGCGCGTACACTCCCCGGGGGAAGTTTTTGATGAGTGGCTTCGCGAGGTTGCTCAGGCGAGCTCTGCCTTCGATGGAGTCTAGGTCCAGTCCGGCGGAAAGTTTCTCGAAGAAGAAATTCTCGAGCGGAGTCGCCTGTTCTATCTTGCTGCTGAATTCAGATTCCCCAATTTTACGCACTAGCGTATCGGGGTCTTCTCCCTCTGGCAGGAATAAAAATTTCACCTGTCGTCCGTCTTCCAGCAATGGCAGGGATGCTTCCAGCGCTCTCCAAGCGGCGGTACGGCCGGCTTTGTCACCATCGAAACAGAACACAATCTCAGACACGAATCGAAATACCCGCCGCAGATTGGTGGCACTGGTTGCTGTACCCAGGGTAGCCACCGCATTGCGAATACCCATCTGGGCGAGGGCGATGACATCCATGTAGCCCTCGACGATGAGGATACGCTTTAGCTTGGCGCCGGACTTCCGGGCTTGATAAAGGCCGTAGAGTTCTGAGCCCTTGTGAAATAACGGCGTCTCCGGTGAATTCAGGTACTTGGGTTTGTCATCACCCAAAACCCTGCCACCGAAAGCGATGGTCCGTCCTCTGCTGTCCGTGATCGGAAACATGATGCGATGGCGAAAGCGATCATAATATTGGGCGCTGGCTGCCCTGGCTTGACTGCCGTTGTTCGCTTCCGGCTTATCGCTAGCTCCAACGCTATCCTGTTTCTGCTCCCGATCTTTTTGGATCACCAGGCCTGCCTTGAACAGGGAGTTTTGTTCCTTGCTGTCCTTGCCCAGTGCGTTAAGCAAATTGTCCCAGCCTGGCGGCGCATAACCGAGCCCGAAATCACGGGCTACTTCGCCGCTGACACCACGGGATTTCAGATAGTCGACAGCTGTGTGCCGGTTGTCGTGATGTCGGATCTGATGTTGATAGAATTTACCGGCTCGCTCCAACATATCTATCAGTTGCGCGTGCTCTGATTGTTTTCTGGCTGCCGCCTTGCTCTCTTCCCGGGGCACTTCGATGCCTGCGTCTCCTGCCAGGGACTCGACCGCTTCTGGAAAGGAAACCTGATCGTATTCCATGACGAAACCGATCGCGTTGCCACCGTTGCCGCAGCCGAAACAGTAGTAAAACTGGCGTCCTGGCTCAACGCTGAACGAAGGCGTTTTCTCATTGTGAAAGGGACAGCAGGCGGAATAGTTTTTGCCGGTTTTTTTCAGGGCGACTCGCTTGTCGATTACATCCACAATATCGACCCGATGTAACAGGTCGTCGATAAATGCTTGCGGGATGAGTCCAGCCATAAACGAATCTTATCGGATTTAGGAAGGGATTTGCTCAGCTTTTATGTGTAATAGCTGGATTACTCGGCTAGATGCTTCCTGGATTGTCGGTGTCTTCGGAAGGCTTTCAGATAGAGTAGAAAAAGCTACTCCTTATGAGGGTCGCATTGAAGTCCCTAATCAGAGGCCTGCTAGCTCAATGATGCCTTGATTTTTGCGCTGATGCTTCCCATGTCGGCACGACCGATGACCTGAGGTTTAACCAGGCCCATGACCTTACCCATGTCTTTCATGCTCTCGGCTCCGGATTCGGCCAGGGCCGATTGGATTATGTCATCCAGTTCTGCTGCGCTGAGAGCCTGGGGCAGGAATTCCTGCAGGACTGTGATTTCAAATTTTTCCTGATCTGCCAGCTCGGTACGCTCAGCTTCCTCAAAAATCTTGATGGATTCGCGGCGCTGCTTGACCATTTTGTCGAGGATGGCGATAACCCGGGTATCGTCGGGATCGATGCGTTCATCCACCTCCACTCGCTTGATTTCTGACAGCGCGAGACGAATAGTACCGAGGCGAGGCTTGTCCCTCGCGCGCATGGCATCTTTCATGGCTTCGGTAATTTCTTGCTTGAGCGCGCTGTCAGACATGCCGATTCCGGATCACTGCAGAGGTTGGGTGCCACCGAATGGCTATTCAGTTGCAGATCAATGCTGGCCTACGTGGTATTAGCAGGGAGTTAGTACAAACGGATACTTTTTTTGTTTTCTCGCTGCAGTTTCTTAAGATGACGTTTTACCGCAGCAGCAGCCTTGCGCTTACGCACCGAAGTTGGTTTTTCGTAGAATTCTCTACGCCTTACTTCAGCTAGAATGCCGGCTTTCTCGCATGAACGCTTGAAGCGACGAAGTGCCACATCAAAAGGTTCATTCTCTTTCAATTTAACCATTGGCATGGAAAAAAACACCTACCTTTTAAAAAATTTGACTCAGTCTCACCCCTTCGAGACGGCTACGCCGACTGGAGGGAATTTCAGGGGCGCCAATGGTATAGCCCAATACGCCCAATTGCAAAGAAAAGCGCAAAAGAAATGGCGGGATCGCAGGTCAAATGGAGAGGGAAAATTCCTAGATTTGGGATATTCGAGGAAATTTGGCATGATTGCCTCTGTAAAAATCAACAAAACACTAGTTAGGGGCCAAGCCATTGATTGTACTGGGTATTGAAACTTCCTGCGATGACACCGGGGTTGCCATTTATGATAGCGACAACGGCCTGCTGGCGGATTGTTTATACAGTCAGATCGACATTCACGGAAAATACGGTGGCGTCATTCCTGAACTGGCGTCTCGCGACCATATCCGCAAGACCTTGCCCCTGGTGCGGGAAGTCATCGCCAGGGCGGGAATCGATGCGAATGCGCTGGATGGCGTCGCCTATACCGCCGGCCCGGGCTTGGTTGGAGCACTGCTGGTGGGAGCCTCGGTCGGCCGTGCCCTGGCCATGGGCTGGAATCGGCCGGCGATTGCAGTTCATCATATGGAGGGCCATCTGCTGGCGCCCATGCTCGAATCTCGGCCGCCCGAATTCCCTTTCGTGGCCTTGTTGGTGTCAGGCGGTCACACCCAACTGGTGCAGGTTGAGGGCATAGGGCGCTATGAATTACTGGGTGAATCCCTGGACGATGCTGCCGGTGAGGCCTTCGATAAAGTTGGAAAAATGCTGGGACTGGCTTATCCCGGTGGGCCACATGTGGCCAAACTGGCCGAGCAAGGCCGACAGGGAAAATTTGTGTTCCCGCGACCGATGACGAACCGTCCGGGGCTGGATTTCAGCTTCAGTGGTTTAAAGACCTTTACCCGCAATGTCATCGCGGAGCAGGAGCGGGCCGATGGCAGCCTCGATCAACAGACCCGGGCCGATATCGCTCGAGCCTTCGAGGACGCCGTGGTAGCCACCCTCGCCATCAAGTGCCGCCGAGCGCTTGAGCAGACCGGCTTGACGAGCCTGATTATCGCCGGTGGGGTCAGTGCCAACGTGCAGCTGCGTGAGGTTCTGGAGAAAACTATGCTCAGCCAGGGCGGTAAATTGTTCTATGCCCAACCTCGCTTTTGTACGGATAATGGTGCCATGATTGCCTTTGCCGGTTGCCAGCGCTTGTTGGCGGGACAACAGGATGATCTGGAGATCAAGGCGATGCCGCGGTGGTCGCTGGAGACATTGCCAGCAATCTAAGTGCCTGGCAGGAGCGGCTCTTGAATCGAATTTTGACCCGTATTGGCAACGACAGGCTTTAACAAGGCAGGTAGAACAGGAAAGCAGATGATGGATATCGTCTATATTCGAGAGTTGGAAATCAGGACTATCATCGGCGTCTTCGATTGGGAACGAGATCAGAGGCAAGTGGTCAGTCTCGATCTGGAATTGGGAACGGACAACCGTGCGCCGGCGGCAACAGACAGTATCGATAAGGCACTGGACTACAAGGCCGTCTCAAAACGCCTGATCGATTTTGTTGAAAATTCAGAGTTCTTTCTGGTAGAAACCCTGGCCGAAAGGATTGCCGATATTCTGCTCAAGGAATTCAAGGTGCCCTGGCTGAAGCTGCGTGTCGGTAAACCTGGTGCAGTGACCGGATCAAAAGACGTGGGGGTCATCATCATCCGAGGTAAAAAGTCACAGCAGTCCTAAGCGAGAATATGAAAGGTGCCGGTTCTCTCACTAAGCCTCGGTAGCAATATCGATGGTGTAAGCAATATACGCAAGGCCGTGGCAGCTCTGCGTGCCGAGTTCGATCATCTCAGATGTTCAATGGTTTACGAAAGTGAGGCGCTGGGTTTCGCTGGCGACAATTTTCTTAATCTCGTCGTGGTGGGCGACACGGATAAGTCCCTGGACGCCGTCCTTGATTATTTGAAGCAGCTGGAAGACAGCCTGGGCAGAGATCGTTCTCAACCGAGGTTTTCTCCCCGCACCATCGATCTCGACATTCTCACCTACAGCGATGAGGATGGCGAACACACCGGCTCGGATTGCGGCATAGTGCTGCCGCGACCCGAGATCACCCGTAATGCCTTCGTATTGAGACCGCTGGCGGAATTATTGCCGGAGCAGATTCACAGAGGCACAGGCGTCAGCTTCTCCCAGCTATGGGCAGACTTTGATAAAACCAGTCAGCGCTTGTGGCCTGTGCTCTTCGACTGGACCCCCTAATAGGTAACTAGCCGGGGTCGTCGATTGGTGTCGGTAGACAGACAGTGCCTTCGTCGTCCATGCCGATGAAGCCCGGGTCATCCCCGGTCATGGCTAGCCACCTGCGCAGCGGTCATTGAATCGATCAGAGCTTGCCTACTCAGGTGAGGTTCCTGCCACCATCCACCCTGATTACCTGCCCTGTCAGATAGTGCCCATGGCAGGCGAGGAAGTAGACGGTGGCGGCGATGTGTTCCGGCTGGCCCAGGCAGCCAAGGGGAATCTGCTGCAGGATTTTTTTGCGGGCAGCTGCAAACGCCGGATCTCCGTCATCTTCCAGTGCTGCCGACCACAATATGGCGCCCGGGGACACGGCGTTGACTCGCACCCCTGGAGCAAGCTCCAGCGCCAGGGATCTTGTCATCGCTTTGAGAGCGGCCTTGGCGATGCAATAGATTGAATAACCGCGAAGCGGTTGGTCGGCATGGGTATCAATAATATTAACGATAGCACCCTGGGTTCTTTTCAATTCGGTACTTAAATCCCGGGACAGGAAAAATGCCCCGGTTAAGTTGCTGTCGATCAGGTCGTCCCAAATCGCGTCGGAGATTTCACCGAGTTCTGTCGGATAGAAAGACGATGCGTTATTAATCAGTACATCCAGACGACCAAATATTTTCAGCGCCTGTAAGCTCATCGCCTGCACTTGTCTGGAATTGCATAGATCTGCCTGTAGTGTTTGCGCCGAAGAGGCTCGGTCGCGGTTCAACTCCATCACCAGTTGCTCCGCCGCGTCGGCGGAACGGTGGTAGTGGATAATCACACGAAATCCCTGTCGATGAAACGTCCGGGCGATGGCGGCACCGATGCGTTGCGCCGCGCCGGTGACGCACACTACCTTGTGCTCAGTCATGGCTCGCCTGCCAGTGCCGCCACCTTGTTCGTGATCGCCCGCAGGCGATGTTGTTGAATTAGCTGTCTTGGGTCTGCCTGCTGTTCTTGGCCGTCGCGGCCCTCCAGCAGGCCGGCAATATCCAATGCCAGCACCGCATCCAGTATATCCAGAAGATATTGGCGTTGCGGATAGTCACGCTTCTCAAGGCCAGTGCGGCCCCTGGCATCGGCTTCACAACTTAGCAGAAATTTATCGAGTCGCTGCGGTCGCCGAATCGCATCCATTGACTGCAATAGATTCAACAAGGTCTGGGGACGCAGTTCGGTGACGCGATGAAGTTTGGTATGGTGCTCGCACACCAGCGCCGCCAGTTGTGAAAATTCATTGGGAACCTTAAGGCGTAGACTTATCTCTGCCTGTAATTTCAATCCCAGGGTTTCGTGCCCGAAGTGACTGGGCCATTTGTCCTTGTCCGTAATGGCCTTGCCAACATCATGCACCAAGGCGGCCCAGCGCACGACTGGATCGAGGCTTAGTTTGCCGGCCTGGCTCAAGCACATCAGGGTGTGAATGCCGGTGTCGATTTCGGGGTGATACTTAGCAGGCTGTGGCACCCCGAACAAATTATCAACTTCGGGAAGAATGACCTTGAGTGCGCCGCAGTCTCGGAGCACCTGGATAAACCTGGCTGGGTCGCGTGTGCTCAACCCCGCCTCTATCTCCTGCCAGACTCGCTCCTTAACCAGTGCATCGAGTTCGCCACTGGCCGCCATGGATTGCATCAGCGCCATGGTTTCCGTTGCCACCTCGAAGCCCAGATGACTGAATCTGGCGGCGAACCTTGCGACCCGCAGTACTCGCAGTGGGTCTTCACCGAAAGCGGGAGAGACGTGGCGTAGAATGCGTTGCTCCAGATCCCGGCGACCCTGGTAGGGGTCTATAATCTCGCCGTCTTCGGATTGCGCCATCGCGTTAATCGTCAAATCCCGGCGCTGGAGATCCTGCTCGAGGCTTACGCTTTGGCTGGTATCAAATTCGAAGCCAGTATAGCCCGGCGCTATTTTGGTTTCGGTTCTGGCCAGCGCATATTCCTGTTTCGTCTGTGGATGCAGGAAAACCGGAAAGCCCTTACCGACCTGCTTATAACCCAGGGCCAACATCTGCTCCCGGTCGGCACCGACCACCACCCAATCTTTATCCTTGGTGGGGATATCCAGTAACTTGTCGCGAATCGCGCCGCCTACGAGGTAGAACTCCATGCTAGCAATAGTTCCTTAAAGACCCGGGTGAAAACCCATTTTAACCGGAAACGCGGTAACGCTGTCGATCTTCCAAGCGCATCAGGGTGAGATCCCGCCCCCACACGCAGCCAGTGTCCAGGGCATGGACCTGCTTCCTGCCGGTGCGCCCCTCGATGGCGGCCCAGTGTCCAAATAACAACGTCGCCTCCGGGGTTATTTTTTCGTACTCATACCAGGGTTTAAAGCCGTGTGGCGCCGCCTCCAATCCTTCCTTAATGGCAAGTTTCAAGGTGCCAATTTCATCGCAGAATCTTATTCGGGTAAGGTAGTTGGTGATGACCCGGAGTCGGTCCAGGCCTCGCAATTTGTTATACCAGAACGTGGGCGTGTTGCCGTACATGTGCCGCAGATGATCCCGGTACGCCGTAGACTGTAATGCATATTCAACTTCGGCGGCGAGGTTAAGCGTCTTCTGCAGGGACCACAATGGCGACACTCCTGCATGAATCATCAAAAATTTCCTGATGCCATAGCGGGTATCGAGACTCTGATAATGGGCCAGAGGCTTGCCTCGCAACCAATCGCTCAGATCCTGGCAGTCTCTCGCATCGAGGAGCCTGGACAGAGTGCCCTCGGAAACTGACGGAGCGCAGCCTTCATTGATCGCAATAAAGTGTAAATCGTGGTTGCCCAGGATGATATGGGTGGCATCGTCGATGTCTTGCAGGAAGCGCAGCGTGTCCAGTGATTTCGGACCGCGGTTAACCAGGTCACCAACACACCATAGTTTGTCCCGGTCGGGGGAGAAGCGTACTTTCTTCAGAAGTTTTCTCAACGGCTTGTAACAGCCCTGGATGTCGCCGATGACGTAGTTGCTCATAGTGCCGGTGGTTTTATTGGCAAGGTGTCGCTGATCAGGACAT
>Ga0066376_10005955_pt1 | contig 10172 bp, 10 predicted proteins | sample Knorr_S15_td_Bot_FD_77009 | JGI IMG/M metagenome (GOLD analysis project Ga0066376, IMG submission 77009) | Marine microbial communities from Southern Atlantic Ocean transect - Knorr_S15_td_Bottom_ad_5009_LV_A | ecosystem: Environmental > Aquatic > Marine > Oceanic | place: Southern Atlantic... | reverse complement strand
TGTGCCCTCAGGTGTATTTGTAAGGGCCTCTATATAAAGATTTGATGCCCATTGCATTGCACCACGAATTTTTGTTCGAGATGACCGACCATCGTCAGTCTGTTTACCAGCCAGTTCGATGCCATGGCGATCTGCTAGAAAGCGAAGTGCCTCACCGAAGTCTTTTTTCAAATACTCCTGGACAAACTTAAAGCAATCTCCAGAAGCATCACAAGAAAAGCACTTATAAAATTCTTGATGTTTATGGGTCACCACGTGCAAAGACGGTTTATGATCATCGTGAAATGGACAAACACCGACCCATTCGAGGTGTTTTTGCTTTAGCGGTACATAATCAGATATAAGTGCTACGAGGTCTACTGCCTCGCGCACTCGTTCAATATCTGATCTGTCACTCATTCCTAACTGGTTTCCGATGCTCATATTCCGATTCAAACTACACACTCGTTTGAGTGTTGTTTACTTCCTGTCTCATCGCAGCCACAAAATTGCGTGCATACACAAACATTGCTCATGTAAAACACATATCGATTGTTGAATTGTTGGCAAGGTTCACGGTGAGGAGTTTGGACATCCAGAGCTACCGATGATAGGTGTATAGTCCCATGGGTCGTGAGTTTGCCGTATGTAATCACACTAAGAGTACGCGCAGAACGCTTACAGTCAACTTAATGCGTTATTTTTTCGGACGTTTCCACAAAAAAAGTGGAATTTTTTGACATTTTTGCTCAAATAATGGAGCAATGTGAGAATTCTAATTATTAACCAGCAGCTTGAAGTTTTTGCTGGCGGGTATATCCAAATTTACGCTTCAAAGGTTTGACGACCAATCCTTGCTTGATTGCTTTTGTTGAAACTTTAATTCGTGTGGGTTTGCCATCAACGATAGCACGTACATTATGTAGATTTGGCTTGAATTTACGCTTTTCATTCGCAGTAATCTTTAAACCAATACCACCTTGATATTTTGGCTTGCCACGGTAACGAATCTTGCGACCGACTTTAGTTTTGCGTCCAGTAAAAAAACAAACACGTGGCATTGATAGTCTCCTTCGGCCATTTAAGGCGAATTGGTCATTATACCAACAATTCTGGAGGGTATCCATAATTCTAAATGCCTATTTTTACCCAAATAAGAGATGGTCAAACCCCTTGAATATCGTGCTTACGCTGACTCTTTGACCGATTTCTTGGGTTGTTGAATGTCGTCCAAATCAAGACCTTGTTCGATGTGCTGAGCATCTATCAAGTAGACAGCATCTTCAGTTTCACGGTCGGGTAGATCAAACATCACATCAATCATGAAGTTATCAATGACTGCACGCAGTGCTCTTGCACCTGTACCACGTTCCATCGCTCGTTTTGCAATGAGATGAAGGGCATCAGAAGTAAACTCTAAGGTGGCATCTTCAAGCGTAAACAGATGTTGGTATTGCTTGACGATTGCATTTCTCGGTTCGGTCAGAATGCGAACCATTGCATCTTCGGTCAATGGCATGAGCGGGGTCACAATCGGCAAACGACCAAGCAATTCTGGAATCAGTCCAAAGTGCAAAATATCTTCAGTGGTCACCTGATTGAGTAATTCGGTTTGACGTTCATATTCTTCAATGTCATCTTTAGCAGCACCACCAAATCCAATTCTAGATTTACCGATTCGTTTCGAAATGATGTCACAAATACCGTCAAACGAACCACCACAGATGAACAAGATATTTGAAGTATCCATTTGGATGTATTGTTGTTCTGGATGTTTCCGACCACCTTGAGGAGGAACGTTTGCGACAACACCTTCGAGCATTTTGAGCAAGGATTGTTGCACACCTTCACCTGAAACATCTCGAGTAATCGAAACGTTTTGTGAAGTGCGACCAATTTTGTCTATTTCATCGATGTAAATAATCCCGCGTTGGGCTGCATCTAAATCAAAATCTGCTGCCTGAAGTAATTTTAGTAAGAGATTTTCAACATCTTCGCCAACATAGCCGGCTTCAGTCAAAGTAGTTGCATCTGCAATTGCAAATGGCACATTTAAGATTCTCGACAGTGTCTTTGCAAGCAACGTCTTACCAGTACCCGTAGGACCCAACATCAATACATTTGATTTATCCAGCTCAACATCCCTATCAGCATTGTCGAGTTGCGACAGACGTTTGTAGTGGTTATGCACTGCAACAGAAAGAGATCGTTTCGCTCTGTCTTGTCCAATAATGTATTGCTCGAGATACTCGTTAATCTGACGAGGAGTTAGTATTGATGTAAACGCTGGAGATGCAGCAGTAATTCGACGTCTCTCTTGCTTAAAGATATTTTGGCAAAGATCCGTGCAATTAGAGCAGACATAAATTTCATTTGGACCTTCAACCATAGGCCCGACCTCTCTTGAGGTTTTTCCACAGAAGGAGCATGTTGTCACTCGACGACCACGGAAGCCTCCATCATCTCCACCGGATCCACCCGAACCACCGCCAGATCCTCCCGAACCCTTCGTACCACCCGAACCGCCCGAACCAACACCCGCACCAAGGTCACCATTAAATGGGGTGTCTTGTTTCATCTTGGCTACTGGATTGTTGTCTTTTGATTGTTTTCCCATACTCTCCGTATTCACTCTTTCTACAACAAGAACTCGCTTGTTACAAACCAATTGTGGCACAAAAAAGGGGGTTTGCCCACTACTTTTATCCATGCTTTTCGCACTTATACGCCTTCAAGACCATATTTTTGAGATATCGGTCCACAAATTGCCATCTGCCACTACAAAGATTGCTCGATGATTGATTGTTTTGCACGTTCGTACTCTTCCTCGCTCAAGGTTCCTTCATCTCGAAATTGACGAAGTTCGTTGAGCGTAAACGTTGTTGATGTTCTTTTGTTCGTTTTTAGTTTTTTTCGAATGACAAGAATCACTACGCCTCCTGCAATTGCGAATCCTATAAGAAGTAACGTCGCGGGAAGGATATCAAAGAACGCGCTCCCAAGAACCATCACGATTTACTTGAGGACTTGGTTGTCTTTTTTTTACTTGTTTTCTTTTCCGATGCAGACTTCTTAGCAGTTTTCTTCTTCTGCGTTTTCTTGATAGGCTTCTTCTGATCTGCTTCTTGGGCTTGCCACTCATCAACTGCCATGTCTGTCACTGTGCAAGCTGCAACTAGTTGATCAGCAGCTTTTTCTTCCTGTACGACTGCATTAATTTGCTGCAGTTGTCCTTGTTGTGCGAGTTTGTTCCTCATTTCTTCAGGACGAGTACCGTTTTGCATAGCAATCTCGGCTATCCGAGCATTCACTTCCATATCACTGACTGTCACATGGAAATGCTCCGCAAGCTTCGTCAAGATAAAGTACGACTTCAATCGTTTTCTTGACTCTTCAAGAGAACCTCCGCGAACTTTGGCTACCTCTGCTTCAACTTCCTCCATCGTCAAGCGACCCGATGATTGCAATCCTGTCCGTAATCGTTGCAAATCACGATCTGCTTGCATTGCACTCGCCTTCTCAGGGAGTTCCATCTCAACTCGATTTGCAATTTCATCAGTTGCTTGTCTTCGTAATACAGCAGCTTGATCTTTATCTCGACGTTGTTCAAGTGCGAGTCTCACTTGCTCTTTCAGTGAGTCAATAGAATCAAGACCGAAGAAAGATAACAGTTCTTCAATACTCAAAGGAATTATCCGAACAACTTGAACAACATTGAATGTAATCGCGACGTTTGCACCACGAACTTCTTCAAGTTCATGCTCATCTGGACCAGTTGTTGTAATGGTTATTTCATCACCAACGGCTGCTCCGTCAAGGGTCTTACCTAAATCATTGATAAAGAGTCCAAGAACTTCGCCACCATCATCTTTTGGTGATACTGTCAGTCGTGTCTGTTCGGTTTTAAAGAAAGAATCTTCGTTGGAGTTGAGGTGGACGGCTGCTGGACCGATGAGAAAGTCGCCTTCTGTGGCTTTGCCTTCAACTTCTTCCAAATTACCATTACGAATTTTTTGTTGCTCAATTTCGTTATCGATATGTTCATCAGTAACTTCAATCACAGGACGTGTTAATTTGATGTCATCGAAAGCGGGGAGTTCAAACTCCGGCATGACTTCTACTTCAAGAGCAAATTCGAGGGGTTTGCCGTCTTCAAGCACTACGTCTTCAGGGTCGCCTACTGGTTCAGGGTCACCAAGTGTTCGAAGCTCAAATTCGTCGATAGCGCTCTTCCAAGCATCAGCGATAATCTCATTTCTCGCTTCACTACGGATTGATTCTCCAAAACGTTTTTCAATAATATGGGAAGGAACTTTTCCCTTGCGGAAACCTGGCAAAACCGTCTGGCTCATCAAGGCACCCATTGACTCACGAAGTTTGAGATCGACTGTTTCTGCAGGGATCGTGATATTGACTCGTTTTCGAGCTGGCCCTGCGTCTTCAATAGACAAATCGTAAGGGTGAGTGGCTGTAGTTGACATAGTGTTAAACCTTCTTTCGAGCCGTACATATTACCCTAAACACGCTACATATGCACTCAGATAGTGCCTTGCCTGCCCGCTCAAAGAAGTACCACCTCAACTTTGTGACTTGGTCAACGAATAAAAAGCATTTCGGTGTAGGAGGGTAATGGCCACATGTCATCCGGCACAAGTTCTTCCAAATGGTCGGAGATGATTCGTGCTACGCTCATTGCAGGTAGCAACGAATCTCGTACCGCGTTGGCATGTCCAATTAAATTCTCATGTTCTTGGAAGACTGTTGCCTGAAGAGTTTCGATTGACTCTTGTAAAGATTCGGTAAAGCGAGCTACGTCGCCCAACCGCTCAGTTGACCGATCGCATACAACTGAATTAGCATGAGAGGCGGTGACAATAGAAGCCAATTCGCCTTGGTACCGAAGCCCTGCTGGAAGGACTTTTGTGGATAACATCATGATGAGCGTTCGTGCCTCAATACTGACGATTGTTGCATACTGTTCAAGAAAGACTTTGTACCGTGCTTCAAGTTCTCGGTTGCTAAGAACGTTGTAATGGCTAAACAGGTCTAGTGATTTTTGAGTCACCAACGCGGGGAGTGCGTCAGGTGTTGTCTTGAAATTGGGGAGTCCTCGACGTGCAGCTTCTTCTTGCCACTCTGTTGAATAATTATCACCGTCAAATACAACTTTGCGATGTTCATTTAAAATACTTTTCAACAGGGAGCGGACTGCGGTGTCTCGCTGCTCGTTGGAATTGCTTCCAGTAAGCGTGGATTCCAATTGCGTTGCAATATAATCGAGTGATTCAGCAATTATCGTATTGAGGATTGTGTTGGGCCATGCAATAGTTGACGTTGAGCCTACTGCTCTAAACTCAAATTTATTACCAGTAAAAGCAAACGGACTTGTCCTGTTTCGGTCTCCACCATCTCGACTGACTTTAGGCATTGTGGTCGCACCCAAGTCAAGGGTTCCCATGTCTCGAGTACTACGTGATTCATCTGATTCAATTTGGTCGAGAATATCAATGAGCATTTCACCTAGGGAAATTGAGATAACGGCAGGGGGGGCTTCATTGGCACCAAGTCGATGATCATTTGCTGCCGATGCAATTGAAGCTCGTAGTAAATCTGCATGAATGTCAACTGCTCTGATGACTGCACATAAGAAGGTGAGGAACTGCATGTTGCTCTGAGGTTCCTTCCCAGGATTTAATAAGTTCTTTCCAGTATCCGTCGCGATTGACCAGTTATTGTGTTTACCCGAACCATTGACACCAGCAAATGGCTTCTCGTGCAACAAACATTTAAAACCGTGCATTTTTGCTGTAGATTTCAAGACTTCCATCAATAACATTTGATGGTCTGATGCAACATTCGCATTTTCGTATGAAGGAGCAATTTCATATTGACCCGGAGCTACTTCGTTATGACGAGTTTTGACTGGAATTCCCAATTCATATAATTGTTGTTCCGCGTCATCCATAAAAGCTAATACACGTTCCGGAATTTTGCCAAAGTAATGATCGTCTAGTTGATGGCCTTTTGGAGGAGGCGTCCCAATCAGCGTGCGACCACAGAGCAATAAATCCTCACGATTCTCAATAAAGGATTCATCAACTAAAAAGTACTCTTGTTCAAGACCAAGGGTGGTAATTACACGCGAGACATTATCGTCTGATCCGAATATTTTCAAAATTCTCATTGCTTGTTCGTTTACCGAATCTATTGAACGAAGCAGTGGAGTTTTCTTGTCAAGGGCTTCGCCAGTCCATGAAACAAAGGCGGTTGGAATACAGAGTGTTCCGCCTTCTTCATTTGGCATAATAAATGCAGGACTTGTTGCATCCCATGCTGTATACCCTCTCGCTTCCCAAGTATCTCGAATCCCGCCAGAGGGAAAACTTGACGCGTCCGGTTCTCCACGGATGAGCATGTCTCCTGGAAACTCGGCAATTGCACCTTTTTCTGTCGGTTCAAGGAAGCCATCGTGTTTTTCAGCGGTTGCGCCAGTGAGGGGTTGGAACCAATGCGTGTAATGCGTACAACCATTGTCAATCGCCCACTCCATCATTGCGTGTGCAACGTTGTTTGCAATTGCAGGATCAAGGGGTTTCGATTTTTCCATAGTTTCTAGTAATGATTCATAGACTTCAGGTTGTAAGTACCGAAGCATGACATCGCCAGAAAAAGTTCGACAGCCGTAATTGTCACAATAATCGTTTGTTTGCATTTCCGTTGCGTTTGACATCCTTTGACGTTCCATGTTGAGGGCCTCCTGCCTATCTACAGTAGTATCTATTCGATGGAGTTTTCAGGCAAGGTCTTATTTTGAAATTTCTGAAACAAACTGCTTCGCAGCCAAAACTGCATCCTCCGCTTCTTCCATTCTCCTCACCAATGCTGACCCAACAATCGCAGCATCTGCAGATTCATGGACAGCGTTGACCTGACTCGCAGTTGAGATTCCAAACCCAACTGCAAGTGGCAAATCTGTGACAGATCTAATTTCTTCAAGACGTAGAGTCAAATTGGGCATTCCTGTTTGTTCTCCAGTGAGTCCAGTCCGAGCAAGGATGTACAGAAAGCCATTTGAAAGTGATGCCAGACTTTTCACTCGCTCAATTGGAGTAGTCGGTGCAATGAGCATCGAGAAGGACAACCCCTTTGACAGACAATGTGCGGAGAGTGGAGCAGCTTCCCGTTCGTCAATATCTGGAATAATGAAACCATCTATACCCGCATCGGCGAACTTGTCAATGAAAGCAGTGCCACCACTTCGCCTTACAATTGAATGGCTCACCATTGCAATGAGACCACATGCAACGGTGGAGCGGATACGTGACACGAGTGCAATCACATCAGAAGGGGTAACTCCGCGTTCAAGTGACCGATGCATCGCAGCTGCAATTACGGGTCCATCAGCAATTGGGTCGCTAAATGGAATTCCTATTTCGATGATATCCGCTCCGGCATCCGCCATCGCAATAAGTGCACCTTCAGTAACTTCAATAGAAGGATCACCAGCCACAATGAAAGGTATGAGTGCTTTCTTCTGTGAATTAAAAACCGAGTCGATGCGAGTCATTTAGTGCCTTCAGGACCACCATCTTTTATGTATTTAGAATGAATCGCTTGGGTAAGATCGATATCAGTGATGTTGGCAAGCGTTGCGACCCATGCCAAGACATCTGCAAATTCCTCCCTGAGATTCTCTATATCTGGGTCTCCACGTTCAAATCTCCCTAAAGCATGGGCTAATTCGCCAAACTCTTCAGATAACCACAGGAATGTCTTTGCAATCCCACGCTCTGAATCAGTTGTAAAGTATCTAAGACGGATTAACGCTTGAAATTCAGTTATTGTGATTTCCTGGGGCATTTAATTAACCTACCTTGGTGAAGTTACTGATTTTATTAAAAAATCATAATTATACTTCGTTTTGATACAGTCCAACAGGCTTTATATTCTTATACTCCACAACTTGAACTCGGTTTATTTACTATTTTAAAGGAAAAAGGATGAATAGTTTATCAATATATTGTGGAATTCTCATTACCACTGGCACGCTATTAATCGGATGCGAGGGGTGGAATCATCATATGGCAGATCATTGGGAACAAGGTAAAGATGGTGCTGCAGAATGGAAAGTAAATAATGATCGAGATGCTCAAGATCATATCTTAGAGTTAGAAAAGACTTCTACAAGATGGGCTATCCATGATGCGGATTACGAAAAAACCGCATATAACGCAATTAGCCATCTACTAGCTACAGCACATCCAATAATTAAAAGTGGTCTTTTAGACAGCATTCACTCTGGACTTCCCCCATTTGATTCTAATAAACCTGTCTTGTATTCGACTACTGTTGATTTAAATAATTATACAAATACAACTAACTTCGGCAGACTTCAATCAGAGTTACTAGCAAATGCACTTGTTCAACATTGGCAGAATGACGTCATCAAAATGACTATAAGATCAACTCATTTTCCTATCATCCCACAAGAAGGTGAATTTATACTCTCGCGAGATGTAAGAGATCTTGCACAATCAATGAATGCAAGTGCAGTGCTAATTAGCACATATTCGGTTTCCATTGACAAGGTTTATATCAATGTACAACTTGTAGATACAGATACTAATAGTATAGTTGGAGCCGTTTCTTACAGTCTCCCGATGGGACCAAGGACTAGAAGCATGCTCCAGAATATACAATTCGCTTCAGAAAATGCGAGCTTGTTTCAATGAAGTTGGTTTTAATTTTAAATATCATTGTGATTTCAATTCTCTTAAATGGTTGTGGTAATAGTATGCATCATCTAGGAGATCCCCAATATATGCCAAAAAATTGGCTTAGTTTAAGTGAAAACTCATGGCAATTTAAGGAGCTACCAGAAGCTAATAAAATTGAGCTTCAGGATTTAAAGATTAAATTTGCTCAGGCAAAACAAGGGCAATACTATAGTTTTTACCAGAATTACAGCCCAGAACTATTGTCAGAATTTGATAGAGTTATGGATAATCTGAATCAAGCCTACCTAGAACTACAATATTCGAATAAAGCGATAGCAGCAAATCTGACACCTAATATGAACGGGTTAGCAGAAACTCGTTCACAAAACGATGCCAGCATTGGAGTTGTGAACAATGAAAATGAACGCATGTATATCGATGATTGGCGACGATTAATGCTACTGGATAAGCCCTCATCGCTTACCCCGTACCCAATAACGGGCAATTAACCTTCACAAACACCTTCATAAAGCGGTCTACTTCAATGTAAACCGTTTTTTTTGATTCACCATGAAAAGTTTCTCGGACGTAGAGGTTGTCATTCAAACCGCAACAATGCAACTGGAGACCGTGCCGTGATCGAACACAACAATATGGGTGAATCCCTAAATGAATTCTCGCATAAAACGAAGAATGCCGATCAAAGTTGGGTATTAGCAATCGGGGGAGATTTACGAAAAATTGACATCATTCGAGAGTTCTGGCAGAGCGCCATCGAACTCATCGATTTGAAACCTCCAGCACTCTGGATTAATTTCACATCGGTCCAGTTCGCTGATACGAAACTCGCTGCCTGCATCATTGCAATACTTCGTAGAGCAGATATTCAGGGAATACATGTCTACATTGTTGGTTCATCCGCAGTACAAGACGTCTTATCTCTTTGCAAAGTACCACCATTGAAGTATTTCACGGAAACAAAAAAAGCGGCTTAAGCGTGAAGCACAACAGTCGGATCGCAGACTCTGCAAGAAGATTGGTCACAAATTGAATATTTGAACCCCGACCGGAGAGCACCACTGGCAATGTCTCCCGTTGGAGTTGTTGCAATAAATGCGACTTGATGTTCTTCCTTCAGGGGCCAACATTGGGCGAGTCGAGCTAGGGTATCGTGAATTGCCTCTTTAGGGGAAGCACCACGACCCATGAGTTCAACAATGAGAAATGATCCGCAGATGCCGCTGATGAGTTCACCGTGACCTGTTGCTGTTGCTGCCCCTCGGAGAGGGTCTACGTACAAGCCATGACCAATGATGGGCGAATCGCCTACTCTTCCGGGGACTTTCCATGCCATCCCGCTTGTGCTACATGAACCCGCCATTGTTCCTCCCGCATCAATGGCAAGGGTTCCGATGGTGTCGGGGCTTCCAAAGAGTTCGCCGTGTCCATGATCGAATGGGGCAGGGGGTGTTGCAT
>Ga0066376_10005953_pt1 | contig 10173 bp, 11 predicted proteins | sample Knorr_S15_td_Bot_FD_77009 | JGI IMG/M metagenome (GOLD analysis project Ga0066376, IMG submission 77009) | Marine microbial communities from Southern Atlantic Ocean transect - Knorr_S15_td_Bottom_ad_5009_LV_A | ecosystem: Environmental > Aquatic > Marine > Oceanic | place: Southern Atlantic... | reverse complement strand
GATCCCTCATGAGTATGACCTGCATGACATGTAACAAAAGCATTCAAACTCTCGATTTTATGAATGAAGCCATGCTCCTGTAAAAAATCTATCGCGCGGTAAACCGTTGTAGGTTTCGGCTTTTCCGTGGTCTTGCCTATTTCTTCGATAATATCATAAGCGCCAACAGGCTTTTCACTACCAGCAATCACTTGCAAGGTTGATTTACGAGGGTCTGTGAGGCGCAGACCATTATGTAAGCAATATCTTTCAAGCTCCTCCAAACACTGCTCACTATTTTTATTTCCTGTCATTCCGCAACCTGTTTTGCATCTGTTAAACGATAAAACGTGCTGTACTCGGGATCATCCGGTACAAGCTCCAATGTACCTTTTATTGTAACTGGTTCATAATCAAATTCAACAGGGTGGTTATCCGCGTGTACCTCAATCACAAGTGAAGGGCCCACATGGTACTGATACGGGCAGCTCAAAGGGAATGGTCCAAACAGGAATTCTTTCTGTTCATCAGTTTGATCCAACGGAAACATATAGCCTTTGACGATAATCTCTTTTCCATCAAGCGCCTTGACTTCAGGGGGGAACTCCGGCTTGCTGTAGAAGTTGTCATATCCGTCTTCTGTCTTGGATTGAGCCTCAACTTCCTTGGTTTTTCCAAAAACCTTCCAATCGGTTCCGCCCTCGGGAATATCAACAAAGTCTTTGATGTAATCCTGGATCGTCATTGTTTTTTCACCACTGATTTCTTCCATTGTCAGCGCATGCGCTGAATGTCCGATCAGTAAAGCAACCATGATCATTAGAATAAATCTCATACTCTGCCTTTTGCCAATAAAGTGGATATATTTGTTCGTGCAGCTGTTACAGAGGGTACTAATGCTGCGAAAAGTCCAGCCAGAACCCCCAGAAGAATAAAGCCGATATCCATAGTTGAGGGTAATAAGAGACTTTCAGGAACGATAAACCTGTTTAGGTTCTCAAATGAAATCACAGCACTATAAGCAATGAGATGGCCTAGAATTGCTCCTGCGACAGCTCCAACACCACTTATGATAACGGCCTCAGCAATTACCGTGGCTGCCAGTCGCCCGGGACGCGCACCCAAAACTCGTAAAACGGCCAAGTCATAGCGCCGCAGCGCAAGACCTGATGCCAAAGTGGCCCAGAGCATTAAGGTTGAGAGAATGACAAAACCAGCCCCCAGAACAATTGCAAGTTGTTTCCCTACACCTAAGCTCTTGGTAAAGCGTGCTATTTCATAAGAGGGAACAGCCGCCATTATATTAGAAGAGTCGTTAATACGACGCGGAAGATTCATTAAATCAACGGGGCTTCTTACCTTGATTAAAACTGACGTCAATTGACGTTCCAAATCAGCCTCATCAGTATCCTCGTGAGCATCCTCATGCACATGTTCATCATCGTGATGATGTTCTTCTTCCTCGTGTTTGTCATCATGGTGGTGATGCCCATGAAGTTGTTGAACATTTTCCAAATTTGTAACAATCAAATTATCCAAAACGGTGCCTGTGCGTTTTAAAACGCCTGTAATCTCATAGGGTTCTGTATCATGAACATCTTCGCTATTTGCTGAAAAACCATGTGATACAACAATGTCTTGACCGGTCTTCAATCCTGTTTGCGCCCCCGCAACTGCCTCAAAAGGCGCATCGAAGATTTCTCCATCTGCAAATTCTGCTTCGTAAATTTTCAGATAATCAGCTGTAGAGCCTATCATTCGGTATCCGTTGTAGCTATCCCCCATCGCAACAGGTATGGCTTTGCGGATTTGTGGCATTCTCAAAAGATTTTCATAGTCATTCATCGTGATATTTCCTGCCGGAATATCTGCATGATAAACAGATGATAAAATCAATTGTAGTGGGCTTCCTTTGGCACCGGCCACCATGTCTATATTTTCGGCATTGCGTTGAAACCCAGTAGAAATACTTTGGGAAAACAAGAAAGCAGCACAGAGAAGCGCAATCCCCGCTGCAACAGCAGTCGTACAAAGTGCCGCATATAATGGCCTTGCGCGAATGGAGGCGATGGCAAGCGTCAAAGCATTCATGCTACGTCCTTTTTCTGGCTATCGAGATTTATGATTTTACTAAAGCTGGTTTTGATACGACTGTCATGCGTTGCTATCAAAAGGGCGGCGCCTGTTGCTTTGGCCTGATCTTTTAATAGCTTTATAACGGCATCGGCATTTATGTCATCAAGAGCAGATGTCGGCTCATCGGCCATAATAATCTTGGGTTTTAGATAAACAGCCCTTGCGATAGCCGCACGTTGTTGCTCACCTTGGCTTAGTGCATCAGGCTTTCGGTGAGCTTTATCGGATAATCCCAGCGTCATCAGTAATTCTTTGAGCCTATTCTCCTCAACTTTCACATCCGCCATATCACCGGCAAGCTTGATATTCTGATCCAAAGTTAATGATGGAAGAAGGTGAAGGGTCTGAAACACGAAGCCGAAATCACGCCCGCGCATGTGATCCCGTTTAGCAGGGGACAATAGAAAGAAATCTTTCTCCTGAATAAATACTTTTCCGTCCGCGGGCTTCAAAAATCCGGCAAGAACAGACAGAAGGGTTGTTTTCCCAGAACCAGATGGGCCAAGCAGTAAAACCTCGTCACCAGCCTTAATATTAAGGTCAGGAAAACTTAACGGCGCAGAATTCTTATGCCGGACACTAATATCTTGCGTGCGAAGATACATCATTACGCGGCCTTTGCTTGCAACTGGTAATTTTTCCAGGCCAACATTCCACCATCCAGTGAGTAGGCATCATATCCACGCGCCTTTAAATAGGATGCGTGCCGCGTTGTTTTTTCACCAACCGCACACACCAGAAGCAACGGTTTTTCTTTTGGGAAAGGTGAATTGCTGTCGATTAGTTTTTCAAAACTTTCAATAGGTAGATTTATGGCACCGTTTAAATGTTTCATTCGGTAGGCTATCGAGGACCTGATATCGACCACCACAGGTTCCTTTTCTTCAAGCCATGCATCAACTTCTTCAGGCTGAAGTCTCTCTGCTTTATCGGCCTGCGCCTCATCAAAATTGAATAAGGAGTCAGGCTTGGCTTTCTCACCAAAGAGCTCCGGCATACGTTCAGCTATGTAAGACATGTACCACTCAACACGGTCGCATACGATAAAGACCGCGTTTTTCCGCTCGGTCAAATCGGCATCAACCGTTTTTAAATAGTCTAATGCGCCATGAAAATTTGCGCCTGCTGATGGCCCGCAAAGTAGCCCAAGCTGTCTGTTTAGCGTAAGCATAGCATCCAAAGCCGCTTTTTCCCCGACGGTGACAACATCGGCATAATTATCCTGTCGGTAAAGACCTGACTCCCACATCTGGTCAAGGGACCGGATACCGGGAACAAACTCACCCTTGGCGGAAGTTAAACCGACACAAATACAATCCGGGTTATTTTTCTTAAAAGCACGCGTCATACCAAGCGTTGAGCCAGTTGTACCCAAACCACTCACAAAATAATCGACTGAGCCGAGATCTTCCAACACCTCTTGCGCTGTCGTTTTTTCATGGACTTCCGGATTTTTCTCATTTGTAAATTGCGAGGTGAAATGGATTTTCCCCTCTGCCTCGCGTACCGCTTTTTCAATCAGATATTGCGGGTCATTGGGATCATTCGGGTCAAAGCAGTCAGATGCTGCGGCAAACTCCTCAATTTCTGCACCCAGCATGCGAAGCAGATCTTTTGTTTCCTTGACCTTGGCGATAGCGCTGACCAGCTTGAAAGGCACGCCATGTGCGCCTGCAATGGCGCAAATAGCCTTGGCTGTGTTCCCGCTGGAATTTTCAAAGATAGTCTGACCCTGCTCTGCCATATTAGCCAAGTCGTCCTTTATCATGCCCCATGCAATCCGGTCTTTTACCGAGCCGTAGGGGTTCATCAACTCCAACTTGCCATAAAGGTCAATATTTTTAAGACCCGTTAGTTCTGCCGGAATTTTTAAAAGCGGGGTGTCCCCGATCAAATCTGTCATCTGTTCGACAATCATGCGCTTTCTCCTTTAAGATAGCCTTGAATAACGGGCTTATATTTTTCATCTGTAAACCAGCGGAAACGTCCGTCTTTTTCTGTAACAGTTACTTTTTGGCCTGTATCCTGATGAAGCGTATTAGATTCGATAAAGTCCATAATATATGGCGCGGTATTTGCAAAAATAACCAGATCGCCCGGTTCAGGCAAAAGCTCAGGAAACGTTTTGTTATAAGTTATGATGTCATAGGACACGCAAAGATTTCCGAAATAATAAACTCCTTCAGGGCAAGGTCTACAGCGTGTCTTATCCTTGTAAAGAATGACCGGGTCGGTCAACAGTTTCTGATGCGTAGAATGCAGATTTGAGCGGTTCATATCCAGCGCAACCATCGTTTCACCATTCACCGATTTTTTGCTGAAATTAACTCGGCCGACCGTTACACCTAGCTGGTCAAGCAACGCCCGACCGGGTTCTATATACAGCTCAAGAAGACTGTCACTGATGATTTGTGCCGCACTCATCCCATCAAAAGACGGCAGAGGCAAATTGATGACATGGTCGAAATCATCGGCGCTTGTATGGGGCATATAATGATCAACATAATTGGCCGCGCCTTTAATTAGGCCGCCTTCATTGCGGAAACCAAGCCCGTTATTATTCCATGTCAGCTCCTCGCCAAAACCCAGAAGTGACTGCTTCACCGTATCGACATAGCGCGACCACTCTTTACGGTCATTGGCATATTGAATGTGAAATCCGCCACCTATATTGATGCCCTTTGGATTTAAACCTTCCTCAATAGCTGCAAATGTGAGTTCCAGCGCGTTTTCAAGTGCAACAACCCGTTGCTCGTCGCTGGCACTGCTCCAATAATAGGCAAAGCCCTGGAAATCAATATCACTCTCATGCGCTTTCAAAAATTCAAAAATTTGCGGGGCTTCATCGACATGCATACCAAATGTACCATCTTGTGACGTAAACTTGACCCGCGGGGAATGAAAGCCCGACAACCGAACGAAAGCTTTAATTTTTTCCGATAGACCTAGGCTGTTTTTTATCTCTACAGCCTGTTTCAGCTCGGTCAGATTGTCCGCATTGATGGTTACACCCTGTTGAACAGCCAGCGATAAATACTCAAGATTTTTGGGGCCCGTACATTCAATACGATTGGGGCGAAAACCACACCCCAATACAGTCTTTAATGCTCCTTCAGATGACACATCAATATTTACATCATTGATTGATGCCTGCCTCATAATAGAGACAGATTTGTTGGGCTTACTGGTAAAATAAATCTGACCCGACAAATTGTTCTTTTTATAAACTTGCTTGAATGCCTTGATATTACGATCAATCACTTGCGGGAAAATCAGATTCATTGGCGAGCCAAAAGCATCAACGAGATCAAAAACTGTCTGGCCTTCCGTATCCAGAAATTTCTGAGTTTGCGGATTAATAACCGGCGGCAGGGAAAGACGCGGCGCAGTGTCATTTTGTTGCGTAGTCTTCTTTACGGCTTGTATCATTTAAAAAACCTCTTATGCAGCTTCTTTTAGTTCGCAGATTGCCTTTATCGCTTCTATGAAAGATTGCGCGACCGACCTGATTTCATCTTCTGTTGTAAAACGCCCGAAAGAAATGCGTACCGATTGGGAAGCCCCTTCTCTGTCCAGTCCCATGGCTTTCAATACATGAGACAGTTGATCACCTTGCGCGCTGCACGCTGATCCGGTCGAAAAGGATACAGTATCAATGGCCTCCAAAAGCCATTCATTCTCAATACCTGAAAAATGGATATTCATGATACCGGGTACACGCCAATTTCGGCTGTCTGCTCCATAATCATGTCCGTTGATTTTATAGTCTATACCCGCCTCATCCAGCAGATTACGCAACAATGTATTGTAGCATTCCAATTTTTCTCTCTCGACGGCCTGTTCCTCAACCGCCAACCGACAGGCTTCACCAAATCCGGCAATAAGTGCAACAGGCAATGTTCCGGATCTGATTTGACCTTCCTGCCCACCGCCAAAGAGAAGCGGACTGATATATCCTTGAACATCTTCCCTTATATAAAGCGCGCCGACAACTTGGAGGCCATAAACTTTGTGTGCGGACAGACTTGCCATGTGAAGACCGCACTCTTTAACATTAAACGGAATTTTGCCAAGAGCCTGCGTTACATCACTATGGAATAATATTTCTTTACCACTAATCCCTTCCGCAACTTCAAAGAGAGGGTTAATTACGCCCGTTTCGTTGTTGACCGCTTGCAAAGATACAAATCCAGTTTTTTCAGTTATCTCCTTCAAGACCAATGGCCCATCCGCCATTCCGCAGGGAAGAAGTTCACTGTAGGACATGTCAAACCCCTGTGTTTTCAATTTTTCCAAAGGTCCGAGAACACAGGCATGTTCTGTTTTGGAGCTGACTATATGTGTCTTACCGCTTTTCTTCAGATACTGACTTATCCCTAGCAAAGCAATGTTATTTGCCTCAGTTGCACCCGATGTAAAAAAAATCTCTTCTGGTTTTGCGCCAATTGAGTACGCCACCTTCTCACGCGCATCTTCAACCTTTTTCTTGGCTTGCGCACCATGCAGGTTTTGAACAGATGACGCATTTCCTGCCGCTTGCCAAGCAGATTTCATAATGTCCAGCACAGCCTGATCAACAGGTGTACTGGCAGCGTAATCCATATAAATGACGGGCGAATTATTCATTTGCGTATCTTATGCAGCTTTCCGTTTTTCACCCATAAGGTCTTCATAGGAAAATTCCGGATCATATTGCTCCATCAAATCAGTTCCATACATCGCATTAGCCCAACTTTCGGCTGCTTGTTTATGAAATTTCAGCCCGTTTTCCTGATATTTCTTCCAGTCGCGGGTCAGGCCGCTTACTTTGCCAAGAATAGTCTCAATCACTTGAGCATTATCTGTCTCAAGTTCAGACACAGGGGCAAAGATACCTTTTTCCAGATTACGGACATATTCAGACTTACCAAAACAGGCAATTAAATCTTCGCGAATTTTCTCACGGATAAAGTCTTCATCTGCCTTGTTTTCAACCTTGTTTCCAACAACAAAGATTTTAGTACCATAAGGCTCGGCATATTTACGGCATTGTTCGTAAACACCAGTAGATTTCAGGGTAGGCTCTACAACCAGAACAATGGCATCAAAGCGCGTGGCAAGACCGGATGAGGCGAAAGGATCGGCCCCTGCACACATATCACCGATTAAATACTGTCCTTCACGGTCAATAAAATGGTTCAGAAAGATACCGAACACGCCAGTAAATTTATGAAAGCAGGTTGTTCCGACTTCGGCGTCTTCATGACTGCCGACCGCCATAAAGCGTACACCGTCTTTCTCAATTTGATAATGGTCATAGACAGGGGAAGGCTGATCAAAATAAACAAAGCCGCTACCTCGACCCGCTGGTGTTGATTCAGTCAGAAAATCTGTTGAGGGAATACGGGAGTTTGAGCTGCGCACCGTGTTAAAAAGTAATTCTGAATCCATACCCAGTTTAGGTTGGGTTTCCAATGTCTGCTCATCAAAGCCCAGAGCTTCGCCCAAATGCTGATTAATATCGCCGTCTATGACCAGAACAGGCTCTTGTCTGGCCGCCAGAGTTCGCGCTGTTAAACTGGCCATTGTTGATTTACCGCTACCGCCTTTGCCGCAAAATGCAATTCTCATACTTCTCTCCTTTGATTTAATGATATATGTTATAGTGTTACAATATTACAGTTTCAAGGAAAAACTGTTTATTTACCTGATAAAATGCGGGACTGCCCGCATATCGGAGCATTTTTTAACATCTCTTCCACGCTTTCATACTGACCATATTTGTGATTTTCAGTATCGTGATGAGCTGAGTATTGGTTAATCGCAAAAATTGCTGCCAAAGAAACTCCTGCGGAAGTCAGTAATTTCCCGGCAGATGTTTTGCGTTCCCGCAGATAGTCTATGCCGCGTGTTGCACCCACGGCAATCAAAGGGCTTGTGACATACATAGCCGCAGCCATGAAACCATGCGAAAGAGTTCCTCCCAATGCTCCGGCAATCGCAGGTGCCGCATAACACCCGGCATGTGATAAAACCGCACCGCCGATACCGTCCCTGGCGCTTTTGCATCCCTCTACAAAACTGCTTCTTTCGGACTTGTCCATCTCGATACCCCTTAAAGTTCAGGCTTCCGGCCTTTGGAGCCTTCGCACATAATACAGTCGCTTGGTCCAGTCAGTCCCCGACCCTTGTCAAAATCCTCTTGGGCGGTTTGGCAAATATAGGCAAGAGAGTCCTTAAATGTATCTTTCAACACATCTTTAATCCCTGGCTGGCTTAGAAAGATTTCCGTGGCATTTCTCATACCCTCAAGCAAAGAAATATAGGGTCGGTCATGTTCTGCAATCGTCGGATCATTCTCTAACGCAATAAGCTCATCCGAGGAGATCAGCTCAAGATCACCACTTGCATAAGAGCGGTCCTGCTCGTCATACCCTTTAAAAAGATTAACCACGGCCGCATCCAGAAACGGGCCGTTTTCACGCGGGTTTGCCGGCGCACAACAAGATTTTTTAAAGCCGTCTTTTGTTACATTGTCGGTAATGTTAAGACCTTCTTTTGTAAGGTCACATTGCAAAGCTGTTGCTTCAAGAGCCCCTCTCATCAGATCAATATTGTCTTCCAAGGAAGTCTCGATTTCAGCCAAGGGTCGCTGTAACTTTGATCGCTCAAAAGCCTGTTTTGCTTCATCGGTCAACAATTCTTCAGGGTTAAAACCATCGATTTCAAAAAGTTCGGGCATTTGCCACTCTGTCTGCTCAATCCTGAACAAAGCCATCGCAGTTAGTCCCAGGGCGTATTTGCCCACATCAAATTCTCCTATTGCAGGATCAGTCGCGGCCTGCTTGACCGCATGTTTATGCCATCTACACATGATTTTGCCTCCTTACATAAGGCGTATTAAATTTTTAGATTTGTCTTTAATGCGTTTATGTAAGGGAAAGTGGGGGAGCTTGCGCCTCATAGGACTTAATTACTCGCCCCTGATGAACAGGATCTAGCGGGAAAGATTTTTGCGCTTCAAACGCTTCAGGAGTAAGGAATTGAAAATCCCCAGCCATATTATGAGCCAGCACTGGTGCATAAGGGCATGTATCATGTGAGGATGTTTGCTTTTGGTCACCGTTTTGTGGAAAAGGGCTATCCTTTAAATCAACCAGCTCAGTGACCGCACCCTCGCCTGAACAAATTACAATCTCAATTTTACCGTCACTGCTTTCGCCCGGCATAAAGCCTGCCGGGACAATGGCCTTTAAAACAAAAGCCAGCAGGGCGACAGCAATGACATATCTGGGAAATTGTTTCATAATTCCCCCATGATTATCACGCCACAAAGAGAAAAGTAAATATTAAAAGTAAGGCTTAAATCCGGCTGTCATCTTTTTGAATATTGGATTGCCCGCAACATGAACAGCCACATCCATTTCCATGTGTATCTGTAGCTAACGGGCTCTTATTCGAGGCATCCACCTGTAAAACATTTGCTTCTGCCTTTTCGAAGTGACCTGTTTGAAATAAAGCAAGTACACTCACGAAAAAAGTTATCGTCTTTATAGTCATATACAATCCTTTTCTAAAGCTTTTACAGGCTAATGATTACATTCCGGACCATGATGATGGTGCCCACATCCGTGCCCATGCTTATGCTGATCAGAGATAAAATCGGATTTTTGTGCCCTAACGGACGGGTCAAGCAACTTGTCAAGATATTCGGCACGCCCCAGACAAAGCTCCATCCACTTTTTCTTCCGCTCCGGAACTCTTTCGGCTTTTGTAAGTGCCTCTGTTATTTTTTCAAGAGAACCCTGATTATGAGCATTTAGTTGCTTAAGATTTGGCCCCTTATTGGTGAAATTGATATTGTCCAAAATGTCCTGGCCCTCTGATGCAGCAACATTAAAACCTTTACGCACCAAAGCGGATAACTCTGAGTTTAACCCACGTTCCAAAGCCTCATCATTCTGAAGGGCTCCGACATAGCGTTCGCCTGCCAAAGCCTTGAATATTTTTTCCTGTGCCTCAAATATAGCGGGGTCATTACTGAAACGGTTACCGACCACAGTTACATTCAGTGGAATG
>Ga0066376_10005951_pt1 | contig 10174 bp, 11 predicted proteins | sample Knorr_S15_td_Bot_FD_77009 | JGI IMG/M metagenome (GOLD analysis project Ga0066376, IMG submission 77009) | Marine microbial communities from Southern Atlantic Ocean transect - Knorr_S15_td_Bottom_ad_5009_LV_A | ecosystem: Environmental > Aquatic > Marine > Oceanic | place: Southern Atlantic... | reverse complement strand
TGGTCGACGCCATGGCGGCCTCGCTTCCCTCCTACCGGACCGAGCACGTCGAAACGAACGCCCGTGCCCTCGCAGCGGGCTTCGAAGCCGCGCCCAAGGGCTTGCCCGTCGCCTTCGAGGCCGCAGCGTGAGCCAGCGAGGCCACGTCGTGATCGACATCGAGCGCTGCAAGGGCTGCGAGTTGTGCATCCCGGCGTGCCCGCCGCAGGTGCTGCGGATGACCGGCGAACACAATCGCATCGGGGCGCACTACCCGGAACTGCTCTCGGGCTGCACCGGTTGTCGCGCCTGTTGGCTGGTGTGTCCGGATTTCTGTTTCGAGGTCTGGCAGTTCGATGAGCCCGGTGCCCCGGGTGTGAGGCCCGGCGAATGAGTCGTCGCTTCATGCAGGGCTCGGAGGCCATCGCCGAAGCCGCCATCGCTGCGGGCTGCCGCTTCTTCGCGGGCTACCCGATGACCCCCTTCACCGAGTTGCTCGAGCACTTTGCCGCCAAACTCCCGGCCGAGGGCGGCGTGTGCGTCAACGCAGAGAGCGAACTCGAAGCCATCGGCATGGCCTGGGGGGCCGTGGCCACCGGCGCGCGCGCGGCTACCGGATCGACCGGGCAGGGGTTGTCGCTGATGCAGGAGTCGATCTCCGAATTGGTGCGCGCCGAGCTGCCGTTGGTGCTCTTCAACCTGGCTCGCGGCCAGGGGGACTATTACCAGGCGACTCGCGGCGGTGGGCACGGCGACTACCGACACCTGGTGCTGGCGCCTGTGGACCTGACCGAGGCGGTGCAGCTCACCCAACTCGCCTTTGACCGGGCCGAATGCTGGCGCAACCCGGTGTTGGTCTACGGCGATTATCTGCTGGCGCACACCGCCGAGGCGGTGGCCATCGAGCCGGTGGCTTTTGACCCGCTGCCGTCCAAAGACTGGGCGGTGGACGGCTCGCGCAGCGGGAGCGGTTCGCCGCGAAATCTGAACCCGATCGGCATGGTTCCTGGCAAGAAGGGGATCGAGCCCGAACGCTTCTGGAAGCGCTTGCAGGCGAAACACGAAGCCATGGCGGCGGCCGAAGCGCGCTGGGAGGCCGAATCGACCGACGATGCCGAGTTGCTGGTGGTGGCCTTTGGCAGCGTGGCCCGCTTCACGCGCTTCGCGGTGCGCGAGTTGCGGGCGGAGGGCGCGCGAGTCGGTCATTTCCGCCCGGTGACGCTCTGGCCGTTCCCGTCCGAGGCACTCGCAGAGGCCGCGCGCGGCGTGAAGCGCGTGGCGGTGCTCGAACAGAACGCCGGCCAGATGATCGATGACGTGCGACTGGCGCTCGAGGGGCGGGTAAAGGTGGTGGCGATCGGTGGCATCTCCAGCGACGACGCGGGTTTCGGTGTGGGGCCGATGCTCGAGCCGGAGAGGATCCGCGCCCGGGTCGGTGCTGCGTTGGCCGGCCGCGAGGTGCAGCCGTGAGCGACGAAGTCCTGCGCAGCGATCGGCCGCCCGAGAGCGGGGCCACCCGCACCGGCGAATTCAAGCCGACTCTGCAGTTGGGAACGGATCACGATCTGTGTGCCGGCTGCGGTGAGCCGCTGGCCTTGCGAACGATCCTCGAGAGCATCGAGGAACTCGGTCTGGCCCAGCGCACCATCGGTGTGATCGGGATCGGCTGTTACACGGCGCTCACCAGCCTGATGGATCTCGATTTGATCCAGGCGCTCCACGGGCGCGCACCCTCGCTGGCCACCGGGGCCAAGCGCATGCTGCCGGATCGGCTCTTCTTCACTCTCCAGGGCGACGGCGACATGGCGAACGAGGGCCTGCAGGAGGTGATCCACGCCGCGGCGCGCGGCGAGAACATCACCTGTGTGCTGCTCAACAACGGGGTCTTCGGCGAGACCGGCGGCCACATGACGGCGACCACCGTGCTGGGGCAGCGAACCAAGAACACCCTGGAGGGCCGCGACGCCACCCAGCACGGTTATCCGATCCAGATGGTCGATCTGCTCGCTCCGCTGGGCGGCACCGCCTACGCCGCGCGGGGCTCGGTCCACGACGCCTCCGGGGTGGTGAAGACGAAGGTCATGATGCGCCGAGCGTTCGAGACCCAGATGCGTGGCGAGGGTTTCTCGATCGTCGAGATCCTCACGATGTGCCCCACCGGCTGGTTTGTGCCCACCGCGAAGGGCCCGGGGTATCTGAACGAAGTGCTCGGCGCGGTTCACGTCACCGGCGAATGGAAGCGCGACGGCCGCCTGTTGCGCGGAGCGGAACCGGAGGCCCCGAACGAGGCGAAAGAGCGAGGTGCCGTGTGATCAAGCGCTACCACGGGGACCATGCGCGCGCGATCCGGGTGGTGTGGTTTCTCGAAGAGCGTGGCCTCGGTCTGGCGCGCCCCGATCCCGTCCCCGTCCACTCGTAACAGCGGAGGGCGGCATGGTGTTTTCCTACTCCGACTCCGTTTACCCGATCCGTGCAGACTTCGGCGAGGCGCATCGGGCCTACTGGCACGAACTAGCCCGCCCGGGCTGCTGGTGGAACGGCGCCGAACGGGTCGCGATTGCGGCGGCGGTGCGGAGTGCTCGGGATTGCGGGCTCTGCGCCGAGCGCAAGCAGGCCCTCTCGCCCAACGCCGTGCAGGGCGAACACGCTCATGCGGGCGTGCTCCCGACGGTGGCCGTGGAGGCCGTCCACCGCATCACCAGCGACCCCTCGCGACTCTCCAAGGCCTGGGTCGATGGTCTGGCGAAACAGGGACTATCGGATGCGGCCTACGTCGAGACCGTCGGGATCGTGGTCGCGGTGGTGAGTATCGATTCCTTCCATCGCAACCTGGGGCTGCCGCTCGAGCCGCTCCCGAAACCGGAGGGCGGCGAGCCCTCGGGCTACCGGCCCCCCTCGGCCGAACCCGGCGAGGCGTGGGTGCCGTGGATTCGGCCTGAGAAGGCGTCCGGCTCCGAAACCGACTTGTATTTCGGGATGGCACGGGTGCCGCATGTCGGGATGGCAATGAGCCTGGTGCCCGACGCGGTGCGCGCCATGGGGCGGCTGAGCGAAGCCCAGTACATCGCGCTCGCGATCGTGGCGATGCCCGGAAGGAACCAGCCGGGTCGCGCGCTCGAACGTGCCCAGATCGAACTGGTGGCGGGCCGGGTTTCGGCGCTGAACGAGTGCTTCTACTGAACGACCGCGCACGCCATGCTGCTCCGTGAGAGCGGCGCGATGGAAGGCCGGGTGTTCGATCCGCGCGCGGTCACCGACGCTTCGGTGGCCAGCGGCGTGCCCTTCGGTGAAGAACTAGTGGCCTTCGCCAGCGCCTCGGTGACGGGCAGCGAGGCCGAACTCGCCCAGCATCGGGAAGCTCTCGAGGCAGCCATGGGTGTCGAAGCGATGGTGGACGCCGCCGGGGTGGCCGCGAATTTCGAGCGCATGGTGCGGATTGCCGACGCCACCGGCATTCCGCTCGACAAGCCGATAGCGGTTTTCACCGTCGGTTTGCGCCAGGAACTCGGAATCGACGCCTTCGGCGCGGCTCGCAACACCCCCAAGGTGGGTGCCTTGCTGGCGGCGCTCGGCCGCCTGGGCCAGCCGCTGGCTCGACGCCTGATGGCCCGTTACGCCGGGCGCTCCTGAGCCCTTCGCGGGGGGAGTCGCAAGCCGACGGGGGAGCGCGCGCTGGTCTCCCGGGGGCTCGAGGGTGGGTAGAAATAGGGTTGTAAAGCCCTAGCGGGACGGCAACAGGAGGATTTCGATATTACGCAATGAAAACTATCTGTTGAAACCACGGGATACCTATAAGCAGGTAATCGGATAGTTATTTCACCCTAGACATAAATCTGCGTGCGTGAAGGCTACCGAAGTTCGTGCGCCGCGACTCAGCGCTTTCGGCGCACACGCTCGTAGCCCTCGATCACTCCGCGCTCGTTGCGCAGCACCAGGTCGCGCTCGGAGACGAAGCCCACCTCGTCCTCAAAGTGATAGCCACGCGGCATGGAAGCGATGGCCGAGGATTCGATGGTTCCGACCAGCTTCCCGGCGTCGAGCTACCAGCGCCCACTGGCGTAGCCGAGACGGCGTCCGCCCTCGCGGGCCGAAATCAGAAGGGCCCCGTTGGCGTGGAGGTGGACCTCGAGGCGGTCGCTATCGCGGGCGGATTCCCAGTAGCCGACGAGGCTTTTCGCATCGACTGCCACGGGCTCGCCCGCGTCCAGCGGTGTGGGGGCTTGGATCGGGGTGGCGCAGGCGAATTAAATGCCGGCGAACGCCAGGCCGAGCCAGTGGACAAGAGAGCGTGACACGCGGGACCTCAAGGAAGGAATCGGGGTTCGATCATGCCACGTCGCGGCGGCGCGAGCGCGCCGCGCCCGCACACCCGAGCAGACCCAACCCAAGGCACAGGGCCGCAAGGCCTGCCGGGCCGAGGCTCGGGACCGAGACGTCGGCCGTGTCGTAGAGCGAGACCTCGGGGTCGCCGTAGAGGTTGAAGCCCACGAAGTTCTGCCAGTACCAACAGCGTCCGTAGAGTGTCTGGTCGCGTCTGATTTCCATCAGTGCGTCGCCGACGGTCTGCCCGTCGACGCCGACCCGGCGCATGAAGTGGTAGGCCATGCCGGAGATCCCGGACTCGTGGCTGGCCGAGGTGAGGTCGACCGGCGAACCCGGTCCGTGGGATTCCTCCGTGGCCCCCACCGTGGCGATGGCTCCGTTCTTCAGCAGCGCGTAGGATACGTTGTTGTTCGTCGTCGGCTGCGAGTTCAAACACGAGGCCTGGAAGGTGATCACCGGGTGGTCGTCGTCGCGGTTGGGGGCCTCGCCCGCCGTCATCACCGAGACCGCGCCCCAGCCGCCGCCGTGGGTAAACCAGGTAACGAGCCCCGGCGTGGTGGCGTCCCATTCGGCGGCGACGTTGGGAACCGTGCAGGTGGTGGCTTCGGGTGTGGAGGTAAGGGTCGGGTCGCAAGACGGCGGCACGTCGGCGAGGCAGACGTCGGCGTCGTAGACCCGCGACACCTGCGAGAAGCCGGCCGGCAGCAGCACGTCGTTGCGGATCGCTTCCCCGAAGAAGATGCGATTCGCGCCTTCGGCCGCGACCAAGGCGGAGTTTCGCCAGGCAACCGAGTCGGGGTCCGCGTGCTGGTAGGCGATGGTCTTTGCGAGAATGTGGTCGAGATCGATCACGTCCTGGGTGTAGTGGGTGCCCCCGTAGACCGGAATCCGTCCGACCGCGTATTCGTGATCGCGCTCGATGCCGCCCGGGCCGAAATCGCCCGAGGTCCCGACTGCCGCGAAGGCCTCGCCGAACTCGCCGTAGAGGTTGTCGCCGTCGAGGTCCCAGTCGCCGTCAAGTTCGGCGTAATAGTAATCCGAGGGCACCATGTCCTGGCTGAAGGCGCAGGTGGGGTCGTAGCCGGGGGGGCCGTGGCCAATGGCGCCGGTGGTGCGCGGGTAGAGGCGCTTCATCGGGATGGGGCCGCTCCAATGCCGGGGATCGCCGATCAGCAGCAGGTAATCGAAGTCGTTGAGGGCATACGCCGACTGCAAGAAGCCACGCAGCGCCTCGGCAGCGGCGTTGTTGGTGAGCCCCGCGCCGCCCCAGTCGGTCTCGTCGTAGATGGTGACCTCGAAGCCGCGGGCGGTCTTGGCTGCGGCGAAGGTGACGAGCATTTCGGAGTCGGCGCGAATCGCCGAGGTGGTGACGATGACGTAGCCGGCAGCGAAGGCCCCAGCCGGGGCAAGCGCGAGTAGGGCCAGAAGTAAGAGCGTGGCTCTGAGATGACTGCTCCGCACGGGGTTCCCTCCGGGTCCGTGCGGGCAAGCCGGGCCTCCTGAGTAAGTGGCCGCTCGGACACTCTTGGTGACACCACGGTGCCAAATTTTTCTACGGGTTTTACGTAACTCTCAGGCAGGCCCCGGGCACCTGTGTCCGACGAGCCGAAAGGGGCCTAGAATCGCTGCCGCATCGAACTCGGAGCCCGGATGGATCCTGCCGAAGATTTCCCCGCCGGGACCGACCCCCGCCCTCGCGACGGCGCGTCGGGCGGCGGGAAACCGACCATCCGCGTGGTCATGCTCTTCCCGTTCTTCCCGCCGGACTACAGCGGCGCGGGGATCCAGGGCGAGCGACTGGCGAGGGAACTGGCGGCGGCGGGGGTCGAAGTCCAGGTGCTGGCGCCGTTGCATCCGGGCGTCGATGCGCCCCGGGTGGAGCAGCGCGAGGGGCTCCGGATCCGGCGCTTTCGGGTTCCCCAATTTGACTTCGAGCGGAAGTTTTCCCTGGGTTTCCAGGCGGCGGTCTGGCTGGCGGGACACTCGGATTGGGATCTTCTGCACATCCATGGCTTTGGTTACTACGCGATCGCCCCGGCCACCGTGGCCCGCAGCCGCGGCCGGCGCGTGCTGGTGAAGACCACGCTCTCCGGGGGAGACGGCGTGCCGAAGCCCGACGGGCGGCCCCACCATCGACTGATCGTCGAGGCCTACCGCCGGGTGGATGCCGTGGTGGCGCTTTCGGCTGAACTCGAGGCGGGCTTCCGCGAGGACCCCGACTTCAGGGCGCACGTCGTGCGCATTCCGAACGGCGTCGATACCGAGCGCTTTCGACCGGCGAGCGCTGCCGAAAAGCGCGCGGCGCGCGGCAAGCTCGGAATTGTGCCGGACGAATTCGTCGTCGTCACGGTCGGTCGCCTCGACCATCGCAAGCGTGTAGTCGACCTGGTGAAGGCGGTGGGCCGCGCCGCGTCGCGTCCTCTGTGTGCGCTATTGGCGGGACCGGATTCACCCTTCCCGGAGGACCCACCGATGTTGGACCGAGCCGAAGCGGGCCTTTCCGCGGAGGCGCGCGTGCAGCGCCTCGGCAATGTGTCGCCCGACGACCTTCCGGACGTGTATCGCGCCGCCGACGCCTTCGTACTGGCTTCGAGTGCCGAGGGCATGCCGAATGCATTGCTCGAGGCCATGGCCACGGGCCTTCCCTGCATCGCGACGGACATCCCCGGTGCGCGCGACCTGCTCGAGGGCGGTGAGGGGCACCTCTACAGCGTCGGAGACATCGCAGCCCTGGCGCGCGGGATCGACGCACTGGTGGCCGACCCCGCCGCGGCGACTGCGCTCGGCGCCCGCGCACGCGAAGCCGTGGTCTCGCGCTACTCGCTGGGTGCAGTGGTCGGGCGCTACGAAGCGGTGTACCGCAGGCTGCTCGAAGGCGACGTGGTCGCAGCCGATTCTTCGGCGCCGACGGATTGCTAAGCTCGCCGCCATGTGGGAATCGATTTTGCCTTTGCTTCGCGATCCGCGTTCGGGAGAGCGCCTCGAACTCGAGACCAGCGAGAGGCTCGATGGCGAGGTGATCGAGGGCGCGCTCACGTGTGCTTCGAGCGGTGCGCGCATCCCGATCCGAAACGGCATTCCGCGCTTTGTCGAAGAGGATGAGAACTACGCCGAGAATTTCGGCTTCGAGTGGGATCTCTTCGCCGAGATCCAGACCGACCGGCTGGCCCGACACAGCCTCAGTACCGATCGCTTCTTCAACCAGGTGAGCTTTTCTCCGGGCGAAATGAAGGGGCTGCGCGTGCTCGAGGCGGGCTGCGGGGGAGGGCGCTTCTCGGACGTCGTGCTCGAGGCCGGCGCCGAACTCTTCTCCTTCGATCTCAGCAACGCGGTGGACAAGAACCGGGCGATCCACACGGGCCACCCGCGGCATCACCTCTTCCAGGCGTCGATCTTCGAGCCCCCCTTCGTCCCGGGCTCCTTCGACCTCGTCTTCTGCATGGGGGTGCTCCAGCACACGCCCGACCCCGAGGCCTTCTTTCGGCAGCTGATTCCGTTTGCAAAGCCCGGAGGTGAGTTGATGATCGACGTCTACTCGGCGCACCCGAAGCAATCGCTGCACTGGAAGTACGCGCTGCGACCGATCTCGAAGCGACTCCCCCACCGCATGCTGCTGCGCGGTATCGAAGCCGTCGCGCCGGTGCTGGTGCCGATCTCGCGCCAGGTGCGGCGAATTCCGAAGCTCGGTAAGCCGCTCTCGCGCTTGATCCCGATCTTCGTCCACGATGGTTTCATGGGGCTGATCCCGCGCGAGGACGAGGTACGCTTCGCAGTGCTCGAGACCTTCGATGCGCTGTCTCCGGCCTACGACCGCCCGCGTTCGCTGCGCACCATGCGCCGCTGGTTTCGGGATGCCGGCTTCGAAGAGATCCAAAGTTTCAACGTGATGAACGCGCTCAACGTCGCTCGCGGAAGAGCCCCCGCGCGCTGATCAGCCCCCCCCGCGCGGCGGGTCGCTGGCGCGCAGCAAGGAGAGTCCCCCGATGGAGATGCACTACGCCACGCTTTGGGAAGCCCTCGTCGATCGCATCGGGGATCGCGACGCCGTGGTCCACGCCGGTGTGCGGCGCACCTGGTCCGAGTACGAGGGACGCGCGGCGCGTCTCTCTTCGGCGCTCGCGGAAGCGGGACTGGGCCGCGACTCGAAGTTCGGGCTGTATCTCTACAACGGCATCGAGTATCTCGAGAGCCAGTTTGCCGGGATGAAACTGCGCAGCGTTCCGATCAACGTGAACTACCGCTACCTCGACGACGAGTTGCTCTACCTGCTCGACAACTCCGATTCGGAGGCGTTGGTGTTCCATAAGAGCCTCGGGGACCGCGTGGCCCGGGTGATGGAGCGCGCACCCAAGGTGAAGCTCTGGATCGAAGTCGACGACGGCGAGGGGGAGTCGGTGCCGGGGGCCGTGGCCTACGAGTCGCTGATCGACGCGCATGCACCAGCGAAGCCGACCAATCGCTCCGCCGACGATCTCTACATGCTCTACACGGGCGGCACCACGGGGATGCCCAAGGGTGTGATGTACGACATCGGGGGCATGATGCAGGGTCTGATGGGGGCGGCTTTCCCCATCCTCGGGCTCGGCCTGCCGCAGATCGACGAGGTCCCGGACCTGGTCGAGAAGCTCCACGAAGAGGGCGGCGGGCCGTCGGCGATTCCGGCGTGTCCGCTGATGCACGGCACCGGGATGTGGCTCGGGGCGCTGATCCCGCACCTCGTCGGGGCGAAGGTGGTGACGCTCGCAAGCCGGTCCTTCGATGCGCACGAACTCTGGCAGACGGTGCAGGCAGAGGCGGTCAGCCAGGTGGTGATCGTGGGCGACGCCTTCGCGAAGCCGATGTTGCGCGCACTCGATGAGGCGAAGGCGCGCGGCGATGCCTACGACGTTTCGAGTATTCGCTTCCTGATGTCTTCGGGTGTGATGTGGACTTCCGAGGTGAAGAAGCAGCTCCTCGATTGGCACGACTTCCTGCTGATCGACGCGATGGGTTCGACCGAGGGCACGATGGGAACCCAGATCACGACGCGCGGCAACATCGGTGAGACCGCGAGGTTTGCGATGTCGCCGAATACGAAGGTCTTCTCGGAAGACGACCGCGAGATCGTGCCGGGTTCGGGCGAGTCCGGCATGGTGGCGGCGGGCGGCAGCGTGCCGCGCGGTTATTACAAGGATGAGGCGAAGTCGAAGGCCACGTTCCGGACGATCAATGGCGTGCGCTACTCGTTTCCGGGCGACTGGGCGATCGTCGAAGCCGACGGCAGCCTGACCCTCCTCGGACGCGGCTCGAACTGCATCAACACCGCGGGCGAGAAGGTCTACCCCGAAGAGGTCGAGGAAGCGGTGAAGCTTCACCCGGACGTCGTCGACTGCCTGGTGGTGGGGGTGGAGGACGAGAAGTTCGGGCAGCGGGTGACGGCGGTGGCCTCACTTCGCGCCGGGTCCGAAACCGACGGGGAGGCCATCCGCGAATCACTGCGCGGAAAGATTGCGGCCTTCAAGCTGCCGAAGCAGGTTTTCCTGGTCGAGAAGGTAGAGCGCGCGCCCAACGGCAAGGCCGACTATGTCTGGGCGCGCGAGGTCGTGGAGAAGGCCTTGGCTTGAGCGGATCTTTCGTCGCGCCATGGGGCGCGGGCGGAGCCGGTCCCGGGCCTCAAAGCTCCCGTCGGCGCCACGGTGTGGAGCGCCCGGTGGAAGATCAACACGAGCAGTGCGGCCGCGTGCAGCGCGAAGGCATCGGGCTCCGGCACGAGGGTCCACACGGCCGCGTTTGTCGTCGCACCGTCCGAGCGCTCTGCGACGACGACTGAGTAGGGCGTCCCTCCCCCAGCGACCAGGTGTGGCAAATCCGTGGAAAGGCTGTCCCCGAGGAT
>Ga0066376_10005950_pt1 | contig 10174 bp, 9 predicted proteins | sample Knorr_S15_td_Bot_FD_77009 | JGI IMG/M metagenome (GOLD analysis project Ga0066376, IMG submission 77009) | Marine microbial communities from Southern Atlantic Ocean transect - Knorr_S15_td_Bottom_ad_5009_LV_A | ecosystem: Environmental > Aquatic > Marine > Oceanic | place: Southern Atlantic... | reverse complement strand
TAAAGTTAACATTGTCAGCGAAAACCTGATGGTAAATCATGCAGCTGAAAGTTTAATGGTTGCACAGGTAAAGGCCCTGGTTTTATTACTTGTCCTGATATTTATCATCATGTCTGTAATGTTTACTTCATTCCGAGGTGGAGCCATTGCCATGGTTCCAGCCGTTATTCCGATTGCAATGATATTCGGGGTTATGGGTTATCTAAATATACCTTTGAATCCTGGTACCGCGATGGTGGCCGTAATAGGGGTAGGTATTGCTGTAGATGGAACTGTACATTTACTCGCTCGTTATAATGAACTTTGTCGACACACTTCTGATTATATTGGTGCCGTTAATCTCGCTGTAAAGGAAGAAGCAACACCATTGATTGTTTCCAGTATTGCCCTGTCTTTTGGCTTCGGAATATTATTGCTTTCCAACTTTACGGTGATTGCCCAGTTTGGTGCTTTGGCTGCCATCACCATGTTATTTTCGATCTATGCAAATCTGTTAATTACACCGATTATTATGGCTAGAGTCCGCTTGATCGGTCTGTACCAGATTATTGGTATGTCGATTGATAAGAAAGTCCTTGAAGAATCACCCTTGTTCAAAAACATGACAAATTATCAACGGCGTAAGGCTGTATTGATATCCGAACTCAGTGAATTTGAAGAAGGAGACTTATTAGTTGAGCAGGGGACTGTTGGTCGTGATATGTACTTAATTCTATCTGGAGAAGCCGAAGTAATAAGACGAGATGGAGAAAATTCACGTCGACTGTCGACCTTGCAAGCAGGTACTATTTTTGGTGAAATCGGCTATATCAGGGAAACTGAGCGCACCGCAGATGTAAAAGCATTGACGAAAATTTCGGCCTTACGATTTGATTATGAAAGGATGCAGAAAGATCTTAAGTTCTTTCCCAACATTGTTGCCAAGTTAAATTTCAATATCAGCTATATCCTGGGTGAGCGCCTGGCTGACATGGTGAGCCAAACAAAAAGAGATTAGGGCAAAAAGAGATTAGCCAATAAAAGACCATGGCGTCAAAGAACGAACTTAGACGAGTGTTCCGTATTACGGAATAGCTGATTTCCTAGCTGGAAGAAAACTCCATTTTAATTCCAGCCAATTCAATCATGTCACCATCTTTTAATTGATAGGCCTTTGCGCCAATTTCTGCCCCATTGACGACCGGGAAGCCACCACTGCTCTCAATGTGAGTCAGGAAGTATTCCTGTGGGCGTCTTGATATCACGGCCACCTGTGTCCCAGGTTTTCCAAGCGTAATCAGTGCCTTGGTGAGTTCTAATTCCTTGCCTGCGATGGGGCCATTTAAAACAGTTAAGCGTCCCAGAGGCATTCCACCTGAGGCTGCTGCTGGAGACGCGCTACCCTGAGGTGTAGATTCGGCAGCTGCGCCGGCTTTCTCTGCGGCTTGTGCGGCGGCAACGGCGGCACTGGCAGAACCAGGTTTGATGATCATGGTTTTTTCAAACTCATCTTCATCACTAGAGGCATTTTCGTTAAGGTATTTTAATTTATGCTTACCGATGGCTATCACATCACCATCCTTAAGGGCATGTATTTTAACGAGTTTTCCGTTTACATAGGTGCCATTGGTACTACCAAGATCTTCCAGAAATGAATCATCGAGTATTGTGATAATAAGTGAATGCTTGCCACTGACTGCCAGATTATCAATCTGAATGTCATTTTCCGGCTTTCGTCCAATGGTGAATCTTTCTTGATCCAGCTCGAATTCGCCTTGTACTGCACCGTTCAAGCTCAGAACTAACTTTGCCATAGCCCTGTTTATCCCCTGATAATATTAATTACATGTTTTAAGTAAGTTTTCCCGGGTAGTCTTCTGATACTGAACTAGCCGGTAACTCGGGCAAGAATTACTGAAATATTATCTTTCCCGCCATATTTATTCGCTATTTCTACTAATTTATCCGCTGCAAGCGCAAGATTACCACTATATTTACCTAGGGTTAAGTGCATTTCTTCATCTTTTACCATATCTGTTAATCCATCTGAGCAGAGCATGTAAATGTCCCCAATAACAAGCTTATCTTCAATAACATCGATCTCAACCTTTGCATCAATACCAAGAGCTCTGGTGACTAGATTTTTCGGTGCGTTTTGTTCGGCCTCTTCTGGCGAAAAAAGACCACGATCTATCAATTCCTGAACCAGAGAATGATCTTTGGTGATTTGCTTAAACTCTTTATTACGAAGTCGGTAAAGTCGCGAATCTCCCACATGGGCAATTGATATCCTGTCCTGATATGTGATCGCGGTGACTACCGTTGTGCCCATGCCTTTACACTGTTCGTCTGCTTGCGCTGTGTTGTATATGCTTGAATTTGCTCGATTTACAGCATCACGGATCAAGATTGAATGCTTGTCCAGACCCGAAGCTTCGTCAATACCAGTAGGCCTGGAATTTTTTAAGCCTGATTTAATATCATTATAAATACCGGTCACAGCGATTGCGCTGGCGATTTCACCAGCTTTATATCCGCCCATGCCATCAGCCAGCACTAATACGCCTAGCGCCTGGTCAGTTGCAGTACTGTCCTCATTATGTGGCCGTATGCAGCCCACATCTGAGACATTGACAACTTCAATTTTGTATTGCGCGCTCACGAATACCCCTGTGTTCACAACTATGTAAAGAATAATTGTTATTTAGCTGATTTTAAAGAAATATTTCAACAATACCTTAGGCAAGAGGCGATCACATGATAATGTTGATACACGGTGGGTTTTGGAGACTTTGCAGAGAGCTTCGATTCGTTGCAAAGGCAAGCCAGCACTTACATAGAGTCATCTCCATGTAAATGTAACTTGTTGTCAATATCAGGGTGTTTAGGGAAAAACCTGAAAAAAATATTTCCGGGTAAATATCAGCGTTCTAATAATTCCAGTTTATTGGGTTTACCGCGCCATTCGCTTTCATCTTCGGGGGGGTCTTTCATCTCATTGATCACCGGCCATTCTCTGGAAAGTTCGGCATTCAATTCTAGGAATTCCTGCATGTTTTCAGGGATATCATCTTCAGACAAGATCGCCTCTACTGGGCATTCAGGTTCGCATAGTGTGCAGTCAATACACTCATCAGGGTCGATAACCAGCATATTGGGTCCTTCGTGGAAGCAGTCGACGGGACAAACCTCAACACAATCGGTCAATTTACATTTAATACATGCTTCTGTGACTACAAATGTCATATTTGATATTACCTGTTATTTTAAATAATAATACGTGTAATTATACCGGCTAAATCGGGAAATTATAAAGTAATTGTACCCCCAAACAAGCTGGAAATGCAGAGTAATAAAACAACGAGATAAAGAAAATCAGCCTTTTACCAGATCAACAACTTTGCCTGTCAGTGTCTCCCCACGGCTAAATTCAACGATGCTTAGCTGGTGCTTTTGCACGGTTGACATGATTTCTAATTGTAATTGATCTGGCTGCTCTGAATCGAACAAGATAGTTATTCTGAGTGGGTTTGCAGGATCAGTAATAACATCATCGACACCGATGAGTTCATTCAAGTCCTGTTGTGCCTGTTCTGGTAATGCATCACTTAATAATAAATTTAGCGAACTATCACGTTCCACAAGCTCTGAAATCAGGCAATGTTTTACCAGTTTCCCCTGCTTGATAATAATCACCTCGTCGCAAACATCACCAATTTCATCGAGGTTGTGAGAGCTGATGATAAAAGTACATTGCTTCCTCAGTGCTCTGATGATATTCCTGACGTCATTTGCCGCCACCGGGTCCAGGCCGGAGGTCGGTTCGTCCAACAGGATAAGCTCTGGTTCGCCAATCAGCGCCTGAGCAATAGCGACTCTTTTACGTTGACCAAAACTGAGTGTTTCAGGATATTGTTTGGCCAGATCAGTGATTCTTAAATGTTCCAGCACCCTGATAACTTCAGACTTTGCTGCCTTACCAATGTAGCCCTGTAGTTTTGCATATAAGCTTAATTGGGCTTCCACCGAAATACCTCTCAGAAATGGGGTATCCTGTGGCAGGGTTCCGATGCGTCCCTTTTTTGAGGCAGCCCCGGGGGCATCTCCAAACACGCGTATTTCTCCAGAGCTTGGTTTTAAGTAGCCACTGATCAGTGAAAACAGTGTTGTTTTGCCGGCACCATTCGGGCCAACCAGACCCAGGGTTCGCCCCGGTTCTATAAGCAGGTCCAGGTTTTCGATGGCATTTTTTCGGGCAAAGCTTTTTGTCAGCTTTCGACACTCAATGAGTTTGCTCATCTATAAGTTTCTCTTGCGAAAGATTATCCACGCAATACTTAAGTAGATTATTGTCATGGCCAGGATCCCGAGAATAGCAATCACTGAATCGTTTCTGGCAATGCCTATTAGATCATCTTTAAAGGTATTGGGTAATAAATAGCTAATAGAAGGGAAATCACTATGCCAGTAGATAATCAAAACAAATGTCATTACATAGGCACAAGCGCCCATGAGGATAGTGCCTAATGCAGATGACATAAAGGCCGAAATGATCGACATAAAGGCAACATAAGGGAGTGTGTAGAGCAGGACAAGAGACAGGCTTTGCAAGGCATAGGTAATTGTTTCGTTGAGTTCTCTATTGTCGTTATTAAGTGAAATGAGCGTGCTTGCCAGACATGCAAAGATAATCCCCATGGCTATCATGAAATAGGCACTTAGAAACCTTGAAATAAATATCTCCAGTCTTGTACAACGAGATAATAAATATCGAAAAGAACCAGAAGATGCATCCGCAGCCAATTGATTATTTGCGCCCAAAATGACAAACAAAGGGGTGACGGTAAGTGCTGTGAGTAGAAATACTGACAATATGGGAGGATGCAAGACCAGTAATTCCTGGGCAACCTCCAGGCTGGTTAGTTTGGAAATTAGCATTAATCCTTCAATACTTGATAAAAATTCTGAGCCACCTTCGTTTAAAAACCAGAGCAGGGTGTACCAAAACAATCCAAAAGGGATCAGAAATGCAAGTCCCTTTAAACGAAATAGTGAGTGATAAAAATCAAACCAGAGCAGGGTGATTACTCTTTTAATATTCATAAAATTAAATGAGGTTAATCTATTTTTTGTAATATAGATTTTAATTTATAGAGGGCTTCGAGTGCTGCCTTTGGACTCAATTCATCCGGATCAAGATTCGTCAATTCATTCAATATGGGATCGTCTTGCCTGGTCTTTTCTGGACTGTCCTGTTTTTGTGTGAACATATCATCCTGTCTGGTATCAGGGCTGAGCAGTGATTGTCCAGCCTCCATTTTCTGCAGGAATTGTTTTGCCTGATGCACGATATTTTGTGGTACACCTGCCAATAACGCAACCTGCAATCCATAACTACGGTTTGTTGCACCTTTTTTAACTCTGTGTAGAAAGATAATTTTGTCATCATGCTCAATGGCATCGAGATGTACATTTTCGACTTCCTGAAGATGATCTGGCAGTGCAGTCAATTCAAAATAATGTGTCGCAAACAAGCTTAGTGCACCGACATTTTTCGCCAGATATTCGGCACAGGTCCATGCCAGAGCCAAACCATCATAGGTGCTGGTACCACGCCCAATCTCATCTAACAGTACCAGACTATGTTGACTGGCATTATTCAGAATATTTGCTGTTTCAATCATTTCCACCATAAAGGTTGAGCGACCACCCGCCAGATCGTCTGCCGCACCAATGCGTGTAAATATCCTGTCTACTGGGCCTAACTCAGCGCTTTCCGCCGGCACATAGCTGCCAATGTAGGCAAGGATAACGATTAATGCAGTTTGTCTCATATAGGTAGATTTTCCACCCATATTGGGCCCAGTAATCATTAACATTTTGCAGGCTTCATCCAGTTGCAGGTCGTTAGGAACAAACGTTTCTGTTTGCATTTGTTCAACCACAAGATGCCTGCCAGCAGAGATAGAAATACCTTGGGTTGTTTTAAAAGTGGGTTGATTCAGGTTCAGGGTTTCAGCACGCTCTGCAAAGCAGACCAGCACATCTATTTCGGCAATTGCAGCACTACACGTCTGCAGGGCAGGAATACTTTTGCCTATCTCATCAAGTAACTCGTCATATAATCGCTTTTCCAATGCCAATGCTTTTTCCTTTGCACTAAGCACCTTGTCTTCAAATGCTTTTAACTCTGGAGTGATATAACGCTCACTGGCTTTCAATGTCTGGCGGCGGCGATACTCAGGCGGAAGCTCACCTGTCTGATGGCGACTTAATTCAATATAATAACCATGGACACGGTTATAACCGACCTTCAGGCCAGAAATTCCTGTGCGTGTCTTTTCACGGGATTCGAGATCGAGTAAGAATTGCCCCGCTTCTGAACTCAGTTTCCTCAGCGCTTGCAGATCGGCATTATATTTATCGGCAATGACACCGCCATCACGTATGGTCAGAGGTGGTGACTCGATAACTGCATCTTGCAGGAGATCATATAATTCAGGAAAACTATTGATATGATTTCCCAGTTCTTCTAGCAAGGGGCAGTCTATATCTGTCAGTAGGTGATCAAGTTCAGGCAGAACCGCCAGTGTTGTACGTAATTGAACCAGGTCTCTGGGTTTGGCAGATTTTAGAGAAATACGCGCAAGTATGCGTTCCATATCTCCTATCGAGCGGAGCTTATCGTGGAAGCGAATAAATTCACGATTTCGTAACAGGTATGCAACCGCATCATGGCGTAGTCGTAATGTTTGCAGATCACGAATTGGTCTGTGTAACCAGCGACTTAATAAGCGTCCACCCATGGTCGTTGATGTTGTTTTGAGGACACCGAGGAGATTGTGTTTACCGCTACCATCGTTATCTGTTTCCAGTTCGAGATTACGTCGACTCACAGCATCCAGAATGATGCTGTCCTGTGGATGTTCAACACTGATTGCCTGCAGATGTCTTAGTGCAGAACGTTGAGTTTCTTCTGTATATTGTAATAAACAACCCGCAGCTGAGATGGCCAAAGGCATGTTCTCACAACCAAAGCCAGACAGTTGCCGAACCTGGAACTGTTTCTTTATTAGCTCAACAGCACTGTCTTCATCAAAGTGCCAGGCTGGTCGTGTGGTGATATTGCGCAGTGATGTTAAATCCTGTTCCGCATCTTCACATATAAGAACTTCTGCTGGCCGCAAGCGCTCTATTTCACTATTTAACATCTCCTGATTATCAAGTTGCATGAGTACAAAACGACCACTGCACATATCCATTGTTGCTAAACCGAACTTACCCTCTGTTTCGAAAATTGCAGCAAGCAGGTTTTCTGAGGACTGTCCCAGTAGTGCTTCATCGGTGATAGTCCCTGGCGTAATAATTCTGGATATTTCTCTATCCACCGGACCTTTACTGCTTGCGGGATCGCCGATTTGCTCACAGATAACAACAGACTCACCCAGTTTAAGCAGTTTTGCCAGATAGGAATCAGCCGCGTGATAGGGAACACCGGCCATGGGGATGGGTTCCCCTGCGGACTTCCCTCTGCTGGTTAATGAAATATCTAATAGTCTGGCGGCTTTTTTTGCATCCTCATAAAAAAATTCATAGAAGTCTCCCATGCGGAAAAACAGGAGCTTGTCAGGATGTTGTGATTTGAAGCCAAGATACTGCTTCATTACAGGAGTGTGCTGCGAGGTGTCTTTAACAAACTGTATCATGGTATTGCTGCGGGACAAGCTGACGCAACGATTGTAATGCTAGTTCCATCAGGAGCGGGGTCTGGATAACTTGAACTTTTTGTTGGATCCATCGCTGATTCAATCGCAGGTGATTGCATGCGCACCATCGCCTGTGAATTAATAGGAAAACGATCATTATCTAGACAACCACGTTCGAAGGTGCTGCCAGCTTGAAATGTTCCCAGACATTCCGGGCAATAGTCCGGGTCGGTTTTGTCTGTATTAGTGGGTAGCGTCATGATATTTACCAGCAGCCTATCAATAAAGGGTACGTACAGTGGATAACAATAATGTGCACGGATCTTTAATAGATTTCTATCCTGTATGCTTAGACCAGCTGCCCCTGACGTGGTTGGACGAAACATCAGATTATCATTTGGGATGACTACATCTGCCGTGCCATCAATCGTAACATTCAAGGGTTTAGTACCGTCTCTTGTTGAACCAGGTCCGACCGCACTACCAAAAGCCGTTATTGGTGGATTTATAATCTCAATGTAAGCAAATCCAATTTCAATCTCAGCACGCACATGATCTCTTGCTCGCATGACTTCTGCAGGGTCATCACAGTGTGTATACAAAGGCGCCATCCCTCTTGCCAGGGAATTTTCCATAATCCCGAGATGGCCATTGCTAACCGCATCGGATCGAGCAGCAAGAAAGGTGGCGTAATTTAATGTAATTTTGGCATGATATAAAAGGGTAAACTGAAAGGCAGCGAAGATTAAAATAAACAACACAGGGAAGACGATAATAAATTCCGTCATGGCCTGCCCAGATAATTTAATAAATCGCGTCACGATTCATCAGCTATTTAGATGAAACGCCAAAATCATGTTCAAGGAGGTTGGTGATCGCATTAATAACGTACGTTGCACGTCTATTTAATGGGTCGTCTGCATTTATATTACTTTGCATCTCGACAAAGGTGTTGGCTGCGAGTTTAAGTTGGACAATGCCCAGATTGTGCCAGGTTTTGCTGTTCCTGGGATCACGGTTCAGAGCTTGTTGATATGATTGAATTGCCGCACCATGTTTGTTTAGTCGGGCATATGAATTTCCAAGTCGAAACCATATTTCAGCATCGTTTGGTATCCGCTGGGACAAACTCCCATAGTATTCAACTGCTTTATTCCAGTCTCTATTTTGGTAAGCTACTTGAGCATTTTGTTTCAGTTTAATCAATTCTTCCAGGATTTGTTCTGACTCTATCTTGTTCGCCGAAATGGATTTCGTATTCTGGGCATTACAGGCGACCAATAGCATCAGCACCGGTAATAAAAGCATCTTGAATAAATTCATTTGTTAAGTTTCCATTGCAATTTCATATTCTCTACCAGTTCAAGTTTAGCAGCACTATCAGCAAGTATCTCCAATACCATAGCAGCGCCATAAGACATGACAAACCGACAAGGTTTCACATGACTAAAAATCTTTTTGATGGTTAAATCCTTGTTCAAAAAGATAGCATCAATTTCATAATGCATGCCAAAAGTATGGATTGATGAACAAGGCTGTATTAGTAAACCTTCGCCATCATTCAATGGTGTGTGCCAAAGTAATCCCCGCATACGCTCAGTCATTGAAGAAGTCTTCAATACATGGGGTAAAATCAGTTTTTGATTATGACTTGTAAAAATACCACCATGGATCACAATATACCTTCTGCAAGAAATTTCATCACGATAGGAAATCCAAGCACAATGAATGTAACCGGGAAAATAAAAATAATGAGTGGCCCGACCAGTTTAATAGAGGCTTCCATCGCCAGTTTTTCTGCACGTTGAAATCGTTCGCCACGTCTTTGTTCTGCCTGGACACTGAGTACCGTTGCCAGACTTGCACCCATTTTCTCTGCCTGGATCGTGGCACTGACAAAACTGGTGACTTCTTTTATATTCAGACGATCAGCCATACGCCGCAGCGCATCTGCCCGTGTCAGACCGGCGCGAAGATCACGTAAGACGGTACCGAATTCATTGCGTAATGGACTTTCTGGTGCCTTTTCCATGGCCTGACCCAGTGCCCCCTGCAGATTCAGGCCCGCCTGGACCGCCATGGTAATGAAATCCAGATACACGGGCATGGCCCTGATCACAGCAAGTTCCCTGCGTTTACGATTATCGTTCAGCCAGATGTCCGGTAAAAAATAACCAATGATGGCTGAAATTAAAACCCATATCGGTTGTTGCTGATTGAGTGCATTGATGATGATAATGCCACCGACAAATCCAGATATCGTACTGATTATTCGAATGGCGACAAATTGCTCAGCGATGAGCAGATAGGAAACGCCGGTATGCTGTAACCGCTTTTCAATGCGTTCCATCATTTCATAAGGCAGGAATGAACAAAAGAAATGACTGATGATCTGCACAATGGGCCAGATAAATTTCAGCCCGGGCGGCGCTGGTGATGGCGGCAAAGCGTTCAAAGCCGATTGTATCTGCAGTATTCGAGGAATCCGG
>Ga0066376_10005946_pt1 | contig 10179 bp, 7 predicted proteins | sample Knorr_S15_td_Bot_FD_77009 | JGI IMG/M metagenome (GOLD analysis project Ga0066376, IMG submission 77009) | Marine microbial communities from Southern Atlantic Ocean transect - Knorr_S15_td_Bottom_ad_5009_LV_A | ecosystem: Environmental > Aquatic > Marine > Oceanic | place: Southern Atlantic... | reverse complement strand
TTCAAGCTTCGGATTGAACACCCGTTCGCATGAAACATAGAAGTTGTTGCAATCGACCAGGCCGTAGACAGTCACAGCAGGTCTCGTATCGATCCGCGCACGACGCCCCAGATGATTGCGTCTTCACGGTCGATCTCCGAAGAACAACGGACCGTCAATTCGCCATCGATGGCGACCACGACGATGGAGCTTTTGGCGGCATCGAGGGAGCGATCTACGATCAAGGTGTCGCCGGCGTAGATGCCGTGGTCAACCATGCCATCCCCTTCGGCCGTCACGAAGAACGTCGCGGCGGGATGCTTGATGAAATGTTCATCGAGGCTGAGGGTGGTCGCGGTGCGGACGACGGTGAACATGGTGCGATGGTTCTCTCAAGGGGGACCGTGGTACCTATGGCCCCACAGGTAGTCGGATGGGACCCGCTGGGCTCCGTGTGTCTATCTCGATTTAAAGCCGATTCTATATGGCGGCAAGCCTAGCCGCCGCAACGTCCGCTTGACAGTTGGGCGGTGCGCCCGTGGTGACGAAATAGCGGCGCCCGGCTACTTCTGCTTTCGCCTACAGCAGCGGACATAAAATTGGCTTAGCGAAAATGACGCGAATAGCCACAACCGAACATTCGACGCCGTCAATTTCACGCATAGATTCCATTAACCGGTGCCGCTACACTCAATATTTGTTGGTGGGGACCCAACGCTGGCTTGCGGCGATCGTATGCTCTGATGTCGTCGGTTAACGTCCTGCGACTGGCCCTTGAAGGAATTTGATGGGAGATGAATGAGATGAGTAAGATCACCGGTGCGACCCTGATAGCAAGGAGCCTCAAGCAGCAAGGCATCGACCATCTATTCGGCGTCGTCGGCTTTCCGGTCGGCCCGATTGCCGCAGCGGCACAAGAGGAAGGCATCAACTACGTGGGCATGCGCAACGAGCAAGCAGCCTCCTACGCCGCGCAAGCGTACGGCTACATGACCGGCCGCCCGGGTGCATGCATCGTGGTTACGGGTCCGGGCGTAGTGCACGGCCTTGCGGGTCTAGCGAATGCCCAGCAAAACTGCTGGCCAATGATCCTGATCGGAGGCGCCTCGGAGACGTATCACGGCGGTATGGGCGCATTCCAAGAGGAGCGCCAGGTACTGATCGCCACCCCGTTTTGTAAGTTTGCGCACGGCATCGAAAGCGTCCGACGCATCCCTTACTACGTTGAGATGGCAACACGGCACGCGATATATGGACGCCCAGGTGCCTGCTATCTCGATTTACCGGATGACATCATCTCCGGCGAATGTGACCCCGACGACATCGTTCAGGTTGAGCGTGTGCCGGAGCCGCCGCGCATGGTGGCACCGACAGAAAACATCGAGGCTGCCTTGGACTTACTTGAAGGCGCCGAGCGACCGCTCGTACTCGTCGGAAAGGGCATGGCGTGGGCACACGCCGAAAATGAGGTGCGCGACTTCATCGACCGCACACAAATCCCGTTCGTACGCTCCCCCATGGGTAAAGGCGTCATACCCGACGACCATCCGCTCGCGGCATCCGCAGCTCGGACCCTCGCGCTACAGCAAGCTGACGTAATTTTCCTGATGGGTGCTCGGTTCAACTGGATTTTTCACTTCGGCTTGCCGCCGCGGTTCGCACCCGACGTCAAGGTCATTCAGCTCGACATCTCTCCCGAGGAGATAGGGCATAACAAGCCAACAGAAGTGGCACTTGTAGGCGATGGCAAGGCGATTATGAGTCAGATGAACCAAGTCCTCGAAGGGCGGCAGTGGTTCTATCCCAAGGACACCCCATGGCGCACGTCCCTTGGCGAGAAAGTGTCGGCAAACGTTGCCCAGATTCAGGCACAAGTTAACGACGATACGGCACCTGCAGGATATTTTCGGGCCTTGCGCGACATTGCAGCATGGATGCCGGAGAACGCTATCCTGAGCGCTGAGGGTGCCGGCACGATGGATATTGGGCTCACCCAGCTGCCGGTCTCCGACGCACGCGCTTGCCTGAACGCCGGCACCTACGGCACCATGGGTGTAGGCCTCGGTCATGCCATTGCTGCGTGCGTCGTGCATCCGGACCGACCGGTCATCCACCTCTCGGGCGATTCGGCCATTGGCTTTTCCGGTATGGAGATGGAGACGCTAGTCCGATACAACCTGCCCGCCAAAATAGTGGTGCTCAACAATGGCGGCATCGGCCCAGGTATGCCGGAAATACCAGAAAATCCGATGATGAACATGAAGCCGAATGCGTTGATTTACGGCGCGCGCTACGACAAGATCATGGAGGCCTTCGGCGGCAAGGGCTTCTTCGTCGAGAACCCGAAGGATATACCGGCCGCGCTCGACCAGGCGATGGCGTTCCCCGGTCCTGCGCTGGTCAACATCGTGATCTCGCAAAGTTCGTCCCGGAAGCCACAGCAGTTCACGTGGCATTCGTAAGACATTATGTCTGGACACAGCGCAAATATGTGAAGCGTGTCACTTACCTCATGGCCTGATGTAATGTCTGGATCAATATGGGGTGATCGCAAGGTGGCAAACTATGGCTCCACCATCAGGCCCACCCATTATGAAATCTGCATCTCCCCTTGCCTGCTTGGGGTCACGTAGCAAAGTCTTCAGCGCCTTCGATTCCGTCTGCTTTCCGCAGAAAAGCTGACGCTTCGGCATCAAATATCTGCTGTCGGGGGGGAATGCGAAAGAATTTCGAGGCGGCCCAAACCGACGCGAATAATGCAATGGCCCGTGGCGTGGCCCGAGCGATGGACAAGTCAGCGACGCTGCTGCAGTCCGCCGCCGATGCTGGTGACGCTGAGGCGCAGTTTGCCCTCAGTCTACTTTACGGCGAATTGTTCGATCGTTTCGGCATCGCCGGCCAGGCGGGTTTGGCGGACGTCGCGGACCTCGGCGAGGTCGAAGCGGCGGCCGCGATGCATAACGGCGCGATTGTCCCAAACCACCAGATCGTGCAGCCGCCAGGCGTGCGCGTAGACGAAACGTGGCTGGGTGGCGAATTCCGTGAGGTCGCGCAGGAACATGCGGGATTCCGGGATGCTCCAGCCCTCGATAACGCCGGCATGCGCTGACAGGAACAGCGATTTCCGCCCGGTGACCGGGTGGCGGCGCACCAGGCGCTGGCGCACCGGCCTAAAGAATTCGCGTTCGCCCTCGCTCAATTCACCGAAGCCCACCGCCTCGCGCGAATAGATCTGCGAGTGGTGGCAGACCAGATCCTCGACCTCGGACCGGGTGCGTTCGTCCAGCGCGTCATAGGCCGCGCGCATGTCGGCGAATTCGGTGTTGCCGCCCCAGGACGGCACCGCGCGGCCCGACAGCAGCGAATATTTGGCGGGAATCGCGCGGAAGGAGCTGTCGGAATGCCACAATCGGTCGGCCAGCTTGAACAGATGGGCGCGGCTGTCCGATGGCAGCGGCTTGCCGGCGCCGTCGATATTGGAGAAATCGCCGATCCCGCGCCCCAGGGAGCGGGCCTGGTCGTCGCTGCGGAAATGAATGTGCCGATTGAAGCCGCCTTGCCCCTTCCGTTCGATCTCGCCGAAATGCAGGGTGAAGGCGAGCTGCTCTTGGTCGGAGAACTCCTGGCCGCGATAGACCAGCACGGCATGGCGGTCCATGCCGGCCTCGATCGCAGCCACGCACTCAGGCGACAGCGGTTTGCTGCAATCGATGCCGCTGACCTCGCCGGCGAAGGCCTCGGCGAGGGGTTGGATGGCAAGCGCCATTGGGAAGCATTCCATGTCTGATGCCGGGAGCCGAAAGTATGAACAGATGGCGCCATTTTGGGAAGCCCGCCGGATGAGTAGATATCTGCTCCAAGGTCCTTGGTGTCATGCCCTTCCGTTCAGCGCTATCTAGAGCGGGTCAGGACGCAACGAATTTCCTGTTCGATCGTAAGGATTGATCGCCGGTCATTGACCGAAACCGAATATCGCATTTGGTGCGAAGTACCTTGCATTTAGAAAAGGCCCCCACTTCCGAGTCGGGTCATAACTTACCAAAATCACGACCCAACGGTTTCGTCGGCTTTTCCCAGCAATAGCGGACATGCACCAAGGCCAGGGCCTGATCGGTGACGCTCTCGGGATCGGTTCAGTCAAGAGGGGCCCTGGTACCAATAGCCTCACAGGTAGTCGGATGGGACCCGCTGGGTTCGGTCCGTTAACCTCGGTTCAAAACCGATTCTGCAGCGCCGCGAGTTTCGCCGCCGCACCACGTCGCGCTTGCTGGTTCTCGGAATAACGGGCCGGCATCGTCGGTGACTTCCAGCGGCCGGCCTGCATGATTTCCGACAATCCGAAGCCCGCAGCCGTCATGTCCTGCGCCACGCCGACACGAGCCGAATGTCCCGATGGATCAATGTCGAGCCCGGCGGCCTCCGCCATGCCTTTAAGGATACGTGGTACATCCCGATCATGCAGGCGGTCACCAGCCTTGCCGCCCTTGTTGACGGACCTGAATAGCGCGCCGTCCTCGACGCCGGCCGCATCAATCCAGGACGCCAGCCGCTCCATGGTGTCGGTCGCGAGGAAACATACCGCGCCCTCGCCGGCCTGATCGGTTTTCGAGCGCCGGATGATGACCGTGCCCGATCCGTCCTCCTGGCGCGCAATGTCCTCGAGCGCAACAGCAACCAACTCGGACCGGCGCGTCATCGTATCGTACTGGAGGGCGAGCATGGCGACGTTGCGGAGGTCGCGGACCCTGTCACCAGCGGCCGCAATCATGCGATCAACGGCGGGGCGGTTGAGCGCGTCTGCTTGATCCTGGCGTGTCCCATACGCCCGCGCCATCCGCTTCATCGCCAGCTTGACGGTTTCATCCTTGGTCGGGTCGTTCAACGAGGCGGCGCGATGCATGCGAGCGATGGTGGCGATGTATCTGCGAACCGTGGCGCAGCTTTTGGATGTCGCCTGGTCATCGACGAAGGCCGATAGGGCGTCCGGCATGGCCGGGAGCGAGGATAGGCCCTCATTGGCGCACCATGCGCTCCAAATCGCCGAGTCGGCCTTCAATGCTCGTTTGGTGTTAGGCGAAATCGCGCCCTTCGCCTTGCGCTCGTACTCAACCAGGCGCGATTGCAGTTCATCCCGTTCGACCAACGCTGCCATATCTTGAGCCTATTGTGACCGATAAATGGCGTTTCTTCGCCTAATTCGGTTCCGCGTCGCGCAATATTGTCTGATAGAGCCGAGCGGACAGCTGCTATAGGGCCAAAACTGCATCGATCTCCTCAAGATTTTCTGCCGTCAATTTCCACCGGGCAGCGGTGGCGTTTACAGCCATTTGCTCCGGCCGTGATGCACCCGAGATTATGCTGGCGATCGACGGTTGCGCTGCAAGCCAGGATATCGCCAGCGTTAGCAGATCATGGCCGTGATCACGCGCATACCCGTCTAACCTCTCCAAAAGGTCAAAATCCGCGTTGGCGAGGTCTTGGTCGCCAGCCAACCTGCTGCCGACCGGAGCCATGCTTCCCCTTTGGTACTTTCCGGTAAGCAGTCCTTTTGCGATTGGATAATATGGCAACAGGGAAATACCGTTGGTTTCGCAAACCGGAATGAGCGCCGACTCGATTCCCCTGTCCAGCATGTTCCAGGCATTCTGAGCGGTGACGAAGCCTTTCAGCCCCGACCGTTTGGCCTCATCGACCGCTTCACGCATTTGCGCCCCTGAATAGTAGGAACATCCGTAATAGCGAATTTTGCCCGCCGTCACGAGATCCTCAAGCGCCCCCATCGTATCGGAAACCGGGGTTTCCGAATCAGGTCTATGCTGTTGGTAAAGGTCAATCCGGTCGGTCTGAAGATTTTTGAGACTTTGATCGATGGCAGCGTGGATGTTTTCAGGCGACCCTCTATTTTTACCAGCTACATGGCTTTTGGCGAGACCGAATTTAGTCGCAAGAAATACCTTTTCGCGTTTTCCTTTCAGACCGCTTCCGATGAAAACCTCGGAGTCGCCGCCACCATAATTTTCCGCCGTATCGAGAAAATCGATGCCCGCTTCGATTGCCGCGTCAATGACGGCATGTGTTCCCTTTTCATCGACGCGGCGCCCGAACGCATTGCATCCGAGCCCCACCAGCGAGACTTTCAGTCCGTCCGTCCCGCCAATGTATCGCCTATCCATATTGGTGAGCTCCCTTGTTGTGATCGGGGGTGGGGGGGCGCGTTCACGGCAACCCGAAGACGGCTTCATTCGCGTGATGCCACGGCGTCACGCTCGTGACCGCTACGCCAGCCCTTCCTTCTCGAGCAAGGCATCCGGCGACGGCAGTTTGCCACGAAAGGCGATATATGCATCTTCCGGGTCCATCGAACCGCCGGAGGAATAAATGTAACGTTGGAGCTTCCTTGCGATCGCAGTATCGAATGGATCGCCTGCTTCCTTGAAGGCCTGGAACGCATCCGCATCGAGCACGCCAGACCACATGTACGAATAATATCCGGCCGAATAGCCGTCGCCGGAGAACACATGACCAAAATTTGGCGTCGCGTGCCGCATGACGATAGCCGCAGGCATTCGGAGCCTGGCAAGGACATCGGCCTGAAACGCCATCGGGTCAACATTCGCCGCGTGTTCAGGATCGAGTGAATGAAACGCCATATCGACTATCGCCGATGATATGAACTTGACGTTGGCGAATCCCTTGTTGAATTTTTCGGCAGCGCCCATCTTGTCCAGCAGCGTCTGCGGTATCGCTTCGCCGGTCCGATGGTGAACCGCGAAACGCTGCAGTACTTCCGGCACGGTCAGCCAATGCTCGAACAGCTGGGATGGCAGTTCCACGAAATCACGGCTAACCGATGTGCCTGATATAGAAGGATAGGTGACGTCGGAGAGCATGCCGTGCAGGGCGTGCCCAAATTCATGAAACAGTGTTCTCGCGTCATCCATGGTGATCAGGATCGGTTCGCCGGCTGGCGCCTTGGCAAAATTCATGACGTTCAGAACGATGGGAGTCTGGCTCTTGCCGTTGCTGCCCGTGGCAAGCTTATGCTGGTCCTGGAACGCGCTCATCCATGCGCCGGATCGTTTGGACGGGCGAGCAAAATAATCACCCAGAAATATGGCGATGCGCCTACCGGTCGCATCCAGCACCTCGAAGACGCGGACATCTGGGTGATAGGAACACACATCGTCGTGCTTGCGAAAGGTGATGCCAAAAAGCGTTTCAGCTGTATGAAAAGCGGCGTCGATCATCTTCTCCAATTGCAGATACGGCCTAATCTCCGCCTCGTTGAAATCATATCGCGCCGCCCGCGTTTTTTCGGAATAGTGACGCCAGTCCCACGGGGCAACATCGTGGTTGAGGCCCTCTGCTGCGATTAATTGCGATAGTTCAGCGGCTTCCATCGCCGCTCGACCGCGCGCCTTTTCCCATACTGTCCCGAGGAGCGAACGGACGTTCTCAGGCGTCTTTGCCATGGTATCGTCGAGCTTGTAATGAGCGAAGCTGTCATACCCGAGCAGTGCAGCCTTCTCGGCGCGAAGCCTCACCATTTCGATAACAAGCGGGCGATTGTCTCGCTCGCCCGTACCTTCGCCCCTGCCAACCCAGGCCTTGAACGCCGTCTCGCGCAAATCGCGCCGCTCCGAGAATGTCAGGAAAGGTTCGATGATCGAACGTGATAGCGTTACTGCATGCTTGCCCCTGTGGCCGCGTTCCCCGGCCGCTACGCTCATGCTGGAAATCAGAGTGTCCGGCAGCCCCGCCATATCTTCGCTGGTTTCGAGTACCAGGGCATAGTCGCGCTCTTCAGCCAGAATATTTTGCGAAAACGTTGTTCCAAGTGTCGCGAGACGTTCATTGATTGCTGCGAGCTGGATTTGGTCGGTTTCGTTGAGATTCGCGCCTGACCGTACGAATGACTTCCACGTTAGCTCCAGCACACGGTCGGCTTCAGCGTCGAGGCCTAGGCTTTTTCGTTGTTGATCCAGCGCATCAATGCGGGAAAACAATGCGCGGTTCATCATGATCGCCGAGTGGTGGCGGGACAATTCTGGGGATAGCTTGCGTTCTAATTTCTGCACCGTGTCGTTCGTATTCGCCCCGGCCATGTTCCAGAATATGGCCGACGCCTTGGTCAGTAGATCGCCCGCCAGTTCAAGCGCCGAGATGGTGTTTTTGAATGTCGGTTCCTCGGGATTGCTGGCGATCGCGTCAATTTCCGCCAGGTGGGCAGGAAGCGCGACAGCGAATGCTGTCTCGAAATCCCGATCATCAATGCTCGAGAAATCAGGCAGACCCAGCGGCCCGGTCCAGGTGGCGATTGCCGGGTTGACGTTAGATACCGCAGGTACATTGCGAGGCATATATCCGCCCTTTGAAGAAAATTCTGAATAACGAACAAATTTCGCTGAATGGATCTTACTAGATTAATCGCATAACAGCGCTCACTCGCATAATCCCATCACCCTGCGTCGAGGACGGTCGCCGCCATATGTGTGAGTACCCTCAGATCACGTCAAAGATCGGCGTGCGCTGCGAATTCGGGTGGTTGACGAATTTTCGTGGCCGCTTCGAAGGCAGACGCCAGACGGATCAATACGGCCTCCTGATACGCGCCGGCAAAAAATGACAATCCAATCGGGAGTCCGCGCAGATATCCCGCTGGAACCGTGATGTTGGGATAACCCGCCGCTGCGGCCGGAGTCGCGCTGCCGCCGGAGCGGTTGTCGCCATTGACCCAATCGATCAGCCACGGCGCGCACGCTGTAGGCGCGACGATGGCGTCCAGACCGTGCGCCTGCAGCGCTGCATCGATGCCACCGGTTCCGGCCATCCGATTGGTTTCAGCCCTTGCCTCGATATAGACGGTGTCGTCCAGCGGACCCCTTGCGGCCGCCTCCTCGAACAGGTCTTGCGGGAAATACGGCATGACCGTATCCGGGTGTGCCGCGTTGAATTGGATAATCTCCCGCAACGTACGAACCGACGTCTCCGCGCCTCTGTGTTGGAGGTAACTGTTTAAGCCGGCTTTGAATTCGTACGACATGGCCAGCCGTTCGCTTGGCCTAATTTCCTCTCGTGTCGGAAGCGTAACGTCATCGACGATTTCAGCGCCTTGAGCACGCATTGCCGCCAGGCATTCGGTCATGATGTCGTCGACACCTTCGTGAAACCCGCAATAGCCTCGCGCGATGCCGATTCGCGCGCCGCTCAGGCCGTCGGCATCGAGATTCGCCGTATAGTCGACCGCCCGCGCCTTGACGTCTTCGGTCGCGGGATCCTCAGGATCGGCACCGACGAGCACAGAAAGCAGTGCGGCGGCGTCAGCGACGCTCCTCGCCATCGGGCCGGCGGTATCCTGAACATGCGAAATCGGAATGATACCGGTACGGCTGACAAGTCCGACGGTCGGCTTGATTCCGACAACGCCGTTCATCGCTGCGGGAACAAGGATGGATCCATCCGTCTCGGTTCCGATGGCGAGCGGCGCGAACCCACACGCTACCGCAACGCCGGAACCGGAACTCGATCCGCCTGGCGTTCGGTCCAACGCATAGGGGTTACGAGTCTGGCCGCCGCGGCTGCTCCAGCCGCTCGAGGACCGTCCGGAACGATAGTTTGCCCATTCGCTGAGGTTCGTCTTACCCAGCAGGACCATCCCGGCCGCGCGAAGACGCTTGACGACGAACGCGTCCGCGCCTGCCGGCGACCCTTCCAGCGCCAGCGACCCCGCCGTGGTCGCCATTCGGTCTCCGGTGTCGATATTGTCCTTGATTAGGACCGGGATGCCATGCAGCGGGCCCCGCGTTGTGCCACGCTGTCGCTCGCTGTCCAGTTCATCGGCGATCGCCAGAGCATCGGGATTGTGTTCGATAACGGCGTTGACCAAGCCATCGAACCTTTCGATGCGCTCAATGCAGAACGCGGTCAAGGCGCGCGCGGTTATGGCACCGGTCTCGAGCAGCGCCTGCAGATCGCTGACGTTTATTTCGTCGAGTCGTCGTTCCTGCTCGTTCATATCCTGTCCTCGAATTCTCGGTCGGGCGTTGTCACGTTAATCGGATTTTACATCGAATGGCAGCAGTCTAGCCTCCAGCGATGAAACCGAACTCCTATCGCCGCCACCGATTCCCGCCCCAGATTATCCAGCACGCCATATGGCTCTATTGCCGCTTCACGCTGAGCTTCCGAGACGTCGAGGAT
>Ga0066376_10005943_pt1 | contig 10182 bp, 9 predicted proteins | sample Knorr_S15_td_Bot_FD_77009 | JGI IMG/M metagenome (GOLD analysis project Ga0066376, IMG submission 77009) | Marine microbial communities from Southern Atlantic Ocean transect - Knorr_S15_td_Bottom_ad_5009_LV_A | ecosystem: Environmental > Aquatic > Marine > Oceanic | place: Southern Atlantic... | reverse complement strand
GTGTGTCCCATCGTCGAGTTGAAAACAGGATTGGCCATGGAATGTGAGTGTGATTGACATAAAGTGGGTTCCTTGACCGGTATCGTAGCAAACTGCCTACCTCTGAGGACTGCGGTTCCGCTTTCAAAGTGACAGTCACATTCATAAGTAGTTGGGAATTCGAGAAATAGGAAATGGGTATTTGTTGCTTGCTGGGTAGAGTAATTTCGGGTACGATTCCCCTCTTATTCTAGCGAATGAGAATCATTCTCAATTACAATTATCTCTTCAAAGGAACATCCCAATGTTTAGAATCATTACTTTCAGCCTGCTTTGCGTCGCACTTTTTTCCTCAACAAAAGTTGAAGCATCGTCTCGTAAAATACCATGGCTCTACGAACCAAGAACCATGACAGCTGGTGAGGTGGAATACGAACAATGGGTAACACTCAAGACGAACAAAAAGAGCGATTCAGACTATACGGAAGTTCGTTTTCGACATGAAATCGAGTGGGGTGTTACCGACACTTTTCAAATGGCAGTGTACGTCGCTGATTGGCGATACAAAAAAACTTCATCCGAAGAGCGAACCTATTTCCACGATATTGCGATTGAAGGAATTTACCAACTTCAAGCGCCAAACCCCGATCAACTTGGTAGCGCTCTCTATGGTGAAATCAAATATGGGTCGGAGTTTTTAGAGCTGGAAGGTAAAGTTCTTCTTGAACTTGAATTTGACCAAGTTAATATCATTTACAACTTTACACTTGAAGCAGAATGGGAGGGGGAAGATTTCCAAGATGACAAGGGTAAGATAATTAACTCGATCGCCCTGACGTATCAACCAAAACCATCTCTTACACTTGGAGTGCAAGCAGTTTGGGAATCACCTATTCCAGATTGGGAATCTTTTGGAGATAATGTAGTTTCAATCGGTCCTTCCTTGTCTTGGCAATCAGGGAGTATGTGGTGCAGTGTTTCACCGCTGTTTCAAGTAACAAATGTTGATTCTGCTCCCGACTTACAGGTGCGATTTCTTTTTGGAATTGACTTTTAATGAGACGATGCGCTTTTTTACTGTTACTATTTTTGACCATCGCTGGATGTATGGACGGGTTAAAAGTAGCACCGAAAGTTCAAGAGTTAGGCGTAACAACTGATTTCGCTTTGTTGGAAGAAGGCAGAAAAATCTATGTTCACAACTGCACAAAATGTCACAACGCGCTGCGAATAACAAGATACACAGAAAAGCAGTGGGGTGAGATTCTCCCTGAAATGGTTGCAAAATCTAAATTGTCCGTGCAACAATCTCAAAACGTGACCGCTTATATTCAAGCGGTATTACGTGCGTCGCCGTCTGGGCCCCGCTAGACCAGCTATTGCGAGTATCGCGATTGCTCCTGGAGTTGGAACGAATTGATACGAGAATGCGTACTGTCCTAGAATGGAAAGATCACCAGTTCCAGCAACTGCCCACTGATCATCTTGATAGGTGATGAACTGAATTGAGTTGTTTGCAAATTCGGTTAACTCCGCAGCGTACAGATTAAATGTTCCTGTTTGAGCTACCGATACATTACCCCACGCAAATGCAGCAGAGGTCTGTCCATGGTCCCAACCCAAGAGCGCATTAACGAGTTGTGAATTGTTTCCCATGTCGTACCAAGCGTACTCACTTCCTTCGTCTCCAGTTGCGTACCATGTCGTGTCGATCGAAGTCAAAGCGGAGATGCCTAAGAATTGATCGGAAACACTTCCAGTTGGATCAATATCAGTCACGCCATCAAACAAGCCCATAAATGAAAGTCCCGCATCGGTACTAGCAAGAATGAACGAGAGTTTTCCAATAGTTTCAATACCATCATTGTTCAATGTTGCTGCCAAAATTTGTTGATCGTTTAATGCAAACTGGTTCTCTGAATTGCCAAGAAGGCCGTTGAGGTCACCTGCATAGAGGTCGTAGGTGCCATCTACGCTATTGATCGTGACATAATCCGCTGAGGTAAGGGAAACCACAGAGGTTAATGCAATCGCTGAAAAAATATACCAAGCCGTGTTGTACATATACTGCTGTTTCATCGGTCAAAAAAGAGGGGAATCTGACTGATACTTCACTTTGAAGCACCTCGATGTTCGTTAAAAAATGCGTTTCAAACCCGATAATTTGCCTATCTTTACAAAATAGGTGAAATGAGCCCTACAGCATTCTGCCAGAGACGGGTAGGAATCGACCATTCGGCGACTGTCTGGGGGTTAACTGGCGTTGATTGCTCAATATAGGTGGTTTGGAGAAACCTCAATTCACTCGCAAAATCAGTGTCGAACACAAGCATGCTTATTTCAAAATTCAACTCTAAACTACGTCGATCTAGGTTTGCAGAACCAATTAACGCAACGTTCCGATCGATTGTCATGGTCTTTGCGTGAAGGAGTCCGCCTTGAAATTCATGGATGTGAACACCTGCATTAAGAAGATTGGCAAAGCCACTCCTACTTGCAGCTGCAACAAGTTTTGAATCATTTCTAGCAGGTAGGACAAGGTGCGTGTTGACACCACGTTTTGCACAAATGAGTAGCGCGGATTTCGTTGCCTCGTCTGGACAAAAATATGGTGTTGTGATAACGAGCTCTTCTTGGGCACTAAAAAATGCGGTTTGAAGAAGTTGTCCTAGTGCTTGGTTGTTGCTATTGGGACCAGTTGCCATGAGTTGTGCGGGAAACCCATCTTGTAAAATGGTGAGTGGTTCCGTAAGTAAATCAGCCAAGTTTTCGTCACTGTCCATGAACCAATCTTGAATAAAGATAGCTTGTAGCTCGCGGACGATTGGTCCAGTTAATCTGACTGAAGCGTCGACCCATGGTGCAAATTTTGGTTTTGGTGAGAACGATGCCTCTGCAATATTATTGGAGCCCATGTATCCAATCGAATTGTCAATGACGGTAATCTTCCTGTGATTTCTTAAGTCGATGCGAACTAGCAATGAGCGAAGAATATTCGCGGGAAGGGCTGCGACAACATGTACACCATTATTGCGGAGCTCTTCACATGTATGAGAGTTTAGAAATTCTTTAGACCCCATGCAGTCTAGTAAGAGGCGGCACACGACGCCACGTTTTGTAGCATCGATGAGTGCTTTTGAAATAAGTTTGCCCGCCACATCCTCAAGCATGATGTATGAAAGAATATGGCAGTGTTCTTTAGAATTATCAATTTCTTTCGCTATCGAATGTATTAACTCACTTGAATCACCAAACAGTGTTGCTTGGTTCCCATCAAGAATAAATGATGCGCCAACGGTTTCGCCAACAGCAGAAATCGAATTATAATTTTTGTTGATTTTTGCGCATGTAATGCTTGGATTACTGGAATGTGAAGCAATACTTTGTGGAATTTGTTCGATGATTTTTTTGTGTTTTTTTCTTCGTATAGATCCGAGGCGCCTCGTTCCAAATAGCAGATATAGGAGTGTTCCAATTAACGGGATGAAAATAATTAACAGTATCCATGCTAGTTTTGCAGAAGAGGTTTTCTTTTTCTGAAGAATGACAACCGCAATCATCAATACCTTCAGTGAAAGTTCTCCGAAAAATAATACAATTGGCCATGAAGAAGAATCCATGTTGTCACAATACCGTTTTTGACGTCATTGGTTAGTGGATTGTGACTTCAGCTGTGTTTGTTAGGTCAAATTCTGCGGAAATGCCCTTATCGATTCGCCCAAAATTGGTATGAAGCCAATCTAACCTCGTTATTTTGTCGTCTGCGAGGGCTTCGAGTCCACGTTCTTCATTAGGTGCAGAACCCCACTTTAATCGACTTGGCGTGTTCGTTGTGAACGAAATGGATGCATCACTTGACCAAGTCCCAACGTCAAGCGTTTTGATTTCAAGCGCCCACGGTTTGTTATAGATTATATGAAGAACTTTTAAAGCTGAGAGAATGTCATTTCCGTTCCATTGAAGCCCCGGTCTTTGAGGTCTTGCGTGAAGCGTGTTTTCAATCGTAATGAAATGATAATTTGGATTAACAATGATTCCATCTCTTGTGGGAAGGCGTCTTCCTTGTGCATCAATAAACACCTTGCCTTGTACATCGCGTACAACAGCGTAGGGGATAAGAAATGTTGCATCGACAATTGCATGGGTGTCACTGACCCATCGAACTTGATTCACTATTGTGAACCAACCCGTGGCGGCCATCGCATCTGAAGTTTTAATAAGACCTTCTCGCCCAACGGTTGTTTCGCAGAGGTGAACACGAGCGACGTCTTGTAATGCTAATAAAAGAGTTTTGTCTAGCCAAATGGGAGGATTTTGGAACGTGACTTTTATATCTGCGGCTGAAATTCTCGTAGCTCGTAATTTTGGAACGCTCATCGCCGTCAATGTGATAAGACCAGCAATGGCAAGTACCCAAGAAATAACAACGGGTGACTTAAAGATGTCTGCAACTATTGAAAGAAGCGTTGTCATTCTTGAAACGATCGAGTTCTTTTTTTTTCGTGCCATAGCGTACAGGTACCATCGTCTAAATACGTAAGACTACTTGACTCCGCGGGATGTGGAGGCTGAAACAAGCGAAGCACAAATCTCTGTCATTGGTAAGCCAATATGATGCGCAGCCATCGGGACGAGTGAATGGTCTGTAAACCCAGGCATCGTATTGATTTCAAGTAGCCAAGCACCATCCTCATTGATGATGAAATCTACTCTTGCGATGTCTTGGATTTCCATCGTTCGATAGAGAAGAAGCGCCGAGTTTACACAGTCATTTGAAGGCAACGATGGTTCTAAAATGAACAGAGTGTCATCTCGATCGTATTTTGCTTCGTAGTTGTACGCAGGCGTATCTTTGTGAGGGACAATTTCAACAATAGGCAGAGGTTGTCCGTTCAAAATCCCAACGGTAATTTCGCGACCTTCTATGTATGTTTCAGCAAGCAGGGTTGGCCTATTTGCATGGAGTTTTACTCTTGCAGATGCAACTTCTTGGTTTGTCTTGCAGATTTCCAAGTCAATACTCGAACCATCATCCGTTGGCTTGAGAACCAAGGGAGCATTTATATTGCACCGTTCACCATCTTCCAACATAGACCAAGGAGGTGTTTGAATACCAAGAGCCGTTGCAATCTCTTTCGTTGTCGCTTTATCCATCGCTTTCCGTGCCGCAACAGAACCAGAGCCAACAAATGGTACGCCAGTTTCTTCAAGTAATTCCTGTAGTGGACCACCTTCTCCATACGGTCCATGGAGCACGGGGAAAAAGACATCCGCGTGCATTTGCTTCAACTCTTTTACAGTTATACGGTCAATACATTGTAATGAAACAGAGTATCGGTTCGTTTGGTTCAACGCGTTTGCAACGGCAGTGCCAGATTGAATGGAAATTTCACGTTCAGCGTCGGGACCTCCCATAAGTACAACGACAACTATTGTGCTCATCGTTGAATTTCCGGATCACGCGACCAAATGACGAGTTCTTCTTGCAATTTGATGCCAGAATGTTCTTCGATTCGATCTTTTATATTTCGGATTAATTTTATTACATCGTTCCCTGTAGCTTCTTTTGTAGTAGTTATGAAGTTAGCATGCTGCATACTTACAGAAGCACCTCCAACTGACAGGCCCTTTACGCCCGCCTCGTCGATAATTTTTCCCGCGGAGATTCGCTCTCCATCTTGGGCTATTGGATTTTTAAAAACGCAACCCGCGGATGCATCGGCGAGGGGTTGTTTTGATGCTTTCCACGCAAAAATTTCTTTTACTCGCTCTCGAAGTTCCATTGGATCGCAATCTTGAAGGTTGAACGTTGCAGATAGAATTAAAGGTTCAGCTATTCTGCTTTCTCTATATCCAAATGAGAGTTCTTCTTTTTCATACGTCACTAATTCCCCTACGTTTGATAAACAGGTTACCGTTGAGAGTGTATCGCTAATACACCCGTAAAGTCCGCCGGCATTCATTCGAATTGCGCCACCAATCGTGGCTGGAATACCCGTCATGGAAGCGAGTCCATCGAGTCCATGTTTGACTGTTTCCATGACTAATTTTGCAAGGTCTGCCCCAGCCATTGTGTGGATGGTCTTTGCAACTCCTTCGTGGTTGAACCGTGTCGTCGTAAAGCAGGGATGATCAAGTTTTACAACAAGTCCGTCTACCCCAAGATCGTCAATGAGAAGATTTGCGCCTTTTCCAAGTATTCTGCAGGGAATTTGGTCATCGTGGCATCGTTTTAAAAGTATCGAGAGGGCGTCAGCTGAACGTGGGCGAACTAGAACATCTGCTCTTCCGCCTATTGAAAAATAGGTCATCGCTCCGATTTGTGCATCTAGTTTGATATCGACCTCTAGGTCTCCAAGTAGGGTGGATCTGAATGAAGGTGCCATGAATTCAGGAAGTTACTTGTGAGGAATGTATAAGAGAATGAGCAATCGTTGTGACAGGTCCCGCACCCATGATGACAATTAAGTCGCCGTCTCTCGCAGTGCGTTGAAGGTGAGAAACAATGTCTTCAAAATCATTGACATGTTTTGCAGATGCTCCTTGATGAATAAGTTTGTCAACAAGGTCTTGTGCACAGACTCGTTGTTGTTCCACAATAGAATCACGTACAAAATAAATATGTGGAACGATGACTTCATCAGCGCTCGAAAAACTTTGTGCAAATTGGTCAAGCAAAAATCTTGTTCTGCTATGTTGGTGCGGTTGAAAAACACAAATTAATCTTTTAGGAAGTTCTGCAGTCCTAAGGGCTCGCAGCGTCATTTCTATTTCAGTCGGATGGTGTCCGTAATCATCGTAGACTGTTGCTGTTCCGCCATCGTTACTTTTGAAAGTACCAAGCCGTTGCAGTCGTCTGTCGACGCCTTGGAACTGTTCCAAAGGTTCGATAAGAGATTCCCAATCAACACCTAGGTTTGCAGCGAGAATAGCTGCGGCTGCAGCATTTAATGCATTATGAGAACCCGGCATCTGATTTGTCCATTGAATTGTCCACATTCCATCACGCAGAATTCCTACTCTTCGCACACTTGGATCAAACATAACTTGGTAATCAGCTTCTGGATGAAATCCAAACGTTTCGACAGTGCATTGCAGAGCAGGCGTAACGATATTACGGTGTGCGCCATCGTGAGCGATGAGTAATAATCCGCCATCTTTTTTTGAAGGCACCTTCAATGCAAAACCTTTGAATGCTTCAATGATGTCATCAAGTGAGGAGTAATAATCAAGATGATCTTCTTCAATATTATTAATTAGTGCAATGGATGGGTCGTGATCGTGAAATGAGCGATTGAATTCACAAGACTCGCTGACGAGTATTCCCTTGTCTCCTTTAAGAATTCCAGATGGGATATGCGTAGCACCAACTCTGCACGAACCGCCAATTTGTTCACAGTTTGCTCCAACAATAAAACTTGGATCGTATTGGGTATGGAGAAGGATTGAACTTAGGATTGAAACAGTCGTTGATTTTCCGTGGGTGCCCGCGATGCAAACACTTGTGTGTTGAGATTGCACGAGCCCAAGCATCTGGGAATACGAAACAATGGGTATGTTTCGGGCATCACCTGCGATTATTTCTGCATGATCGGGTGGAATTGCAGCGGAGTGGACGATGAGGTCTACCTGCTGTGGAATAAAACTTCCATCTTGCTCGAATGAAACTTCGATGCCATCACGAGTAAGTGCTTCAGTCACTGCAGATTCGTTGGAATCGGTGCCTTGGACGATTGCTCCGCGCCGCGCAATAAGCAGCGCGAGACCGCTCATCCCACAGCCACCAATGCCAATGAAATGAATCGATTTATTTTGAAGTGAATTTGCTGAAAAACCAGAAGGAAATTGCGGGGTCATATACTAGATTCTATCGCCCTCAAGCCGACTATGGCTTTAACTTGACGAAGTTTCTCGGTGTAGTGCTACAATGGTAAAACATGTCTGACATACACGCACAAATACTGATTGTTGACGATGAACCAGACCACGCTGAAGTGATGGCTGAATCGCTTCGCCGGCTCGGTCATATCTGTACTATTGTTGGTGGCTTTGAAACTGCTAAAGATGAGCTTACGATGGGTAGTTTTGATGTTGTCATTACGGACATGGTGATGGAGGAAGAGCACTCTGGGTTGAAGGTATTAGAGTTGGCCCAACAGCAACAAGATACTGCTGCAACAATCGTCGTGACAGCGCACGGGGATATTCCTACAGCGAAGGCTGCGCTTCAAGGTGGAGCGTATGATTTTATAGAAAAGCCACTCGATCTTGATGTGTTTCGAAATCTAGTCAACCGCGCAGCTGAGACGGTAATGCTTCGTCAACAAAACGAAAGTTTGAAGGGACAGGTGGATTCCGCTTTTGGTTTTGAGGGCATCATTGGCGATTCGCCAGCAATTCGGCGAGTAATAGAACTGATTCGACAAGTTGCTCCAAGCACCTTGCCGATTCTTATTACAGGCGAATCTGGGACTGGCAAAGAACTCGTCGCAAGCGCGATACATAACCAATCAAAACGAGCCTCAAAAAAATATGTAGCGTTTAACTGTGCAGGACAAAGTGAATCGCTTCTTGAAGATCAACTATTCGGGCATGTTCGGGGTGCATTTACCGGCGCGGATCGAGACCGCGAAGGCGTCTTTGAATATGCAAATAATGGCACGCTGTTCTTAGATGAAATTGGCGATATGCCTCTCTCAATGCAAGCGAAATTATTACGCGTTCTTGAAACAGGCGACGTAGTTCGTTTGGGTCAAAATAGTGATCGATCAACGAATGTTCGGTTTGTTTCAGCAACGAATCAGGATTTGAAGTCTCGTTGTCAGAGTGGAGAATTTCGAGAGGATTTATATTTCAGAATTAATGGTGCTGAAATAAATATTCCACCCCTTCGTCAACGCCGAGAAGATATTCCGCTTCTGGTGAATCACGCACTCGGCAAGTTTTCTGCTGACATGGATCGCCCCCGACCAACATTCACCGAACCAGCATTGCTCCGTCTTGTTGCGTACGATTGGCCGGGAAATGTTCGAGAACTAATGAATGTTGTACAACGAATGGCTGTTATCACGAATGGCGAGGTGATTGATATTTCACAGGTTCCAGATGAAATACGGAGCTCTGGCTCCGAAAGTTCCTACGACGTTGGATCATTAGCTGGAATTGGTTTGGACAAGCTAGAGAAAGAAGCAATACGACAGACCCTAGCAATGACGGGCGGAAACCGTGAGCAAACATCAAATTTGTTGGGGATTGGCGAGCGAACCCTCTATCGAAAACTCAAGGAATACGGGATTAAATAAATCTTGTTTCTTTTGGAACGTCGGGATTGCTGCGTTACGTTGCTGTCTATTATTACTTGATAGAGCCGGTCATGGGACTAACTTGTACAACAATGACTGTCTCGCCACTTGTAATTGAAATTTCAACGGTCTGCGTGAAATCGCTTAGCCCACCATTTTGATCGAAAATAATCATGTTATTTTCACTACTTGTTGAGACAACCACATTGCTAGCCGAAGCGGCAGGGCCTTCACCAAGTTGAAGGGTGATTGGTTCATCGGTCACGCTATTTCGTAAAGGAATTTCTGGAGTTTCTGTGTTGGCAATGTGCCAACCACGTCCATCTGCATCAAATAGAACGGCAATTTCTTCATCTGGATGAGAAATGGCAATAATTTGTGCGTATTCTAAATCACTAATTAATAAACGCCTAGTGACATCAACTTGTAGTGATTCATTGTTACCAAACATTGGCGCGGCGAGCGCAGCAAGGATTGATAGAATTGCAAGCGACAAGACTAACTCGATGAGTGTGAAACCTCGATGTTGTTGAGTTCGTATCATCGATCAAACACCAATGCGATTTCTTCTTGAAATTGATTCGGCATTCGTCTTGCTTGACGGGCGAGCGATTCCCAACGTCGTGCATCGACTCCGTAGACCACGATTGTATAGATAACTTCGTTTGGTCGTTGGGTAGGGGATGACCACCAATCTTGCCAACTTCCATATTCATCGTCGATTACTGCGAATGCGGCTTGTTGAAGAGAACTAATGAGTACGGGGTCGAGTTGTGCGAGTTGGCGCAGCCCTTCAAGCATTGTGCCATCATCGTCATAGAGTGAACTCGAATCATCGGCGAAACCGCCATGGTCGAGTGTTTGATCGTATAACAATCTTGATGCGCCTCGGAGCGTAATT
>Ga0066376_10005940_pt1 | contig 10184 bp, 10 predicted proteins | sample Knorr_S15_td_Bot_FD_77009 | JGI IMG/M metagenome (GOLD analysis project Ga0066376, IMG submission 77009) | Marine microbial communities from Southern Atlantic Ocean transect - Knorr_S15_td_Bottom_ad_5009_LV_A | ecosystem: Environmental > Aquatic > Marine > Oceanic | place: Southern Atlantic... | reverse complement strand
ACGGTATGGCAAATGTGGCTTAATCAGTTCAAACTGACGATCCGACAACCAAAATAAACGCCTCATGGTCCAAAACCTCCGATGTTGAGTTCCAGACCATTGAATCATCTAAAGGTTAATGAGTTCTGACCCTAGCGATGATGAAAACAAAATCCACTACCGTTCCCAAAGTAATTGGCCATCGAGGCGCCGCTGGCCATGCGCCGGAAAACACCTTGGCGTCAATTAAGAAGGCCCATGATCTAGGCGTCGGCTGGGTGGAATTCGATACTAAAATTACTGAAGACGGCGTCGTCATCGTCTTTCATGATGACAAATTGGAACGGATCACTGGGGTCAGTGGAGAGGTGACGACAACGGCGTTAAAGGATATCCAAACCTTTGAAATCGGCGCCTGGTTCGGGGAAGAATTTTCCGGTGAAAGGGTGCCGACGCTGGAACAAGCTATCCAGGTATTGGCGGATCGTGGTCTGGGTGCCAATATTGAGATCAAGCCGAGCCCCGGCCTCGCCCGGAAATCCGGCCGGGCCGTCGCAGCGGTGCTGAACAAGGCCTGGCCAGATATTCTCCCCAAACCGATAGTTTCAAGTTTCGAGGCGCAAACCCTGGAAGCCACCCGTGAGGTTGCCCCCGATATTGCGCGGGCATTGTTGGTGTTTAAAATCCCCAGAAATTGGAAAGACCTTTTGAAGCGTTTGGACTGCGACGCCCTACATGCCCAAGCGAAGCACCTGACGGCAAATAAAGTAAGCGCCGTGAGAGATGCCGGTTATGCGTTGCGCGCCTTTACCGTCAACGAATTGGCCGAGGCTGAAAAGCTGTTCGATTGGGGCGTCGATGCTGTCATCAGCGATTACCCGGACCGCCTGTTGCCCTTATAAGCCGCCTCTACCCGGAGGGAGCGGTGAAAGACCCTTTTCTTTCACCGTTCCAGGGACGAACATAGGCACAGGTATTCGGCCTCACCCCTGATACGGAATTTCCCTTGAGCGCCATTTTTTTTGCCATCGTCCTGATTGCATTTGTCGTTGCTGGGTTCCGGCAAGTGACTTGGACCCCGTCTCCGGTTTCCCAGGACGCGCCCAAGGCCGCCGAGGCCGCGAATGCCGGGGGCCCAATGCAAGATTTGGCTGTCGCCATGGTCGATGCGGCGACGGGTTCGGTGACATTGGCGTTGGGGCTAGTCGGGGTCATGGCCTTGTTCCTAGGCCTGATGAAGGTGGCCGAAGAAGGCGGGCTGTTGTTGATCATCGCCCGCACCGTTCGGCCGTTGATGGTTCGCCTGTTCCCCGATGTGCCCGCCGATCATCCGGCGATGGGGGCGATGATCCTCAACATGGCGGCCAATGCCTTAGGGCTTGGCAATGCCGCAACGCCGTTCGGAATCCGCGCCATGCAGCAACTGGATAGTATCAATCAGAACAAGGGCACCGCGTCCAATGCCATGGTCCTGTTCCTGGCCATCAACACCTCCAGCGTCACCCTGTTGCCAACCGGCGTCATCGCCCTTCGCGCGGCGGCGGGTTCCACCGACCCGGCGGGGATATTGCCGACGACGCTGTTCGCGACCATTTGTTCGACCATGGTGGCGATCATTATGGCCAAGCTGTGTCAGCGGTATTGGCCGGTGCGGGCGGCTGACATGGCCGCGGCCGCCGCCAGCAGTGGTACTGGTGAAGTTGAAGCCGGTTCGTCTGACGGCGTAGAAAATGATGATACCGCCACAGAAGGCTATCCGGGGTGGGTGTCAATGCTGGTACTGGCCGGAATTGTCGGAATCATCCCGTTAACTATTCTATACGGTCGTGCTATTTCGCCGTGGATCATTCCAGGCTTGATGGTCGGGCTATTGGGGTTTGGGGTGGTGCGCCGGATTAACATTTACGAAGCCTTCGTCGAAGGCGCCAAGGATGGATTTCAGGTGGCGCTCAGGATCATTCCTTATCTTGTGGCGATCCTGGTTGCCGTGGCCATGTTCCGGTCATCCGGCGCCATGGACATGTTGGTGCAACCGTTGGGCGCCGTCACCGGCAGCGTCGGCCTTCCATCCGAGGCCCTGCCGATGGCCCTGTTGAGGCCGTTGAGCGGTTCCGGCGCCTATGGAATTCTGGCCTCGATCATCCAGGATCCGGCCATCGGCCCCGACAGCTATGTCGGGTATCTGGTCTCTACCATCCAGGGGTCTACGGAGACGACCTTTTACGTTCTCGCCGTTTACTTCGGCGCCATAGGTATCCGGCGCATTCGCCATACCCTGGTTGCCGCGTTGTCCGCAGATATCGCCGGGATCGCGGCCGCCGTCGCCATCGTTTCTTTCCTCTACGGGTCTTAGATGGAGACTACTGTCCGGGGCTCCGCCGCGCCAGGTCGCGGCATTGCTCTCACCATCCTGGGCGGCGCATTGCTTACCGCCAATGATGCGGTCCTGAAGTGGTTAACCGTTGATTATCCCGTTGGCCAATTGCTATTCGTTCGGGGGCTTTTCGTGCTCCTGGCGGTCTCTCTTATCGTTTGGCGTTCCGGGGGGTTCGCCCTGATCCGCATCAACAGTTTCAAGGCCCAGTCCACTCGCGCCGGGTTCGCTATAACCAGCGGTTTTTGTTTCATCACCGGGCTTAGCTTCCTGCCCCTTGCCGATGCCATCGCCATTACCTTCGCCGGGCCTTTGTTCATTACTGCATTGGCGCCCCCGTTATTGGGGGAAACCGTAGGATGGCGGCGATGGGTGGCCGTCTTTATTGGATTGATTGGGGTGCTGGTGATGATCCGCCCGACCGGCGAAGCGGTGCAGTGGGCGGCGTTGTTCCCCTTGGTCGCCAGTTTTGCCGGCGCCCTTCGGGACATCACCACACGCCGGATATCGGCCCAGGAAACGTCGATGTCCATATTGTGTTTTTCAACCATGGCGGTGATTTTGTTTGGGTTTTGCACGCTGCCCTTTGGTTGGTCGGCGGTGTCGCTTAAAGACTTAGGGCTGATGGGGCTAAGCGGTTTATTCGTCGGCAGTGCGCATTATCTGCTAATCGAACGGTTCCGCTGGGCCGAGGCGGCGTTGTTGGCGCCGTTAAATTACACCAACATGATCTGGGCGGTAATATTCGGATTCGTCTTGTGGGGAGACCTACCGGATGCCTGGACCCTTTCCGGCGCCGGCTTCGTCGTTGTCTGCGGGCTCTATATCGCCCGCCGCGAAGCCCTGACCACGAGGCAACGGCGTTAACTTCGCGCCAACGGCAGCGGCGCCTACGGTGAGTTTAACGGCCACCGTTCGGCTTGGTGGGAATTGGGCGCTTGCCCTGGATCCCTTTCCGTATTCGCTGCTGATTTTCAAGTTCGCCCCGTGGAGTCGCAAAAGGGACTTGGCCAACGGAAGCTCCAACCCCGTTCCTTCGTGGTCGCGGGAATAGATATTACCGACTTGACCGAAGGGCTTCATAATTTTTTCGATGTTTTCGGATTTAATGCCGATCCCGGTGTCTTCGACGATTAGGGTTATAGCCTTCTGATTATCGATCTGGATTTCAAGCTTGATGGTGCCTTTTGATGGCGTGAACTTGACGGCGTTGGATACCAGATTGATGACGACCTGTTTAATATGGCGGGGGACAGAGCGACGCCGGTCATGATCCCTAAAAGGACAAGTAATCGTTTGCGGTCACTCAATCTTTATACCCCCACCAAAATTGGGGTCGCATGAATGCGTCGGTTCGAATTCCAGGCGGGTTTTTGATATCTTGGTTGGTTGAAAGTATAAAGTTTAATCAATTCACGTTTATGTGTGGAATATGTCCGGATATTTCAAAGTTTGGTCATATTTTATCACTTATTGGATGAAAATTTCCCTAGGCAAGGCCTTTTGCATGGTTTCCCGCGCCCGCTTCGCCTTGTCGTCGCCCAAATTGGCGGAGCGATCTATCCACATAAAGGCCTGGAGATCGTCTTTTTCCACCCCTTTTCCTTCGTAATAGAGAAATCCTAGGTTGTATTGGGCGGCGGCATGATCTTGTTCACCGGCTTTTTGAAACCAGTGGGCCGCCTGGGCGTAGTCCTGGGGCACACCTTGGCCCAAATAACTCATAATACCCAAATTGTATTGAGCACCGCTGTGTGTGTTTTTGGCGGCGCGTTTGAACCATTGGGCGGCTTTTTTGAAGTCCTTGTCGACGCCGATACCCTTATAGAAAAGTAACCCCCGCTTGTGATCCTGATCGGCGCCAGCGTCCGTAACCGGTGGGGTGCTTCTTGCAATTTCACTGGGGGTTTTATTGGTGTTTGTTTTGGGCGGGTTAACTTTGGCCGGCGGCGATTTCTCAACGGAAGCCTTGAATGCCGGCTCTGCCGGCGGCGTTACCATGGCCTGGGGTGGCGGTGGTGGCGGGGATGTCGGTTCGGATGTTTGGGGTGGCGGTCTGTTAGCGCTTTTGGGCGGGGGAGCAGATAATTCGATCACCACTTTTTTTGCTACCTGGTCGTTGGTGGAGGAGGAATCGAAGACTTCCAGATAAAACGAGTCCAGTCCGGCGACGGCGTCGGCTACAGCATCTGCAAGCGCATTGGCGGCGTCCCTCTTGGTGGTGATGATTTGTTCGGTGTAAGGCCCAAGGAAAGGGGCATCTTCGAGGGTGCCCGAAAGGGTCTCATCGTCAACAAACATGGCAACACCTGGAACGAACAGAACGACAGCCGCGACCAGGCCTGCGAGAATTTTAAGGATTCGTTTTGCCATTGTTGCGCGTTTCGTTATTTCCCCTCCCCTAGGGCCGCTTTGCGGAGCCCCGAAAGGGTCGCTACCGGTGACACGGCATCCGGGTCAATGCGAATTTCGATAATCGCCGGTTTGCCGGAATCGACCGCCGCTTCAAAGGCGGCAGGGAAATTTTCAGTTTTTTCAACGATACCGCCGTGCCCGCCGAAGGCTTCCGCATAGGCGGCAAAATCGGGATTTACCAAATCGGTGCCTGAAATGCGGCCGGGATAGTCGCGTTCCTGATGCATGCGAATGGTCCCGTACATGGAATTATTGCCCAGGAGGACGATGATATTGGCGCCGTGTTGGACGGCGGTGCCAAATTCCTGCCCGGTCATCATGAATTCACCGTCACCGGCGAAAACGACGACGGTGCGCTCCGGATGGGTCAATTTGGCGGCCACGCCTGCGGGAACGCCGAAACCCATGGAGCCGCTGGTCGGGCCCAAAATGGTACCGTAGGCGCGGTACCGATAGAACCGGTTGACCCAGGAGGAGAAGTTTCCGGCCCCGTTGCAAGCGATGGTGTCCTCGGGAAGCCGTTCGTTCAGCCATGCCATGATCTCGCCCATTTGCACGGCGCCAGGAATTTCAGGGGGTTCGGTCCAGGCCAGGTAATCGTCGCGGGCGGATTTGGTCCAATCGCTCCAGGCGGGTTTTTGCGGGGCCAGGGCACGAATTGCCTTGGCGAAGGTTTTCATGCCGGCGTTGATACCTAAGTCCGGCTGATAGACCCGTCCCACTTCCTCGGCGCCCTGGTGCACATGAACCATGGTTTGTTGGGTATTTGGGATGTCCAACAAGGTATAGCCACCGGTGGTCATCTCGCCCATGCGGGGGCCGATCACCAACAACAGATCGGACTCGCCAACCCGCGCTTTCAGTTTCGGGTTCTGCCCGACGCCGAGGTCGCCGCAATAGCTAGCAGAGGTGTTGTCGAGGCGATCTTGGCAGCGGAAGGTGACGGCGGTAGGAATTTCGGAGGCTTCGGCGAAGGCCCGGTAATCTTCGCAGGCCTGGGCGTCCCAACCGCCGCCGCCGAGGATCGCCAACGGCCGTTTCGCTTTGCCAAGAAGTTCGCTTAGCGCCTGCATATCATCGGCGCCGGGATGGGCCTGAATTTCCACCGCTGCCGTAATTGTTGCCGGGGCGGCGCGGGCCGTGAGCATGTCTTCGGGCAATGCCAATACCACCGGTCCGGGGCGTCCTGCCTGGGCCCGGTAAAAGGCGTGGCTGAGGTATTCCGCAACCCGCGCTTCATCGTCAATTTGGCCGACCCATTTCGCCATTTCACCGAACATGCGGCGGTAATCGATTTCTTGGAAGGCTTCACGTTCGGTGTGGTCACGGGCGATCTGCCCGATCAACAAGATCAGCGCCGTCGAATCCTGAAACGCGATATGAAGACCCGCCGACGCGTTAGTGGCGCCAGGGCCGCGGGTGACGAAACAAACGCCAGGCTTCCCGGTCAATCGGGCATGGGCATCGGCCATCATCGCCGCGCCGCTTTCCTGACGGCAGATGACAAGTTGAATTTCAGGAACATCATGGAAGGCATCGAGAGCGGCGAGATAGCTTTCGCCGGGCACGCAAAAAACTTTTTCGACGCCGTTGATTTTTAGGCAATCGACAAGAATTTCCCCACCTGTCTTCAGGTTGTCTAGGTTGTCCTTGGGTGACATTAATTTTGTTTCCTCCTAGTATTGGCAGGGTTTTAAATAAAAAAAAGACGATAGCCCATTCCGGCGGTAGGAACACCCGTCTCTTTTGCTAATTTTAAAGGAATTTTCAAGGGTGTGATGGCCATCACATCGGCTGTAATGAAAATAGGCGATACTACCCTCAGATATTCACTTCACTCTACTCCTTCGACGAGCCTCTTAATGGGTCCGGCTTTTTTTCCGCTATCCGGAATTGCCCACGGGCGCGGTGACTCGCGGCTATTGTCTGTGGTAAAAAACCCCTCGGGAGGAGTTTAAATGCCGGCAGGCATGGAACATGACGCGGTTGAAAACGTGCGCTTCAATCCCAGTGTTCTGGACGTCGTGCGGATCGAGCGCCGGGTTGAAAATTTGTTGGCTAAACGTGTCGGCAAACTGGTTGACGAATTCCCCGAACGGGCACTGAGAGTCGTCCGCGCCTGGATGGACGAAGGCCATTAATTTTAGCCAAAGGATGCTGTTGCCCGCTCATGGACGCCGGGGTAGGCTCCGGCTATGTCTGAGCGCCCCGTTGGCCCACTTTCCCGCTTTACCGTCCTCGACCTGACGCGAGTCCGCTCCGGCCCGACGGCGGTGCGCCAATTCGCCGATTGGGGCGCCAACGTCATCAAGATCGAGGCGCCGGAAAGCATTGATCCCTCCAAGGGCATGGGCGGGGCGCGCGACGGGCCTGATTATCAGAACATCCACCGCAATAAGCGCGGCATGACGATTAACTTGAAGGACCCGGACGGGGTCGCTGTATTCAAGCGCTTGGTTAAGGCGGCCGACGTGGTAGTGGAAAACTTCCGACCCGGCGTGATGGATCGCCTCGGCATCGGTTATGAAACCCTGAAGACCATTAATCCTGCTATCGTGCTGACCAGTATTTCCGGTTTCGGCCAGGATGGCCCCTATGCCAAGCGTCCGGGGTTCGACCAGATTGCCCAAGGCATGGGCGGGTTGATGTCGATCACCGGGTTGCCGGGCCAGGGACCGGTCCGCGTCGGTATTCCTATCGCCGACCTTAGCGCCGGGCTTTATGCCGCCCTTGGCACCATGGTGGCGTTGTTGGAACGGGATAGTTCCGGCGAGGGCCAATGGGTGCAGACGTCGTTGTTGGCGGCGATGATCACAATGCTGGATTTTCAAGGTGCGCGTTGGCTGATGAAGGAAGAGGTCGCCCCGCAGGCCGGCAACAACCACCCCACATCCATTCCCACCGGCGTTTTCAAGACGTCCGACGGCCATATCAATATCGCCACTACCGGCGAAGCCATTTGGGTTCGCCTGTGTAATGTTCTGGATGCGCCCGAAATGGCGGATAAACCTGAATTCAACACCGGACCGAAGCGCTCGGAAAACCGCGACGCCGTGAATGACAAAATCAACTCGCTAACGAAGGACAAAACCAGCGCCGAATGGATCGCGTTGATGAACGAGGCGGGGGTCCCATGCGGCCCTATATATTCCATTGATCAGGTGTTTGCCGATGAGCAGGTCAAGCATATCGGCATGGAACATCCGGTCACCCATCCTGAACTGGGAACCTTCAATGTCTCCGGCCAGGCCGCCCGCATGAGCCGGTATGAACCCCGCACCGGCGTTGCCACGCCCAAGCGCGGCCAGCATACCGACGAAATTCTTGACGAATTCGGATTCTCGGCCGAAGAAATCGCCGACCTTAAAAAACGTGAAGTGTTGTGACAAAGCCCGAAGACCTCCCTTATTTCATTGAAGGCCGGGAACTGATTGCTGAAACACCGGATTTACGCGTCCAGATTCTGACCCTTGAACCGGGGGAGGAAGTGCTCTGGCATTATCATTCCGAGATTGCGGATACCTTTATCTGCCTCGAAGGCCCGATGACCGTGGAAACCAAATCCGCCTTGGGAACACAAGATCTCCAATCCGGCGACACCTTTTCCGTGGCTGCCAATACGGCGCATCGGGTAACCGGAAAGGATGGCGGGCGTTGCCGTTTTGTCAATGTGCAGGGGATCGGCGCCCATGATTTCATTCCAACCGAAGGTCTATAAAAACAAATGAATGCTGAATCCTCCGATAACGCCCCCGACCTGACCGCGGCCGGGACCTTCCAGCACTGGACCCCGGTCAGCCTCAGGTTTTCCGATCAGGATAGCATGGGTCACATCAATAACGTTGCGTATGCCGCTTATGTGGAGCAATCACGGGTCGCGTTTCTCAATGATTTTCTGCGCTCTCAGGGCGGTGGCGCCATCGATTATATCCTCGCCAGCGTCAACATCGATTACCGCCGCGAGATGCATTTCCCCGGCACCGTCGATATCGGTGCCCGGTTTATGCGGATCGGCACCAAGTCCATCACCACCGCCTATGGATTGTTCAAAGACGGTGAAAACGTGGCCACCGCCGGCAGCGCCAACGTTTTTTTTGATTTCCAGTCCGGCAAAACCATTCCCATTCCAGACGATTTGAAAAAAATTCTCGAAACAGAATCGACGAAAGGCTAATTCCCTAGTCGGTGTCTTGCGCCGCCGCCTCCCGTACCGCCGCCACCAGGCTGGCCATGGTTTCGCGCCCGCCCGCCGCCGCGTCGTCCGCACCTTCCAGTAGGGATTGGCAAAGTGCCTCCAGGCGGGCGGCGGCTTCGCTAATGGCCATGAAACCAAATGTTCCGGCCGACCCGGTAAATTTATGGGCTAGCGCGCACAGGGTTTCCAGCGCCTGGCGCGCCGCCGTGGCCCGGATATCGTCCGGTAAATCGGCAAAGGCGGAATCCAGTTCGTTAAGGCGTTCAGGCAATAAGGCCCCGTATTCGTCCTTGAGGGCTTTGATCTGGTCTTGAAGTTGTTGTTTGGGATCGGTCATGGCGACGTACGGTGAAACATATCGCCTCGGGAAACCATGTTTTTCGTGTTCATTTCCTGGAATTAACTCTGGTCCATACCCGCCAAGGAGCGCCGCGAGGAATTAAACAAAATTTAAATCAGACGGGGCGAACGGGGAAAGGTCGGCGAATTAATGCAAGCGGGGGGTTTTGTAAAAATCCTCGCGGCTGGCCGAGGGTACCCGGATTTCCTTAATGCCACGATCACGAAAAATAATCAGCGGCACCTCGACCCCGGCTTCGCCCAGCGCCCAGATGTGGCGCAGCATGTCCGCCATGCCGGTGATGGGGGTGCCGTCCACTTCCATCACCAGATCGCCGATCTCAAGACCGGCTGCCTCCGCCGGACCGCCATCCCACATGCCGGCGACCAGGACCTGACCCGTGGCTTCGGCTGAGAACATGCCGAGCCACGGCCGTTTCGGTTTTTGCGACCGGCCTGACGTCATCAAATCCTTGATGATCGGTTCCAGAATGTCGATGGGCACCACCATGTTGCCGTCCAGGGGTTCCGAAGGAGTGGCCGAGTCTTGAACGAACAGCGAGCCAATGCCAAGAAGAGTGCCGTCGGCGCCGATCAACGCGCCGCCACCCCAAAACGGATGCGGGGGTGAGGTGAAAATGGCCTGGTCCAAAAGGTATTCCCAATAGCCGGCGAACTCGCGGATGGAAACGACCCGGGATTTTAACGCCTGGGTGCGGCCGCCGTTACCGGCGAAGATCACCTTTTCACCGACGCTGAGATCACCTGATTGTCCGATCGGCAGCGGCGTCAAGCCAGCCGGGTCCAGTGCCCGAATCAAGCCGAACCCGGTTTCCTGGTCATAACCGACGACGTCGCCGGGAATGGCGCGGCCGTTTGCGT
>Ga0066376_10005937_pt1 | contig 10194 bp, 10 predicted proteins | sample Knorr_S15_td_Bot_FD_77009 | JGI IMG/M metagenome (GOLD analysis project Ga0066376, IMG submission 77009) | Marine microbial communities from Southern Atlantic Ocean transect - Knorr_S15_td_Bottom_ad_5009_LV_A | ecosystem: Environmental > Aquatic > Marine > Oceanic | place: Southern Atlantic... | reverse complement strand
CGCGATGGGTATGTAGGTGTAAATCTTGGACACGATGCGCCAACGCCCGTCGATTTGCAGCAGGTTCAGATAATCGGTGAACAGCTTCGGGCCGATCGCGATCTGCACCTTCGCCAGCGCCGATTCCGGCCCCGACCGGTCGATCGACAGCACGCGGTCGAGCCGCTTCTGATGGGCCGCCGCCGGCGAGGTCCGGCCCGCGACCCGGGCATAGACCGTGTCCATGTCGTCGTCGGCCAACGGGCCGTCGGTCGCGCTCATGAGATGGCAGTTGGGATGGAAAACGCCCTTCAACTTGTCCACGTCGCATTCGTAAAAGCCGTCGAAATAGTCTTTCAGCACGGTGACGATCTCGCCGTAGCTTGCGTCCATGATCTCTCTCCCCGGTGTGATTGGAATAACTTTAGGGGCTCGCGCGCCCCGAACGCAAGTCGTCGCGTTTCGCGGTCAATCCGACGGTTTGGCGAGGCGCGCCTCGACCAGCCGGGCGAAGAAGCTGGCGCCCAGGGGCAGCGCGGCGTCGTTGAAGTCGTAGCCCGGGTTGTGCACCGGGCACCCGCCCTCAGTGCCGCCATTGCCGATTCGGATATAGGCGCCGGGCCGTTCGTTGAGCATGTAGGCGAAGTCCTCGGACGCGGCGATCAGCGGGCCGTCGCGATCGACGTTTTCCTCGCCAACGACGGCGGCGGCGATATCGCCGGCGAAGTCGGTTTCATCCGCGTGATTGACCAGGGGCGGAAAAATGACCCGGAAATCGAGAGCCGCGCTCGCGCCGAGGCCATGCGCGACACCCTCCGCGATGCGCCGCATGCGGGTCTCGATCAGGCCCATCACGTCCTCGTTGAACGCGCGCGCGGTGCCGCGCAGCACGGCGGTTTCGGGGATCACGTTATAGGCGTCGCCGCCGTGAATCTGGGTGATGGAGAGCACCGCCGCCTCGCGCGGATCGACGTTGCGCGAGACGATGGTCTGCAACGCCGTGGCGACATGGGCCGCCGCCACCATCGGATCGATCGCGTTCTCGGGCCCCGCGCCATGGGCGCCCTTGCCGGTCACGATAATATCGAAGCTGGCGCCACCGGCCATCATCGGCCCCGCGCGCATGGCGAACTTGCCGACCGGGAAGCTGGGACCGTTGTGCATGCCGAACACGGCGTCGACGGGAAAACGTTCGAACAGGCCGTCGGCAACCATGGCCTTGGCGCCGCCCAGGCCTTCCTCGGCGGGCTGGAAGATGAAGTGCACGGTACCGTCGAAATTCCGCGTCTCGCACAGATAGCGCGCCGCGCCCAGCAGCATGGTGGTGTGACCGTCGTGGCCACAGGCATGCATGCGCCCGTCGTGGCGCGAGCGATGGTCGAACGTATTGGCCTCAAGGATCGGCAGCGCGTCCATGTCGGCCCGCAAACCCACCGAACTGCCGCCGTTGCCGACGCGAAGCGTGCCGACAAGACCGGTCTTGCCGATGCCGCGATGTACCTCGCAGCCGAATCGTTCGAGTTTCTCCGCCACCAGGTCCGACGTGCGTTGTTCCTCGAATCCGAGTTCCGGGTGGGCGTGAATGTCATGCCGCCACGCGGTCATGTCGCCGTGAAACGCGGCGATGCGTTCGATAACGGCCATCGAATTTCTCCCTTACGTGGCCTCGGGCGGGCGGGCGTCGAGGAGGGGGGCGGGGTCGAGGAAGCTTGCCGCCAGCGAGGCCAGCGCCTGCGCCGCGACAAACCCGAGGCCGAGCGAGACCGGCGCCTGGAGCAGCCACATGGGAAGCTCCAGCATGGTGTCGGTGTTCTGGCCCATGGCGATGGAAAAACGCATCAGGTCCACGCCGAACCAGGCCGAAAGCGCGGCCACGGCGGCCACCGCCAGCAGGGACAGGCGGCCGAGGACAAGCTGCGCGGCCGGCGGCAGATAAGCGGTGAGCACGGTGATGCGGATATGTTCGCGCCGCGCCACCAGCCAGGCGCAGGCCAGGAACACGGCGTAAATCTGCAATACCCGCGCCGTCTCCTCGACCCAGCGCGTCGGCGCCACGAAGACGTAGCGCATCACCACTTCATAAGTGACGATCAACCCGATCGCGAAGAAGCAGGCCGCCGCCACCCAGGCGGCCGCGGCGCTGAGGCGCTCGACCAGACGCAGCGCGGCCATCACGCCGCTCGCCGCCCGTCCTCGATCCGTCTCTCCCATCGCCGCCTTACTCGCCTTCAAGCCGTCCCCGTGGCTATCCCTTCGACCAGTCTCGATTTCTTGTCAAGGCTTTCGGACGGCGTCGCGCATGGCTCGCGATGCCCCGCATCGCCACGCCACGCGCTCCTAGCCGAAAACCTTGGCAGGCCGTCTCTAGAGCAGATCGTGGTTGATGGGAATCGCCATGGGCGATCCCATCGACCGCGTGAATCTGCTCTACTCTATAAGCTAGACCGGATTCACAGGATCGATCGAACCCCGAAAGTCGGTTCGATCGATCCTGATCCGGTCTAGGGGTCAATATTATGGACCTTTGGTATTACTCCGTGTCCCAGACCTTGTCGGGCAGGGGCAGGCCGGACAGCTCGGCCTCGGTGAGGGGGCGGGCGGGAGCGATGCCGAGGTCTTGCAGCGCCATGGCCAGTTGCCGGACGTGCTGGGCGGCGTGCCAGCAGGTGCGCTCAAGCAGTTCGTGAAGGCTCTGGGGTCCGTAATACGTGGCGACCGCGCGGCGCGCCAAAGGGTCCGCCTCGCCGTCCCACCATGCTTTCACGCGCGCGCGGACGGCGTCACCGTAATCGGCCACGGCCTCGACGTTTGTCATGCCGGAGGGTGGCGGCGCGGTGAAGTCCGTCTCGCGCAACTCACGCCCGCCCGCCGCGTCGAGCATCGCCTCGACGACGCGGAATATGTGATGGCCGAGTCCCAGCAGAATGCGGTCGCGGTTGCGCACGTTGTCGTTCAGTTTGTCGGGCGGGATCTGGCACCACGAACATAGCGCGGCGACCAGGATTACATCGAGCCGGGCCACGAGTTCGTCTGGCGCCAACGCCGGCGCGGCGGGCGTGGCAAGGTCGAGGAAACGGGCCACGGCGGCGAGGTCGACCGCGTGGACGAAATCGTCGCCCCGCGACACCACCGGCACCGCGCGCAAACCCAGGCGCGCCAGCGCCGCCAGGCCCTCGCCGTCCGATGTCACGTCGATGGATTCGAAATCGATCCCACGGACCGAGAGGAACTCCTTGGCCCTCAGGCAGCTGGTTCAGCCAGGCTGCCAGAACAGGCGTATCACCGCGCTCATATTCCCTCCAATCCTTCTCACACGTCCGGTTTGCGTCCGCCGAACACCGCGTAGACGAGGCGCCGCCAATGGCAGTCCACGTCGCCGAATCCGGCCGCGCGCATCCAGTCGAGTTGGTCCGACACGGTGGCCGGAATGTCCGCCTTGCGGTGTTCGCGGAACCAGCTCAAGTCGTCGCCGCTCTCTTCCGCCTCGCGCCAAAACAAGGTTTCGTATTGCGCGCCCACGGCCGCTGTTTCCGCCTTGACATAGTCGTGCGCCAGGAACGCCCCGCCGGGCGCGAGCGCCTCGAAAATGGTCTGGAAGCCGTGTCGCTTGTCGGCGTCGGTGAGGTGGTGAAGGGCGAGGCCCGAGACCACGAGGTCGTAGCCGCCACCGATATCGACATCCGGAAACAAGCCCCGGCGCAGCGTCAGGCGGTCGCCGAATCGCGTCAGGTTTTGGGCGCATTGGTCCAGCATGTCTTGGGAAGCGTCGATGGCGAGAAGGCGGGCGTTTGGGTAGGCGTCGAGCACGGTCCGCGCGAGCAGCCCCGTGCCGGCGCCGATGTCGAGCACGCCGATCGCGCGGTCGCGCTCGAACGGGATCATGGACATGAGCACCTCCAAGGCATCCCAATAACGCGGCACGAGGCGCGGGATGAAGGTCTCGTAGTCGGCCGCGCGCTCGCCAAAGAATTCCGCGGCGCGCTCGCTTTGCGTCTTGTCCATCGAGGTGTCTTCCCGGGCGCTGTTCATGGGCACTGTCCAGCCTGCCGCCCTTTGGGTCAAGCTGCTTTGCCGGCGACCCGGTGGCGTTGACTTTGGCGGATCGGGGTCCTAGTTTGGCGGTGCAGCATAAGGCGCGCTCGCGCCCGCGAACGCTGAAAACCCGGCGTCTTGGCCGGGTTCAACCGTCCTGCCCGGAACTCGGAGCCGCCCACAGATGAAGGTCCTGGTCGCGGTCAAGCGCGTCATCGATTTTAACGTCAAGATCCGCGTCAAAAGCGATGGCACCGGCGTCGAGACGGCCAACGTCAAGATGTCGATGAACCCGTTCGACGAGATCGCCATCGAGGAGGCGGTGCGCCTCAAGGAATCCGGCGCGGCCGAGGAAATCGTCGCGGTCTCGATCGGCGTCCAGCAATGCCAGGAAACGTTGCGCACCGCGTTCGCCATAGGCGCCGACCGCGGCATTCTGGTGGTCACGGAAGAGCCGCCGGAGCCGCTGGCGGTGGCCAAGCTGTTGAAGGCCATCGTGGACGAGGAAAAGCCCGATCTGGTGCTGCTGGGCAAGCAGGCCATCGATGACGATTTCAATCAGACCGGACAGATGCTGGCCGGCCTGCTGGGCTGGGCCCAAGGCGCTTTCGCCTCCAAAATAGTGCCCGCCGACGGCAAGATCGTGGTGACGCGGGAAGTGGACGGCGGACTGGAAACGGTATCGCTCGACACGCCCGCGGTCGTCACCACCGACCTGCGCCTCAACGAGCCGCGCTACGCCTCGTTGCCCAACATCATGAAGGCCAAAAAGAAGATAATCGACCAGAAGACGCCGGCCGATTACGGCGTCGATACCACGCCGCGCCTGACCACGCTCAGCGTCGCCGAGCCCACCAAGCGCGAGGCCGGGGTCAAGGTCGACAACGTGGCCGAACTGGTGGCCAAACTGCGCGACGAAGCGGGGGTGATCTGATGGCCTGTCTGGTGATCGCCGAACACGACAACGCAGAGCTCAAGCCGGCGACCTTGCACACGGTCACGGCGGCGGCCGCGATCGGCGGCGACATCGACGTGCTGGTGGCGGGATCGGGTTGCGGCGCCGTCGGCGAGGCGGCGGCGCAAATCGCCGGCGTCGCGCGGGTCCTGGTGGCCGACGACGCGGCGCTCGAGCACCACCTGGCCGAGAACATGGCGCCGCTGGTGGCGGGATTGGCGTCCAACTACAGCCATGTGCTGGCGCCATCGACCACCTTCGCCAAGAACTTCATGCCGCGCGCCGCGGCGCTGATCGACGCGCAGCAGATTTCCGACATCACTGAGGTGATCTCGCCCGATACTTTCGTGCGCCCGGTTTACGCCGGCAACGCCATGGCCACGGTGCGATCGAGCGATCCGGTCAAGCTGATCACGGTGCGCACCACCGCGTTCAAGGTCGCCGAATTGGGCGGCGCGGCACCCGTCGAGGCCGCGCCCGCCGCCGCCGAGTCGGGCCTGTCGGGCTTCGTCGGGCGCGAATTGTCCAAGTCGGAGCGCCCCGAGCTGACCTCCGCGCGGGTGATCGTTTCGGGTGGGCGCGGCATGCAAAACGGCGAGAACTTTGCCCTGCTCGAGGCCCTGGCCGACAAGCTGGGGGCGGCGGTGGGCGCGTCGCGCGCCGCGGTCGACGCGGGTTTCGTGCCGAACGATTACCAGGTCGGCCAGACCGGCAAGATCGTCGCGCCCGATCTTTACATCGCGGTGGGCATATCGGGGGCCATCCAGCACCTGGCCGGAATGAAGGACAGCAAGGTCATCGTCGCCATCAACAAGGACGAGGACGCGCCGATCTTCCAAATCGCCGACTACGGCATCGTCGGCGACCTGTTCAAGGTGGTGCCGGAACTGACCGAGGAACTGGGCGATTGAGGAACTGGCCGATTTCTGAATTGGCGATCGAGGAAAATTCATCATGATCCAGAAAATCGCCGTGATCGGGTCCGGGCAGATGGGCGCCGGCATCGCCCATGTCTGCGCGCTGTCGGGCCTCGATGTCACGCTGATCGACATCGCCCAGGATCAACTCGACGCGGCGATGGCCGGCATCGAGCGCAATCTGCGCCGCCAAGTGGCGCGCGACAAGATCACGGAAGGCGACATGACGGCGGCGCTGAGCCGCATCGCGCCGGCCATGGGGCTCGACAGCGTCGCCGCCTGCGACCTTGTCATCGAGGCGGTGGCGGAAGACGAGGCGGTCAAGAAAAGCATCTACGAGGCGATTTGCCCGACGCTCAAGCCGGAAGCGCTGATCGCCACCAACACCTCGTCGATTTCCGTCACGCGGCTGGCCGCCTCCACCGACCGGCCGGGCCAGTTCATGGGCATGCATTTCATGAACCCGGTGCCGATGATGCAACTGGTCGAACTGATCCGCGGCATCACAACGGATGAATCGACTTTCGAGACGATCAAGGAATTGACCATCAAGCTGGGCAAGTCGCCGGTCAGCGCCGAGGACTTCCCCGCCTTCATCGTCAACCGCATCCTGCTGCCCATGATCAACGAGGCGGTCTATACGCTGTACGAGGGCGTGGGCTCGGTCAGCGGCATCGACACGGCGATGAAGCTGGGCGCCAATCACCCCATGGGGCCGCTCGAGCTGGCCGATTTCATCGGGCTCGACGTCTGCCTGGCCGTGATGCAGGTGCTGCACGAAGGGTTGGCCGACACCAAGTACCGGCCCTGCCCGTTGCTGGTCAAATATGTCGAGGCCGGTTGGTTGGGCCGCAAAACGGGGCGTGGCTTTTACGACTATACCGGCGACGCGCCGGTGCCGACGCGCTGACGCGCGCGCCTAGCGCTGTAGCAAGAGCGGCGGAGAACGGCCCGTGCGGATCGCGTGTCTTGACCTCGAGGGCGTGCTGATTCCGGAAATCTGGATCGCCCTGGCCGCGCGCACCGGAATCGACGCCCTGCGCCAGACCACGCGCGAAAATCCCGATTACGACGACCTGATGCGCCAACGCCTGGCGCTTCTCGATACCCACGGCCTGAAGCTCGCCGATATTCAGGCGGCGGTGGCCGAGATGGCGCCGCTGGACGGCGCCGCCGATTTCCTCGACTGGCTGCGCGCGCGCGCCCAGGTGGTCATATTGTCGGATGTATTCTACGAACTGGCCGCGCCGTTGATGCGCCGGCTTGGCTACCCGACCCTGCTGTGCCACCACCTGGAATGCGACGAGCGGGGCCGCGTTTCAGGTTACCGGTTGCGCCAGCATCACGCCAAGCGCCAGGCGGTGCGCGCCTTTCAGGGGCTGAACTTCCGTGTCGTGGCGATCGGAGATTCGTACAACGATACCGCCATGCTGGCGCAAGCCGACGACGGCATCCTGTTCCGCCCGCCCGACAACGTGGTGCGCGAGTTTCCCGACTTCCCGGTCACGCGCGACTACGACGAACTGCGCCGCCACATCGACGGCGTGGATTGATCCGCCCTACGGCGAACAGCAGATCGGCGGGCGCTTGTCTATCCAGGGCTGCGCTGATTCAAGCTGCGCGGCGACGCGGATTACGGTGGCCTCGTCGCACGGCCGGCCGACAATCTGAACGCCCAGGGGAAGGCCATCGGCCGAAATGTGCAGGGGCAGGGACATCGCCGGCTGGCCCGAGATATTGAACAAGAACATGTACTGGCCGTCGGTCCACTTGGCGTTATAGACGTCGATGTCCGGCTCCGACATGTCCCAATGCCCGAACGGCCGTGGCGGCTGCGTCAACGAGGGCGTCAGGAAAATGTCGTAGGGCGCGAGGTCCATGGCGATTTCGCGCGATACCATGCGAAACTGTTCGACATCGGCCGAATGCTGGACGGCGCTCAACGATTTGCCGCGCTCGATAATCGCGTGCATGGTCGGCGAGACCTCGTCTGCCGTCACCTCATGCCCGATATATTGAGCCGCGCCGCCATAGATCATGGCCGTCTGCACCGCCGTGATCCGGGTGTAGGTCAGCCACGCCTCGTCGGCATCGACACTCATGTCGTGTTCCTCGACATCATGGCCGAGGCTCTCTAACAATTTCGCCGTGTCGCGCACGGCCGCCGCGACCTCGCCGTGGACCGGGCGGCCATGCGGCGCGGCCGCCGTGAAGCCAATGCGCAGGCGGCCCGGGTCGGCGCCGACTTCGTCGAGCCAGGGCCGGGCCGGCGGCGGCGTGTTGTAGGGGTCGCCGGGAACCTCGCCGGACGTCACGTCGAGATAGGCGGCCGTGTCGCGAACCGTGCGCGAGACTCACAGGAAGTGGGCCGCGCCATAGAAGAAATCGGCGCTGATGGGGCCCAATGTCGCGCGCCCGCGAGACGGCTTCAGGCCAACCAGGCCGCAAATCGAGGCCGGCGCGCGGATCGAGCCGGCGGCGTCGCTGGCCTCGGCCAACGGCACCATGCGGGCGGCCACGGCGGAGGCGGAGCCGCCGCTGGAACCGCCGGGCGAGATGCCCTCGCGCCACGGATTGTTGGCGCGGCCATACATTTCGGGCTCGGTCGTCAGCGCCCAGCCGAATTCCGGCGCGTTGGTGCTGCCGACCAGAAGAAAACCGCCGCGCCTCAAGCGCGCCACGATTTCGGAATCCACCGGCGCCACGAAATCCTTGAAATAGAGGCAGCTGTTGGTCTGGGGAACGCCCTCCCACATGGTCGCCAGTTCCTTCATCAGGTAGGGCACGCCCTGGAACGGGCCGTCGGGCACGCCGGCCCCGGCGCGCGCGCGGGCGTCGTCGTAGTTTTTGTAGATCACGGCGTTGAGCCGCGGATTGACCGCCTCGATACGCCGGATCGCTTCCTCGACCAGTTCGAGCGGCGTGACCTCGCCGGCCTTGACCAACGCGGCCAGGCCCAAGGCGTCATAGGATCCGAAAGCGTCCATTGTATCCCCCCCTGTTAGCCAAAATTTCCCATTTGGCTATTTTTCCAACATCCATCTTGCCCGGATGTCGGTTGGGCGGCAAGGACCGCATCGCCCCTGATCAGGTCGGCCAGACGCGGGGCCACAGGTCGCTGTCCAGCGCGTCGCCCGGCGCGAGATCCGGGTCCCACGGCATTTGCTGGATGTTGGGGCGGGGGCGATAGACCACGCCGTCGCCGGCCCAGCGCGTGACGTAGGCGCGCCGCCGCCGATCAGACCGCGCGTTGCCCGGCGCGCCGTGCAGCAGTTGGCCGTGATGCACCGCGCAGTCGCCCGGCGCCATGGCGAACTGGACGATGTCGAGCTCGCCGCGCCGCGCCTCGATATCGGGCACCGCCGGCAGGCCTTGCTCGTAACGGCCGTCGCCGGCGAAGGCGGGCGCCTCGTAGCGCTGCCCCCAGCGATGCGAGCCCTTGACATATTCGACCGCGCCCGACTCCGCGTCGACGTCGTCCAACGCCAGCCACAGCGAGCACACCCGCTCGCCATCGATCGGCCAATAGGTCAGGTCGTGGTGCCACGGCGTCCGCGTCGGCGTGTCCGGTTCCTTGATCAGGAACTGGTCGAAGACGATGTTGATCCTCTCCGCGCCCATCAGGCGCGCCGCGATCTCGGCCGCCGGCGCGCCGAACACGAAATCGCGAAAGCCGGCGTCGCGGTGCCACATGAACGTGTTGAAATAGAATCGCCCGGAGTCATCCGGCTTGGCCAGTTCTTGGGTCAGCGGACCCGGATTTTCCATGTCGGCCTCGGCGAGGCCGCGCAGCCTCTCAACCCAGCCCGCGTCGAACAGACCCTTGAGCAAGACCACGCCGTCCGACTGGTAGGCGGCGGCCTCGGCCTCGGTAATAGCGCGCAACGGGTGGCGTTTCATGAGGCGCGCGGCTCAGTCGTAATTGTGAACGTCGGGACGCGGGTCGGGATTGAACCCGTCGCGGTTGGGCATGTGGATGCGCGGGAGGCTTTTGGCATTGAGCGCCGCCTTCTTGCCGACGATTCGGGCCTCGCCCAGAATATACGCGGCGAGCGCGTATACGTCGTCGTCACTGAGCGACCCCGGCGCGTCGAACGGCATGGCGCGGCGGATATAATCGAACAAGGTCGTGGCGTAAGGCCAATAGCTTTCGACGGTTTTCTTGGGCGCGTCGCTGGCTAAGCTGTCGCGCCCGCCCATCAGCGCCGCGCCGCCCATTTCCTTGACCCCTTCCATGGTCTCGCCGTGCCAGGCGGCGCACCGTTCCGCGGAGACTTCCCCGCCCCGGCCGTCCGTGCCCTCGCCCCCCGG
>Ga0066376_10005933_pt1 | contig 10198 bp, 7 predicted proteins | sample Knorr_S15_td_Bot_FD_77009 | JGI IMG/M metagenome (GOLD analysis project Ga0066376, IMG submission 77009) | Marine microbial communities from Southern Atlantic Ocean transect - Knorr_S15_td_Bottom_ad_5009_LV_A | ecosystem: Environmental > Aquatic > Marine > Oceanic | place: Southern Atlantic... | reverse complement strand
GCTCCTCATCGAGGCTGCTGCCGCCGACGCTCCCGGGAACATCGTTGATCTGCACCTGGGGCTCGAAGACGCCGCCCTCGCCATAGCGGGAGATGTACAGGTTGCCGCCGCGCTCCTCGCCGCGTTCGAGCCACACGATATACAAGGAACCGTCAGCCCCGCTGGCGAACTGGGGGCGGTAAACTTCGCGGTCCTCCAGAAACCCGAGGCCTGTCTCCGCGGCCGCCGAGCCAGCGGCCGCGGCCTTTTCGGTGTCGAGCCCATCGGTGTCGGGTCCCGATCCGGGGGCGCCACAAGCGACGATCGCCGCCGCCAGCACGACCAGCGTGATGCGGGCCATTCCCCGCACCGTCGCTGCTCCGCTAGCGGCTCCGCGCCCCGTCCCCACGTCGCTCCCTGCCCGCCGGGCGCCGGTAGGTTGTTCCGATCTCATCGTTCTTCCTCTCTTCTTGCTTCTCGTACTTCCCGAATCGAGTACAGCGTCCCCTGGACGCGAATCAGCAGCCGATTTCCCGAGATCGCCGGCGTCGCCATGGAGAACTCGTCGAGGCGGTTGATGCCGAGAAGCTCGAATTCCTCGCCCGCCTTTATGACGAACGTATCGCCCTCTTCGTTGAGGACAAAAATCTTGCCATCGTATGCCCACGGAGACGCGGTGAAGTTGCGCGCCCGCGGGTGGATTCGGGACCGTCGCTCACCGGTCTTGGGATCGTACATGGCGAAGATCCCCGTGTCGCCGAGAACGTACAGGCCGCCGTCGTACAGGACCGGTGTGGGCAGGTAGGTGCCGCTGGCGACGCGATTGTACCAGGCGACGAACTCGCCCTCGGTGGCGTCGTCGGGAGGTGTGATGTCTCCCGAGGCACCGGCGCGGATCGCCGCGATCGGCTTGTTCTGCTCGCCGGCCACGCCCGAGGTCACGTACAACAAGCCATCCCACGCAAACGGGCTCTGGATGGTGATTTGCGGGAAGCGCGACATGCGCCAGAGCTCGTCGCCATCAAGGTCGTAGCTGATCACCGAGCCAGGGCCGAGGGCGACGATCTAGGTGCGCACCTCGTTCTCCCAGACAAACGGCGTCGACCACCCCGACTTGTTCATGCGGCTCCCAAGGCCCTCGCGCCGCGTGTACCAGAGCTGCTCCCCGGTGTTCTTGTCGTAGGCGGCGATGAAACTCTGTTCCTCGTTGTCGTTGGGGATGAACAACGCGTCACCGTGCAGCGCAGGCGACGAGCCGCCGCCAAAATCGAGGTACACCTGGTGCGGCGGCAGCGTCGTTGCCCATAGCTGGTTGCCCTCGAAGTCGAAGGCGTAGAGCCCCTGGAAGGCGACGTAGACATAGATGGCGCGTCCGTCGGTCACCGGTGCGGACGTCTCTTCGTTGGGGATCAGCCGGGCCTAGTTGCCGGATGTCTCTTCGTTGGGAATGAGCTGCGTGTGGCCGGCGGATATCTTCTCGTTGAGGATGAGCTGTGCTTAGCCGCCGGAAACGCTCTTCAGCATCCGGTACCAGAACTCCTGGGCATCGTAGTATTCCTTGATGCCGACCCGTTCGTTCTGGCCATGGGCGCGCGAATCGTTCGGGTCGGCGAAGATCGCCGCGACCCCGTATACCGGGATGCCGGCGTTGCGCACGTAGTTTCCATCGGTCGCCCCGGTCGACATGGTCGGGATGATCGGAACCCCCGGCCACATGTCCTCGACGATAGGCTCGAGGATACCCATGATCTCCTCGCTCAACGGCGACGGATCGGACGCCGTCGGCGTGTTGACCCGGGTGACCTCGATCTCGTCGTTGCCGACCACTTCACGCAGGGTGGCCTCGACATCATCGGGATTCTGACCCGGCAAGACCCGGCAATTCACCGTGGCCTCGGCGGTTTGCGGCAAGGCGTTGTCGGCGTGACCGGCGGCGAGACGGGTCGCCACGCATGTAGTGTGGAGGATGGCGTTGTAGAACGGCGAATCCGCCGACAAACGAGCCGCTGCCGCCCCGTCGGGAGCGTCCGTTGCTACCGCCCGCATATCCGCCGCCGGCTGCCCGTCGGTGAAGGACGACGAGCGCTCGAAGTACAGCCGCGACACCTCGCCGACGTCAACCGGGAAGGTGAATTCCGAAAGTCGGGCCAGCGCCATGGTCAAGTCGTAGATCGCGTTGTCGGGGCGCGGCCGCGAGCTGTGCCCGCCCGGGTTTGTCGCCGTGAGACGGAAGGTCACGTAGATCTTCTCGGCTGCCTGCACGTTGAAGATGTTGGGCCGACCGTCGAACAGCTCGCCGAAACCGGCATCCGCGTTGATCGCGAATGCCGATTCGACCAGGTCGCGGCGCTCGCGCACCAGATACTTGATGGAATCGCTGCTGGTCTCCTCGTCGGCGGTAAACACGGCGATCAGGTCGCGATCGGGCACGTAGCCCTCGTCACGCAGCCGGATGAAGCTGGTGACGATATGGGCGATACCGGCCTTGTTGTCGTCGGTGCCACGGCCGTAGAAGTAACCATCGATCTCGCGCAGCTCGAAGGGTTCGAATTCCCAGTCGGAGCGGAGCGCGTCGACGACGTCGATGTGCGCCATCAGCATGACCGGCTCCTTGACCGGCGGGCCGCCGCCGGGAGCCTGTCCCCGGAACCGCGCCACGACGCTACCGAGCTCGGGATCCGGGCTCACGATCTGCACGTCCTCAGCGGCGAATCCGGCGTCGACCAACCGCCGTTGGATCGCCTCGGCCGCCGCCTTGACGTTCTCCGGCATGTCGGCAGTCGAGCGAAAGGCGATGAGCTCGGCGTAGATCTCTTTGGAAAGCGCCTCGTAGTCTCTTGTTTGCGCGCCGGCCGCCGAGTGTACGCCCGCAACCGTTGCCGCGGCATCCACGACGACGCCAACGATGGCACCCGCTGCCGCTCCCGACAGGCAAGCCACGACAAGAAACCCCGACTTTCTTTTCATCTGATGAAATCTCCGGATCAAACTCGGTCCCCAGATGCTCCAGACAACAGGGGGAAACGCAACCGACCGCTACATGATCGCACAAGGCACCGATCGGTGACCGTCTCAAAAGATTGGGACGGCGAAGAATCCAGGACGCATGTGAATTACATGTAATACCCCTGCGGGATGCCTTTCTCTGCGACATCGAGGTAGCGGCCGCGATTCGACGTGCGTTCATGCGAGGGCGAGTCGAGACCGTAGCGCCGGATGGTCGACTCGGTATGGATCACCACCCACAACGAACCGTCCGGGGCGGCGACCGGAAGGGCACCGTTACGCAACACGTCGGGGATGGCGCCTTCCATGACCTGTTGCTGCAGGGCGCGGAAGTTGAATCCCTCGGTGTCGGGGAACGGCAGCTCGCCGAAGAGCGTGGATTCTCCGCCGCCCGGGCTCACCGCCGCGATCATCGCGCCGCGCGCCCACACGCGGTTGTTGTTGGTCACCAGGCCCCCGTCGCCGGTGAAATCGAAATCGAAGAGGATCCGAACGGCCGCGTACTCGGAGAGATAATTGCCCTCTATATCGAACGCCTGCACGCCATGGACATTGTCGAGCACGTACACCCGATCGCCGCGGACGGCGAGGCCCCTCGGCCCACGAAACTCACCGGGTCCCTCGCCATTGCGGCCGATGGTGCGCAGCACCTCGCCCTCTGGGCTGACGACGAGCATCTGGCGGAGTCGCCGATCGACGACCCAGATGTTGCCGTCGGCATCGACGTCGATCGCGGCCGGGAACGACAGGTCGACGGCGGCATCGGAAAGCACTACCTCTAGACCATCGAGGACGATCTCGCCGGCGACGGCGAGGTCGCCGGAAGTCTCCGCCTCGGGATTTGCGGCGGGGTTGTCCGGGGCACAGGCAATTATCGCTGCAACTGCCGCGACGGCGGCGAAGCCACCGAGTCGACGCCCCCGGCGGCGCGTCGATACCGACGCCGACCGTTCGATGCGGTCGACCTTCTCGGCGCAGCTCGGCATCTTCATTGCAGCGCTCACCGGATGCCACTCAACGAAAGCACCGCGGCCTCGACCCGATCCCAGGCCGGCGTGCCCGGCCAGACCACATCCCAGTGCCCGGCATCGGGAACGACGATCATCTCGGAGTCGTCGGCTGCTTGCGCCTCGTAGTTGTACGCCGAAACTTGCCGTGGCGGCACGATGCGGTCGTCGCGGCCGGTGATGTGCCGCTGCGGCACGTTCAACGGCAACATCTGGAAGGGCGATCCGGCCAGGTAACGCTCGGGGAAGTCGCGCGGCCCGCCGCCCATGAGCTGGTCGATTGCGTTGCCGCACGGATTCGGGTCGACCGTGCGAAAGCGGCGCAGCTCCGGCACCCCGCCCAAGCTGATGGCGCCCGAGATCGGCAGCGGATCGACGACGTAGATATCGCTATCGTCATAGATCCGCGGTCGGCCGGCCGCCCACAGCGCCAGGTGTCCGCCGGCAGAGTGGCCCAACGTGATCACGCGGTCGAGATCGAGGTCGTGCTCGATGGCGAGGTCGCGCACCTTGTCGACGCCGTGTGCCACATCCAAGAAAGTATTGGGCCAGCCGCCACCCTCGACATCGACCGGTCGATACTCGATGTTCCAGGTCGCTATGCCGAGGTCGGTGATCGCCTCGGCGACGCGGTCGAAGTACTGCAGCGTTGCGATGTCGAGCCAGCAGCCGCCGTGGATGAGTATCGCCAACGGCCACGGCCCCGGCGTGTCCGGCAGGCGCAGGTCGCCGATCTGCATCTCATGATCCCCGTAGGCGATGCGCTCGTCCGCCGGGATGGGGTCGCCCGACAGGACCTGCCCCATCGTGATGCGTTCCTGCGTGGCCGGTGCGTCCTGCGGTTCCGGACGCGACGCCGCAACGGATGGCAACGTCACCAGCGATACGAAGAGGGCGCCGGCTGCGCCTCGCACAACGGCACGACGCACCGCGGGGCGGATGATTCGTTGAAGGTCGTTCATCGGTTCTTCCTCAGCTCCTCGAGTCGTTGGAGAGCGCGCTGCCTCACGGAAGTTTCGTGGGTATGCTGCTGCGACGCCACATACTCATAGTGTTCGAGAGCAATCTCTGGATGGTCACCGGACTCGTACAGCTCCCCGAGCAACATGTGCACCCGCGCCCGGTCGGTCCAATCGGCTCGAGGCGCCCGCGCCAGCGCGTGATCGAGCGTCTCGATCGCGTCGTTGGCTTGCCCGAGCGCGGCGAGAACCCTGCCGGCACCATAGCCGAACCTGAGGACCGCCGGCGCCAGATCCATCGCCGATTCGTAGTGAAACAGGCCTTCCCACAGTGCTTCCTCGGCGCTCGCCGCATCGGATTCGTTTTCTGAATCCGACAGCATCCCGGCGCCCTCGTTGGCCTCGACCCAGGCCTCGTGGAGCCATCCAGGCCAGGGCTCGATCGCCGGGGACGGCTTCAGCACGACCAGCCCAGGCCACTCGGCGAGGTTGTCCGGGTCGAGTACCGCGACATTGCCGTCGACATAGAGCGGATCGTAGGCGGCCATGTAGTCGGCGATGGGGCGCATGCCGCGCGGCAACTCCGAGATCTCTTCGTGTCGGTAGTGCATCGGGATCATGATGTCGGGCTCGATGGTCTCGACCAGCATGGTCAGCATGTCGAGGTTGGCCGCGTCGAAGTAGGCGGCGTTGATCAGAACGACGTCGACCGGGCCCACAGCCGCGAGGTCGAGCTCGTTCAGCAGCCGGTTGTCGCCGAAATGAGCGATACGGAGCCCGCCGGTCTCGACCACCCAGAGGGTGTTGAACGGTGTCTGGCCGCGATCCAAGAAGCGGGGTCTGCCGGAGTGTTCCGATTCGATGCCGCGCAAAACAACGTCACCAACGCGAAGCTCATCCGGGCGACGAAACACCGGCGTGAAGTCATCGAAGTAGTAGGTGGCGTCGTGGTCGTAGTGGGGGTGGGTAACGAGAACGGCGTTGGCCTCGATGCCGTCGGGAAACGAGTAGCCCAGCCAGATATTGCTGTTGAAGGGATCGACGGCGATGCGCGTTCCGCCCGGCGATTCGATCACGAAGCTGGCGTGGGCGATGTACTCGAGGCGCACGCTCGCCGCCCGGCCGATCGCCGGTGCCGCACCAACCGCGGCAACAGCGCCCCCGCTGGCCAGCATTGCGGCCGAAATGATCGCCATGAGCTTCATGACGATCGAAGGTAGCAAAGGCGAAGCGTACGAGTTCCGTTGCTACGGGCGAATAGGCGGCGGCGGATCGCAGGCCATCGTCGGTTCAAGAACCGCCGGCGGAAACGTCTACTGCGGTCGGCCGACCTGGATCGCCACTTCCTCACCCTCGATCGTGTCGGTGCGCTCGAGTTCGACGTTGGGGATGTCGCGGCCTACGGCGATGGTCTCGTGAACCAGAGTCTCGCCCGCGATCAGACCCTCGTTCTGATCCACGGCCACGAGGATGTCGGCGCTCGCGGATTTGATCGCGACGTCGATACGATCGTCCACCTTGAGATCGAGATCCTTGCGCATCTTCTGGATCCGGTTGATCAGATCGCGGGCCAGCCCCTCGTGACGCAACTCGTCGGTAAGTTGTGAGTCGATCGAAACGACGAGCCCGCCGGAGGCCGTGACCAGCTCGCCCTCCGCCGACGGCTCCATCTCGACGTGGACGTCCTCGGGGTCGAGCATGTGCCCGTCGACCTCGGCGCTCTCGCCGAAGGCAAGCCGCCTGACCTTCTCGGGGTCGATGTCCTTGAGCGTGGTCAGCGTCGTGGCCAACGGCTTCACATTCTTTCCAAGGCGCGGCCCGAGGCGCGCCATGTTGGCCTTCAGCGTCGGTGTGGCGAGCTTTGTCGGGTCGTCGAGGATCTCGAGCTTCTTGATGTTGAGCTCGTCCAGGATGACGTCTTCGCCGGCCTGCAACCACTCGCGTTCAGTCGCGCTTGTGGTGCCGACCTTGATGGTCGCGAGCGGCTGGCGGGTGCGGATGCGGGCCTTTTCGCGCAGGCTGCGGCCGAGCTCGCACACCTTCCGCGTCAGATCGATGCGGTGCTCGACCTGATACTCCTCGGTCGAGAGCACACGGCGCCGCGGCACATCGCGTAGGTGCACCGAGTCGATCGCTTGGGTATCGGGGGTGACGCGCAGCAGCTCGTAAATCTGGTCGGCGAGGAACGGCGTGAACGGCGCCATTAGCTCGGTGAACTCGAGCAGTACCGAGTACAGCGTGGTGTAGGCGCACAGCTTGTCGTCGGAGTTCTCCGACTTCCAGAAGCGGCGCCGCGAGCGGCGGATGTACCAATTGGTCAGGTCATCGAGAAAATCGAACAGGGGGTCGACGACCCGATAGAGCTGGTATTCGCTCATCTCGCGCTCGACCTGATACTTGAGATCCTCGAGCTTGACGTTGATCCACACGTCGAGCTCGTGGGTCGGCTCGCGCTTCTCATCATCGAAATACCACTGGGTCTCCGGGTCCCACCCATCGACGTGGGCGTAGGTAATCAGAAAGCTGACGCTATTCCACCACGGCAGCAGCACGCGGCGCACCATCTCGCGCACGCCAGCCTCGGCGAAGCGCAGCTCCTCGCCGCGCAGCGCCGGCGAGTCGAGCATATAGATGCGGATCGCGTCGGCGCCATGCTTTTCGATCAACTCCGAGGGCTCAGGGTAGTTCTTCAGTGACTTCGACATCTTGCGGCCGTCTTCGGCCAGCAGCAGGCCGTTGACGACGCAATTCTCGAAAGCCGGCTTGTTGAATAGCGCCGTCGAGAGCACCAACAACGTGTAAAACCAGCCCCGCGTTTGATCGAGCGCCTCGTTGATGAAATCGGCCGGGAAGCCCTGCTCGAACTGCTCGACATTCTCAAACGGGTAGTGCGCCTGCGCGTAGGGCATCGAGCCCGACTCGAACCAGCAGTCGAGTACCTCCGGGATGCGGCGCAGCTCACCGTTGCCATCAGCCGACGGGATCACGATGTCGTCGACGATGTGCTTGTGGAGGTCGTCCACCGTCTGTCCGGAGAGCTCCTCGAGCTCGGCCTTCGAGCCGATGCAGATCGTTTCGCCGGTTTCCTCGTTGCGCCAGATGGGCAGCGGGTTTCCCCAATAGCGGTTGCGCGAGATGTTCCAGTCGCGCGCGCCCTCGAGCCACTTGCCCATGCGGCCGTCCCGGAGATGGGTCGGCACCCAGCGGACCTTTTGGTTGTTGGCGACGAGGTCGTCCTTGAAGTCTTCGACGCGCACGTACCAGGCGTTGATGGTCTTGTAGATCAAGGGCGTATCGGAGCGGTAGCAGAACGGGTAGCTGTGCTCGTAGGTCTCGTGGCGCAGAAGCTTGGCCTGCTCCTTGAGGTCGGCGATGATCTGCTTGTCGGCATCCTTGACCATCTGCCCCCGATACGGTGGCACCGCCTCGGTGAACTTGCCCTCCTCGTCGACCGGATCCGACGGCTCGAGGCCGAACTCCCGGCCGAGTCGGAAGTCGTCCTCGCCGAAGGCCGGCGCCATGTGGACGATGCCGGTGCCCGATTCGGCCGTCACAAAGTCGGCCGGCAAGATCCGGAAGGCGTTTTCCTCGGCCGTCTTGCGCTCGGCGAAGAACGGAAACAACGGCTGGTAGCCGCGGCCGGCGAGCTCGCTCCCCTTGATCTCGCCGACGCGGACGATGCCTTTGTTGTCGGGCCAGTAGGAAGCCACCAGATCGGCGTGGATGACGTAATGCTCGCCGGCGACCGCGCCCTCGTTGATCGCCGGGCCGGCGGCGCCACCCCCTTCGCCGGCCTGCACTTCGATGATGACGTAACTCGCCTCGGGGTCGACGGCCAGGGCGACGTTAGACGGCAACGTCCAAGGGGTCGTCGTCCAGGCGAGGACGAAGGTCTTGTCGGCACCCTCGAGGCCCTCGTCGAGCTCGAACTTCACCGTGATCGAGGGGTCCTGGACGTCCTTGTAGTTGAGGTTGGCCTCGAAGTTCGACAGCGGTGCGCCGATGCGCCACGAGTACGGAACGACGCGGTAACCCTCGTAGATGAGGCCCTTCTCCCACAGCGTCTTGAACACGTACCAGACGCTCTCCATGTAGGAGACGTCCATGGTCTTGTAATCGTTGTCGAAATCGACCCAGCGCCCCATCCGGGTGACGATGGTGCGCCATTCCTCCGTGTAGCGCAGGACGATCGAGCGACAGGTCTCGTTGAACTTGCCGACGCCGTATTCCTCGATGTCACCGCGACCCTTGAGGCCGAGCTGCTTCTCGACCTCGAACTCGACCGGCAGCCCGTGGCAATCCCAGCCGAAGCGACGCTCGACTCGATAGCCGCGCATCGTCCAGTAGCGCGCCACCACGTCCTTGATCGTGCCGACGAGAAGATGCCCGTAGTGCGGCAACCCGGTGGCGAACGGCGGCCCGTCGTAGAAGCTGTAGCTCTTGGCTTCCGAGCGCTGCTCGATGCTGCGCGCGAACGTACGCCGCTCCTCCCAGCGCCTCATGACCTGGCGCTCGGTCTCGGGAAACGAGATCTTGCCCGGCGGGTTCGGGAACTTCATGACCTCACGTCAAACGGGTAAGAGCAGCTCGCCGGGCGCCAAGAACCTGCCGAGGAGCGGAGAAAGCGTGAGGATAACGTACCCGCCGAAAGCGAGCACACTGGGCGTTTTTCGCGCACCTTCTTGGCCGCCTCGACGCGCGGGTGGGGGCGGGATCGCCCCCATAAACGTCGACGTACTTGGATCGGGACCACTAGCGACCGTCCCGGGACACCGGAGCACACAGAGAGCCGTCGAGCGGAATCCTGCAGCGCGCCACGGCGCGTTTCCGGTCCCCGCCGGGCCCAAAACCGAACAGTGTGCCCGACCAGTTGGAACCGTCCTGCAACTCGATCAGCAGGTAGCCATGGTCGGTGTCGTTGATCATGCCGGTTGCGGTCATGCCATCGATGGTCGTGTTCACGAAGCCCGGCGCCAGCGCATCGGCTGCGAGCTTCACACCGCTGTCGCCAACTACCAGTTGGGAGGCGCGATCACCGTCGAAGCTGAGCGCCTCGAACTCGTGCATGTGGCCCGACAGGATCAGAGGGACTGCCGCTGGGAGTCTCCCTCGTTTAGAGTCAGCGACAGCCTTTTGCAGCGTGGCGTTGCCTGATTCGGCCGGCTCGGTGCCGTAACGGGCGATTCCCCACAACGGACGGTGGGTGAGCAGCCAGGCCGGTTTCGCCCCCTCGGCAACCAGCGCGTC
>Ga0066376_10005929_pt1 | contig 10201 bp, 8 predicted proteins | sample Knorr_S15_td_Bot_FD_77009 | JGI IMG/M metagenome (GOLD analysis project Ga0066376, IMG submission 77009) | Marine microbial communities from Southern Atlantic Ocean transect - Knorr_S15_td_Bottom_ad_5009_LV_A | ecosystem: Environmental > Aquatic > Marine > Oceanic | place: Southern Atlantic... | reverse complement strand
TCCGCGGGGTCGCCGTCCTCGTCCCGGAACGCCCAGACGAATACTCCATCGCTGCGCGGCGTCCAAGCCCCACTAAAGCCGGTCCCTTGAACGTCGAATTCGAACGCCGGCACTCCGAGCGAGTCCTCCAGAGCGGCGCTCGAGAGTGTTCGGCTCGCGCGTCCCTCCAAGGTGAGGCGCGTACCGACCGGCAGACGCAGTGGGGGCGGGTCCCCCCGGTACTCGTCCGGCGGCAGGCCCGTGTGCGGCGGATACACGATCCCGAGCACGAGATCGCTCACGAAAAGCGGGTCGATGGGTACGATGCGATAGGTCGTGGTCTCGCTGCCATCGTCGCCCTGGACCCGGTACTCGATCTCCGATCCGACAAGTTTGAACACGTACGAGCTGCCATCCTGGGTGACGTCCAGTCTCGCCGTTCGTGCGACTTCGCCGGCGGCCTGCCACGACAGGAGTACGGTGGCCCGACCCGGCGCCGAGATCGTGAGCTCGACGTCCGAGCCGCGCAGGACCTCCACGTCACCTGGGCTGACCACCATGGCGGGCAGCACCGGGTCCTTCATGATGCCGAGTGGGGACGTGAGCGGCGCCCACGCTCCGAGGGAGCGATCCGGCGTCGCAACCGCCAAGCCGACGGTGACGAGCGCCAGAATCGAGAAGGCCGTCAGGCCGCGGCGCGTCCAGATCCCCACGGCAACGCCCAAGTCACCCGAGAGATCGGATGGGGAGCGCGTCCCGAGCCGAGCTACCGCCCGTTCGGCCGCAACGCCGGCAAGCGACCCGGAGACACCCGCCGGAAGCTCGCGGGACAACTCCAACGTGCCGCGCACGAAGCCGGGCCGGAGACCACAAGTTCGCTCTATGGTCTCAGAGAGCCGAGCCTCCGCCAGCCAGCGCGTGGCGCCGGCCCGGTACGCCCACCAAGCCGCGACTGCGAGCGCCGCCAGCAAAGCGTCCAACTGCGCCGGCACGTCGCTGCCCTGGCGCCACCCTTCGGGGCCCGCGAGCACCCAGGCCGCAATGAGTACGAGCCCAACCCCCGCGGCGCCCCACACGCCCAGGGCGATCGCCGCCCTGCCGCGCAGGTGGCCACGAAGCCCCTCGACCCTGCCATCGAGGCGTCTGCCCGCCGGACTCACGACACCGCCTGGCCCATGACGTACAAGAAGAGGTTCACGCCCATGCGCAGCGCCGCCTCGCGTATGTCTTCTGGGTCCCCATGAACGTCCTCGTCCTCCCAACCATCTCCGAGATCCGACTCATACGAGTAGAAGAGTACCAACCGCCCCTGGTGAAAGACCCCGAAGGCCTGCGGAGGGTTGCCGTCGTGCTCGTGAATTTTCGGGAGTCCATCTGGAAAGTCGTACAACGTGTGGAAAACGGGATGGTCCGGAGGGATTTCAGTCAGCTCGGCATCAGGAAACATCTGGGCGACTTCCTCCCGAAACGACTCGTCCAGCCCGTAGTTGTCGTCGGCGTGGAGGAAGCCCCCCGAGGTCAGATAATCTCGTAAGGCGGCGCGCTCTGCCGTCGAGAAGCGAACGTCGCCGTGTCCGGTCATGTAGAGGTACGGATGGTCGAACAACGCGGGATCGAGCGGGCGTACATTGATCTCCCGGCGGGCGACCGCGATCCCGGTCCGTTCGCGAATCGCGGCGAGCAGATTCGGTAACGAAGACGGGTTGGCATACCAATCCCCTCCGCCTTCGTACTGAAGGCGGGCGATCGTGATCGAGTCGCCAGTTGCGACGGCAGGCGTTGGGCCAGGCGCCGCGATCGGCGGAACGCCGGGCGCGACGAGCGCGGCCAGAAGTATCCAAGTCATGCGATGGTTGTGGATTCGTCGGAGTCGTGGACGATACGGTACGCGTCGTTGCGCGCTAGGTCGAGGCGGCGGGCGATCTCCTTGGCGGCGGCCGACGGCTTCATGCCCTCGGCGGCGAGCTCCCGTGCCAACTCCTTCGCCGCGACCAGGCGCGTCTCGAGGTCGACCGCAGAGGGCCCCGAGTCCGATGCGCCGACCACCACGGTGACCTCCCCCTTGGGGGGGTGCTCCCGGTAGTGGTCGGCTGCGTGCGCGAGCGTGCCCCGCACGAATTCCTCGTGGATCTTGGTCAGCTCGCGAGCCACCGCGACGGCCCTCTCCGGGCCGCAGGTCCCTGCCAAGTCCTCGAGCAGCCGTACGGTCCGCCGCGGGGACTCGAAGAGTACGACCGGCTCTGCGCTGGAGGCGACCCTCTCGAGTAGTGCCGTGCGCGATTTCCCCTTTCGGTCGGGAAAGCCCAGGAACAAGAACGGCCCCGAGCACAACCCGGAGGCTACCAGGGCGGCGAGCACGGCGGACGGCCCAGGAATCGGGACGACTGCATACCCGGCATCCTGCACCGCACGGACGAGTACCGCGCCGGGGTCGGAGACGACCGGAGTCCCTGCGTCGCTTACCAGCGCGAGGTCCTCCCCGGCGCCCAGCCAGGCCAAGACCCTCTCGATTCGGCCGCGTTCATTGTGCGCATGCAACGAAACGAGAGGCGCCTTGGCGCCGACGTGCTGGGTGAGCACACGGGAACGCCGGGTGTCCTCCGCGAGGATCCTGTCCACAGAGCGCAACGTCTCCTCCGCTCTAGGACTCACGTCCGCGAGGTTCCCGATGGGCGTGCTCACTACATACAGCGTGGCCACTCTGTTGGTGCGGCCCAGACTACAGGTGCTCGAGAACCTTCTGCTCGAGCTGCGGACGCGGCACCGCGCCCACCACGGTGTCGACCAGCTCACCGTCCTTGAAGAACAGAATGCTGGGAATCGACATCACACGGAATCGCGTCGTCACCGACGGGTTCGAGTCCACGTTCAGCTTCCCCACCCGCAGCCCCTTCTCCGCATACTCCTGGGCGAGCTCCTCGACGATCGGCGCCACCAGCCTGCAGGGGGCGCACCACGTCGCCCAGAAGTCGACCATCTGGAGTCCCTCGCCGCCCTCGACTTCCTCCGCAAAATTCACGTCGGTGATTTCGAGGATCGCGTCACTCGTTGCCATCTCGGCTCTCCTTGTCAGCTTTCACTAATGATTCAAACAATTGATATACGCAGCCCACTCGACCACGTGGGCATCGCCGTTTCCTCTCTCGAAGAGGCGTGTCGCCTCTACGAACCCCTGCTTGGGGAAACCAGTTCCCCCCCGGAAGTGCTCGAGACTCAAGGAGTGCGCATCGCCTTCGTCGGCGCTGTGGAACTCCTTGAGCCGCTGGGCCCGGAAACGACGATCGGTCGGTTCATCGAACGTCGTGGGCCCGGCCTGCATCACATCGCCTACCGTACGGACGACATCGAGGCCGAACTCGCCCGCCTCGAGGCGCAAGGCCTCGAACTCATCGACCGCGTTCCCCGCCCCGGCGCTCACGGACATCGTGTGGCGTTCCTACATCCATCCAGCACTCTGGGCGTCCTCATGGAACTGGTGCAACGAGTCCCTACCTCCCAGCCATGACGGCGCTGAGATCCACATTTTGAATGAGCCATCGCCCGCCACCTGCTTGCACGACCTCGAATGGGATCGATTGAACCAACCGACCACCGATCGTGAGATCCACCAAGACGCGAGTGGTCGGAGCGTCGCGGCCCGCGACCATCTCCTCGCGCACGATCCGGTAGTTCTGGTGAACCAGCACCGAAGAGATTGCGTTCATCTGGATCTCGACGTCCTGCCGAGTGCGGCAAGGCAGGCCTCCGAACCACGATCCGATCTTCTTGAACATGCATCCGAAGGTGCTTCCGGTATCCCCCATCGGCCCATCCTCCGTCCCGAAGAGGCGACCCATCGAGGTCAGGTCTCTCGAGTTGGCAGCCTGCAGGAAGCGCTCCACCGACATCTGGGGCGCGACCGCCGCCGCCGCCGCGGGCTGCCGCACCTGAGTCGTGCACGCTGCGGACAGAAGGGAGACCGCAACAACGACCATCAGGAACCCTACGTGACGCGAACCCATCGCGCCCTTCGATCCACTCATCGCCGCTCCTCTTTGCACGGTTGGAGAAGGCCCACGCAATGTCGACAATACCGGGTCGCGTTGGAAGCCCCGGCGGCGTTCATGTTGCAGTTGTTGGCACCCCGACTAGCGCGTCCGGGGGCACGGCCTCGAACCCGAGCCCGTCCCCGGTCTCCGAGGCGTCGACCATGATTCGAGTCCCCTCCGCGACCTCTTCGGCGAGCAAGAAGAGCGCCAACGGGTCCTGGATGGAGCGTTGGATCGCCCGCTTGAGCGGTCGTGCCCCGAAAACCGGATCGTATCCCTCGCTCGCGAGAAAGCGCTTGGCGGCCTCGGACACCTCCAGAACCACGCCCAAGTCGGCGACGAGCGCCCTCACGCGTTCGAGCTGGAGGTCCACGATCTGTGTGAGTTCTTCGATACCGAGCGGCCGGAAGACCACCACATCGTCCACGCGGTTGAGGAACTCGGGGCGGAAGTGCTGGTTCAGCTGGCCACGCACGGAGGCATCGACTTCCGCCCAGTCCGTTTTCGTGGCTACGTCCAGAATGTGCTGACTCCCGATATTCGACGTCATGATGATCACGACGTTGCGGAAGTCTACGGTCCGTCCCTGGGCGTCGGTCAGCCGTCCGTCGTCGAGAATTTGCAGCAACACGTTGAACACGTCCACATGGGCCTTTTCGATCTCGTCGAAGAGCACCACCGCGTGCGGTCGGCGGCGGACCGCCTCTGTGAGCTGACCACCTTCCTCGTAGCCCACGTAGCCGGGAGGCGCCCCGATCAGACGGGCAACGGCATGCTTTTCCATGTACTCCGACATGTCGATGCGCACCATCGCGCGCTCATCGTCGAAGATGAATTCGGCCAGCGCGCGCGCCGTCTCCGTCTTTCCAACCCCGGTAGGTCCGAGGAAGATGAAGGACCCGATGGGACGATCCGGGTCCTGCAGCCCCGCTCGCGCGCGCCGAACGGCGTTCGAGACCGCGACCACGGCCTGCTGCTGCCCGATGACCCGCGCACCGAGGTGCTGCTCCAACTGGACCAGCCGCTGCCGCTCCGACTCCATCAGTCGCATCACTGGAATACCGGTCCACTCGGCGACAACGCCCGCGATGTCGTCGGCTTCGACCTCCTCTTTGAGGAAGCGCTTGTCTTTCTGTAGAACCGCGAGCCGCTCGGTGAGCGCCTCGGTCTCGGTTTCCGCCGTCGGGATCTCTCCGTAGTCGATCTCGGCCGCGCGGGCCAATTCGCCTGTGCGCGTGGCGCGATCGGCCTCCACGCGCAACTCCTCCACGCGCGTGCGCAGCGTCTGGATCTGCAGAATGACGTCCTTCTCCGCTTGCCAACGGGCCTTCATGCCCTGGCTCTTCTCTCGCAGTTCAGCCAGTTCCGCCTCGATCACACGACGCCGCTCCCTGGCGGGCCCGGCAGACTCGTCCAGCAGCGCCTGGCGCTCGATCTCGAGCTGTACGACCCGTCTTTCGACCTCGTCGATCTCCTGGGGCAGCGAGTCGATCTCGATGCGTAGCCGACTCGACGCCTCATCGATGAGGTCGATGGCCTTGTCGGGCAGGAAGCGGCCGCCGATGTAGCGGTCCGAGAGTTTCGCCGCGGCGATGATGGCGTCGTCGGTGATGCGGACGCCGTGATGCACCTCGTAGCGCTCCTTGAGGCCCCGTAGGATGGCGACCGCGTCCTCGACCGATGGCGGCGCCACGTAGACCGGCTGAAAGCGCCGCTCGAGCGCAGGATCCTTTTCGATGCGCTTCCGATACTCGTCCAGGGTCGTCGCGCCGACCACGCGCAGCTCGCCCCTGGCGAGGGCGGGTTTCAGCATGTTGCCCGCGTCGACGGCCCCCTCGGCCGCTCCCGCACCCACGATGGTGTGGATCTCGTCGATGAAGGTCACGTAGCGACCGTCCGCGTCGGTGATCTCCTTGAGCACGGCCTTCATGCGCTCCTCGAACTCACCCCGGTACTTCGCTCCCGCGAGCATCGCGGCAATGTCGAGCTGAAGCAGCTTCTTGTTCGCGAGCGAAGTGGGTACGTCCCCTTCGACCATGCGTTGCGCGAGGCCTTCGACAATCGCGGTCTTCCCCACGCCCGGCTCACCGATGAGCACGGGATTGTTCTTGGTTCGCCTCGCGAGGACCCTGATGACCCTCCGGATCTCCTCATCTCGCCCGATCACCGGATCGAGCTTGCCGCGCCGGGCGAGTTCCGTGAGGTCGCGAGAATACCGGGCGAGCGCGCGATAGCTGTCCTCCGGCGTGTCGTCGGTCACCCGATGCGAACCCCGCACCGACTCGACTGCCTCACGCACTTCGGACAGCGTGGCACCCGCGTCCCGGAGAATGCGGCCCGCATCGTTCTTCTCACCCGTCAGCCCGAGAAGCAGGTGCTCCGTGGACACGAACTCGTCCTCGAGCTCCCGCGAGACCTCCTCGGCGGCGGCGAGCGCTTTGCGCAGATCGCGCGATAAGTTGGGATCCGACCCGCCCTCCACTCGCGCCATCCGCTGCAAGGCTTCCTTCGCCCGCTCCTGCACCAGCCCCACGAGCACTTCGATCTTCTGCAGGATGGGGACTACGATGCCCTCTTCCTGAGCGAGCAACGCGTGCAGCAAATGCACGCCATGGATCTCGGCGTTTCCCCGTCGACGAGCCTCCGCCGCCGCACTCTGCAGTGCCTCGGAAGCCTTCACCGTGAGTCGATCGGCACTCAGCATGGGCCCCTTCTCGATAAGTTGGTTTCTAGGGCTGCCATTTTGGCGGTCCCCACTCTTCTCACGCCCTCAATAACACAAGATTCGGGCCAGCCCGGGTGGCGGTGGGTAGGCTCACCGGAATCCGCCCGGGTGGCGATCAGGGGTAAGCTTGGCTGCGGTTGTGTCGATACTACAAGCACAGCCGGAGCACCCAGAGACCCCGGCCAGGTCGGGGCGCCCAAAAACGCCGCGGCACGGCCGGCCACACCGCCACCGACCGTGCCCTACAGCCAACCGCAAACACCATCTCGCGACGATGCTCTGACGGACGCGCAGACGGGGCTTCCCAATCTCGTGCACGCCTCCGTGGTCCTGGAAACGGGCTGGGCGCTCGCCCTTCGTGGAAACGGACTCGCGGTCGTGATACTGGAACTCGGCCGTCATGGGCCGAGCGACTCCCTTCTCACCCCCGAGGCGGCCGAGCACGCGGTCCAGACGCTGGCGTGTATCCTCGTCGACCGGACTCGTCGCATGGACCTCTGCGCGCGCTTCAGCGCGGGCCGATTCATCGTGGTCCTGCTCGACTGCCCCCTCGAGCAGGCAGAGCGCTTCGCGCGGGACATCGAAGACCGGTTCAACGCCTCCGAGTTCCCATGGAGCAAGACCCAGATCCGTGTCGGCTCCGCCGCGATCGAAGACGGGATGGGGTCGCCGGACGTACTGATCGCCGCAGCCGATCGCGCGTTGCATCGGGCCGGTCAGGTGGACCGCGTCCACGCCCCCGCGGTCGCTGAGCGGGACGCCCCGGCAGAAGCCGCGGCGCCTCCCGCGAGTCAGCCTCCCACTCAGTTGGAGGCGCTTCAAGTGCTCGTGGCCGATGACGACGAAGCCACGCTTCGCGCGACACGCCGAATGTTGGAGCGCTTCGGCTGTGTGGTCACCGCGGTGTCCACGTCGCGCGAGGCGCTGGGTCGGGTCACCGGGAGCGAAACGATCGATCTGCTGGTGACCGACATCGTCATGCCGGAGATGAGTGGCTTCACCCTCGTAAATATCGCCACGAAGGCGCGCGAGGACCTGCCGGTCCTCTACATGTCCGGCTATCCGCAGGAGGAGGTGTACTGGGGCGGCACGCCCGGATCGCGCAGCGCTTTCCTCAGCAAGCCCATGGAGATGGACGAGTTGCGCGGCGCGATCGTAGGCCTGCTCGGTATCGGCGAGGCCGACCCCGTGATCGACGGGACACTCCTGAGGCGAGGCGAACGATCCTCTGCTGCCCCTGCGGCCCTACGACTGGAGATCGATGCGGTGCGAGACGAGGGTGTTCGCCTGGACGGGAAGATCCTCGTGGTCGACGACGACCAATCGGTTGTGGGCTCTCTCCAGCGACTCTTCCGACGAGTCGGATACGCCAAGCCGGCGGGAATCTCCGACCCACGCCTGGTCGAGGAATACGTGAGGAACGAGCACGTGGATCTCATCATTCTGGATCTTCACATGCCGGAGTTGGACGGATTCCAGGTGCTCGTCTCGCTGGCCCCCCTGCTCTCGCCGGAGGAATACCTGCCGGTACTGATCCTGACCGGTGACGACAGCCCCGAGGTGCGGCAACGTGCGCTCGCCGCAGGCGCGATGGACTTCCTCACAAAACCGTTCGACATGGCCGAGGACGAAGCTCGCGTACGCAACCTGCTCGCGACTCGATCGCTCACCAAGCGAGTGGCCGGCCACCGCGATCTGCTCGAGGAGAAAATCTGGGAGCGTACAGCCGAGCTCGCGGATACGAGAACGGAGATCCTGCATCGGCTCGGGCGTGCGGCAGAATATCGGGACGACGTCACCGGACGCCACGCCGAGCGCGTGGGCCTCATGGCTTCCCTGCTCGCGGCGGAGCTAGGGCTCGATGCGCGGCAGGTGGACCTGATCCGTCGTACCGCGCCCCTGCACGACGTCGGAAAGATCGGAGTGCCGGACGCGCTTCTACGGAAGCCAGGCCAGCTCAGTAGGGGGGAGTTTCTGATCATGCAGACACACACGACGGTCGGTGAGCAGATCCTGGGCGGCAGCCCCCATCGGATCCTGGCGGTTGCCGCCAAGATCGCGCGTGGGCATCACGAGCGCTGGGATGGTGGGGGCCACCCGGACGGAACGAGGGGTGTGGAGATCTCGCTCGACGCACGCATCGTCGCGGTGGCCGACGTGTTCGACGTGCTGACGCATACCCGGCCGTACCAGGGCGCGTTTCCTCTCCACGAGGTACGCCAAATCATCGTGGACGGGAGCGGGAAGCACTTCGATCCCGACGTCGTGGAGGCGTTGAAGGTGATCTATGATCGGGTAGGACCCGACAAAATCCTCGGGCTCGCGGATCCCATCGACCCCATGAGGGATATCATCTCCTCACGCACCACGACCACGACTCCCGATTGAAATCAGCTTGAAAACGACTCCTCTTCGTTTTGCGAACGTCCCAACCTGCCTGCTACTCATCCTGGCGTCGTTCTTCGCAGCGTGCTCGGGGAACGCGGCGGGCCCCCGGGTCGGCGACCTCATCGATCGAGACGTGTTCATTGCGACCTACGTCGATTTGCGCGTCGTCGGTCTCGCGACCGAAGACCAACAGATCACGGACGCCGGGCGCACGGAAGTATTGTCTCGTCATGGGGTCAGCGAGAGCGACCTACTCGACTTCGCGGCGTATCACGCCCTCGACGACCTGACCTTCATGCGGCAAGTCTGGGACGAGATCGAAGTACTGCTCGAAGCCCAGCGCCCGATGATGGACGACCGCGGGCGCGAGTAGACCCCTAGTTGCTGGAACTGCTAGAGCCGCGCGGCACCGAGATACCGATCGCGAGCGCGTCCCTCCCCCCCAAGCTCATGCCGAAGCGGACGACCCACCCGGACACCAAGTCCAGATCGATTCCCAGGTCGAATGAGGCATCCAGGGAAACTGCGTCCCCTTCGGATGACGTGAAATCCAGGGCCACGTGACCGCCCAGGTACGGCGAGAACACGACGCTGTCGCCCTCGCCACTCCAACCCACCACGATCCCCACCGGCACTGAAGCGATGACGTCTTCTCCGACGCCGGCGCCGATCCCCGCCCACCACAGGACGTCGACGTCCGCGTCCTCCACGCCGCTGGTCAGTACCCCCGAGAGATCGACGCCACCGCCCAGCGCCAGGCCCCCGTCGGCCCCCTCGCCGATCGAGGCTCGGTAGCCGACCTCGATGCTCCCGCGCGCGTGCCGCCATGTCGCGAGTGCTCCCAGCCCGTCACCGGGCGCCAGATCCGCTAGAAAGACAGCGAGGCCGTGTGGCGAAGCGGGCCCGATCAGAGGCGGACCGGCGAAGGCGACCTGGCCGGACACCGGCTCCGGAACGGACATGGCTGCGGATGAGAGCGCGGCCATCACTACGAGTGGTAGAACGGAAGCGAGCAGACGACGCACGTAGTTCCCCTTTGGGTTGAACGTGGGTTGAACGTGGGTTGAACGTGGGTTGAACG
>Ga0066376_10005928_pt1 | contig 10202 bp, 10 predicted proteins | sample Knorr_S15_td_Bot_FD_77009 | JGI IMG/M metagenome (GOLD analysis project Ga0066376, IMG submission 77009) | Marine microbial communities from Southern Atlantic Ocean transect - Knorr_S15_td_Bottom_ad_5009_LV_A | ecosystem: Environmental > Aquatic > Marine > Oceanic | place: Southern Atlantic... | reverse complement strand
CGTGACATTCGCGAGCTCCGCCTCGTAAAAGTCCGGGGTGCGGATGGCACGCCTCACGACTCCGTGCCCGAGGAGGGGGAGAGCACGCCGACGATGGAGGCGTTACTGCCGACGCGTTATCATTCCGCAGAGGGCGTGGACCACCTCCTGGTCGTGCGTACGATGAAAGGCGGCGCGCAGACCGTCGCGGCAGGCATCGACTGGGAGGAGTGGCCCGAGGTACTCGGCACGCTGGCCGGGGACGACACCATCCTCTTGATCCTGCGCCAGGTCGAATCGCTTCCGGCGGTGCAGGCGCGACTCGAGGGCATGGCCCGCCCGCCCGCCTGAGATCGACTGTTTCGACGCCAGGCGGCTTGACATCATGCAGATTAAGTGAATATTTATTCTTCGCGACCGAGACCATCGAAGCAGAACTGATCAAGGGGACCGGGGGCGGAAGTTAGGGGCTTCTGGCCCCCCGGAGCTTCGGCGGGAAGCGTTCGGTCTTCCGACGCCCGGCCCTGGTTTTTACTCGCGCAATCGACGCGCGGTCTGAGGAAGACAAGATGAAGGTTGTTCTCGGATATTCCGGCGGGCTCGACACTTCCGCCATCGTGCCGTGGCTCACGGAGAACTACGGCGCCGAAGTCATCTGCATGGCGGGCGACGTGGGCCAACAAGGTGGCCTCGACGGCCTCGAAGCCAAGGCATATGCCACCGGCGCGAGCGGGTTCTACGGCGAGGATCTGCGGCAGACGTTCGTCGAAGACTTCGTTTGGCCGACGTTGAAGATCGGCGCCGTATATGGACGTAAATACTTGCTGGGCACCGCGATGGCGCGTCCCATTCTAGGAAAACGTCAAGTAGAAATCGCCAGGCGCGTAGGTGCGGAGGCGGTCTCTCATGGCTGCACGGGCAAGGGGAATGACCAGGTGCGGTTCGAGCTTAGCTACGCGGCGCTCGGTCCCGAACTGAAGGTCATCGCCCCGTGGCGGGAGTGGGACATAAAGTCTCGTGAGGACGCCCTGGCGTATTGCCGGGCCCGCAACATCGCGCTCGATGGTATCGACGAGTCCAAGCTCTTCAGCCGGGACGAGAACCTCTGGCACATCTCCCACGAGGGGGGTCCGCTCGAGGATCCAGGCTTCGAGCCCGAAGAGTCGATGTTCCTTTGGACGCTCGCCCCGGAGCTGGCGCCCGACAAATCCGAGTACGTCGAGATCGGCTTCGAGGGCGGGATCGCAATCTGCTTGAACGGAGAGTTGTTGGGTGCCGTGGAGTTGCTGGAAGCGCTCAATGAAATCGGATCGCGACACGGGGTGGGGCGGGCCGACCTGGTGGAGAACCGCCTCGTCGGTATGAAGTCCCGTGGCGTGTACGAGACGCCGGGGGGCACGCTGCTGTACACGGCGATCAAGGACCTGGAGTCGATTACGATCGACCGCCGCGCCGAGGGCTTGAAGGATGAGATCGCGCAGCGCTGGGCGAACATGCTATACGAAGGCCGTTGGTGGACGCCCGAGCGCGAAGCGATGCAGGCGATGTCCGACGTGCTCTCCAAGAACGTGACCGGCTCGGTGAAGCTCAAGCTCTACAAGGGCGCCTGCAACGTGGCGTCCCGGACCAGCCCCGTTTCGCTGTACCGCGAGGATCTTGCGAGCTTCGGCCACGCCGCGACCTATGACCACGCCGATGCGGCCGGCTTCATCAGACTGTTTGGCCTCCCGATTCGGGCGGCAGCGGGGCTCGCGCAGCAGGAGCAGTCGGACAGGCCCAGTCCAGAGAAGGTCGAAGCCGGCAAGGATGCCGTCTCGAAGCTGATCGACGAAGTCGTCGAAGCCGGCGCGCTCTAGCGCTCGCCTCCGTTGAAGAGGGTGCCCCTCCTCGGTATCCTCCCCGACGATGAGTGACGACACCGAGAGCCCTTACGACGGGCATAGTGAGTCTGCCGCGTCGCAATGGGGCGGACGCTTCGAGGGCGGGATGGCGCCTGAAATGGCCCCCCTCAACCTCAGTCTGGACGTCGACCAGCGACTCTGGCGCGAGGACCTCCGTGGAAGCCGGGCCTGGGCGCGGGCGCTTTCGGGCGCGGGCGTGCTCACAAACGAGGAAGTCGACGCGATTCTAGCGGGTTTGGACGCGGTAGAAGCGAGGGTTGCCCAGCAGGGGCTGGCCGACGCCCGGGAAGAGGACATCCACTCGGTCATCGAGCGCATGCTCGGGGAGACGGCCGGCGAGGTCGCCGGCAAGCTGCACACGGGGCGCTCCCGGAACGACCAGTCGTCCACGGGGGTGCGAATGTACGGGATGGCCGCCGCAGGTCGCGTCAGGGGGCACCTCATCGAGCTCTGTCGGGCGCTTCATGGCCTGGCCGGACAGGGCATCGACACGGTGATGCCCGGCTACACGCATCTGCAGCAGGCACAACCCATTCGCGCCGCGCACTGGGCTCTGGCCCACGTTTTTGCGTTCCTGCGCGACATCGAGCGCGTGAGTCACGCCCGGAATGCAGCATCCGTACTACCGCTCGGTTCGGGTGCGATCGCCGGCTGCCCGTTCCCGGTGGACCGCGAGGCGTTGCGGGTCGAGCTCGGATTCGACCGACTGAGTGAAAACTCCATCGATGCCGTGGCCGATCGAGACTGGCTCTGCGACCTGCTGTACGCAGGCGCGATGATCGGAGTCCACCTGTCACGGCTGGCGGAGGACCTGGTGCTCTTTTCGAGCAAGGAGTTCGGATTCGTCCGCCTCTCCGACGGGTACAGCACAGGCTCCAGCCTCATGCCTCAAAAGCGTAACCCGGACGTCGCGGAGCTCGCACGAGGGAAGTCGGGTCGCCTGGCGGGCAACCTCACCACGATGATCACGCTCTTGAAGGGCCTTCCAACCGGCTACAACCGGGACCTGCAGGAAGACAAGGAAGCCCTCTTCGACACGGTAGACACCCTCGACCTCACGCTACCGCCGGTGGCGGGGGCAATGAGGACCGCTGCGTTCGTCCCCGAACGGATGCGTGCGCTGATGGATGCGCAACTCCTGGCTACCGATCTCGCGGACTACCTCGTGCGCCGAGGCGTGCCGTTTCGCACCACACACGAGGTGGTGGGCCGACTCGTCCTCAAATCCGAGGCGTTGCGTGTCCCCCTTTCCGGGCTCTCGCTGGACGTGATGAAGGCCGAGCACGAGGCGTTCGATGAGGACGTGAGCAAAGTCTTCGACTGGGAGCGTTCCGCGGACGCACGAGACACCGACGGCGGTACGTCTCTGCGCGCCGTATTGCAGCAAATGAAGGACGCCGGCAACCGAATGGACGAGCTGGAAACACCCTGACCCCACAGCATCGATGACCCGGTCGTTTCTCTCCGCGGTTGCGCTCGGCATTTCGTTCGATCCGCCGGCCCACCTTCTGGCTCAGAGCACTGCTCCCGTGGCGAACGCCACTCGTGTGGAGGAAGCGCCCACCATCGACGGCGTGCTCGACGACAACGCGTGGGCGGGCGCGACGCTACTCGATGGATTCTTGCAAAGAGATCCGCTTGAGGGCGAGCCGGTCAGCGAGCGCACCGAAGTGCGTATCGTGTACGACGACGACGCGGTCTATGTGGGTGCCTGGCTCTTCGATCGGCAGCCGGATGGGATCGTGTATGGTGAGACCCGCCGCGACGCGGACCCGACGGATGCGGACGCGCTGCTCCTCGTCTTCGACACGTACCTCGACCGCCAGAACGGTTTCCTCTTCGCCACCACACCGGCGGGCATCGAGTACGATGGTCAGATCACGCGCGAAGGGCAGGGCGGCCGAGGAGGTCGCGGGGGGCGGCAACAGACGGGCTCCGGGTCTGGCTTCAACGTCAACTGGGATGGCAGTTGGCGGGTGGCGACATCGCGGGACGGCGAAGGTTGGTATGCCGAGTTCCGCATTCCCTTCGCGACATTGCGCTACTCATCCGGCGGAGCCCAGCAGTGGGGCTTCAACGTTGCGCGTCGCATTCGGCGCAACGGCGAGGAGGCCTTTGGGTCGCCGGTGGCGCGGCAGTTCAACGTGTTCCGGGTATCGAGCGGCGGCTTATTGCGGGGATTCGACGCCCCGGCACGCGGTGCGGTCACCTTCACACCGTACCTGCTCGCCGCGTGGCGAGCATCAGTTCCGGAGCATGCGCGCCCTGCGGCGCGTCCGCGTAGACGCCGTGTCGTGGCTCAAAGAACTGCGTCCGCACATCTCGTATATGGAGCATCTTTCGTTGGACGGCTTCAGTGAGACCCGGTCCTGGCACGTCGACTCTCATGTCGAGTTCGCCAACGGCGCTTTCTTTCAGTTGCCAGGTCTGAACTTCCGGAGAGAAGGCCTGGTGGTGCCCTTCGAAATCTCGGACGGCGTCGTCATATCGGCCGGGACCTATGACAATCCTGACTGGGGGTTCCGGTACAACTCGAACCTGAGCGCGCCATTGTCCGTGCAGGGCACCATCGATATCGGCGGGTTCTACAACGGCATGCGGTACGGGGCGGGCACTACGGTGAACGCTCGCGTCAGCGACACGTTCGTGGCGAGCCTGCGCTTCAACTGGTTCGACGTCAAGCTGGATCAGGGTGACTTCCAGACCTCATTGCTCGGCCTCAAGGCGGCATACTCCTTCACGCCCCGCATCTACTTGCAGGCGCTGCTGCAGTACAGCGACCAAACCGATGCCTTCTCGGGCAACATTCGTTTGGGGTGGCTCAACACGGCCGGCACGGGGCTCTTCCTCGTTTACAACGATCTCCGCCACACCGGGTCGCTGCTCGAAACCGGCATCCCCCGTGGCCCGCTCGACCGCTCGTTCGTGATCAAGTTCACGCGCCTGCTCAACCTTACGCGATAGCCACGGCGGGCTCGCTGGCCAAGGTTCGGCCCGCGGCAGCCACGAACGGGCGCAGGCCGTTCATCAGCGCCTCGAACTCCGGGAAGTCGAGCGACTGATCCCCGTCCGACGTGGCCATTTCCGGCTCTGGATGAACCTCGATCAACAGCCCATCCGCTCCAGCCGCGATCGCCGCGTAAGAGAGCGGGGCGACCAAGTGGCGGCGGCCACCGGCATGCGAGGGGTCCGCGATAACCGGCAGGTGCGTCTCACGTTTCAGAACCGGAATCGCGGCCAGGTCGAACGTGTTGCGTGTGGCGGTGGTGAACGTGCGGATACCTCGCTCACACAGGATGACCTTGGAGTTGCCCTGACTCATCACGTACTCGGCCGCCAGCAGAAGGTCCTTGATGGTGGCCGACATGCCTCGCTTGAGCAGAACAGGGCGGCGAAGCCGACCCACCTCGGTCAGGAGTGAGTAATTTTGCATGTTGCGAGCACCGATCTGGAGTACGTCCGCATAGGAGGCCACCAGGTCGACCTCGCGCGTGTCCATCACCTCGGTAACCACCGGTAGGCCGGTCTGGCTGCGCACATCCGCGAGCACCTTCAAACCTTCCTCGCCCATCCCCCGGAACGAATACGGGGACGAGCGGGGCTTGAACGCCCCTCCCCGGAGGGCGCGCGCGCCGGCCGAGCGGACATGCTCGGCCGTGGCCATCAGCATCTCTGGGCCCTCGACGGAGCAGGGGCCGGCAATGACCACCACGTCGCGCCCACCCAGGCAGGTATCACCGAGGGCAACCTCGGTGGGCTCCGCGGCGAAGTCCTGCGAGGCCAGCTTGTAAGGCTTGAGCACCTCGTGCACCGCCTCGACGCCCGGGATCGAGAGCAGCGGTATGTGCTGGAGCAGCGACTCGTCGCCAACGCATCCGATGATCGTACGGTGTTCACCCTGGGACATGTGGGTGCGCAGTCCGAGGGACTCGATGCGCTCTCGAATGTGATCTAGCTGGTCCTGGGTCACGCCCTTCTTGGTCACGATGATCATGCTAGCCATCCTCAGGAATAAAAAAATGCCCCCGACCAGGGTCGGGAGCCTCTGTAGCCGCTAGTGTCTGTTCAGTCGCTACACACGCGGACGTCGGGCTCCCCTCGGGGGGGCACACCAATGGTAGCGATAACCACGTGTGTAGATGTCCATGCGGCAAGGTTGGCAGGGGTCGGCGGGGGTGTCAACCGCTGCGCCTAGCCGCTGGTAACCGTTCCTGCCCGTGGATACATTGCCTTCATGGAACTGAATCTCGCGGAAACGCTGAAGCGCCGGGCGGCCGAACGTGCGCTCGAGTATGTCGAAAGCGGGATGGTTCTGGGGCTGGGAACGGGCAGCACCGTCGCACATTTCTTGGACCTGCTCGGGACGAAGCTCTCGCGGGGCGAGCTCTCGGACATCGTCGGCGTACCCACGTCCGTGTGGACGACGCGCGAAGCCGGAAAGGCCGGGATCGACCTGATCGGGCTCGCGGACCGCGACAAGGTCGACCTCACCGTCGACGGCGCCGACGAAGTCTCGCCCGATCTGGACCTCATCAAGGGGATGGGGGGCGCTCTCCTGCGTGAGAAGATGGTGGCTCAAGCCTCGAGCCTCGTCGTGATCATCGCCGACGAGAGCAAGGCGGTCGACCGACTCGGGACGGTATCACCTCTCCCGGTGGAGGTTGTGGACTGGGCCCCTGGAACACACGCCAAATTCTTGGAACGCCTGGGTGCGGAGGTTCGAACCCGAAACACGAAAGACGGCCAGCCCCTACGGAGCGACAATGGGAATCTGGTGCTGGACTGTAGTTTCGCTGGTGGCATCGACCATCCCGCCGAGTTGAATGCCGCGCTCAAAAGCCGGGCCGGAGTTGTCGAGACCGGCTTCTTCCTGGGGCTCGCGGACGTCGCGATTCTCGCCTCCGCAGACGACATCGACGTGCGAGAGCGAAGCAAGTGAAGATTGCGCCGTCGATCCTGTCGTGTGACTTCGCGCGCCTCGCCGACGAGGTTCAGGCGGTCGAGTCCGGAGGCGCGGACTGGATCCATGTCGACGTCATGGACGGCCACTTCGTGCCGAACATCACCATCGGTCCCCTGATCACAGCCGGGGTGCGTAGGTCGACCGCCCTTCCGGTCGACGTGCACCTCATGATCGAAGAGCCTGACCGCTACCTCGAGGCATTCGTGGGCGCGGGTGCGGACTGGGTGACCGTCCACGCGGAGGCGTGCGTACACCTCCATAGGACCGTCGAAGAGATCCGTCGTCTGGGCGCCAAGCCAGGGGTAGCCATCAACCCGGCCACTCCTTTGGCCGCGATCTCCGACATTCTTCCCTATGTGGATCTGGTGCTCGTGATGTCTGTGAACCCGGGCTTCGGAGGGCAGTCCTATATTCCCACCAGCACCGCAAAGATGGAGAGTGCCCGTGCGCTGCTCGACAATCTGGGTAGTGACGCAGAGCTGCAGGTCGACGGGGGCGTCGGCCCCGGGAACGTGGCGGAGGTCCAGGCCGCCGGCGCGAGTGTGCTCGTAGCCGGTTCGGCGGTGTACGGCCACCCCGAAGGTGCGGCGGGAGGCGTGCGCTCTATCCGCCAGGCACTGTCCCAAGGCGTAGCGACAAGCCAGAGCGAAGGGTAGACTCAGCCAACTTTGTTCGTCCCCCTGACTCGTCAGGTATACCGGCCCCTATTTCGCAACTATGACAGAACCCCCATGCCTCGATCCTACGGCCCTGGCGCGCCTTCGGGAGTGGGGAGGTGAAAAGCTGGCGAATCAGATGGTCAAGCTATTCTTGGCCAACTCCAACAAACGCATGGATGGGTGGGTTGGCGTTCCTCCAGAAGCTCCGAGAGAATCCGTTGCATACGGGGTTGCCCCATCTTCGTATTGACGGGGAAAGCCCTTACGGACGAGGAGTCGGAAATCCTGGACGAGTTGGCCTCCGCCGTGATCCTCAAGGAAACGGCCATCGAGCAGCTCGGCGACTTTCTCGGCTCAATCTTCAACTTCACGGAGATCGAGGGATGCGAGGAGTAGCGCTCGACGTGTCCCCGGACTGAGATCGTGGATAGCCTCTGGGCCGTTCTGGTGCCGAGTCCTGGCACCGCGTTGCGGGCGTCGGGTTGGGCGCTGATTACCACGGTCACGGTCGTGGCGCTCGCGGCCTTCGCTCGACACCGCGGGGTGAGCGTCCCCTACACCCGCAAGATCTTCCACATCGGCGTCTTCACCGGCGCGGCCGCCGCGCATTCAGTCTGGGGCTTGCCCGGAACCAACGTCTTCGGTGTACTGCTCGCGAGCATCGTCGTGGTGGCAGTGTTGAGGGGAGACGCGGACCCCCTATATCGAGTCTTGGCTAGGGACACCGACCGTCCGCATCGCTCGCTGTTCATCTTGGTGCCGCTCGCGACCACCGCGATCGGAGGGCTGGCAAGCGCCCTTCTCACCGGACCGTACGCCGTGGTGGGGTACCTCGTGAGTGGATGGGGAGACGCCGCTGGTGAGCCGGTAGGGGCGCGTTGGGGGAAGCACGAGTACCGCGTTCCGTCGTTGGCCGGCGTGGGTGCGACCCGATCGCTGGAGGGGTCCGCTGCGGTGTTCATGGTCGGTTGGGGGGGCGCGACAGTGGCTCTGTGGGGCTTGGCACAGCCATCCCAGGCGGCGCTCGTGGGGCTCGCATGCGCAGCCGTGGGGGCCTTGGTAGAGGCCGTCAGCAATCATGGGCTGGACAACCTGACCGTGCAGGTGGCGGCTTCGGGGACGGCTTGGATTTTCCTCTCGTGAGGCTACGCCCCCCACATCCGCTTGCCAGCTTCGTTTGGGACCCTGGTTTGGTTACGGGGTAGATGCCGGCCGACGTTGTGAGCCCTCGCCTTTTTTGACTCCGCATGATGCGCCTTCATTACCGTACTGAACTTTCTGGCCACGATCCTGAGACCGTTTTTGCTTGGCATGAGCGGGCGGGGGCGCTGGAGCGACTGACTCCGCCTTGGGCCGTTGTGGACGTGCTCGAGAGGGAAGGGGGGATTCGGGATGGGGGGACGTTGGTGCTGCGGGTTCACAGGGGTCTGACGGCCTTCAAGTGGGCGCTTCGGCACAAGGACTATGTCGAGAATGAGCGGTTCCGGGACGAGCAGACGGCGGGGCCGCTGCGGTCTTGGCTGCACACCCACCGCTTCGAGGCGATCGACGGCACGGGCACGAAGGTGGAGGACGAAATCGAGGTCGAACCGCCGCTCAATCTCCCCATTGGGCCGGGGCTCGTGAAGCGTGAATTGGGGCGACTCTTTCGTTTTCGGTATCGCCGACTTTTCACCGACTTGGCGCGCCATCAGGAGCACTCGGCGAAGCCGCGCCTGACCGTCGCGATCACCGGGGCGTCGGGCCTGATCGGGAGCAACCTCGCAGATTTTCTCACGACAGGCGGACACAGGGTCATCCGCGTCGTGCGTGACAGCCGCAAGCTGACCGACGACGCAATCCTCTGGAACCCGGCGACCGGAGAGATCGACGTGGAGGGGCTCAGGGCCGCCGATGCCGTGGTGCACCTCGCGGGCTCCTCCATTGCCAACGGCCGCTGGACACCCGCGCGCAAGAGATCGATCAAGCAGAGCAGGGTGAAGGGAACAGAGTTGATCGCGCGAACGTTGGCCACGATGTCGGGTGGGCCGCGGGTGCTGCTCTCAGGGTCGGCTATCGGTCTGTACGGCGACCGGGGCGCAGAGCGGATCGACGAGAAAGCACTCCCTGGGAAGGGCTTTCTCGCCGAAGTGTGCCGGGCCTGGGAAGGCGCGACGAAGCCGGCGGAGCGTGCCGGGGTGCGTGTGGCGACGCTGCGGTTCGGCGTCGCGTTGTCGCCGGCCGGTGGGGCACTGGGGCAGATGCTCTTGCCCTTCAAGATGGGCGCGGGCGGACGCTTGGGGTCCGGGAAGCAGTATCTGAGCTGGATCGACAATGACGACCTGATCGGGGCGATCCATCACGTGCTGATGACCGACTCCATCCGCGGCCCCGTGAACATCACCTCACCTCATCCGGTGACGAACTCCACTTTTACGGCCGCGCTCGGACGGGCGCTTGGACGCCCCACCGTGGTGCCGGTACCTTCGCTCGCGGTGAAGGCGCTGTTCGGTGAACTCGGTACGGAGGCGTTGCTCTGGGGCCAACGGGTGATGCCGGAAAAGCTCACCGAGTCGGGCTTCGAGTTCTTCTACGAGGGCGTCGAGGAATCCATGCGCTTCCAGTTGGGGCGTGCCGAGTAGCCGATCCGCGGGCTCGAGATGCCCCCAGACTAAAGCGAATCGCGCACCAGCTCCCCGTCCTCGGTGAGCATCGGGTAGG
>Ga0066376_10005927_pt1 | contig 10205 bp, 7 predicted proteins | sample Knorr_S15_td_Bot_FD_77009 | JGI IMG/M metagenome (GOLD analysis project Ga0066376, IMG submission 77009) | Marine microbial communities from Southern Atlantic Ocean transect - Knorr_S15_td_Bottom_ad_5009_LV_A | ecosystem: Environmental > Aquatic > Marine > Oceanic | place: Southern Atlantic... | reverse complement strand
TTGAGGTTGTCCCTTTGAATGCGAATTTCCGACATTTGAAAATCCGCAGGCAGTGCCTCCATGCTGTATTCGACAGGCTCCTGTTCATAGGATCCGACCAGTAGCCCCCCCATCTCGGGTCTCGAATAAATGCGGTTGGCCCTGTCCCTTATGGCCGCATCCGTGGGGGAAATCTGCACCCCTGGGATCGGCTCCGTGACCAGGTAGTAATGACCCAGTGTCGCGGTCGCCATGGGGGTTTGCGTCAACTCCGCAACCAGATAGGACCACGGGCCGGCCGCGTTGACCACGACAGGGGCAAAAAAGGATCCATCGGCTGTTTGGACGCCCTTGACCCTGCCTCCCTCCATCAGGATGTCCTCCACGGGTGTCTTGGGTAATAAAGTGGCCCCGGCATCCCGCGCAATCCTTATGTAGCCGTTCAACAGTTCGCTGGGCGCGAAATGCCCGTCGGTCGGACAGTAGCAAAACTCAATCAGGTCGTCGGTTCGCATGCAGGGCAGTCGACTTTTGGCGAATTCCCTGTCCACAAGCCCGATGTCGAACCCAATGGCTTTTCCCGATTCAACAAAGTCTCTCAACTCCCCTGCCCGATCCTCGGTGGCGGCAACGTGAAGTGATCCCGTCTTGGTGAAGATTTTCTCGTTGAGTTTCCTCTCCATTTGACGAACCACCTCAATGCCCTCCATGAGCAGTCGCGTTTCGCTCGGGTTGCTCCTTAACTGACCTCCCAGACCGGCTGCCTGGCCCGTTGATCCGGAACCGAACTGGGCTTTATCCAAAACAAGCACACTCCTGCCCTGAAGCGAGAGCTGCATTGCGGTGCTGCAACCCGATGCACCACCGCCAATGATGATCACGTCAAAAGCCCTGTTCATCAGCCGTTTCGATCTTGTGCGAGAAAAACTATCCCCGGCCCTTGCTGTGTCAAGTCAACTTGTTGCGCAATCAACATCCTAGAGAAAACGCGCAACTGTCCGGGCCACGCGGCGGCCGTTGAAGAAGCACCACTGCGCGCCGTGAAAGCCGCCGATTACGGTGCCGGCGGCGAACCAACCCGGCTGCGACAGCGCTTGGCTGCGAGCCAGTTGCAGTTGCCGTGACGGCAGCTCGACGGCCATGCCGGCCAGCAGCGCCAGCTCGGTGTTCGGCACGAGTTCCCCGCAAACCATCACGCCGTCGCCGGGCCACTCTTGGCCGTCGCTTGACTGCACGCCGGTGGCCGCGCGGTCACCCATTATCTCGGCAGCCGTCACGCCGCCCGACCAGTCGGGACGTGTCCAGCGGCGGAAAAACAGTCGCTCCAAAAATCCGGCGCTTGGGCTTTGCCGCCGGTCGAGCATCACCGGCTCGTCGCTGCCGGCCGCTCGCAGCTTGGCCGCCGCCGAGTAAGCGATCAGGTCCGAACCCACCACCACCGGCTTGCGCGCGGGGAGCAGCCCGTGGTTGTCGAGCCAGCCGGTCACGTGCCGCGTAAAGCTAACCCGCGCCGTTCGCGCCCCGGCGAGCCAGCCTTTCTCGGCGGGTGTTTGTTCGCGGGCACCTGCCGCCAGCACGACGGCATCGGCGGTAAGCTCGCACACGCCTTCCGGCCCGAGCAGCGTCAGTCGTTTTTCGGCGGGAACAATCTTCGTCACCTGCGTGCTCAAGCGAATCGCGGTGTCGGTCTTGGCCAAGCGCTGAACCATTCGCCCGGCCAGTTCTTCGCCGAAGACCATCCGGCCGCGCGTCCACTCGACAAACGTCGGCACGCCGCCCGGTTTTTTGCGGTAACCCATCGGCGTGCCGCCAAGCTCGGCGCGGCGCTCGATCAACACGACCGGCCCGATGCCGCGCTTAGCCAAGCCGACGGCCGCTCCGATGCCGGCCGGGCCACCGCCGATGATCGCCACTTTGAAATGTTGCCCGATGCTCATGCCGGGACCTCCGCTTGGCCGGGCGCGACGAGTTCGCTGCCGGGGCCGTTTTTGGTGAGTTGCGCGATGCCAATGCCGGTGTGACCGGACACGATTTCCGCCAGCGGCACTTGGCAGTCGAAGCCTTGGCAGCGGCCGGTCAACACGCGCGTGCGCCGCTTGAGCGCGTCCATCGTGCGGGGCTTGAGCGGCGAGTCGAGCGCGTCGCGGATTTCGCCTTCGCTGATGACTTCGCAAAATCAAGTCACGCAACCATGATCGGCGCGGGCATTGGTCGCTCCGTTTTCGAACGGCCGCCGCCACCAGCCGGGCCAGGCGCTTTCCGGCCGGGCATCGATCGCGGCGGTGTCCGGCGACAACTCGAGGCCAAGCTCTTTTTGCATGCCGTCGATCAAGTGGCGCGCCAGCGAGATGGACGCGGTCAACCCGGTCGAGCGCACGCCGGTGAGCGTGACAACGCCGGGCGCGCCGTCGTTGTAACGGATCACGTAACTCCCCTGACTGCAGGCACATCGCGCGCCGGCGTAAGTGGCAATGATTGGCTGCCGGGCCAAGCCCTCCACGAGCCGCGAGCCGCCCTCCATGATCCGGCCGATGCCCTCGACGGTGGTGTGCGTGGCGGCGGGATCGTCAAGCGGCAGATCCTCGGCAGTCGGCCCGGCGAGCAAATTTCCGAAAATAGTGGGCGACACCAGCACGCCTTTGGTGTGCGCGGTGGGCACCGGCAGCAGGATGTGTTGCACGAGCGACCGCGCGGATTTGTCGAACAACAAAAACTGGCCGCGGCGCGGGTTGATGTCGAACGCACCGCCGCCGTAGCCGTCGGCCAAGCGGCGGCTGCCCAGCCCGGCGGCATTGACGATGCGGCGCGCCGGGAGACGGTGTCCGTCGGCTGTGACGAGGTGATGCAGCGCTTGGCCAAGCTCCACGCCGGCGATGTCCGCGCCGAGTAAAATATCGACGCCGTTGGCCAGGGCGATTTCGGCGTAGGCGATCGACGCCATGAACGAGTCGCCGAGCGACTCGTCCGGCACGAGCAACCCGCCGCGCACGTCCGGCGAGGCATTGGGTTCGCGCTCGCGAATCTCGGCGGCGCTGAGGATGCGCACGTCGGTGACGCGGTTGGCGTGGGCGTTTTTTTCGGCGGCCTCGAGTTGGCGTTCCTGCTCGTCGGTCACCGCCATCATGATGCCGCCGACGGGGTCGAGCGGGATCTTTAACCGTGCGGCCAAGTCGGGCCAATCGGCCTCGGCCTCGTGCAGCAGTTCCGACTCGAGCGTGCCCGGCTTGGCATCGTAGCCGGAATGGATGAGAGCGCTGTTGGCTTTGCTCGTGCCTTCGCCGACGTCATGCAAACGATCAACCAGCAGCACGCGAAGGTCGTACATCGACAGCCGATACGCCAGCCCGCAACCGACCACGCCCGCGCCAACGATGACCACGTCGTAAGGCTCGCTGCCAAGCTGCCCGGCGCTTGTAAAACGCAGTGGCTCCTCACACGCGCCGCGTGGCCAGTTGTAAAATAACCTGCCGCGAACCGTGGGTTGCCATGTGCCGAACTGTGTCATTCAAGTGGCGGCTATTAACCACAAAACCAAGCACCCGACAAGCTTGGCCAAGGGGTGCATTGGTGGGTTGCGCGATGGCGGGGGGTGTCGCTACAATCGGCTCGTGCGTTTGTTCCCTGCCCTTTTGTCGATGACGTTGGTCGTGGCGGCTCTTCCGCTTGGCCAGGCGGCCCGGCCAAACGTGATCGTCGTGATGACGGATGACCAAGGGTATCCGGAGCTTTCCGCGCACGGCAACCCGGTGCTCAACACGCCGTTCCTCGACAAGTTGCACGCGCAAAGCCTGCGCTTCACCGACTACCACGCCTCGCCGATGTGCACGCCGACTCGCGGCTCGCTCATGACCGGGCTCGACCCCGCGCGCAACGGCGCGATCAACGTCAGCAGCGGGCGAACGCTCCTGCGCGCCAACCTCCCGACGATGGCCAGCCTGCTCCGCGAGCAAGGCTACCGCACCGGCATTTTTGGCAAGTGGCATCTTGGCGACAATTACCCGTACCGTCCGCAGGATCGCGGCTTCGGGGAGACACTGTGGTTCCCCTCCTCGCACATCGGCTCCGTGCCGGATAACTGGGGGAACAACTATTTCGACGACACGTACCGCTGGAACGGCAAGCACAAAAAATTCACCGGCTACTGCACCGACATTTTCTTCGACCACGCCATCGACTGGATCAAGCGCTGCGCGGCGGCCGGGGAACCGTTCTTCGCCTACCTGCCGACCAACACGCCGCACGGGCCGTTTTACGCGCCGGAGGAAGACATCGAAGTGATGGAGGAAGTGATGGCCAACACCAAGCTGCCGCGAATGGCGCCCCAGACGAAACGCAACCTCGTGCGCTACCTCGCGATGATCCGCAACGTCGATACCAACATGGGGCGGCTCATGGAGTTTCTCGACGAGTCCGGCCTGGCGAAAAACACCATCCTGCTTTTCATGACCGACAACGGCAGCACCTTCGGCCACGCCTATTTCCCCGCCGGCATGCGCGGACGCAAAACCCAACTGTGGGAGGGCGGCCACCGCGTGCCGTGCTTCGTCCGCTGGCCCGGCGGCGGTATTGGCCAACCGCGCGACATCGGTGGCCTGACGCAGACGCAGGATTTGCTCCCGACACTGCTTGACCTTTGCGGCGTCGAGACGGAGTGCAAATTCGACGGCATCAGCCTAGCCCCCGCGTTGCGCGGCCAAGCCGCCGTGCCGGCCGAGCGCATGCTGGTGATCAACTACAGCCGCATGCCCGGTGGGCTTGATTTTCCCACGCCCGACTCGCCCTCCATCCTCCGGCGAGACGGCGGCGCGGTGCTGTGGAAACGGTGGCGAATGCTGCAGGACAGCGAGCTGTACAATCTCGAGACCGATCCGTTGCAGAAAAAAAATGTGATCGGCGATCACCCGGAAGTGGCCGCGAAAATGCGGGCACACCTCGACGACTGGTGGGCCTCCGTCGGCGATATTGCCAACGAGCCGCAGCGGGTGATCATCGGCAGCGACGAGGAAAACCCGATGATGCTCACCGCCTGCGAGTGGCTCGACGTGTTCATCGACCAGCAGGGACAGATCCGGCGCGGCGACCGGAAAAACGGCTACTGGGAACTGAACGTCGCCCAAGCCGGCCGGTACGAGTTCGAGCTGCGGCGTTGGCCGCGCGAGGCTGACCTGCCGCTGGGCGCGGGGTACAACGGCGAAGGCGCACTGCCGATCAAGCAGGCGCGATTGTTCATCAACCGCGAAATGAGCACCAAGCCGGTGAAGCCAAGCGACAAGGCGGCCACGTTCACCGTGACCCTCCCGCTTGGCCAAGCCCGCCTGCACACGTGGTTCGCCGAAAGCCGCACCAACCCCATCTGCGGCGCCTATTACGTGTACGTGAAACGACTCTGAAATAATGAACATGACAAAAAAAACGCTCCCCCGCTTGGCCAAGGGCTTGGCCTGTTTGACTGCCGCACTGCTGCTGCTCGACTGCGGCCACACCGCCGAGCGCAAAACGGAAAACCTGATTTTGATCACGCTCGACGGCGTGCGGTATCAGGAACTTTTTGGCGGGCTCGACCTCGAAATACTCAAGGCAACCAGCAATGGAAAACCGGAGGCCACCAAAACGTACCAGCGTTTTTGGGCCGACACACCGAAGGAACGGCGAGAAAAACTCCTGCCGTTTTTCTGGGGCGAATGGATGCAGCGCCACGGCTCCGTCGCCGGCAACCCACAAAAGGGAAGCTCGGTGCGCCTGGCCAACCGGCTGCATTTTTCCTATCCCGGCTACTCAGAAATCCTCACTGGCCAAGCGCGGGACGACCTGATCACCAGCAATGACAAAGTCCTGAACCCAAACCCGACCGTGCTCGAGTTCCTGCGCCGCAAACTTGGCCTGCCCCAAAAACAGGTCGCCGCGTTCGCCTCGTGGGACGTGATCGGGGTGGCGGTTGAGCACACAGCCGGCGCAGTGTTCGCCAATGCCGGATTCCAAGCCTACGAGCACCCGGACCCGGTCGTCCAAGCCGTCAGCCGGCTTCAGTTTGAAATGCTCACGCCGTGGGACACCGTGCGGCACGACGAGGTCACTTTTCGATTGGGCATGGCGCACCTAAAAACACATCGGCCTCGTGTTTTTTATCTCAGCTTCGGCGAGACCGACGACTGGGCGCACGATAAACGGTACGACCGCGTGCTCGCCGCCATCGCCCGGTTTGATTCCATGTTCAAAGAACTTTGGAACTGGCTGCAAGCCGACGCACAATACCAAGACAAAACCACCCTGCTAATTACCACCGACCACGGCCGCGGCGACATCGCGCTTAACTGGCACTCGCACAATGCGAAAATCAAAGACTCCAAAAACACATGGCTGGCGGTCATCAGCCCGGACAGTCCGCTGCGCGGCGAGTGGGTTGGCGGCGAGCCGATTGTGATGGATCAAATCGCCGCCACCCTCTGCCGGTTCGTCGGCCTCGACTACAGCAAACAAAACTCAAAAGCCGGCAAACCCATTACCCGGCTCTTCGACAAGTAGCCCTTGGCCAAGCGCAGCTCGGGGAGCATACGCAGCTCGCGTGTGACTTTCTGGAGCCCGCCGAAAGCTGCCTTGGTGAGCCGCCAAGGCACGCACGCCAGTGGCGTTCGCTCCCCGCTTGGCCAAGCGGAGGGGAATGCCAATACTGATTCGAGCCGCTGCCACCGGTTCGTAAAAAAAGGGGCGTTGCTTGGTCTTCGGCTGGCGGCTATTGTCGGGCCGCTTTCAGGATTATGAAAAAATTATTGATCACTATAATTGGCGGCGTTGCCTTGGGGCTGTTCATTGCCCCGGGCGCGAACGCGCAGGATTCGCGGAAGCCGCTTTTTGACGGCAAGTCCCTTGCGGGATGGGAGGTGCTCGAGGGCGAGCGGCAATTGTGGCGGGTGGAAGATGGGATCATCACCGCCGGCTCGCTGACGGAGAAGGTTCCGCACAATTCCTTCCTCGCCACGAAACGGTCGTTTCACAATTTCGATTTGCGGCTGAAGATCCGCATCACCGGGACGGTGGGCTTTGTCAATTCCGGCATCCAGATTCGCAGCGTGCGGATGCCCGGCAGCCACGAGATGATCGGCTACCAAGTGGACGCCGGTCGGGGCTGGTGGGGGAAACTATACGACGAGTCGCGCCGCCGAAAAGTGATCGGCGAGTCCGCCGACGCGGAGGCAGTCAACCGCGCCGTCAAGCCGGACGGCTGGAACGACTACCGCATCCGCGCCGAGGGTAAGCGCATCCGCTCGTGGATCAACGGCGTGGCCGCGCTCGACTACACCGAGGCCGAGCCGAACATCCCGCAGGACGGGCAGATCGGCCTGCAGATTCACGGCAACGGCAAGACGGTGGTGCAGGTCAAGGACGTGACGATCGAGATTTTGCCGCCCACGCCCAACGCGCCAACCTGGGAAAAGGCCGAGCGGCCAAGGGGTAAAAAGAAAACCGGGGGCAAAAAGAAAAACTAAAATATTCGGCAGTTAATTTTCGCGCTTGGCCAAGCGCAGCTTTTCCCATTGCACTCAAGGCGCGTCGCGGGAATCGGGCTGTAACATCAACTCAACGACGGCGTACACGAGAAACTCCGGCACGGTGAAATGAATCACACCGTTATCGCGGACTTCGCTGGTCACTTCGAGGGGGTGTTCCTTCTCCGGCGTGAAAAAACGAACGCCTTTTAGCTTCTTGCCAGCCGGGATGGGCACCGCACATCGCACACCAACAACGGCAATCGGTTTTTCATCCTGAATGCCACCGCCTGGGCTCTTGGGCGGGGAAGGCTCGGTTCGGTTGTAATTGACGAAATGCAGATGCAACGCGCCACCCGTAGCGGGTCGGCTGGCGGAGATACGGACAGTCGATGGCGCGGAGAATTTCGCGTGCCCTTCCGCCGCGCCGTCGCCCGGATGGTAGACTTTTTTGTATGCGCTCAACCGCTCGGGCGTGGCAATATCATCTGGCAGAATGTCGAACAGAACATGCCGGTCGAGCAGCGCGCGGCCGGTTTGGCGAAAGGCTCCCACGTGGCTGATGTCACCAGCGTGCACGGCCTTGCGGGGATAGAGCAGAACGGCATCCGCATGCGGGGTGTTGTGGCGATAGATGGCAGCATTGTTTCGTATGAACCGGTAATATTGAGTGATGACCCTTCGCGCCTCGAGGTCAGTGAAACGAGTGTAAAAACCCATGGGCATGCCACCGTTGGCGGCCAACTCGGCGATGGCCGCGCGCGTGCGCGTGTTTTCATATTTCCCGAGCGTGAAGGGTTTGCCGCCCGATGCGCCCCGAATGTACCGGGCCTGCAATGTGCCTTCCCCAAGATGGGTGTTTTTCAGGTCGGTGTGGTTTGCCGAGGCGCCGGTGCTATACCAAAGATAGTCCTCATTCTTCGCCCAAAGCTCGGCAGGCAGGAGGCAGCGTTCGTCGCCGCTGATCTGGTCAAAATCTCCGAGATGATTCCACTGGCCGACGATAAGCCCCGGCTTGAGTGAACGACCGTATTTCACAAACACTTCGTCGAAGCAATCCTTGGTGGCCATCTGTGAGAAGCGCAACTGCTCGCGCTTGAAAGGTGTGCTCTTGGCCGGATCGTGCCATGAGCCGATCTCGGTGAACTGGTGTGAGGCGAGGTCATCGATACTGAATTTCCCCTTCAACTCGGCTATAGTGAAACGCTCTCCCAAATAACCGCGAAATGCAGCCTGGCAATGTGCGCAAAGGCAGTTGTGCCTGTAAAAGTAGTTGACCATGAATCCGTCCAGACCTTGGGCGATGCCGTGACGAACCCAGGCCTTGAGCACCGCACGCCAGTGGGGGTTGTTGAGGCAGGCCCAGTACTCCTTCATGCCACCGATGGAGTAGCTATTGTTTTGGATCGGCGTGCCGTCGGCATTTTTCTCCAGTAATTGCAGCGGGTCAACGACCGGCCGCGGGCCAAGGAGTTTTTCCTCCCATAACTCGCTGTAAAACTTGAAGAAGCCGCGCGGCCCCTCGGCGCTTTCGGGGTCTCCCACCAGGAACTCGATGTTAAAATGACCGACCACCGTTGTGTCGTACTGATGCAAGTCGCGGTTAAGCAGCTTGAGCCAGTCGCGGTTTTGCTTGAGGCCTATTTTGGGGAAATGTGCCGGGTAACCGGCGCCGTGTTTCGTGTGCGCCAGACTCCAGTAGTGTGCGCCGTAAAAACCAACCTGAACCAACTCCGGCCGAGCCTCCTGCACGAAGGGCAGATAATCGGCGTGCGCGTAGTTCGCCCAATGGGCAATCATGGTCGTGAACTCTACCGGTCGCTCAGGCTCGACGCAATTGGCGGTGGAAAATAGAGAAAGCAGGCCCAGTAAAATCAAGAAGCCTGATCGGCGATGTTTGAGACCGAGTGGAATGATTTTTTTATCGGATTGGTACGATCATCTGACCGAACGGGTAAATTGTTGCTGCTGATCCGTGGGGAGAGTGACCGGGCTTGAGGCGTCCATCACCTGCCAAGGGCCGTTGATGGTCGGTGCGGTTTGCAGTCGGCCCTCGAAAGTCAGCGTGATGGTGCCGTCGCCGTTGTTCACGAAGCCAAGCTCGGGGGCAACCGCTGGCTCGGCAACGGTGAAGGTGGTTGCTGCCAGTTGGCGATAGCCGTCGTGCGCGAGGAACAGCACGCGGTACTCGCCGGGTGGCAGTCCGCCGGCGAAGGTCAGCTTGCCGTTGGCCAAGCCGTCGCCGGGAGTTCGGGTGCCTCCAACGTATGCCCAAGCGAGACTGCTCGTCTCTCCGTGGGGCATGAGGCTGATCCAGTCCGACGGTTTGCCGGGACCGTTGGTGAAGCTGACCGTGATGGCTTCGCCCGGAGCGTAGTGCAGCCTGTCGGTGGCCACGCCCGGGGGATCGCCGACCGTGAAAGCCACCGCATCGGCAAGCTGGCTGTAGCCATCATTCCTGAAGAATCGGGCCACATAACTGCCCACCGGCAGGTGGTTGGCGAAGGTTACTGAGCCGTCGGAGAGACCGTCGCCAGCTATGGTGCTTCCACTGACATACTTCCAGGCCAGGCTGCCCTGCTCGCCGGGTGTCATGTCCGGACGGTAGATACCGATCCAATCCCGGGGGTTGCCGGGACCGCCGATGAAACTCACCGTGACCGGCTCGCCGATGACGTAGCGGCCCTTGTCCGTGGCCAAGCCGGCAAGGGTCGGCTCCGGCTCGATGTCAGCAGCCACCGT
>Ga0066376_10005926_pt1 | contig 10207 bp, 12 predicted proteins | sample Knorr_S15_td_Bot_FD_77009 | JGI IMG/M metagenome (GOLD analysis project Ga0066376, IMG submission 77009) | Marine microbial communities from Southern Atlantic Ocean transect - Knorr_S15_td_Bottom_ad_5009_LV_A | ecosystem: Environmental > Aquatic > Marine > Oceanic | place: Southern Atlantic... | reverse complement strand
TCGGAGAGGTCGTCTTCAATACCTCCATGACCGGGTATCAGGAGATTCTCACCGATCCGTCCTACGCGGGGCAACACGTGGTGATGACGTATCCTCTGATCGGCAACTACGGCGTCAACGACGAAGATCGGGAGTCGGAGGGTCCGCACGTGACGGGGTTTGTCATCCGCGAGGCCCCGCCCATTCACTCCTCGTGGAGGGCTACCGGGTCCCTGGAGGACTACCTCATCGACTGTGGGGTGGTCGGAATCGCGGGTGTCGATACCCGGGCGCTCACCCTCCACATCCGATCGGAGGGGGCCAAACGGGGTGCCATCGCACCTGCCGACGCAGACGAAGCGGACCTACTCGAGCGTGTGCTTTCACATCCGCCCATGGAGGGCCTCGACTTGGCGTGCGGCGTCTCCACCAAAGAGCCCTATGAGGTGCCGGCCGTCGGCGAGGAGCGGTTTCATGTCCTTGCATACGACTTCGGCGTGAAGGCCCACTCGCCGCGCCTTCTGGCCGAACGTGGTTGTCGGGTCACGGTCATTCCGGCCGAGACGCCGGTTGAACAGATCCTGTCGAGTAAACCCGACGGGCTCTTCGTATCCAACGGTCCTGGTGATCCTTCGGCCGTCGAAAACGCGCAGGGGGCCATCCTCGGCTTGTCCGAACGAGGTGTTCCGGTCTTTGGAATCTGTCTGGGCCACCAGTTGATCGCTCGGGCTTTCGGGGCGCAGACGTACAAGCTTCCGTTCGGGCACCACGGCGGGAACCACCCGGTCCGAAACCTCGATCGGGACACGGTCGAGATCACCTCACAGAACCATGGGTTCGCCGTTGTTGTGGGGGAGGACCACGAGATACCGGGGGCCCCCGACCTCCGCCTGACCCACCTCAATCTTTACGACGGAACCGTGGAGGGTCTGGTTCATCGGGAGCGCCCTATCTTCTGCGTTCAGTACCACCCGGAGGCTGCCCCCGGACCTCACGACAGCGTATATCTCTTCGATCAATTCATCGGATTGATCGAAGCTCGTCTTTCGTAGGTTCAAGCGGCCCTTGACGTTCCACGTTCGACCCCGTTACCGTGGCTTCCCTGCCACAGCTACTCACCGCCGCGCGGAGGAAATTGCATGACCAAGGCCGACCTCGTCGAACAGGTCGCAGAGGCGATAGGTCCTGGGATCACGAAAAAGGACTGCGCTTTGGTCGTCGACGGTCTCCTGAACGCGGTCAAGCGTGCTCTCGCGAACGGGGAAAATATCGAGATCCGCGGGTTCGGGACGTTCAAGGTGAGGAAGCGAAAGAGCCGCATGGCCCGGAACCCTCGCACGGGCGAGGGCGTCGAGGTTCCATCGCGAAGTGTTCCGGTGTTCAAACCCTCCAAGCATCTTCGCAGTCGTGTCAGCCAACTCGACGGGCAGGGGCCGGAATAACTCTTGGCGATCGGCTCCAGAGCCGCACCACCACCACCGCACCATCGCCTCCGCATCCTCCTCCCCTCTCGTTCCATTCTTCCCGTTCCCCCATCACCTTCCATCCGGACATTGGAACGCCGTCTCTAACGTTCTCCTGACAGTTGTTTAACATTCTCCTGACAAGCGACGTCTGATTTACGATGGCCGAGGATTCACGCCGGGAATCGTCCACGGACGAAGAGTTGGTCGAGCGGGTTAGAGAAGGCGACGAACGGGCGATGAACGTTCTCGTGGATCGCCATCACGGTGTAGTGTTTAGGAGTTGTACAGGCATCCTTGGTGACGAGGATCTAGCGGCGGATGCGAGCCAGAACAGTTTTCTCAAGGCCTTCAGGGCGATCGATCGCTTCCGTGGAGAGGCAGCGTTTCGGACGTGGCTTTTGGCTATCGCGGGCAACGAGGCCCGTGGTCTCCTCCGCAAAGTTAAACAGAGAAGGGAAGACACACTCGACGATCTGGACGTCCTGGCGGCTCCTGGAAACGATCCTTCGGCGGAGGTTGTTCTTCGATCCGAAGTCGAGCGGGTTCGAGCAGTACTGGCGGACCTCCCCGAGAAGCAGAAGTTGTCCGTGACCTTGAGGATCTTCGATGGCTTGAGTTTCCGTGAGATCGGTGAGATCATCGATTCGACGGAGGGGTCGGCCCGGGTTAATTATCATCATGGGATACGGCGGTTGAGGGAGTTGCTGGGGCCATGACAAGAATTGAATGCGCAGACGTGAAGGACCTCCTGCCGGGATGGATTCGGCATGAGCTCGGAGAGGGTGATCGCGCCGTCGTCACCGCGCATGTCTCCTCGTGTGTGTCGTGTTCAGAGGAAGTCGAGTTGCTCGAGAAGATCCGGGGCGCCGCCTTCAGCACACCTGAGTCGCTTGCTTCCGAGATCAAGTCTGCGGTGGCGGCGGAGATGGCGTCCGGCGCCGGCCCCAGGTACAGCCGGACGACGCGCTTCGTCCGTTGGGGGCTTCCCGCGGCAGCGACCCTGGTTTTGGCCCTGGGTACGAGCGTGATCTGGCAGCGCATGCAAGCCCTGCCCGAAGTGGGGCCCCTCGGTCAAGATCCTTTCGCGGTCGTCTGGCCGAGCGACGACGCGGACGTGGCAACGGACGTGGCGTGGGGCGTGGCAGGTGTACCGATCGTGGCGGGTGTACCGATGTGGGCGGATCTCACCGACGAGGAGTTGGCGCTCCTGCTGGAGGAGCTCGGAGGATGAAGGGAGGAGCTCAGGTGATGCCGAGAGGCTTGGGGATCTTGATGGCCGTCCTGCTGATGGGTAGCGCCCAGGAGCTCGTCGCACAGCGGGGGGGCCGTGGTAGCCGTTCAGACATGGAGCTGAGAGTCCAGGCGCGCTTCGACAATCTGGTTCGGGAGGAGCTCGATCTTGGCGATGATCAATGGCGACGACTCCAGGAGGCCGTGGGCACCTTCAACACGCGGCGACTGGAGTTCTTGCAAAGTGAGCGGGGCACCCGCGCCCGGGTGGGGCGTTTGGGCGGCCCAGGGGGAGGACGGGAGCTCACCGAGGAAGAGGCTTCCGCCATCCTCGCCGAGATGCTCGAGTTGAGCGACCAGGAGGCGACCCTGTTTCGAGAGGAGCAAGAGGCGCTCCGCCAGATTCTGACCGCGCCGGAAGTCGTGCGTTATATCGTGATGCGCCAGCAGCAGGGCGATTTGATCCGAAACATACGTGGAAGAGGGGGCCCAGGCCCTGGGCGCCAAGGTGGCCGGCGTCAGGGCAGCTCCGCGATCCGGCCGGACGGCGGTGCCGTACCCCCTGGCCCCGGACGTTGACGGGAACGGCGGGGTTCCTTTAGTCTGAGGGAGTTGTTCCGCTAGAATTGCTCTAGTCCCTTGGATGAACGGCGACGTGAAAATACGCACACTCTTCTTTGCTTCCTACAAAGAACTCCTCGGCACCGGGGAGCTGCAGGTCGATCTCCCCGAGGGATCGGCCGTCTCCGATCTCGTTTTGGCGCTACGCTCCCGTGGAGGCGCTTTTACCGTACTTCCCGCCGCTCCTGCGGTAGCCGTCAACCTGACCTATAGGGATCCGACCTCGCTGTTGAGCGACGGTGACGAGGTAGCATTGATTCCTCCGGTTGCGGGGGGATGACGTGACGTTTTCCGCCATCGTTCAGAAGCCCATCGACCCGGCTCACGTGTTGACCTTGATCGGCGCCGACCAGGACGGGGCCAGTCTGCTCTTCCTGGGCGTGGTTCGAGACCATAACGACGGCCGTTCAGTGGGGGGGATGCGGTACGATACGTATGAAGAGATGGCCGTTCAGGTCCTGTCGGAAATCGTCGACGAGGCCGCCCGAACCGCGGGCACGGATCGGATTGCCGCCGTACACCGCGTCGGCGAGTTATGCGTGGGAGAAGTCAGCGTGGCGATCGCGGTGTCCAGTCCCCATCGGGCCGAGGCGTACGAGGCATCACGCTACATCATTGAGGAAATCAAGAAGCGTCTTCCGGTCTGGAAAAAGGAGCGCTACAGCGATGGGGCCGAGGAGTGGGTCGGGGGCCGGACGCCCGATGCCGCTCCTGCGCCCCAGGCGGACGGCTCATGATCGATCAGTTTGGCCGTCGCGTGGAGTATCTTCGTGTCTCCGTCACCGACAAGTGCAACTTGCGGTGCGTTTATTGCATGCCGCTCGAAGGGCTGGATTGGCTCAAGCGCGAGAGTCTGCTCAGCTATGAGGAGATCGCGTCCGTACTCCGAACTTTGGCCGGGATGGGTCTCAGAAAAGTGCGCATTACCGGGGGTGAGCCCCTGATTCGAAAGGATCTGTCCCATCTGGTTGGTATGGTGGCTGAGATCCCCGGCATTGAGGACATCTCGCTGTCCACGAACGCGGTGCTCTTGGCCGATCAGGCTCAGGACCTCCGCGACGCTGGAATCAGCCGCGTCAACGTGTCGCTCGACTCGCTTCAAGAGGAGCGGGTCGATGCCATCGCCCGTCGACCCGGATCCTTCGGGGGCATCATGGCGGGCCTGGAGGCGGCGGAGGCGGTGGGCTTCGATCCGATCAAAATCAACGTGGTCCTCATCGGCGGCCAGAACGACGACGAGATCGAGGACTTCGCGCGCATCACGCGGGATCGGCCGTGGCACGTTCGTTTCATCGAACTCATGCCGACCGGGTCCAACCTGGATTTGAGTGCCGACAACTACGTGTCCTGCCAGGAGGCCCTGCGTAGGATACGCTGCATGGGGAGCATCGAGCCTGTGGAGGGTCCTGCCGGAAACGGTCCTGCCACGTACTTCCGTTTCCCAGGCGCAGCCGGGACGGTGGGGGTGATCACCCCCATGAGCCATAACTACTGCGAGAGCTGCAACCGCATGCGACTGACTGCGGATGGCCAACTTCGCCCGTGTCTTTTCGGGTCTATCCAGACCAACTTGCGGGACCCGCTCCGGGCGGGCGCCGATCTCGTGCCGCTCATCGAAGAGACGCTCCGCATCAAGCCCGAACGACACTACCTGATCCAGGGAAGTGCCGAGGGTTCGGGAGGGCTGGTGGCCCTCTCTCAGACGGGTGGCTGAGCCGGGGCTGCTTGGGTAAACTTCACGCAATGCAGTAGCCCAATTCAGTCACTCGAACGAACTCCAACTACTCAGAACACTTCAAGAAGGACTCCATGAGCGCGAATAAAATTACAGTGGTGGGCGCCGGTCACGTGGGTGCTACCTGTGCGCAACGCTTGGCGGAAAAAGAGCTTGCGCGAGAAATCATCCTAGTCGACATCGTAGAGGGAATTCCGCAGGGGAAGGGGCTTGATCAGTGGGAGAGTGCTCCCGTTGAAGGCTTCGACTCACACGTGGTCGGTACCAACAGCTACGAAGAGGCGGCGGGCTCCGACATCTTCATCGTCACGGCTGGAATCGCACGTAAGCCCGGTATGAGCAGGGACGACCTGCTCAAGACCAACGCCGGCATCGTGGAGTCGGTCTCGAAGGAGATCGCGCGCGTGGCGCCCGACTCCATCATCATCATGGTGTCCAATCCATTGGACGTGATGGCATACGTGGCGATGAAGACCACCGGCTTCCCTCGGGAACGGGTGATCGGCATGGCGGGTGTACTCGATACGGCGAGGTACCGTTCGTTTATTTCTCTGGAACTCGGCGTGAGTGTAGAGGACATTCAGGCGCTGGTTCTCGGCGGTCACGGTGATACGATGGTCCCGCTCGTTTCCTACACGACCATCGCGGGCATTCCGCTCACTCAATTCCTTGGAAGCGAGCGTATTGAAGCGCTGCTCGAGCGCACGCGTAAGGGCGGTGCGGAGATCGTCGCCCACTTGAAAACCGGGAGCGCCTACTACGCACCCTCAGCGGCTGCGGTGCAAATGGCCGAGGCGATTGTGAAGGACAAGCGCCGTATCCTCCCGTGCGCCGCCTACTTGGAGGGTGAGTACGGGCATGAGGGAATCTTCCTGGGCGTGCCGTGCCAACTCGGCGAAGGCGGGTTACAGAAGATCATCGAAGTGGAGCTCACGGAGAGCGAGGCCGCAGCCTTGGCGAGCAGCGCCACAGCCGTGCACGAAACAATCGCGGCTCTCTGACCGGGCTCTGCATGTTTGCGTGACGGGACCACAGATCAGCTACTCCGTGACATTGCAGGACCGAGGACTTGGTGTTGCGCACCTCGTAGAACCCAGAAAGGGCACTTTCGGGCCCACGTGTGCGCAGAGAGCCCTGTCTTATACGCCTCGGGGAACCGAAGACATGACACTGTGTGTAAGAATGATGGAAATAACGAAGATTTGAGCTGAGGCGAATTCATATGATCAAGAGAAGTATGGGACGGATGATGGGTACAGTCGCAGTTGTGACCCTTGCTTTGGGAATCGCGGCTTGCGGGGACAACGCGTTCGGTCCCGACCCCGAAGACATCGAGTTTGCAGCGTCTCTCGGGATCGTTCTCGACGACATGACCCGGACCGCAAGCGGGCTTTACATTCGAGACGACGTGGTAGGTGAGGGTGAGCCGGCCGATATCGGAGATCAGGTTACGGTGGCGTACACGGGGAGGCTGGTGGACGGCGATGTGTTCGATAGCAACACCGCGTTCACCCTCACGATCGGGTCCACGCGGTTGATCGAGGGCTTCACCGAGGGCGTCACGGGCATGCGAGTTGGAGGAATGAGGACCATCGTTATCCCGGCTGATCTGGCGTACGGATCGGATGGGCGCGAGGGGGTCCCAGGGAATGCGGTCCTCGTGTTCGATATCGAGCTCATTTCCCTTCTCAGGGCTCCGGGTGGCTAAGGCACGTCTCATGTTCGCCTTCAGGAACCGACGACCTGACTGTGCGAGTACGAAAGAGAAGGGACAACGAATATTGACTAGGTGGGGGCACGCATGATCAAGAGAGGTGCAAGCACGACGTTGGCCGTGGCTGTGTTTTTGACACTGGCGCTCGTGGCTTGTGGCGGCGACTCGGTCGATCCTACGATCAACCTCTTCGGCCCCAATCCCGGGGATGTCGAGTTTGCGGCCTCACTCGGGATCGATCTCGACGACATGATCGAGACTGCGAGCGGGCTGTTCTATCGAGACGATTTAGTAGGGGAGGGTGAGACGGCCGGTACCGGAGACCAGCTCACTCTGGCCTACACGGGCAGGCTTGTGGACGGCAATGTGTTCGACAGCAACACTTCCTTCACCATCACGCTCGGGGTTACGTCCTTGATCGAGGGATTCACCGAGGGTGTCACGGGCATGCGAGTCGGGGGAATGAGAACCATCGTTATCCCGGCCGATCTGGCGTACGGATCGCAAGGGCGCCAGGGGATCCCAGGGAATGCGGTCCTGGTGTTCGATCTCGAACTCCACTCGCTCGTACGGGCGCCGGGTTAAGCACCTTCTCTTAGCCTCTTCGAACGAGCCTCTTCTCGGCGCGGCAGCGTCAGGCCTCCTGAACACCGTTCACTCGCCCACATGCACCATTACGTACTATTATGAATTGACCTAACTTGTTGGCAGGTTTACACTGTTAACATGGCTACCCAAAGAGAACAAATTCTGCGTGCGGCGTGCGACCTACTTGTAACGGGTGGATTGGACGGTCTGTCGATGCGCAAGCTCGCCGGGCAGCTCGGCGTCACGCCGCCGGCGCTCTACAGGCACTACGAGAGCAAAGAGAAGGTGCTCGTGGCCGTCGTGGGCGAGGCGTTCAAGGTCTTTGCCCAGTATTTGCAGCGCGCGCTAGAGGGGCGCACCCCGAGGGAACGGTTCGGCTTGACCGGACGGTCGTACCTGGCTTTCGCCCTCGAGCACCCGCAGTACTACGCGTTGTTGCACGCTGCCCACGAGATCATGGGGCACGACGCGCTTCCGCACGAGGCGACGGATCATGCTTCCACAGTAGGCCAGTTCATGGTGGATCGGGTCCGGGAGGGCATGGAGTGCGGCATGTTGAAGAAGGGGCCTCCCGAAACGGTTGCTCGCACCATGTGGGCCCACGCACACGGCCTGGTGTCGATCTATCACCGCGGTCTGTTCCGGATCGATGAAGCGGAGTTTCGCGATCTCTTTCTGGAGTCCGGCTGGCGCCTCATGGAGGGCCTGGCGGAGCCCGAGTTTGCCGAGTCCGTGGGAGAGACCGTACGGACGTCTCTCGAAGAGCGAAGGCGGGCCCGAGAAGCGGGAGCCGAGGCGGAGCAAGTGTCTGTCGAGGTGAAAATTTGATGGATAGAGGACAGGACAGAAAGGTGATGACGATGCGGAACTTTGGCGGGATAGCGGTGATGCTTGCGGCTATGGCGGGTCCAGCCCTGGCAGGCACGGCTCTGGTAGCTACGGCTCTGATAGGTGAAGGTGTCCAAGCACAGGAGGTCTTCACGCTCGAGACGGCCGTGCAGATGGCTCTGGAGCAGAATGAGGACCTTCTCGGGGCTCGCTTCGGCTTGGAGGTAGCTCAACAGCAGGCGTCCGAGGCACGTAGCGATCTATTTCCCAAGATCGACCTGAATGCCTCTTTCGCACGAAACCTGATGGTGGCGGAGAACTTCCTTCCGGCGTTCATCTTCGATCCCAACGCCGGGCCGGATGACCTTGTCCCAGTTCGTTTTGGAGCGGACAACGTCTGGGCCACGAACGTCACTATCGAGCAGGCTTTGTTCAAGCCCTCGGTATTCGTCGCGCTCGGCGCGGCCAGTCGCTTCGAAAATTTCGAACAGGAAACGCTGAGGGGCCGCACACAGGGCATCGTCACACAAGTGCGGGTGCTCTATTACAGCCTCTTGCTGGCGCAGGAGCAGTCCCGCTTGGTGGAGAACTCGGTTCAGCGGGTTCGAGAGTCGCTGCATGACACCAAAGCGCTCAACAAGGCGGGCCTTTCGGCCGACTACGATGTACTGCGCCTCGAGGTCGAGTTGGCCAATCTGGAACCGAATCTGTTCAGAGCGCAGAACGCTGTGGAGCAAGCCCGGCGCGAACTCGGAATCGAGCTTGCAGTCGACGATCTCGACGCGGTGCGCGTTGCGGGCTCTCTGGCGGCGATCGATCTCGACAACTTCGAGGCCAACTCCCCCGAGAACCGTGAAATTTTGAGATTCTCGTCTTGGTCGGCCGAGGCGCTGACTGAGGAGGTCGTACGTACGGCCCTCGACGGTCGGTCCGATCTTCGGCAACTCGAGTTCTCCGAGCAGCTCCGGCAATCGGAGTTGAGCTTGGAGCGAGTGCAGTACCTGCCTGAGATCATGCTCTTCGGGTCCTACGGCGTCTTGGCTCAGCAAAACGGGAGCCCCGCGTTCTTCGGGGGGCCCGACCAACGAACGTATTCGAGTCAAGCCGGAATTCGGATCAGCTGGCCGATCTTCAGTGGTTTTTCGAAGGATGCTCGCATCGATCAAAGGCGGGCATCCCTACGCCAAGCCGAGGCTCTGACCCGGGTTGCCCGGGCACGCGCCGACAGCGAAGTGGAGACCGTCTGGGACCAAATGGTGGAGGCGAGGCGGCGCGCTGATGCCCAACGCCGGGCAGTCCGGCAGGCGCAACGCGGGTTCGAGATCGCGAGCGCCCAGTACCGAGAGGGCTTGGGGAGTCAGTTGGAACTGACCGACTCCGAAGTGGCCCTTCGGCAGAGTGAGTTCAATTACGCGCAGGCTGCGTACGACTTCTTGGTGGCGCAGGCCAATCTCGACCTTGCGGTGGGCTCCGTGCCCATGGTGGATTCGGGACCGATGGCAAGTCGCCTTCAGTGATAGAGGAAGGGAAAAAATCATGACGGCTTACACGCGGTTGAAAGTAGGCTTTCTTACGCTCCTGGCCGGTGCGGCGGCTTGTGGCGGGGAAGCGGAGGCGGGTGGGGCCCGCGAGGCTGGAGTCCTCGTCGAGGGAGCCTCGCGGGTTATCAACGTCGAGATTTGGACGGTGGAAACCCGCGATTTCGTTGAGCGCATCAGTCTGACCGGCACGGTCGTGGCTGGCCAGGACGTCACACTTTCGGCCCAAGAGTCTGGTGTCATCCGCCGCGTCGTCGTGGAGAAAGGTGCCACGGTCACGGCGGGCCAGCGGCTGTTGGTGATCGATGACGCGGTGCTTCGTAGTCAAGTGGAAGAGGCTGCAGCGCAGGCTTCGCTTGCGAACGAAACATGGGAGCGCCGCAAGCGTCTGTACGAAGAGGACCAAGTGGGCTCCGAGCTGGCCTATCTCGAGGCCAAGTACGGCGCTGAACAGGCGGCGGCTCGTTTATCGACGCTTCAGACTCGCCTCGGTCGGACGGTGATCCGG
>Ga0066376_10005924_pt1 | contig 10208 bp, 9 predicted proteins | sample Knorr_S15_td_Bot_FD_77009 | JGI IMG/M metagenome (GOLD analysis project Ga0066376, IMG submission 77009) | Marine microbial communities from Southern Atlantic Ocean transect - Knorr_S15_td_Bottom_ad_5009_LV_A | ecosystem: Environmental > Aquatic > Marine > Oceanic | place: Southern Atlantic... | reverse complement strand
TGTCCTACACGGAAGACGCGAAGAGATCCTGATCACGAGAAAGGAGGTGAAAGCTCAGACCTTAGCCCAACGCAAACGCTACAACCGCCTGCTCCGGGAGTCCCAGAACACGGCCATTCCCCCTGATCTCTCCTTAACAAAAGTGTCCCACTTTTGCTGGTTGCCAACAGTTCGATATGGAGCGTGAGGGCAAGATTACCGAAGAAGAAGCTGCGGGGGCGCTCATAATAATCAAGGGCATACAGAACGATGAATCCCCGGCGGCCACAACTCCTCCACTTCAAATTCAAATAGCTCCCGCTACGACCACCCAATCCGAAATCGACGGGTATAAAACCTATTTGTTGGGGCTTATCAACCATGACCGGACGATTGCTGGTCTAACCCAATTAACATCGGGCACGAACTCAGCGGCGCAATTGCATGCTGAAGAGATGCTGGAACACAGCTACCTTTCTCATTGGGGACTTGATGGATCCAAGCCATATATGAGGTTTGCGGTCGCAGCCGGAATCAGCGGTGACTTTGAAAACGTGTCGGGAATCGAAGCGGAATTGGCGGAAGGCGTCCAATACCGGGAAATCGTCTCTGTAGAAACGGAACTACGCGAAGCTCAACGCGGTTTCATGAGAAGTACTGGCCATCGGGAAACCATTCTTAATCCGTGGCACCAACAGGTCAACCTAGGTATCGCTTGCAACGTCTTTACCTGCGCGGTAGTCCAACACTTCGAAGCCCAATACGTGGAATATGAAGAAATCCCGAACATCGCTTCGGGCGTCCTAAGTGTTTCCGGACGGATACTTTCTCCATTCGCATTCGAACTATTTGATATTTGGTATGAACGCCCCCCTAGCCCTTTGTCTCTTGGCCAGGTCGACGTGACCAGTTGCTACGGTATTGGAGATATTCCAGTAGCATTTGTTTCACCTCCACCGCCGCCCGGAAGTTTTTATCCTGAGGGCAATTCGATTTAAGAATGGGAGAGTTGCAGGGACCCTTATCTGGCCGACCCAGATAGGCCTCGCAAGAAGCCCTTGCCCACAGGGGTCATCCGTCTACCGTCCCTAGTTGACGAGTCAGCCAGGCGAATCCCAACGCCTTGGGCCGTAGCGAAACAGTGGGATGTGTTTGGCGATTCGTTTAGGATTCAAGTGGACCTAACGAATGTATTGGCAGAAAATGGAGCGGGAGTGTATACGGTCCTGATTTGGGGTGAATCGGATGGCGAAACAGTGCAGTTGACCAATTTTCCAGTATTCATCGACTAGGTGGCGGGCATGCCTCTTGGCTGCAGCCGTCCCAAGATCAAATTACCCAGATGGCACTCGCCGTTGGGATTAACCGACCTGCTAGATTATTATCGTGCACACGATTGATGTGACACGCGTAACACTAAGGCAACTTAAGGCCCAGAACGGAAGGCTTGAACGCCCTGGCAGGGTCTAGTCTCTAGTCCCGAACAAGGCCACCGAGCAGGTGAATGAGCCGGGGCGGCCGCCGAGGTTGTGGGTCAGGCCCAGAGTGGGGTTCTTGAGCTGGCGTCCTTCGGCTTTGCCCTGGAGCTGCTTGTAGACCTCGTAGATCATGCGTATGCCGCTGGCCCCGATGGGATGGCCAAAGCACTTAAGGCCGCCGTCGGTGTTCACCGGCAGTTCGCCCTCTAGACTGAAGGTGCCCGCCGCCACATCCTCGCTGGCGCGGCCCCGGGGACTGAACCCCAGGTCTTCATAGATGATCAGCTCCGTGATCGTGAAACAGTCGTGGACCATGGCTAGGTCGATCTCCTGGCGTGGGTCGGAGATGCCGGCTTCCTGATAGGCTGCCTGGCTGGCCCGCACCGACTCCGGGAAGTGGGTGAAGTCCCAGTCATTTCGGAGAACTCCAAACGCGCCCACGGAAAGACCGATGCCTTTGACCAAGATGTAGTCGTCCCGGAAGGTCTTGGCGATCTCAGGCGTGGTGATGATCGCCGCAGCTGCGCCGTCGGACACGCCGCAGCAGTCGAACAGCCCCAGCGGCCAGGCAACCATGGGAGCGTTGGCCACCTGCTCAGCGCTGACCTCGCGCTGGAAATGGGCCTTGGGACTCATGGTCCCGTTGTGATGGTTCTTCGAGGCGATCTTGGCCAGGGTCATCTTCCCCTCTTCATAGGGGATGTCGTATTGGTGGAAATAGCGGGTGGCGGCCAGGGCGAACTGGGAGGGCGGCGGCACCGGAGGATTGACGTCGGCGCCGGCGGGTTCGGCCACCGCCAGACCCGAGAAACCCGAGTCCTTGAGCTTTTCCACGCCCACGGCCAGGACGATGTCATAGATGCCGGCCGCCACGGCGTAGCAGGCGTTGCGGAAGGCGTCGGTGGCGGTGGCGCAGGCGTTCTCCACTCGGGTGATGGGAATATAGTCCAGCTTCAGGGCCGCGGCCAGGGGCTGGCCCGTCCGGAACGAGCCCACGGTGCCCAGCCAGGCGGCCTGGACGTCCTTGCTCTCGATGCCCGCGTCCTCAAAGGCCTCGTAGGCGGCTTCGACGAGCAGGTCGGAGGAACTGGAGTCCCAACGCTCCCCGAACTTGCTGCAACCCATGCCGATAACGGCAACCCGGTCTTTGATCCCACTCATGACTTTCTCCTATCTATCATCAGACAGCCGTCGCTTTTGGCGCCTGCAAGCAATTATAACGCTTGGTCTTTATACAGCCCGCCGCAGGGGAACCGCCTTCCAGTAGTAATTGTGGATCCCGTTGACCACCCGCAGCTTGCGGAAACTCATCTCCACCTGAAGGCCGATCTGGACCTCCGCGATCTCCCGGTCGGTCATCATGCAGAGGACCCGGCCACCCGGCTCGAAGTCCACCACGACCACGGCCAGCGGCGAGTCCACGGTTCCAGCCAGATAGTCCAGCGAGTAGGTGAAGATCGTGCCCAGCTTGTCGCTGAGCCGGATGGGGGTTGAATCGTCTCTGGCCTGGCAATCGACGCAGACGCGCTGGGGCGGGTATTGGACGTAGCCGCACTGGTTGCAGACCCCGCCGTGGAACTTGATGTTCTGGTCGCTCTCCCGCCACATGGCAGTGACCGACGGCGACTGGGCCTGGGGCCGCCTTGACGATGAATCGGTGAGCCAGACCTCCCGCCACTTGGCGTAGGTCTCGTAGCTGTCCAGCACCAGGCCCGAGTCTAAATAGCCGGAAACGCCCAGGCCGGTCCCGCCATTGCCTATCTTGGATGTGGTACGGAAGCCCAGCACGTCACTGCCGTCGCCGTAGGATACGGTGAGCAGCAATTGGTCCGGCGACCCCTCTTCCAGAGCCCCGGCCAACAACATCAAAGGAAAGGCGGCGCCGGTGTTGCCCATCCGGCCGAACAGCGGGTCCTGCACCTGCTCCGGCTGGAAACCCAGGTGCCGCGCCAACTGACTGTGACGCCGCGCGTCAGGGGAATAAAGGGCCAGTTTGGCGACATCTTTAACGGATACGCCTTCTTTTTCCATGAAGCCCGAGACCGCCTCGCCCATGATCCGTTCTAAGCCTTCCTCGATGGCGAAACGGTCCTCCCAGGAGCGGACGAACTGGTCTCCGGCGCTGCGCCAGGTATCCATCATGTTCTCGGTGATGGTGTGGGACCCGGCCTGCTCAGCGATCAATTCTTCATTTGAGATGATAAAGGCCACCGCCCCGTCTCCGGAGTTGCGCTCGGCTTCCCCTTTGGGAGCACCCTGGCGGTTATCTGACGCGACCACCAGCACGTGCTTGGCGGACCCAGCGGCAACCGAGTCCAGCGCGGACTTCAGGGCGGTGGTCCCGGCCCGTAGCACATCGGTGATGTCGGCGGTGAAGATGTCCCGCCTCAGGTCCAATGCGGTAGAGATGATAGAAGCGCACTGTTTTTCGGCGTAGGGCGGAGTAGTGGTGGCGAACAGCAGCCCGTCGATGTCATCACGCTCGTGGCCTTTGAGGCAGTCGATGGCGGCCGCCACGGCCATGCTGACGCTGTCCTCGTCGAAGTTGGCTATGGAGCGCTGGCCGGCCGATTCCCAACCGTCGGTCTCCGCGCCCAACCGGTACCGGGGGACATAGGCCCCAAATGCTGAGATTCCTGCCAATTCGCACCTTCTATGATGAGGCTGTTTTAGCCTGATTTTGGCCATGCTAGCAGCTAGCTGAAATCAGTGTCAACGCAGCCGGCCCACGCCGTCAACAAGGCGGTTACAGGCTGAGGACGGAGTCTGGGCCGGGCATGCCCTATGATACAATTGAAATCTGCTATGTGAATACCACGGAGCTTGAACTCTCCCCGATTTGGAGGAGCCATCCTCCGCCTCGCGGTAGGAGTGAAACCCGTGACCAGGACCCTATTCCCTCTCCGTTACATCTTTGTCACCGTCACGGCGGTTGTTCTGTTGGCGGCGGCTGCCTGCTCCGGCGGTGATAGCGGCTCCAGCGAGACCAACACTATCGAGGGTCTCCCGCCCGAGTTCCAGCGTCTGAGCGAGGTGTGGGAGCTGCTGAACCGTGAGGCGATCGACGGCGAAGACATCGACCCTCTTACCATCGCCGATGGCGCTATCCGCGGCATGCTGAGGGCCTTGGGCGACCCCTATGCTGGATTCCTCAACCGCGAACAATTCTCCTTGGAAAGTGAGGATATCCGCGGATTCTTCGGCGGTATCGGCGCCGAGGTTGGCGTCCGTGACGGGGCGATAATCATCCTTTCCCCCATGCCCGATGCGCCCGCTGAAGCGGCGGGAATCAGGGCCGGCGACATAATTTTGGAAGTGGACGGACAGAGTATCCGGGGTCTCAGTCTCTTGGAAGTAGTCCAGTTGATACGGGGTGACCGGGGCACCAAGGTAACTCTGCTGCTGCGGCACCTGAATAGCTCTGAACCTGTTCTCATCGAGATAGAGCGAGACATCATCAATCTGGAGAGCGTCACCTTGCTGATGCAGGTGGGCCGCATCGGACACCTCCGTCTATCCGGATTTACAGGCACGACCAATGCCGATCTGGAACAAGCCCTGGAACGGTTCGAGCGTAGTCAAGGCGTCGGGTTGGTGTTGGATCTGCGCAATAATCCGGGTGGTCTGGTGTCATCCGTTGTTGACGTGACTAGCCAGTTCATCGAGGATGGTCTGGTGCTGTATCAGATCGACGCCAAGGGAAACCGCAGAAACTGGGGAGTCAAGTCCGGTGGGAAAGCCCTGGAGATTCCCATGGTCGTCCTGGTCAATGAGTTCAGCGCCAGCGCCAGTGAAGTCTTCACCGGAGCGATCATCGACAACGACCGGGCAACGGTCATCGGCACGACCACCTTCGGCAAGGGTAGCGTCACCAACCTGTGGCGATTGGACGACGGGTCAGGCGTGAATTTCACCACCGCCCGCTGGTTCACTCCGAACGGCTCGTTGATCGAAGGCCAGGGACTCACACCTGATGTGCTCTTGGAGCCGCTGGATGAGGACGAGGATGATGACCTGCACCTAGACCGGGCGATCGAGATCTTGAAGGAACAACTCACCCTGGGCGGCTAGGCGTTGGCCAGCCCCCAGGTATTAGATAGATAGTGGAAGGCAGTGGCGAAGAAAAGGGCGTCGACCCCAACCGTCCCGGCAGATAAGAAAGCGGCTCAGCAGAAGCCCGCTGCCAAAGACTTTCGCCCGGTGGCAACGAACCGCAGGGCCCATTTCAACTACGAGATTCTGGACCGCTACGAAGCGGGACTCCTGCTGACCGGCACTGAGATCAAGTCCATCAGGGCCGGAAAGATAGACCTATCCGATGCCTATGCCCGGGTCAACGACGGCGAGATGTGGCTGCACAATGCCTACATCGCTCCATACGACCCGGCCAGCCTCAATAACCACGACCCCAAGCGCAACCGCAAGCTGCTGCTGCACCGGGCGGAGATTCTGGAGATGGCCGCGGCAGCAGCCGAGCGAGGCCTGACCATAATCGCCCTGCGTGTTTACATCAAACACCACGTGGCCAAGGTGGAGTTGGGCATGGCCCGAGGCAAACGCCAGTTCGACAAACGCCGGGCCATCATCGACCGCGACATGGACCGCGAAGCCCGCCGCTCCATGGGCGCAAACAGGGAATAGTATTTCTCTTCCCAAACTCCGACATATGGAGAACATTTGGGAAAAGATCGTTCGTGGTGAGCTCCGACCAAGGTCGAGAGTCTCGATGCAATCGGACCCGTCGAACCACCGCTGGGTGATGAAGCCAGTTTCCTACGATAAGAAACTTGGCTAGTGCGCGCCCTTCGAGAACCTCAGGACGAACGGAGTCGGTGGTCTGATGCCATTCCTGCCCGTTCGTGGTGAGCCCGTCGAACCACCATTGCGCAATCGAGGTTTCCGCCTTGTGTATGACTGATGCGCGCCCTTCGAGAGCCTCAGGACGAACGGAGAAACCCGCGCCATGGGGATGGTTGGCTGTTCCGCCCGTCCTGACCCAACCCCCTCTCGTGAGCTATAATCTACGGCTGGCGCCATGAGGCGCGAATACGCACGCCATCTGGAGGACTGACTTGATTCGAACCCTTGAAGGAGTGACCCCAAAGGTGGCCGACACCGCGTGGGTCAGTGAGTTTGCTTACGTTGTCGGCAACGTTGAAATAGGCGAATATGCCAGCATCTGGCCCGGTGTGACGGTCCGCGGCGACAGCCCAAATGCCATCGTCATCGGCGACTATGTGAACATCCAAGAAGGCTCCGTGATCCACGGCGACGGCCTGACCATCGAAGACCACGTGTCGGTGGGGCATTCCGTGGTGGTCCACTGCGATCTGGTGGGCCGGGGCTCTTTGCTGGGCAACAACTGCACCGTCTTGAACCGGGTCACCTTGGGGGAGAACTGCCTCATCGCCGCCAACACCGTGGTGCTGGGCGGCACCCAGGTCCCAGCCCGCTCCTTCGTTACCGGAGCGCCGGGCTCGGTGAAACGAGAGGTCACGGAGAAGCAGATCACCCAGATGGCCCACACCAACGAAGAACTGGTAAAACGCGCCAAGTCCTTCAAGGACAGCGGCCTCTAGGATTTGGAGAATCACAGATAATCCCCTTTCCCGCGCACGGGAGAGGGTTAGGTCCGACTAGGTCGAGACTCTCGACCTAGTCGGAGGTGAGGGCGATTTTTTCCGGGTAGGCCAGTGGCCCGGGATTTCCACGAAGGCATGACTCATGCCCATCCTTCGACGGGCTCAGGACGAACGGGTTTGCGGGCTATGGTCATATCTCAGCCGTAACTTGCCTCGAAATGAAGAACACTTTTTCCGCTCATCCTGAGCCTGTCGAAGGGCCCATCCTAGAAATGCGGCATGTTTTGAGATAAGCTTCAACTTTCAGATCCGCCACGTAGCGAAGCCGCCCCGCCGCCCCCTACCCCATCCGCCGCGCCACCGGCAGCACCTTGTCTGCCAGGTGTTCCATGACCTTGATGCAGTCTGAAAGGCTCTCCACCCGGAAGTCGTAGGTCAGTTGGTTGATCCCTATCTCCTGACAGACGTGTAGGTCCTCTATAACCTCCTGGGTGGTGGTAACCAAAGTCCCGCCGCTCCGCACATTGCCACCCTCGCCCAGACCCATGTCCGTGAAATGCAGACTGCGTTTCAGCGAGACGGTGACTTCGGATAGCTTTCGACCCTCTTTCTCGATGCGCTCCCGCAGATAGGGCAGGTTCTCAGCCACGAATTCCGGCGTCTGGCGAGTGGTGTGCCAGCAACTGCCGAACCTGGCGGTCCGCCGGAGGGCCGCTTTGGTGTGGCCGCCCACCCAGATGGGGATGCCCGGCTGTTGGATCGGTTTGGGCTCGAACTGGATGCCGTCGATGTTGTAATACTTGCCGTGGTACTCCGGGTTTTTTTGGCTCCAGAGCGCCTGCATGATGCCCAGGAACTCATCGGTCATCGCGCCACGCTGGTGGTAGTCCAACCCCAATATTTGAAACTCTTTCTCGAGCCAACCAACTCCCACGCCACAGATGATGCGGCCGCCAGTGAGCACGTCCAGCGAGGCGAACATCTTGGCCTGGACCACCGGGTTTCGGTAGGGCAGGATGATCACTGTGCTGCCGAGCTTGATGCGGCTGGTGCAGGCCGCCAGGAACCCCAGCAAGGTCATGGTCTCCAGGAACGGCTCGTCCGAAGGCCGGGAGAACGACCCGTCAGCGGTGTAGGGGTACTGGTTGGTGCCCTCTGTGGGTAATACGATGTGGTCGCCGGCCAAAACCGACTCAAAGCCCAATTCCTCCGCGGTCTCCACGAACCGTCTCAGACCGGGAACGTCGGGTATCCGGGGTATCGAGATTCCGATTTCCAATTCTAGCGCCTCCAAGATTGATATGGGATAGGTTAACAGCCCGGCGGGTAGGAGATGAAGGACACCGTCTTTCCCTCCGGGTCGATCAGCGCGGCCTCGCCCGGGTTCGAGTTGTTCCAGATGGAGGACTTTCGTTGGAACGAAAACCCGCCCAATTCCGGATGCTCCTCATTGGTGTAGACGCGCACCGATGCCTGTGGCTGCAATTCAAATGATGGGAATGTGAATTCCGGCGAGCCATCGGCCCGGTCCAACAGCCGCCAGCCCAGGAGGTCCACCGTCGAGCTGCCCTGGTTCAGCACCTGGACATACTCGTCTGCTTCGGTGGTCCTAACCAGCCCGTCGAAAAAGATGCATTCTAGGATCAAGTCAACTGACGCTGTCTTGGGAGTGACTGTAGGAGCCAGGGTCGGAGGTATTGGCGTCGGCTTCGGCGTGGGCGCAGGAGCGATGGTTTGTCTCACCTCTGGAGTAGGCGCGGTCGCATCGGTGGTGGGCTCAGGTTGGTGAGTGGGCTCAATCGGGACCGGAATAACCGTCGCGTCAGTTACTAACTACGGTGTTGGATTAGGTATAACGGTGGATGGCGGCACGGTGGGCATGAGGGTAGGTGGAACCTTAGTTGAGGTTGTCGCAGGCGCAGGCCAGCTGCCGGCCGTGACTATCACGTTGCGCGTGGGCCGGGAGCCGGAGCATCCCACGGCCAGCGCTATGAGGGACAGAAGTGCCACGGCTAATGGGAATCTCAATTTGGCGTTCAATCAACCAATCTAGGTCAGAACGGGCCGGACATTCAGGCGGCTCATGCGGAAAACGACCTGCGCCAACGGTAACTTAACGCCTTGCGGCGCGCAATCTGCGTGCTATAATCTATCCAAATCACGTCTGATTCGACTCAGGCGTAAAACCAGCCAATCTTCTGATATAGATAGGAAATTTAGGAGGACCACGATGGATAAGGGCGGAACAACTTTTGATGCCGGTTCGGTAGAGATCGCGATGAGCTACCGCCAAGAGATAATGGACGACCAAGGCCTGTGCGTCCAGGTTTATTCTGAGATTGATGGCAAAGACACCGAGATTCTTCGGTTCGACTGCTTCGACCAGGCTCCCCACTACCACTATGGGCCGGAGAACCACAACATCCGGCTGTTCATGGACAAGACCACCGCGGGCAACCCGTTGGGCTGGACTTTGAACAACCTGCGCAACAACCTGCCGACCATGGTCCGCCGGGCCGGCTACGAAGACCTGGCCGATTCGCTGGAGAAGACTCCGGTTAAAAAGGCAGTGTTGAACAAGATTGAGGACAAGGCCCGGTCTATGGTCCGGGAAGAGCGCCGCACGGTTCACCACATGATGCCCGAATTGGTTGACGGCGACAAAGTAGAAGCCGGAAACATCCGCTTCGGCCTGGAATACCGCCACCTGCCCCAGATCAATGACGAGGGAATGGCCATCCACGTCCTAACGGACATCGCGGGACAAGAAGTGGAGTTGCTGGCCTTCGACTGTTTCCAGAACGCCCCTCACTATCACTACGGCCCGCGCAACCAAGACGTCCGCATCTATTGGGACGTTACGACCTCCGGCGAGACCCTGAAGTGGACGCTGGACCAGTTCAAGGGCGGCAAGCTCAAATCCATGATCGAGCGGGCTGGCTACCCCAGCATCGCCTCGGAGCTGGACGAGAACTTGATAGCAGACCTGATGCCCAAGATTGAGAAGCGGTCCTGGGAATTGGTCGCGATGAACAACAAGTAACCAGCCAACCAAGCTAGCAACCAAAAAGAGGCCCCGATGATTCGGGGCCTCTTTTTTTGTTCTAGTTCGTCCTGACGCCAACTACATCATCGTATACCCGCCGCTTACGCTCAGGGTCTGGCCGGT
>Ga0066376_10005923_pt1 | contig 10211 bp, 10 predicted proteins | sample Knorr_S15_td_Bot_FD_77009 | JGI IMG/M metagenome (GOLD analysis project Ga0066376, IMG submission 77009) | Marine microbial communities from Southern Atlantic Ocean transect - Knorr_S15_td_Bottom_ad_5009_LV_A | ecosystem: Environmental > Aquatic > Marine > Oceanic | place: Southern Atlantic... | reverse complement strand
CTGCAGAAAATCGTTGGCGGACCCGCGCTCGCAGTGGTCGGCGAAGAAGCTCTTTTCGAAGACTCGGCCCTCGGAATCCAGCATATAGGTGCCTGGGTACGGCAGCCCGAACCAGTCGTGATCCTCGGGTATGTGGGTGTTGAGTATGCCGAAGGCATGGATCACACGGCTGCCGCTATCGGACAACAGAGGGTAGGTGATACCATGCCTGGTGGCGTAGCGTTCCAACAGCCGGGTAGAATCCGGGCTGATGGCGAAGACGGCAATACCATGGCGGGCAAAGTTCTCGAGATTGCGCTGCAGCTCGACCAGCTGAGATTTGCAAAAGCCTCACCAGGAGGCGCTGCGGTAGAACAGGATGAGGGAGCGGTTGCCGCCACGGGCGGTCGAAAAACGGACGGGCCGGCCAAACTGGTCCGGCAGCGTGAAGTCGGGAACCAGCTCGCCGATGCCGGGGCCGCTGTGAAAGTCGTCACTGCTGGGATCACCGCTGTTGACGAGTTCGGGCATTGTAGCTCCTGGTGGGGCAGGTCGCGTCGGGTGGCGTATCCTCTGACCGGGAGGAAAGTGGAGCTGAAAATATGAGACATTGGCAGCCCGAGTTCAACGGTTGACCCACACGCGTACGGACCGGTATACTTTCTCCAGGAGAGCGGTAGCGCGGGCAGGTCGCCGGCGCTGTTGCCCGACCGATACGTGTTCTTCAACTGCAAGGAGTCCTCAACTGATGAGGTTGTGGATCTCCGCTGCGACTCCACTGGTGACAGGAATGAGACGAATAGCTCGTAAAACACTCAATAAACGGGAGGTATCCCCCTTCCGGTCGCCCACGTGAAGGTCTTCTGTCTGGGTGGCGCCGGAAAGATCTGCAGCGAGGCCGTGCGGGACCTCGTCGAGTTCTCCGGCGTCGAGCGGATCACCCTCGGAGATCTGCGGAAGGAGCCGTGTGTCGCGCTGGTCGACGCGCTAGGGGACTCGCGCGTCGATTGGGTGCAGTTGGACATCAGCAAGAAAGAGGAGGCGATCACCGTCCTCAGCGAATACGACATCGTCATGGACGGCACGACCATCTCCCTCAACGATATCTCCACCGAGTGCATCGCCAGGGCGGGCTGTCACGGTGTCAATCTGAACGGTTTTGGCGAGGAGTACAAATACGACTCCCTCTTCCGGGAGCACGGCAGGATCCACGTCCCGGGCTTTGGCATGACCCCGGGCACTACCGACATGATGGTGCGCTTCGCCGCCGATCAGATGGAGAGCGTCGATACCGTTCGCGTCAGCCATGGCGCCTTCCGCCCCATCGCCTTCTCCCCCTCCATCACCGAGACCACGACCTACGAATACGATCCCGCGCTGCCGGGCCGGGTCGTGTTCGAGGACGGCGAGTTTCTACAGGTACCACCCTTCGCGCGCGAGATGATGATCGAGCTGCCGGAGCCCTACGGCTCCCATCCTCAGTGGATCATCCCTCACTCCGAGACTCGGACGGTGCGCGAATACCTCCGGGAAAAGGGGATTCGATTGATCGAGGTCCGCGGCACGTGGCCTCCCCCGAACATGCTGCTCGTGCGGGCGCTCTACGAGTGGGGGTTCCTGCGCAACGACAAGGTCAGCGCTGGCGATGGCGAGCGGGGTATCATGGACATCATCGGCGACTACCTGCAGAGCTCGCCCGAAGGTACGACCACTGAACTGTACGGCTACGCCCTTCACGTGCAGGTGATCGGCGTCAAAGAGGGGGCGCCGGTAGAGATGGTCCTCACCCACACGCATCCGGCCTCGGACGGATCGGAGCCGGAGTGGGAGGGATTGCGCGCCTACACCCGGTGCGTCGGCATCCCCCTGGCCATCGCCATCGACTGCATCGCCAGAGGGAAGGCAAGCGGCACCGGCGTGGTTATCCCCGAGCGCGCCTTCGACCCCCAGGTTATTTTCGGCGAGCTGGCCAAACGCAGGATATTCATCCACGTTCGCGAGCATTGAAGCGCCGTCGAGGTGTCCCGATGTCGGGCGGTAGTCCTCAAGTGGGTCTCCTGAAGTAATCGGCCCACCTCTCCCGCGGCTCGAAGCCCAGGATGCGCCGGGCCTTGTCGATGCTGTATTTTCCCTGTCCCAGATAGCTCAGCATATTGAAATACTGAAAGTTGTCGGGCACTGAGCTGATCTCCAGGGCCAGGCGGCAGACGTCCTGCATGTCCTCCCAGACGACAGTGAAGGGTGGGAAGTCCTGATCCCGGACGGGCTGGTCGGGACTCGGGCCTAGTCCATTGAAGAGGAAGTAGATGGTCTGGATGCCGTAGGTTCGCGCATAGATGCGGGACAGTTCCTGGCCGAGGTATTTGGTGCACATGTAGTATCCTGTGCCCGGCCACTCGGGTATGGCGTCGATATCGAAATCGTGGTCGAACCAGTACCTCGCCGACTGGGCGGCGGTGTTGATGACCTTGGTGATGCCCAATTCCCTGGCGGCTTCCATGATGTGAAAGCTGCCCCGGGTATTGACGTGAAAGCTGAGCGAGGGGCTGTCGCGAACAACGGCGAAGTTGAGGATAGCATCCATGCCCCGGCTGGCCTCAAGGACCTCCTCATACGAAGTGATGTCCAATGTCAGGATATCTCTGCCATCGGGATGGGGAGTGACGTCGGACAGGAGTAGGTCGTAATCCGATTCGAGGCCAGGGGTGATATAGGGGCCAATATTGCCACAGGCGCCGAGAACGAGGACTTTCTTCCTTGACATTCCGCCAACTGCTTGTGTAATATCGCACTTACCCGTCATCTTGAGCTCTGCCTATATACCTGGCCCAAGCTGCCTCGACCGGCTGTTGAGTCTACCATGAAAATACTAGTGTTGGAGCGCGATCCGAAGATCGGGCAGGCGTTCCTGCGATTGATGAAGAACTGGAAGATGGAAGGGGTGCTCGCCAAGGACTGTGAGACGGCACGCGCACACCTGGCCGAATTTCCCATAGACGTCTTCGTTGCGGACTTCGCGGTTCGCGAGATCAACGTCCTGAAGCTGATAAGAGGATTGCGGCGCTCCGACCAGTACATGAATCTGCCCGTTTTGATGCTGTCGACAAACGCGGGGAGGCACGAGATAATCGAGGCTTCCCAGGCGGGAGTCAATGGGTTCCTGGCCAAGCCGTTTGTACCGGACAGCCTCCAGAAGAAAATCATCGAGCTCTACAGGCTGCAGCGCCGATATCGAGCTGATGACCAAGTTGCCACCGCTCCCGCAGGTGTACGAGAAAATATCCGCGTTGGCTCGGGACCAGAAAAGCGATATGAAGAAGTGGATCGAGGTGATCGAAGTAGAGCCGATGACGTGCGCGACGATTCTACGGCATGCAAACTCCTCGCCGATGGGGTTCAAGGCCGAGATCACCGGCATCGATCGAGCCATCGTGTTGCTGGGGAAGAACACGGTGTCGGGACTGGTTGCCGGCGAGGCCGTTCGCCAGTCCTTTACCGCCGTGCAGGACATGGGGTTCAAGCTGGAGGAGTTCTGGCTCCACAATGTCGCCGTCGGGTACGCCGCTCACTTGCTATCTCTGGCCGTCGACGGGGGGAAGAAGGGCAGAGGTGCCCAGGCCGATACTCTCGCCAACTCCGGCTTGGCGGAGGAGGCGATGGATATCCTCCGGGGCATCGACCTTCCGAGCAGGCTGAAGCTGCCTCCGGGGAGTCCCTGCTTCGCGGCGGGCGCTATGCACGACATCGGCAAAGTGGTGATGGCGCACTCTTACCCGGGGCTGTTCCCGGTGTTGTTGCAAGAGATGGAGGCAAAGGAGTGGTCGATACCGATGCTGGCGGCCGAACAGGCCGTTGCGGGCGGGTTGACGCATCCGATCGCCGGCGAGATTCTCTTGCGTAATTGGGGGCTGGCGGGTCAGCTGGGCAGCGTGGTCCTCTCCCATCACACCCCCGATCCGGACGATGGGCTGACCTTTCTGGTGGGCATAGCCGACGTGGTCGGCCAGGTTGCCCTGCCGTTTCCACGCGTCGCCTCCTCTCCGGTGGCGGCGGCGGTAGAAGCGGGCGATCTGGCACGGGTGAAGCAGTTTCTCCCCGAGGGTTTCCTCGATCAGCCGCTTCTGAACGCCAAGGAGCTGGCCAGCCTGGTGACGGCGATAAGGCCGAGGGTGGTGCAGTTCGTCGAGGAGACGCGCCGTTCGGTAAGCTGATCCTATGACTGGGTGGCGCGACTCAGCCACAGTCTGATCAGGTGGCGACGCCGAGCGGTCTGTGGGTAGTCCTCGAAGGCCGTGCGGTTGTGGAGGATCCAGCGGTTGCTGGTGAACAGCATCTGTCCGGGCGTCAGGTCGAATTCTACCCTGAAGGAGGGTTGACGCAGGAGTTCCTCCAGGGCCTCGATCGCCCGCTGTTGCTCGCCCGTGAGAGGGCGTCCGGTGCGTTCGTGTCCGACCTCGATATAGTAGCGCATGTACCTCTGAGTCAGCCCGTCTGCTCCTCCATCCCAGTGGAAGATCGGGAATTCGGACACCGGGGATTCACCCTCGGCTAACTGCCCCCGGCGGTCAAAGCAGAAGTTTCGGTAAAGCGCCTCGAGCAAGTCTGAGTGCCGTTGAAGCAGTGCGTTGTGCACCGCGTAGGCACTCAGGAGCTGGCTTCTCCCCCCTGACCTGGCCGGTTGCAGGCAAAGGAGCCCGACGACATCGGGCAGCCGAGGGTTGAAGGCGTTGTCGGTGTGGAATGTGCTCTCGGCGTTGGTGACGGAGAAGCGCGAACCCGCGGTGACGCTCTGTCCGGTATCGCGCACGTCGTAGAGTAGGGATCCGGCGATGTCCTGCTCGAAGGGTGCGCCAATAAGCTGACCCAGGTACCAGTAGGCGGACCGGGCGTGCTCGGGGTTGGCGGTCAATCTCCCGGGGGGATCGACGAAGACGAAGCCGCGTCCCGAATTGAGAGCATCGACCGCGGGCAAGAGCGCGCCGGCGCACGCCTCGAAGTGACGCCGGTCGATCCGCGTTTCAGTCAGCGGTCGACTATCGCCCTCGCCGCGGCGGATGGCGACGTCCAGTTCAGTCACGCATTCATCAGACAGCGAACAGTGCCATGAGGCCGGCGCATCGATGGTGTCCGCCGTCCACGCCCGATCGTCTGAAATCACCTGCTGCAATACACTTGGCTGGCTCATAGGTGTCAATCGCTGGTGATCACCGGTGACTGGCTGGCCCGCTTGTGCAGGTCGGCGAATTCAGTGGAGCCGTCGTCGTCGAGCAGCTCGGTCTGACAGCCCCACTCGTCGACGGGCTGGTTGCCCTTGCCGTAGAACTGCCATTTCTGTCCGGAGTTGGCAAAGTAGATGTTGACCCCACCCGGGCGGATCACCTTGATCAGGCGCCGGGGGAGAGAGTGGTCGGCCTTCTCGACCCGATAATGCTCCAGGGCGTCCTCGTCCAGCTCGATCCCCAGGCCCGGTTCTTCCGGCACGCGGGCGTGGCCGCCGATGACGGGCATGCGCTGGGTGAGTAGGCTATGCTCGTAGAGCTCGTGGCAGGTGATAGTCGGCCATTGAGCCTGGGTGAGCACGGCGCTCAGGTGCAGGGAGAGCGCGGTGGTGGGCGCGGCGCCGACCATCTGCAGGAAGAACGGCATGTTGAGCGAGTCGCATGTGGCGCCCTGGCGCATGATCTGCGAAACGCCGCCGCCGAGGATCCAGCCGTCGCAGACCCCTCCCATCTCCAAGCCCTCGCGCGCTCCGATAGAGCCGTAGTGATGGGCGATAGCGCTCTCGATCTGGGTGCGCAGGAAGTGATTGCCGGAGGCGTCGCGCCGCGGTATGGGGTCTTCGAAGATCTTTATCTTGGGAAAGGTCTGCTCGAGCTCGCGCAGGAGCGGGATGGCGTTGGAGGCGTTGTTGAGAAAGGCGTTCCAGTCGGCGTCGATGCGGAAGTGGTCGGGCGTGGCCTCGCTGATAAGGCGGAGGGTCTCGCGCACGTCGAACCAGGGTCGGGTCTTGATCTTGATGCAGGTGTAACCGAGCTCGACCGCGGTCCTGGCTTCGATCTCGTATTTTTCCGGCGACATGTCGTGGTCCCAGAAAGAGATGGCGCACCAGTCTCGGACCTTGGTACCGAGCAGACGGTACACGGGGACGCCCGCTAGCTTGCCGGCCGCATCGAAGAGGGCCATCTGCAGACCGGCTCCCAGCGAATCGTCCCACATGGTTTCGGCCGGCGGCTTGCCGATGACGCGCTCCTGATCGCGAACGCGGCCCCAGGTGTAGTTCTGGATGGTCTCACCAAAGCCGACGACTCCGCCGTCGGTTTCGACCCGGGTGATCTCCAACTCGGACCAGGAGTGGACGCCGGCGCGTTCCATCTCGCGGCGCACGCGATCGACAAAGGGGACGTGCAGAATGAAGCGCTCGACGTGGGTGACTTTGGCGGGCATCCGATTACCTTTCGCGGCGGTTGAGGATACTGTGACAGAGGCTGGCGATGACCTCATCTCTCGCTTGAGCGGATGAGTTGTCATTGGGGATTACGAGGTCGGCGTGGTCTCTGGCCGGCAGAATATAACGGTTGTAGTTCGGCTCGACACACTCCCTGTTGTAGTTGAGGATGGTGTCGAGATCGCCGCCGTACCTGGCGGTGAGATTGCGCTCGGTCCGCCTGACAAGCATCTGCTCAACATCCGTTTGCACAAAGCATTTGATATCCATCAACTGCCTCATTCGCCCATAGCAGAGGGCCAGGTGTCCATCGAGGATGACGACATCGACAGCTGCAGCCCGTCCGCAGAATTCGACCATCTCATCGACTCTCAGCGAATCCGGTCGGTTGTAGTCGGCACGCGGTTCTCCATGATGGCTCGAGTAATACCGGGGCAGCTCATCCGCGGGCTTGAAGAACCGGTCCAGGCCGATGATCTCGACGGACTTTGGACGCAGCCCCTCGGCGATGCTGTCGGCAATGGTAGACTTGCCCGAGCCGCTGCCGCCAGCTATCCCTATGGTCAGGTGACCCGGGGTTCCCGCCGCGCGCAGCAGGCTCTCAATGGTAGCGGCGGTAGCGCCGGCATCATCGTCTGGGGAGTGGGTAGTCATTTCCGCTGGACCTGGACGGCATGGCGCATGTTCGGTGGGTCAGGACGGCCTGGGCGACCAACACAGCAGCGATGCACCCAGTTCTCGTCACGGTGTCAGCGTGTCCTTGATGCCTCCCCACGACTCCGGCTCGACGGCGGTGTCGGACGGGGGATCCTTGACGGTGGTCAGGATCCGGAGGTCGTCGATCCATATCTTCTGCTCGTGGGGAACGCCGGGGCCGAAGTAGGGCGCCATAAGGAACTGATTTATCATCATATCGGGGTGGCGGCCGGTGCGGAAGACGACGTCGTGGCGGTCGATCAGCGGGCGCCCGTCGAGCCAGAATTGAATGACTCCATCGCCTACGGCGATGCCATCGGCGATCGTATTCAGCCGGAATCGGGCGCGCACGTGATGCCAGTCGCTCTTGCTGAGCGGCGCCTCGCCGTCGCCGAAGCTGGTTTCGTCCACCGCCCAGAACTTGCCGTTCAAGTGTCCATCGCCATAGCTGTAACAGTCGTCGTTGCCGTGGCCATCAGAGTCGCCGTTGCAGCCGGCCACGGAGCGGTTCTCGGTGGTGTTCACCAGGTCTTCGCCGATCTGGCTCTCGTCGATGTTGAGGCCGTCCTGGATGGCCACCCGGGGCACGCCGTTGACGGCCTCCACATAGAGGGTGAGGTGCGTTAAGCCGGGACCGACATAGATGTCGTCGACGTCGGTGACGAATTGAAATTCGTGCGGGTGCCACGGCACGCCGGTCCACTCCCAGTTGTCGCTGTGCTTGATATGGAAGCTGAGGGTGACGTCGTCGACTGGCGTAAAGAGTACTCTGGCGCCGCCGCTGCCACCGGCAGGGCCGATGGCCCCCTTGCTCGCCCAGTGCCACACACAGGCAGCGGTGCTGCCCTCGACATGCTCGTTGGGAGTGATGACCATGCGCGGGCCGTCGTACCATCCACGGCTTTTCCAGTTGGTGTCCTCGAAGGGCTCGTCGAAGAGGATGATTTCAGCCGCCGCCAACGGCGATCCAGCCAGCAGTTGCACCGCGAGGCACAGGGCTACGGCGATCGAGGAGCGTGCGGCCACCGGGATTGTAACGTTGGTTATCGATAGAGCGGTCAACCACTCTTGGTAGGTCCCCGGCCCTGACGAGGGCTTCGTGCAGTACGACTCAGTCGCGGTCATGTCGGAGTTGGTCGCCCGTATCTGTCAGCTGGCCGTCAGCGCTTCCACCAGCCGCTGGCTGACGATCTGCTCCTCGCCGTCCTCCATCATGTACGGGTTGATGGAGAGTCCGCCCTCGCCGCCGGAGACTTCGATGCGGGGATTTCCCGCGGAGAGCAGCTCTCTTACCGTCGTCGGTGAAACACCTACGGCGTCGGCGTCCCAGGAAATCGACATGTGGGGTGTCACATTGGAGCGGCCCGGCGAGCGCACCGAAGTTGCCACCGAGGGGAACTGAGTCGCCGCCTCCGAAATCACCTGCAGCCGCCGCTCCCACTCGCGCCATTCGGCTTTGTGATCCCGCTTCACCCACTGCTCGACCGCTGCCAGGAGCCCCATGATCTCTTCCTTGTCCACCTTCATCGGACGTCCGATGGAACCGTGCGGTGAGCCGTTGGCGAACGCCGCCTGAAGCAGCTCTCTGCGGCCTAGCACCAGCCCCGCGCCTTGCGGGCCGCGCAGACATTTGCCGCCGCTGTAGGCGACCGCATCGGCGCCCTGCTCCAGATACCAGTTGGGCACGTCCGGACGTTCGGCGGCAGCATCTACCAGGGTCGGGATACCGTGTTCATGCCCCAGGTCGACCATCTCCTTCACCGAGATCTGCCCGCGTTCGGCGGCGTCGCCGAAGACGAACAACATGGCGGTGTTGTCGCTGATGGCCGCCTCCAGGTCGGCGCGGGTGTCAACTTCGGTCAAGTGGACTCCCACTGCGGTGACGGCGCGATCATAGCCCACCCGATGGCTGGACTGCACGATAACCTCGCTCTTCATACCCGTGATGTCGGGTAGCCGACCCACCTTGGCCGGATCGACACCGGCGACGCAGGCGGCCGTGATCTGGGTCAGGGCCGCGGCACACCCGGACGTTACCAGACCCCACTCACACTGCATCAGCTCGGCGATGCGGGCGCCCACAGCCTCCATGAGCTCGTCTATGTTGACGTAGCGGCGGGAGGCCTCGACCATCGCCTCACGCACTTGAGGCAGGATCAGCGAGCCGCTCAGGTAGGTCAACGTACCGACACAGTTGATCAGCGGGCGAACGCCAATGGATTCATAACTCGGATAGCTACCATCGTTGCTCATTTGAGTCACTCCGGTTTGGTTGCTGGTTGTTGTTGGTGATAGGATTCTCAAGCTCGGGAGGTGCGGGGGACGATCATGTGAGGGTTCCGTCGCCGCCGTCGTGCAGCGTGAAGCGCTCGGTGATGCGCATCAGCGGACGCCCCTCGGACACAAAGCGGTAGGTACGGCTGATCAGGGGACGCCGCCGCAGGTGTCCGAGCGACTCGGGCAGCTCTTCGTCGAGGATCTCGACACCGCACCACAGCAACTCACCGTGATACTCCACCTTGCCCTGAATGAGCAGGCGGCCCAGCCCCTCATCCTCCCGTGCCAGCCCTTGCTGCACATATTCGGGCAGCCGCTCAGGCAGCAGCACGGCCTCGCCATAGACGTAGGTCTCGCCGCTGTCTTCGCCGCGCAGAAGCACTCGGCGGTGGATGACCGGCGTCCCCGGTGCAGCGTCGATCCACGGGTCCGCCGTCGACAGCTGGTCGGGTACCTGCGACAGCGTCAGCACCCTCACCGGCTCGAGCCGATAGGCCTCGATGAACTGTGTTACCAGCCCGACCATGACAAGCAGGCTGCGCTGAAACGGCGACAGTGCCGCAAAGTTGAGGTCGGACAGGTGGTCGGGTCGCAAGTCCTGCGCCTGGAACAACCGCAGGATCAGGTCCCGGGCGAACTGCGTTGGCGATGATTGTGTCTTGCTCAAAGACTTACTCCCGCATGGACGGGGGAGATATATTCAAATGTTGTGGATGGGCGGAGAGCGTATCCGGTGATTTCAGGCAGCTTTTTTCATTTCCCCATCGATGAATTGAACGCCTTCGATGACCTGAGTGATAAGCTGGGAGCCCCT
>Ga0066376_10005921_pt1 | contig 10213 bp, 3 predicted proteins | sample Knorr_S15_td_Bot_FD_77009 | JGI IMG/M metagenome (GOLD analysis project Ga0066376, IMG submission 77009) | Marine microbial communities from Southern Atlantic Ocean transect - Knorr_S15_td_Bottom_ad_5009_LV_A | ecosystem: Environmental > Aquatic > Marine > Oceanic | place: Southern Atlantic... | reverse complement strand
TCGCCGCTGCGCGTGCGAATCAGTACCCGCCCCCCCGGATCGCGGCCCCCGTCCCAGCGGATTTTGCCCAGAGCCACCGGCTCCCCCAGGTCGAGGACGGAGGTCGTGTACACGGCTCGTGGCACAAAGCCCTCGCCGAAGACCTGGAACTCGGCGATCTCCCAGTTGCGGATGGGGGCCAGGGGGCGGAAGGTCACCCACTGGAACATCTGCGTGGGAAAGCGGACGTCGACAACGGTTTCGAGACTCTCGGTCTCGTTGACGAGGATCTTCCAACGCGGATCCGGTTCCGGGTTGTTGATGTACTGGATGCGCTGAAAGAAGGGACTATCGGTGGTCTGCCAGTAGCAGTTGGCGGCAAAGTTGTTTACCGCACTGGCTCCGGCCAGCTCGAACCAGGCGAGAAAGTTGCCCGAGAAATCTTCCTCGAGGAGGGCGTCGGGATCCAGCCGCGGCTCCGTCATCGACTCGATGATTTCGTCGAACTGGACGTTGGTGCGGCCGATCCGCGGGAAGAAGCGGATGCGGTTGATGGGGAAGTCGACGCCCAGATCGATGACCGTGTTCTGGATATAGAACCCGCGGCGGATATCCGGATCGTCAGAGGCGTTGGCGGTGTAGAAGGCCGCCGTCGTCGGATCGCCATCAAACATGGGCCGGGACTTGGTCACCTGGGAAATGTTGTTGTGGCAGGCGCCGCTGGTGATGATGTTGTTGGAGATGCCCCGCGAAATGCGGTCTCGCACCCCGTCCTGGGCCAGATTCAGCGTACTGGGGATAAAAAACGGCTGCAGCCACACCCCGCCGAGACTGTCGACGAGATCGGTGAGGGTGTCCCCCCAGGAGGCGAAGGACTGAATGGTGTTTACATCCCGGCTGCCGACCACCTGACCGGCCTCGTCGAGTACACTGTATTGCCCCGGCTCGAAGGATATGGGCACCCCCCACTCATTCCCCCCTGCCCCCAGCCGATAGACATTGAAGGCCGGACTCGGTGTCGCGGTGAAGATGATCAAGGCGCTTGCCAGAACTGAGGGTAACAGAACTGAGGGTAACAGAACTGAGGGCAGAGCGCGGCATGCGGTCTTCAAACGAGTCATGGTCGGTTACCTCTCCATGCGAGTCATGGTCGGTTACCTCTCCATGCGGGGTTGGCTGTCCGCGGAAAGATTCGCTTCCAACATAACAAAAGATTCGATTCCGAGGCTACAATTGGTTAGAATATACACCGCGAGGTAGGCAAACTCAATGACGGGAAGCGGCGTCGAGCAATCGCGCCCTTCCGCTCCCAGGCGGACACTGGAGGCTGGACGATGACAGCGAGCAGACGATTGTGGCTGCCGGTACTGGCCGGCATGGTGGTGGCGACGGCTGGACCCGCTACGGCGCTCGACACATTGCGCGTGGGCCTGTTTGGCAATATTCCGTGGACGGGTGCTTCACTCATCGACAATGTGGAGGCGATCCCGCCCGAGTACAAGGTCGAGCGGCAGCTGACCCTCATCGGCAATTCGCCAGGCAATCTGATCGACATGGTTCGGCTCCAGGACACCTTGCCCAAGCTGCTGATCCTGACGGTTATCAACGCCGCTGACCGGGACGCCGATGAGGTGACCGCCCGGATATCGGCTACCCTTCTGACCGTGCTGGAACAGCTACCCGGGATCGCCCAGACCGAGATCGAGACCGGCGGCAATCTGTTCTCGATCGTGGTGAGTCTGGACTCGGGCACCGACCTCTTGACGGCCGCTGCGCTGGTCGATGAGGCGCTGGACGTGGTCAGACCCTTGAGTGCTCTCGAGACTGGCGAAGGCGGGGACGTCGTGGTGCCGGAAGCGAACCTCGACTGCACCGAGATGATCCAGGAATTCGAATCGACGTCGACGGTGACATCCGAGTGGGGCGCCTGCGAGAGCGGACTGTCCGGTGCACGCGGGTTCTATACCGATTGTTTCCGCGTCGAGTGCAAGAACCGGGATACGGGAGCGATCACCTCCAACCCCGGTCGGCTGGCGGGCAAACGGCTGGCTGGGAAACGGCTGGCGCTGGCACAGGAGGACGAGGAGACGCTCGAACGCCTGCCGGAGGGTGTAAACCCGGTGGTACTGCCCATCGCCCTCGGCCCCAGCTTCGTGGCCAGGGGGGAGAACGTCGCCCAGCGAGCCCTGGGTTGGGACGGGCGCATCACGGCGCCGGCGATCACTGATGTGACGCGTTCCGAACTGGCGACCGTCCTCCTCGAGCTGATCGCGCCGGAGGGGTCCGAGGACGCCTTCCAGCGAAAGGGCATTCAAGGGGCTTTGGGCACCTTCATCGTCCTCGACCTGGGAGCCCCGATCGGTGTCAACCGGGTTCGTTTCTACCCGCGCAATACTGTTCAGCCCGCCCCAAACTACGCCTTCCAGAGTGACTTCCTTCGGCAATTCGAGCTGATGCTGCACGACGGCAACGACCTTGTCCTGGATGGCACCGGAAGGCTGGTGCCGCAGTTGCAGGACTACAAGGTCCTGCGCCGTAGCGTCGACAACCAGGAGGCGGTCGTCGACGTGTCGGTCATCCCGCCCCAGCTGGTGCGCTTCATTCGCCTGAAGGCCATCTCCTCCTTTCCCTATGAGATCGACGAGCTTGAGGCCTTCGGCCAGGGATTCATTTCGCAGGCTCGCTATCTATCCCCGGTCTACGATCTCGGATCGCCGGCGACCTGGGGCAATATCAGCTGGATCGAGCGCTTCGTCGACAAGCGTGTGCAGGGGGACGACGGCGCCGTCGATGTCCCCGACAACTGCGACATAATGGAACAGCAGTTCGCCACGGCGGAAGAAATTCCGGAGACCTGGGGGGGGTGCGACACAGTCACCAAGTACCGGGATGGAGTAGGCTATATACTGGAGTGGACTTGCTTCCAGGCGGTGTGCCGCGACGAGTCGGGCGGCCAGACGGTGACTCCCGGCGCTGGCAAGACGGTCGCCGCCCGCCCGGCGCAGCTGGCTCAAGGCAGTGAGCTGTCGCGAATCTCGATGCGCACGCGCACGGGCAGCGATTCGACGCCGGTGCTCTACTTCCGCCGCAACGTCGAGCGCCTCTCCGATTCGGAGCTCTCCGAGTCGGTGGACAACCCGGGAGAGCAGCTTGGCCGGGACGAGTACCTCGGCCTGAAGCCCGCCCTCGAGGCCAACCCGCCGGTCGTCTGGGACAAGGGTGAGATCACCGAAGACCTGGCTTTTTGGAGCCCGTGGTCGGCGGTCTATCGCAATGGCCACCTCCCGGGCGGTGTGCCGGTGCTGTCCCCGGGGCCGCGGCGCTACATTCAGTTTTCGGTGGAGTTCGACAACCAAGTGATCGACGCCACCAAGATTATCGAGCAGCTGTCCATCGAGTACCTGTCGCCACCGATCGCCGACGACCTGATTGCCGAGATCTTTCCACGCGAGGTCAAGGCCTCCGAGACCGTGTCGTTCACTTACGCCGTGCGCGCCCTGATGAACATCCCCGGAGTGAAAGGGTTCGACCGCTTCGAAATCTCTACGCCGACGCGGATTCTTGGCATCGACCGGATCCGGATCCACGACGGCACCCCGGAGGAAGCGATCCTCTCCGAGCAGGAGTTCGCCGCCGACATAGCCGTGTCTGAGACCGGGGAGATCGAGGTCCTTCTCGGTGATGGCAGCCGCCATCCGATTCCCTACAACGTGGTGTCGGCGGCCGGAGACACCTTCGGGATCGAGTCAGTCGCCGACGGCGGCTTTGTGGTGCGATTCCCGGTGGTGGAGCGTCCGAGCCGTGGGGGCCAGCGGGTGGTGAAGATCGACTTCCGCAGCCGCGTGCTCTTGTTCAGCACCGTGTTCCCCGGTGCGGCGCGGTTTTCCGCCGAGCAGGGAACGGTACAGCGTATCACCCCCGGCAACGCCTCTTTCCTCGGCGAAGGCGATCTGCCGACGGCGTCGGGAGTCACGGTATTGAGCCCGGACATCACCAGGGGCAACCTGGTTGAGGGGATGGAGTTGAGCCCGAACCCGTTCACCCCCAACAACGACGGCATCAACGACGTCCTGGAGATTTCCTACGACATCACCGCCGTCACCCGCGCGGCGGACGTGTCGATGCGCATCCACGACCTGTCTGGGCGCCAGGTGCGAGAGCTCTATCGCGGGGAAGACCTGAGTGGGCACTACGATTCCGACCTGCTGCCCGGGCTGAGTTGGGACGGTCGCGACGACAATGGCGACTTGGTCCCGCCCGGAATTTACATCCTGCGGGCTTCGGTAAAAGGTGACGCCCGCAGCGGCGAGCGCTTGCGCACTATCGCCGTGGTCTACTGAGTCCGCCGCTGCCGACGCGGATCCACCCAGGCTGACGCGCCACGACGGTCCGCTTGCGCTTTTGATGGTGTGAGTGCCCTCAGGGCTTGTCGCCGGTGGCCATCATAGGCGCCGCGACGATCCGCTTGCGTTTTGAGAGGGCGCAGGTGCTCAGGGCCCGTCGCCGCTGCCCATCATATCGCGCATGTTCTGCTTGAGACGCTCGGCGATCTCCTCCTGGCGTTGCTCGACGTGCAGGTGCCTCAGGTGCTCGATGTGAGCGGCCCCCGTCAGCGTGTCGCCACTCAGGGTGTGAAGGTGGCCGGCGAGCCAGGTCGCCCGTTGGTGGTCCGGGTCCACCGCAAGAATTGCCTCCGCCTGCTCGAGCGCCTCCGGTCCCCGATGCTCCGCCACATGCCAGCTGGCCAGCAGCCAGCGCGCCTCGAGGTCGTCGGGTTCGCGGCTGATGAGCTCCACGAGATGGGCACCGGCCTCCTCGCCGCGCTCCTGCTGAAACAGCAGATACGCCAGCCTGTAGCGGGCCCGGTTGTGCCCGGGGTCGCGTGCCAGGATACGGGTGTAGCTCGCACGCGCCTCCGCGGCGAGCTCGCGCTGCTCCAGAACCCTCCCCAGGACATAGCGCGCTTCCAGTGAGTCGGGGGCCAGTGCGAGCAGAGACCGGTAGGCCACACAGGCCTGCTCGAGTTGGCCGATCTGGACGTGAGCGGCGGCTAGTCGCCCGTACAGTTGAGCGGAACCGGCCGTAGGGCGGCCGCTGGCCAGGGCTTGGCTCAGATCGGAGTCACTCCGCAGCTTGCCGTAGACCTCCAGCGCCGCCGCGTAGCGCTGAACGCGCATGTAGGCGTCGCCGAGGGCCAGATATCCCTGGGGGATGTCGGGGAAGCGCTCCACGTAGGCCAGGAATTCGCCGATGGCGCGGTCGAAGCGGCCCTGCTCAGCGTAGACCGCCCCCAGATTGTAGCGCGCTTCTCTGATCCCGGGATCCAGCTCAAGGGCGCGGCGATAGTGGCGCACGGCGTTGGCGCGCATCCCCTTCTGATGGTAGGCAAACCCCAGACGATGCTGCGTCTGGGCGCCACCGTCCGCATCCATAGGGGGGGGAGCGGCGTTGCACAAGAGTGCGAAAGCGGCCAGGACCACGGCCGGGAGCAGCGCCTGTCGCCATCCGCCGCGGACACAGCGGGCCAGGCTCAGGGCCCCAAGGCCGGCCAGAATGAGCACTACCGGCACTACCGGCAGTCGATAGCGGGAAGCGGGAAAGAAGGCGATGACGGTAGCACCGTAGACCGCGAGGTACCACAGCAGCAACCGCATCCCGGGTCGGTCGAACACGCGCGCGCGCCATCCCAGCAGAACACCGACCGCGGCCAGGGGCATGACCAGCCCAAGAGGGAAAACGATCCCGGGTAGCATCCACAGGAGGGTGGCGATCACGACCGAGTGTTTCCGGGCGTAATAGAGGTCCTGATTTCGGCCGATCTCGGCGCCGTGGACAAACAGGCGGGCCTTGTGTGCGGTCAGCCGCAACCAGTCCAGCGGCTGGGTGCGGGCGAAGTCCCAGGCACGCGCGAAGAACCACAGCGACTGGCCCGAGGGGGTCAGCACGCCGCCCTCGCGACGGGGTCTGGTCACCAGCTCCACCCACTCCGCGCCGGGCTGGATCGACACGGTGCGCTCGTAGTCGGGATTGTTGCCGACGAAGGCGTTGATACCGGCGTTGGTGGAGATGAGGGCGAAGTCGCCGCCCACGGTCCAGTTGCGCACCGTCACCGGCGCTACGGCCAGCGTCGCGCCGACGATCAGCAGCAAAGGGGCGACCCAGCGTGGATCCCCCGTTCCGGAACGGTTGCGGTACAGCCATCCGGCCGCCACCGGCACGAAGGCCAGCACATTGGCCACGCACAGAGCGGCGGTGCCCAGGAGCACCCCGCAGCTCAGGGGTAAGAGGCGGGCCGCCGGGCCGCCGCCTACCGAGGTCCATCGCAACAGCGCCAGCAGGGCGAGCAGGTTGAGGGGAAGGGCGAGCGTCGGGGCCAGAAGCTCGCCGTCGAACTGAACGAACGGTCCCCAGAACGCGGCCATCAGACCGGCGGCCAGGCCGATGCCGGGAGACAGGGCTCGGCATCCCAGACGCCACACCAGGACGCAGCTGAGGCTGCCCAGGACGGCCTGCACCAGACGGGGTGCGAGCCAACTCACGCCGCCCACCCACCAGATGAGGCCTAAGAAGTAGGGGTAGAGAGGGGGCTGCCAGAACGGGGCTTCTGGCCCCAGCCACGATCCTCCTCCGACAGCCAGCTCCCTGGCCGTATCGGCGTAGGTGCGGGCGTCGACGACGGGGAAGTCGAAAAAAGGACTGTCGACAATCTCGGCGACGTGACCCAGCCGGACGGCGAGAGCGATCAGGCCAATCGCCACCGCCGGAAGCCACCCGGCGCCACGCCCGGAGACCGCGCCCGTCAGGCCTCGCACGCCTCCGGAGCGAGGTGGCGAGGGGGGAGAAGGGTACCGCTCAGGATGTGCCCAGGCCGGCGTAGACGGTGATGAAGCCCTCGGTCACGGTCTTGGTGCGAAGCGACGGGTTTTCGAAATCGCGCACGTCGAGCTTGATGCCGACCTGCGTGGTCAGCTCGTAGCCCTGATAGGCGGAGACGTTGGTCAGCTGCCCGGCCACGATGAAGGACTGGAAATCGTTGACGTCGTTGTCGAGGTCGCTGAAGCGGACATACTCCATGCCGCCGGAGGCCACCGACCGTCTCAAGAACGGGAGCTCGATGATGGTGCCGAAGATTTCGGTGAGCTCCTTGCGCTCTCGATTGGTGAACAGGTCATACGACTGGCGCCTGAATTCGCTCTTCCAGCGCGGTTGGATGCGCAGGCGACCGAGACCGAACTCGTACTCCGCCTTGTTGATGACACCGAAGAAAAATTCGTCGGAGCCAAGCCCGAGGGGCCTGCGCTCGGCCTTGCTCATCCGTTGGTGCCAGAGGTCCCACTTGAAACTGTTTTTCAGGTGCAGGCCACTGGCTGGCGACACCGTGTAGGTTACGGCCGTGCTGCTGAAGAACGTGTCGCGTCCGAGCAAGGGGTCGGAGACCTCGACATTGCGATCGTTGCGCAGGGTGTTGCGGTTGTCCCACTGAAAGACGTCGTCCGGCAGATCGTCCTTTATGCTCTTGACCATCTCGAAGCCTCGCAGACGCCCCCAGTTGGGATGGTCGAGATCGAGGCTCAACATGGCGTAAGAGGTCTTATTCTCCCGATCAGAGGTAATTTCCTCCTCCTCAAGGCGACCGGCGGTGAAGCGTATTTGCGGTGTGAGATAGGCGCCGGCGAAGACGTTCCAACCCCGTCGGTTCCGCTTGTAGGGCAGATCGGGATCGGTGTCGTTTTCGAAACGATCGACCCAGGTGTTGTTGTTGGCGTCGATGCCGTAGAGATATTCGGGCCGGTCGACATTCTGCCGCAGGAAGGGCTCCTCGTAGTCGGGAATCAGGTTGATGATGCGGCCGTTGTCGTTCTGGTTGAAATCGGGAATGAAGTCGTTGTTCTCGTCCCAACCCGGGAACACGGCGAAATCGGTCCCCAGGGCATCGTTGCGGCCCCAGTCGGGCGTCCGGTCCTGATCGTCGTTGTCCTCGATAAACTCGTAGGTGAAACGCTCGATGCGGCCGGGTTGGCCGTTCTCGAAATAGCCGGAGGTGTAGTCGATGGTGCCGTCCTGCTCGGTGACCCAGATGCTGGTAGCGTAATCGGGACCGATGTCGAACGCCTCGCCGAAGGCGAAGAAGGGATAGCCCTGCCTCGAGGCGTTGATCATCCAGGCGCTGGCCGATGGGTGCTGGTCGGTACCCGAGGAGGTGGAGTGGCTGGTATTTGCCTGATCGTTACTTGGATAGGGATACTTGCGATAGACCCGGCTGTTGTCCCACTCGCCGTAGATGTCTATTCCCTTGACGTCGGTGATCTCCACGGTGAATCCGAATATGCTGGTCGCCGTCGGCAGGCCGTACTCGAAGGAAACGACGGCGAGATTGGTGTTGTCCTTGACGTTGCCGGGGGCCCGCGCCACCAGCAGGAATACCGGCTGGCTGGCGCGGCCCTCCTGGCGGTTGGAGGTGGACTGGACCTTGTAGTCGTTGCCCAGAACGAGCTCGAACTCCACCTTGCGGATCTGGGTCTTATCCTGCGACGCGGTCAGCAGGAAGTCGGGGCCGTCAAAGTCGTAGCGCAGGCGGATCTGCTCGTTGCCGTCCGCCGACACGAAGCCCTCCTGGGGGAAGCCGCCCCCCACGGTGGGCGCGAAGCCGATCTCCTTGCCGCGATCGACGGTGCCGTCGAGGTAGGAGATGATGATGTCGGAGCCGGCCGGAAAGAACGCGGCACCTCCCTCGCCGTCTTCGGGCGAGTCGTCACTGAGGAGAATTTCGATCCAACTGATCGGCTCGATCTTCTGGTCGATGGTGAGCTCCCCGGTCAGGGGGTTGCCCTCAAAACCGTCGGTCAGGGTGTTGGACTGGTGGGCGTTGACGAAGTTGACGCCCAGCTTGGTGAAATCTCCCACCTGCATCGTGCCACGGCCTGCCAACAGCGTGGTGTTGTTGGTGCGGTTGATGCCGTCCGAGAACGTGGAGCTTCCGCCCGACTCGCTCACTCTGGAATACAGCACGGTGGCACCGTATTTGTCGGTAGCCAGGTCGAACTGTACTCCGTCGAAGTCGGGCTTGGAGAACGTCATCGGGGTGAGGGTGGTGCGCAGGCCGTTGGCGATGGTGATGGCGTAGTGGTACTCGCCCTTGCTGTCGGTAGAGATGACGACGTCGGAAAACCACTGGCTGAAGCGGCCGTCCTTGAACAGCTGACTGCCTCGCTGCTCGGGCTGCCGCTGCACGATGTTGAAAATGAGCCAGCCGCGAGTGATGTAGTCGCCGAAGACGTCGTAGAAGTAGTCTCCCTCGAGGCTGACATTCACATAGCGCTGGTAGTTCTCGCGAGCGTAATTGGAGTACTCCCACTGTCGCCACTTGTAGTCGTTGTAGAGCTCCTGCGGGATGTACCACTTCTTGATCGCTGGATCGAGGGCGTCGAACAGCACGCCCGGCCCACGCGGGCCGAAGTCCACCTCCCCTCCGCGTTGGACCCCGAGACGCGAGCCGTAGTCGGCGGCGTTCACGGATGCGGCCCAGGCGATCAGGACGGCGACGAGTGCTCCCACACGGAGAAATCTATTCATGGCCGCGACACCCTCTTTCCACAAAAATTAGGGGCGATGGGCGGTGTCCCCATCGCCCCCATCCACCGGGAATATCGTTCAGTGGGGAGTCTTCACCGCCCACTTGATCGGCGGCTAGCTCCGGTCGCTATCTGTCGATGAACTGGGACTTGATGCGGCCCCAGGTATCGGACTGTATCGCCGTGGCCTGCGAGCCCCAGTCGATGGAATCGTCGAACTCGGACATGACCATGTCGTTGTCGGCGCGGCAGCAGCCGTTGGGCGAAGTGGACCAGAAGCCCTGGTAGGTCGTGCCGGGCTCGTCGAAATCGCCGAAGGTCCAGCTCATGGCGATGACCTGACCTTCCTCGAGATCGGTCTCCTCGGCGTCGGCGCGGCTGCCGTCATCGGGAATGAAGTCGAGCGGCTGGATCCACATCTCGTAGAAGTATGTGCCCTCGCCGAACTCCTCGCCCTCGAAGGTCCACGCGATCGCCCAGGTGTCGTCGTTGAAGGGATCGACGCGCCACTCGAAGTCGGGCAGGTTCTGTCCCCAGTTGCCGCCGACCGGAGGCAGGGCGAAGTTGAAGGACTGCTTGACGATGCCGTCCTCACCGGCCGCGTAGGCACCGCCCCCTTCCGCCTCGGGGTGAGTCGGCGCGATGTAGATCTCCCAGGCGTC
>Ga0066376_10005920_pt1 | contig 10213 bp, 10 predicted proteins | sample Knorr_S15_td_Bot_FD_77009 | JGI IMG/M metagenome (GOLD analysis project Ga0066376, IMG submission 77009) | Marine microbial communities from Southern Atlantic Ocean transect - Knorr_S15_td_Bottom_ad_5009_LV_A | ecosystem: Environmental > Aquatic > Marine > Oceanic | place: Southern Atlantic... | reverse complement strand
GGGAACGAAAGTGGCACACCCGGCAAAGGCAGCGAATGGACGTCGCTGATCCAGTTCGATGCGAACTGGCACCGCCAGGCGGGCTACGCATACCCTGTCGAGCTCATCGAGCGGCTGACTCCGAACAGCCTGTCCGGTGGGAACTGGAGCGCGGAAGGCCGCCTCTACGTGACCGGCCACGATGAAGCCGAGATCTACGTGCTCGAACTCCCGGCAATGGGCTCGGTCCTGCGTTGGGTGGAGACGATCCCCGCGCCGATGCACGGGCAGGCGTGGGTCTTCGACCCGAAAGACGACGCCACGGTTTGGGGCCTCGTGCGAAGTGCGCGTCAGGTGGTCGTGGGAAGGAGACGCTGACCCGGGCCGGCTTCGCTACGGCCTGAAGTGCAGCTTCAGCCCGTGATGCGTGGCCTCGAATCCGAGTCCGAGATAGAAACTGAGCGCCTCGGGGCGTCGCTGGTCCGTCGTGAGTTACACGAGATGACACCCTCGGTCCCGAGCCTTGGCGATCGCCCACTCGATGAGCGCGCGACCCACGCCCCTATCGCGAAGGCCTTCCGAAACACGCACGCCTTCGATCTGAGCACGCCACCCCCCTTCGTACGTCAGGTGCGGAATGAAGGGCAACTGCAGGACTCCGACTACGGAGCCATCGAGAACGGGCACGATGATCTCGTGATTGGCGTCGCCCTGGATCGCCTCGAACGCCGCCTCATAAGACGGAGCAGGCGCTCCCCCCGAGTGCTTTCGGGACGCCCCGAGCGGGTCGCTCGCCAGTAGCGCGACAATCTCCGGAAGATCGGCCTCTGTCGCCGGCCGAAAGCTGGTCTCCGTTGAATTCACACGCATCTCCGTTCGATTCCGTTCCGTGACTCACACCGAAATAGTACTGCTCGAGCGTGATGGCACCGAGGACCACCGCCTGCGAGATTGAGCCGATGTCACAGCCTGCTATACATCCAGAGACGGTCGTCGGTCACATTCACCTGAGAGTCGCGGACTTGGAGCGGGCGATTCGGTTCTACCGCGATGTGCTCGGGTTCGAGGTGACGCAACGGATGGGCACAGGGGCCGCGTTTCTCGGGGCCGGGGGTTATCACCACCACGTCGGTCTCAACACGTGGGAGTCGGGAGGGGGTAGCCCACCGCCCACCGGCTCGACCGGCATCTATCATGCAGCCTTCCGCTACCCGGACCGAGCTGCGCTAGCGACCGCCTATCGCCGCCTGGTAGAGCTCCAGGTCCCGCTCGAGGGCGCCGCGGACCACGGTGTTAGTGAAGCCCTTTATTTGCGGGATCCAGATGGGAACGGCGTGGAGCTCTACCACGACCGACCCCGCGACGATTGGCCGCGAGACGCCGGTGGAGGACTGCAGATGTATACCCGAGCTCTGGACCTGGACGACCTGCTGCGCGCGTGAGTCGGGCCCGCACCTCGCCGGACCTCTGATGCGTCAACCGTCAGGGGCCGAAGGGAGCGATATCACGAACGTGACGCCCCCCTCCGCGGCGCTCTCCACGCTCAGTGCCCCGCCGTGGCCACGGGTCACGATGTCGTAGCTAAGTGACAACCCCATCTCCGTATGGCTGTCCCCCGTCGACTTGCTCGTATAGAACGGCTCGAAAATCCTCTCCCGCTCGGACTCCGCGACACCCCGCCCGTTGTCGGAAATCCGCACTTGTACCCGGTCGTCGAGGCGGCGGGTTTCGACCGTAATCGTGGGTCCGGCGTCGTCCTCGGTGGGCCTGCCGGGCTCTGCCAACGATTCGAACGCGTTGCTCAGCAAGTTGCTGAAGACCCGCTCCATGTCTTGTGGCACCAGGCGTAGCGAATCGATGGAGTCGTCGAAGCGCCTCCCGATCGAGGCATCGAAGCCCGGCATCCGAGTCGCGAACGCTTCGCGAGTGCGTCGTACGCACTCGTCGAGAAGGGCGTTCAGGTCTGCGGGCTCCCGCTCGCCCTGCCCGGTCTTGGCGTGCTCGGACATCGCCTGCACAATGGCGCCGGCGCGTTGGCCGTGCTTGGCGATCTGCCCGGCATTTCCCGTGAGATCGTCGATCATCGCATCGATCTCCTCCAGAGCGACACCATCCTGCAGGTCGTCCCTCAAGTCCTGCGCGAGGGATGTACTCAAGTCGGCGAAGTTGTTCACGAAGTTCAGCGGGTTCTTGATCTCGTGGGCGATTCCAGCGGTGAGCTGGCCCAACAAAGCCATCTTCTCCGACTGAATGAGCTGCGCCTGCGTCGTGTGGAGACGCTCGAGCGCCTGCTCCACGTTCTCCTTCTCCTCGACGACCTGCTCCGTCCGCTCCCGCACCTTGGACTCCAAGGTCTCGTAGCTCATAGCGTTGTCGATCGAGAGGGCGATCTGACCAGACAGCAGCCGGAGCAGCTCGGTCCGGTCCTCGGTAAACGCGACGATCGCTCCGCGGTGCTCCAGGTACAGCACGCCCGTGAGCTCGCCGCGATTGAGGATCGGCATGCACAGAACGGAACGGGAACCCGCCTCGACCACGTACGCGTCCTGGGCGAAGCGTTCGTCCTCCTGCACGTCGTGCAACACCAGGCTCTCTCCGGTCCTCGCAACATAGGCGAGAACCGACTCAGCGAGACGCCCGCTACCCTCGAAGGTCTCGGCCTGAAGCACGACCGCCTCCGAGCCCACGCGCTGCTCCGCTTGAATCAACAGTTCGTCGCCCTCCTGCAAGATCAACAAGCCACGCTGGGCTCCTGCGTTCTCGATGACGATGCTCATCAGCTTCGTCAGGAGACTCGCCAGCACGATCTCTCCCGAGATCGCCGTCGACGCCTTCATCAGGGTGGTCAGGTCCAGCGCCGAAGACTGGGTCCCGGTAGTTCCGGTCTCGGTGGTCAAGCCGGCCCGACTTCCCGTGCTCGAAACGTGCTGAGGGTACCGGTGTTCGAGCTCCTCGAGCTTCGCCTCGGCACCCCACTCCTTATAGCACTGAGGGGCACGTCAGCCGTACGTCCTTCCACACCCCGTCCATCACTTCCTCCCTACGATGTACTCGTTTGTCAGCTCCACCGATGAGGGCGCGACCCTTCCGCCGGTCTGCGCCGATCCTAACTGCCGCCAGCCATTGCCGGACCCAGAATCGAAGGCGCCCCCAGGTGCCCAAGGAGGGGCCTGTTTCGCGCCACCGGTCCATGGCCGTCTGAAGCATTTGGGCGCCGTACTCCCGCCGGAAGTCTCGAGGCAGGAGCCACAACAGGATTCACAGCACGGCCATGGTCAGGCCTCGGCCCGCGTCGTGTCCGGTAGCACCTGCGCGTCCCGAGCGAGCGCCACCATGGCTTCGAGTCGGCGCGATTCGGCCAGCAGGACTTCTCGACCGAAGTCCGCGATGGCGTAGGTGCGACGCCGCGCGTCGGCTCCTTTCTCTGTCGGCGCATCCTCGATCCAGCCCTCGTCCTTCATGCGCTTGATGGCCGCGTAGAGCGTACCCGCCTCCAATTTCACCTGCCCTCCGGTACGCTCCGCCACATGCTTGATGATGCCATAGCCATGGCGGTTCTCGGTCGCCAAAGCCAAGAGCATGTGATACGCCACGTGTGAGAGCGGGAGGACGGAGGCCGGGTCGTGCTGCGATCGTGGTGTCATCGTCTGCGGGTCCCATGTGTCGTGAGTGGTCACTCACTACAGGGGCAAGTGTATAGGGATCAACCCTATAACATCCGACCTTGCGCCGATCGTTCGCCAAGTCGGATGTTGGCTGCGGCCCGGCCGGCCCTCGCAACGCTGCAAACCCTACTGGCGATCGCGGCTTTCAGATGAGAGATCCTATGCCTCCATTCACCCGATACACCCTGGTGGGGGCCTGCGCGTTCGCGCTGCTCCTCGCTTCAGGGGAGCAAGGTCGGGCGCAAACCTCCGGGGATCATCAATACACCAGCGCCGATATCGAAGCTGGCTCCCGTGTGTATGCGTCCGACTGCAGGCTGTGCCACGGACCCGCTGGCGCTCGCGTCGACGGTGTGGATCTCCGGTTGGGTCAATTCCGGCGAGCGGTGTCGGACGAGGATCTCCGGGAGATCATCACCACGGGTCTTTCCAGCTCTCGCATGCCCGCCTTCGACCTACTCCCGGCCGAGCTGGACGGGCTCGTGGCGTACATACGCGCTGGATTCGATCCCAGCGGTGTCGCGGTCAAGGTCGGCAACGTGGCGCGCGGCCAGGCTCTGTTCGAGGGCAGGGGCGACTGCTCCGGGTGTCATCGGGTCAACGGGCAAGGGCCGCGCACCGCCCCCGACCTCAGCGACATTGGCGCCATTCGCACGCCCGCCGCGCTGCAGCGAGCGCTACTCGACCCGGGTTCCGCGCTGCTGCCGATCAACCGACCGGTACGAGCCGTGACACGCGCGGGCGAAACCATCCGCGGACGACGGCTGAACGAGGATACCTACACCGTCCAGCTGATCGATTCGGACGACCGACTACGCTCCCTCGTAAAGGCCGATCTCGTGGAATACGAGGTGAGTCGGACACCTACGATGGAGCCCACTACGCTTTCCGGCGAAGAAGTCGCCGACGTCATCGGATACCTTCTCTCACTCAGGGGCATGCAATGAAACCGGTCCAGCGTAGTTGGCTGTTGTCGCTCGTGATGGGAGGAGTGTTGGTATCCGGCCCCCTCGCGGCTCAGGTATCTTACGATCGCATCCTGAGCGCGTCGGACGAGCCCCAGAACTGGCTCACGTACAACGGAGACTATTCGAGCCAGCGCTATAGCGGCCTCGACCAGATCACACCCGACAACGTGGACGACCTCGAGCTGCAGTGGATGCTCCAAGATCAGACCTTCGGGGCCTGGCAGTCGAACCCGATCGTGGTCGACGGCATCATGTACATCACCGAGCGACCCAACGACGTCATGGCCGTCGACGCCGTCACCGGACGGGTCTTCTGGCTCTATCGGCACACCCCGTCGGAGGATGCGTCGGTGTGCTGCGGCGCGAACAACCGCGGAGTGGCCATTCTCGGCGACAAGGTGTTCATGGGCACGCTCGACGCGCGGCTCATCGCCATCGATCGCATCAACGGGCAGCCACTCTGGGATATCGAAGTCGCCGATGTGAACCTCGCATATTCGATCACCATGGCGCCCTTGATCGTGAAGGACAAAGTGATCGTGGGAGTGGGCGGCGGCGAGTTCGGGATTCGCGGATTCATCGCGGCCTACGACGCCGACACGGGCGAAGAGGCATGGCGGTTTTACACGATCCCGGGACCCGGCGAGCCTGGGCATGATACCTGGGAAGGGGACGACTGGGCGCACGGCGGAGCCCCGGTGTGGATCACGGGTTCGTACGACCCCGATCTCAACCTGACCTACTGGGGAGTGGGGAACCCCGGCCCGGATTGGAACGCCGATCAGCGCCCGGGCGACAACCTGTACTCGGACGCCGTGGTCGCTCTCAACGCGGACACCGGCGAACTCGTGTGGCACTTCCAATTCACGCCCAATGACGGCTACGACTACGACTCGGTACAGGTTCCGGTGCTCGTCGACATGGACTGGAACGGCGTGGCGTCCAAGCTCATGCTGTGGGCGAACCGAAACGGCTATTTCTACGTGCTCGATCGCGTCACGGGAGAGTTCCTATCGGGCACGCCCTTTGTGAAGGTGAACTGGTCGAGCGGGCTCGACGAGAACGGACGGCCGATCCCGACGCCTCAGCCTCCCGGCTCCCCCACCTGGCCCGGTAATCAGGGTGGGACGAATTGGTATCCGCCCTCGTATAGCCCTCGCACAGGCCTCTTCTACTTCGCCGCCTGGGAGGATTACGCCACGATCTACGAGAAAGAGGAGTCCATTTACCGGCCCGGACGGTCCTTCCTGGGAGGTGGCTTCACCGTTCTGGCGCCCGTGCCCGGGGCCGCGACCATCGGAATCGGTCGCACGACCCCGATCAACAACTGGACCGACGAGGTCGGCCACGGAACCGTCATGGCCATGAACCCGCACACGGGGGAACTGGCCTGGAAGTTCGAGCAGTTCGACGTGAGCGACAGCGGCATGCTGACGACAAAGTCCGACCTGCTGTTCACCGGCGGTCGCGAGGGCCACTTCCACGCGCTCGACGCATGGACCGGGGAGCTGCTCTGGAAGGCGAGCCTGGGCGGGCAGATCGTGATGGCACCCATCACGTTCATGGTGGAGGGGAAGCAGTACGTGTCGGTGATCTCCGGTCACACGCTGGTTACCTTCGCGCTCCGCGACTAGTCCGCGATCTGACGCAACGGCGGCTTCCCACCCTGCAGCATGGCCCCGAACAGCACGCCGATCACGCCGAGCACGGGGTTGAGCCACAGCATACCGAGGGGCTGCTGGGCCGAGGTCATGGCATCGAACATCGAGACTTGGTCTGGTCGAAGGCCGGGAGCGACTCCGGCGTCCGGGACCAGCGCCAGAATCCCGAAGGCCAGCACGAGCCCGACCAGGATCGCCACGCCCCCACGGCTCACGGCCGCCCAGGAACAGCTGAAGCCACCCGCGATGGATACGAGGCCCCCGAGCACGATAGACCCAATGATCCACTCGCAGGACACATTCCAACTCCCCGCGGCGGACGCGCCATCAGCGCCGAGGACGCTCCAAAGGAGCCCGAAGAGAGGAAACGAGACGGCGAACATGACGACGTAGCCCAACACGGCGGCCAGGATATTCTTGAGGACCGGGGACTTCAGGATACCTCCTCGGAAGTGGCATTTGTCCACGGGCGCGCGATCAGCCCGCCTGGAATCCCGTGATACGACGCAAGGTGCCGTCTCGCGCGGCACTCACATGGTTGAACCCCTCCAGCATCGCGCCCTCGGGCCCGACGCTCCGCCACCCGACGAGAGCCTCTTCACGGCAGATTCGCACCTCGCCGGTAGACTCCAGCTTCCAGTCCGGCATGAACTGAAAGCACATCGCGATGTGCTGATTCAGCGCATCGATTCCAACGGCGACCGTCCAGTCGTCCCGAAACTCGATGTCGTCGGCACAGCATCGCGCGAGGGCCTCCCGGCGCGTCGCCGCGTCGGTCTCACTCCACGCCGCGAACCATTCAGCGAGCGTTCGCTCGAGGCCCACCTCGAGATCGGTGGGGATTTTACCATCGTGCTCCCCGTGGGTGCCGCCATCAGCCCCAAGACGGGCATAGGGTGGGAGACCGTGGGAGTGGTCCCGAACGTGGAGACGAGTCCGGACGCCACTCTCGAGGAGTTGATCGAGATGGTGAGGGCGCGGATCCGGTAGGAGGATTGGGGACCTCATTCGAGGGTGACTCCCGTAGTCACTGAGAAGTCACTGAGTGTCGGGCTCCTCGACACAAACGGGCACATTGCGCCTGCCGACCATGCGCCCCAGGGTGTAGCATGCGAAGTCCAGACACCCGGACGGAATGCCTGGGCCAACAGCCCGATGGAGTCCCAGGACGGAGCGATCGAGAGCCGGCGAGGTGTTCCGCCCTGGCCAGCGTGGCGCTGACGGCCGTCATCGTTTCCGCCCTATTCACCGGATGCGTGCAGCCTGTGGCCGAGCAGGCCGCGCTCGTGCTCGGCTCGGACCTCTTGGTGCAGCAGGCTCCTCAGTTCCGCCGCCCCACCAGAGACGACACGCGCCTTGGGCGCCCGCCGGAGGGAGAGGTGTCGGGCCGACACGCCTTCTATTGGACGCGCGCGATCTATTCGGGACGCAGCCGGCGCGGAGGCTGGTACGGAGGAGGACGCGATTCCTGGGCGACGGACTTCCCCAAGGGTGACCGGCAGTTCCTGGTCGTGCTCAAGCGATTGGTGGGCCTCGATGCATACGATTGGGAGAACGCGGTGAGCCTGGCCGACCCGGAACTGCGGCGCTTTCCGCTCATCTACGCGGTCGAAGTCGGCCGGATGGATATCACCGACGCCGAGGTTGCGGGCTTGCGGCGCTATCTGGCGGCGGGCGGCTCCCTCATCGTCGACGATTTCTGGGGTACGAATCAGTGGGCGAACTTCGTTGCGAATATCCGCCGAGTCCTCCCCGACCGGCCCATCGTCGAGCTGCCCCTCGATCATCCGCTCTTCAGCGCGTTCTACGAGATCGAGCAAATCAAGCAGGTCCCCAACATCGGGAACGCGCGCAGGGGCGGCCCCACCCACCAAGGCGATGGCTACGTGCCGCACGTCCGCGGGATCTTCGATGACGACGGGAGGCTCATGGTCGTCATCAACTGGAACACAGATCTGGGTGACGCGTGGGAGTGGGCCGAAGACCCCGGCTACCCGCTGGAGTACTCGACGTTCGCCTTCGAGATGGGCGCGAACATGATCGTCTACGCGATGAGCCATTGACAGGTAGTGCCGGCCATCGCCGCGACCTTCCTCGGGTGCTGCGTCAGAATGAAACAACCATCGACCGTTCCCGATTGGCCGTCGGCAATACCTCATTTTGTTTTTGACTTGGAGCCGTGACTTGATGGCATTCATCGGAGAGCTGAAGGTTTCGCACGGCTCTCTTTGCTCGATCCCCGTAAACGCGTATGGGTGGAGCCTTGAACGAGGCGGCCACAGAGGGCAGCTTCGTGGTCCAAGAGAGAGGTGCTCCACAGGGACGATATCGCTGTTTACATGCTTGCTGTGTCTCGGCGCGCTCGGCGCTTGCCGAGGCGCTGAAGAAGCGGCCAGAACTACTTTCACCGTCGTGGACAGTGCGGGCTTCGAGGTCGTCACGAGCCACGCTCCGGCCTGGTCCGGGAATGATGCCTGGCTCGTCGACAGCCGCCCCCTCGTTAGGATCGGCGAGCGTGATGGACCGCCCGAGCTCACATTCGCCAACGTGCGGGCCACCGGGTGGCTCTCGGACGGTCGAATCTTCGTTGGAGACGATCGCTCGCACTCCGTTCGCGTCTTTGGGCCACAAGGAGATTACTTGGGGACCGCCGGTCGAGAGGGACGTGGGCCCGGCGAACTCCTCTGGTTCCAGAATGTCTCCGCGTACCGCGGGGACTCCCTCTACGTCTATGACTACTCCCAGAGAGCGCTCACGGTCTTCGCACCTGACCTGACCTTCGCCCGCCGGTTCACCAACCCCACTGGGGCGGGGAACCTGTGGATCGTATCGGCTCTCACCGACGGTCGTTTTCTTCTCGCCAGCCCAGGGCGCAACGGCCTCAGCGGTGGGCCTGGGCTGGTGCCGGACACGTCCATGATCGTCGTGTCGGCTCCAGATGGATCCTCCACGGACACGGTGGGCACCTTCGAGACCACGGTCCAGCAGGTGGGCCGGAATGGCCGGAACGACTGGTTATTCCTGAAACCCCACGGAGTGTTGGTTGCCGCGCGCGATCGCATCGTATGGGCTGAGGGAAAGACGTTCGAGTATGTGGTGGCCGACCCCGACGGCACCGTGCGGCGCATCGTCAGGAAAAGGCATCCGCCCGTGCCGATGAACGACGGCATCATCGCCGACTTCAAGGCCCACTACCTCGAGTGGCTCACCGTGGCGCTTGTCGAGGGCACGATGGATCAGATGCGACAGGCCCTCGAGGAAGGGGCGTACTATCCGGTTCTTCCGGCGACCTCGGAGGACGTGCGGGTCGATGCCCTTGGAAACGTCTGGGTCGGACACTACCACTTCCCCGGCGCGATTACGGAGCGGTGGGAGGTCTTCGACGCTGCGGGCGTCTGGCTCGGTAGCGTGGACACGCCCTCTGGCTTCGAGGTCCACCAGATCGACGTGGAAGGGATCATCGGGGTTGCGAAGGACGAGTTGGATGTGCCGTTCGTGGAGGTTCACTGGCTCGATCGCCGATGATGTGAAGCCGGCCGGGTCCGAAGCAGCCCCAGTGACGGCATACGTGTGAATCGCCGCGCAATCCATCGCCTGCGGTGCTTCGACTTTAGGGGCTGGTAGGTGTCGGGGCCCATACAGCAAGTCGGGGGATGTTCACGCTGCGAGAACTCACACATCTTGCTCGCATGCCCCAGCCAATCACGAACCGCCGGGCCGCAGGCGGGGTCGTCGCGACGGCTCTGCTCTGTGCCGCCTGCTCGAATCCTTCCGGGCTGCGAAACGCGTGGACGCTGTCTTTCATGCCAGCCGAGGCTGACGTGACCCCCTGAAACGAGACCGGGCCGAATGTCAGGATTTGGCACGGGTCGCCAAGAAGGCAGGGAGGTCGAGAATGATCAGGAGGCGACACACGCCGGAGCAGATCATCAGGGCGCTG
>Ga0066376_10005919_pt1 | contig 10214 bp, 9 predicted proteins | sample Knorr_S15_td_Bot_FD_77009 | JGI IMG/M metagenome (GOLD analysis project Ga0066376, IMG submission 77009) | Marine microbial communities from Southern Atlantic Ocean transect - Knorr_S15_td_Bottom_ad_5009_LV_A | ecosystem: Environmental > Aquatic > Marine > Oceanic | place: Southern Atlantic... | reverse complement strand
TAGTACGTTGCGAGAGCACTTCTAGTGGAGGATGGTGTGATGAAGAGAACCCTGCTACTCACGCTCGCTCTTTTGGTCGTCCCCTTGTTCCTGCTCGTCTCATGTGGAGGGGGCGTGACAGGTCCCATAGACCCAGGCAACGACCCCAACTTCACCATCGTTGCACACTCGGATGCAGGATTCACAGCGACTAATCGAAAGGTGAACGTTTTCGGGGTGCCCATCTACGCCTATGCTACGGTAGAAGACGCGAAGCTAATGCACTCCGCTAATATCATGGCTCAATATCTGGACAATGATGAAGATGGCGTTGTCGATAATTCAACTTTGCTGAGTGCGCTGATATCTAGCAACGCAGCGTTGTTCATGTGGAAGCAGGAGAGCCAGCAAGGATCCCTTGACGCTCAGGATCTGGGCGCAGATGAGTCAGTCCCTGCGTGGCATACCAACGGGCATACGGGCCAATTCGATGCTGCCTTAGAGGAAATTTGGCATGTCATTACACACTCTGGATTTGCCAAGGCCTATCCAAGTGCCTTGAGCGAAGAGGTTGGTACTTCTCTTTCTGACGCTATGGACATCGCAAGAGGCGGACATTTCGAGTCAATTCCGAGTCCTTATCCGGATGGAGCTTGGTACAGTTATGATGACGAAACCTGTGATTATGGCTGTATGGCTACGGAGTACATCTACTGGGCGATGACTTCGGTCTTGGGAGCACAGGAGAATCGTGCGGACCAGATCCAACAGGAATGGAAGCTGAATACTGAGGCCAAGGTGCGGCAGACCGACACGGCCGTATATGAGTTATTGACTGATCCTCAATACGTGTTCCCGACCGTATTGCCAGACGGGACATATAGGAGATAGACGGTGAATGGAATGCCGTACAACAGCAAACTGGCGAGCATCGGCAGTAGATAAACCTTCAGTGCCAGCTGGATAAAGGAAGCAGGCGGCCACCAAGGCGGACCTTCTGAGAAGGCCACTCCCCGGCCTAGAAGACAACAATTAGCCCTCCAGACCGGGGTACCCTCCCTCACGGCACACCGCCGCCGCTGAACCACTAAACAGTGTTCTGCTCGTTCTGAGTTGCGGTCCTGCGGCGTGGGGGAGCAGAATTAGCGGGGCTCAAGAATGGAGGGTTCAGGTTATGAAAAAAGTTTGCGACCCAAGATTCGTTAACCATGGTCTTAGCAGTTGCGGTTTTATTCTGGCTATTCTGGATCGCTGGTGCTTTCGACAGTTAGAAACACCCGGCTTGAGGACATCCTGATGTGCGATGCTCCCATGCGTCTTGCCTGCCTGCGGGGTCGCAAGCGGCTGTGGCTCCTCCCGCTCGCCACGGTCGGTCTGGGCTGCAACACCGGCACGGAACTGCTTTCGGAGGCCCAGATCGATTTCGACTTCCCGGGAGCGAGCCTCGCCTACGCCCAGCCCTTGGGTGGGAACACATTCCAGATCGCCCTCAAGGACGACACGAACGCGACCACGAAGCTCTGGTTCTCTTTTCGCGTCCGAGAGGCCCAGGGCCGTGCACTGACCTTCTACTTGGTGGACGCCGGCACGGTCGACAGCCATTGGGCCTACCGCCAACCGGTGGTGAGCACCGACGAAGGGCAGAGTTGGACGCGGATCACCGACACCGCGTTCGACAGCACCACCTTCGTCTTCACTTACACCGCCACTTCGAACGACGATTGGGTCGCGCTCAGCCCCGCGTACTCCTTCTCCCGTCATCTGTCCTTGATGCAGGAACTGGGGACCCATCCCGAGGTCGCCGCCATCACGGAGGTCGGACATACGCTCGGCGGCGAGCCGCTTCATCACGTGGAGATTAGGAGTCAGCCTGCGGGAACCCTCCCGGCAATCTGGGCTGTGGCACGTCAGCACCCAGGCGAGCCTGGTGGGTCCTACATGATGGAGGGCTTCCTTCGTTGGGCGGTGAGCGCGGATCCCGAAGCGGTCACCCTCCGAGACCGCACCGAGATCCACGCGATTCCATTCCTGAACCCGGACGGGGTTCTCGTGGGGAACCAACGCGTCAACCTGGGAGGTCTAGATTTGAACCGTCAGTGGGCGAACCCAACGCTTAGCGAGTCACCAGCCATCTACTGGACGCAGGAGGCGATCACCTACTATCGAGACAGCGGAGGGGAGACCCGGATACTACTGGACTTTCATTCCGCCCCCACAGGCCGACGCAACTTCTTCTTCTACAACCAGGAAGCGTCTTCGGGGACCTACCTGTACAGCGAGATACGGGCCCTTCTCGCAGACATCCAGGCTCTCAACGGGGACTTCGTTCCCCTGGACGACAACGTGGCTCGGCCGGTTCAAGGCGAGCGTGCACGGGGCTGGGGATTCACCGCACTCCAGACTCACGGCTTGACCATAGAATCCTCCGGAAACGACGTCACATATGGACCCTACGCCGGACAGCAGATGACGCCCGAACGACTCCTCGCATTGGGAGAGACGGTTGGACGTGGCGTCGTCCAGGTTCTCTCCATCTCCACACGCTAGAAGCCGGATCACAACTGGTTGACGGGACAAAGGGTGTACACGCGAAGCTGCCAAAGTCGATCTTCAGGTAGGGGACGACGTCCTTCTATCGGGTCCCCCCGGAGGCAACTAGCTGATGGCTCTGATCCCGTGTCACGAATGCGAGAAGGAGTTCAGTGCCGAAGAATTCCGTTGTCCGCAATGCGGCATGTTTAGACAGTAGTACGCAGGTGACGTGGGGGGGATTTTCGATCCACCGTCCTCGCCTTGCACCCGCGCCTCCAGGTCGCATGTTACTCGATCGACTCGAGCGTGAACCTTAGCCGGAGAACGCCCCATGCACCGCACTCTCCCACTTTTCGCGCTGCTCGCGCTGGCCTCTCCGGGCCTCGCCTCATCCCAGAACTTTGACGCGGTACAGATCCAGACGCAGCAGGTCTCCCTGGGTGTGTACATGCTGCTCGGCCAGGGTGGAAACATCGGAGTGTTCGTCGGCGACGACGGCGTCTTCGTCATCGACGACCAGTTCGCACCGCTGACCGACAAGATTCTGGCTGCCATCGGGGCGATTACGTCCGAGCCCGTCCGCTTCGTGCTCAACACGCATTGGCATGGGGACCACACCGGGGGTAACGAAAACCTCGGAAGGGCGGGGGCCCTCATCGTGGCGCACGAAAATGTTCGGGAGCACCTCAGCATGGACCAAGTGCTGGAGCGGGTGGGGTAGGGAGCCCGCGCCGGCCCCGGCCGTCCCCGACGGTGCGCTGCCCGTCATCACGTTTGCTGAGGACGTAACGTTCCACCTGAACGGCGACGAGCTGCACGCGTTCCACGTATCGAATGCTCACACGGACGGCGACGCCATCGTGCACTTCCGGCGCGCAAACGTGGTCCACATGGGGGACACGTTTTTCCGGGATCGCTTCCCGTTCATCGATACGGCTACGGGCGGTTCCATTGATGGGATGATCGCCGCCTCCGGTGCGGCGCTCGCTGTCATGGACGCTTCCACGATGGTCATCCCGGGCCACGGGGCGCTCTCGACGCGTGTGAGGACCTGAGATCCTACCGGGACGCGCTCAAGGCGATGCGCGATGCGGTCGCGGGGCTCATGGAGGAAGGCCACTCGCTGGAGCGCATTCAGGACCTTCGTCCGATCCAGAACCAAGCCGAGGCGTGGGGTCAGAATGAGGACGCCGAGCGCAATTTTGTGGCTACGATCCATCACGGGTTGGCGCGCTAGAATGAAGAGCCCGTGTATTTCCGCGCTCACCGTTCTCAGAACGGATGCGCGTGTGCGTGGGACCGGTCAGTCCTCACCTAAACAAGTTGATAACAATCGTGAGGATGATGCTGAGGATGATGCAGGTGATGATAGGAAACGCAAAAGAGAAGTTTTCTGATTGATAGAAGACATCGCCCGGGAGTTTTCCGAATGGGAGTTTCTTTAGAACTGGATACGCCATTCCTATCACGACGATTATGAGACCGATCAGAATGAGACTTTTCTGCATACGCCTGTTTTATGCAGAACTCAAAGGGAACATCAATACGTAACTTGAGTGAAGGCTAGAAGCCATCCGCATGAATGCGCTCCTCAGCACCAGAGCGACGTTCCCGAAAACCGCCACAGTACTTTTTGTTTTCTTCATATCAAACATTGTGTTCTAGCGTATTGGGCAACGTGGGCCAAGTTACTTCAAGAGGTTGTGCCAAGCCTCGAAACACGTACATTTTTCAATCTTATCCGATAACTTTATTGGGGGTCTCTTGAAGTGTAGAGCGCTATCGAGAGCGGCGTGGGCCACTAACCTGGTACTCGTTCTTGCCGGTTGCATCAAGTACGTGCCGACGGATTTCGCCACTGTGCCTGTTGGGGAAGACGTCCGGCTCGTCGTAAACCGGGAGATGGTCGTGGACCTAAGTGAACTCCCGGCGCAGGATAACCCCCTCCCGATCCTGCAGGGCACACTCATCAGAAGGGAAGACGACGCGTCTCTGGTCGTGCGCATCCCGGTCGGGATACGTGAGGAGGGGTTCCACACCGTGACCCTGGGCCAGTCGATCCGTGTCCCCGCCGACGCGATCATCTCGGCCGAGTTGAAAGTGCTGGACGGGCCCAAGACCGCTGGAGTCCTGGCCGGAACAGTAGCTGGCGCGGTGCTGCTGCTTTTCTTGGGCATGGAGGCGATCAACGAACAGGCGTCGATCCCCCAACCGGACCCTGTCGACTTCCGGATGAACCTCATTTCGATCCCGATCGGGTGACTGGGCCCCGAGCGCTCTCTATTCGTCGGTCGATAGCTACTCCGGTAGACACGGAACTTACCTGGCGTATGCTTGCCGCCGTAAAACGCCACGAGTATTCTATATGTGGCTAGTAGGTGTCCGGCTGGTAGCGGTCCCGCCGTGACACACTAGACCGAGTGCCTGGCCGCGTTACTTCAGAATAAGGACTAGTGCCATGAGTATTCCGAAGCTCATTATTGGTGTGGCCTTGGTCATGCTGACGGGGTTCCTCGTCGTACCCGCGCACGCGCAGAACGGCCAGATCGTCGGTGAGGTTACTGACGCACAGTCGGGATTGGGCGTCGGCGGGGTCCAGGTCTATCTGCCTGGCACCGGGCTCGGCGTGCTCACGCGCCCGAACGGGGGCTTCCTCTTGCTCAACGTGCTGCCCGGTACATACGAGCTCACCGCCGAGCGAATCGGTCTCGGAACCGTGACGCAACAGATCACGGTCGGCGCAAACCAGACGGTCAACACCGATTTCACGATGGCGGCGGTGGCGCTCGGGCTCGATGAAATCGTCGTCACCGGTACAGCCGGAGCGGCGAGGCGCCGTGAGATCGGAAATACGATCGCTCAGATCAATGCCGTCGACGTACCGGACGCACCCATGCTCGTTTCCGATCTGCTCCAGGGAGTCGCGCCGGGCCTCGAAATCTATGGCGGCGGCGCGATCGGCCAATCCAAGATCATCCGACTTCGAGGCGTCAATAGCGCGGTGCTCAACGATCACCCGATCATCTACGTGGACGGTGTGCGTATCAGGAGCAACCCGTTTCCTGACGCGAATCCACCCGACCGCCGCGGCGGCCGGAGTGGCAATATCGCGATCAGCCCACTCGACCAAATCAACCCGGCCGATATCGAGCGGATCGAGATCATCAAGGGCTCGGCGGCCACCACGCTCTACGGCACCGAAGCCTCGGGCGGCGTGATCCAGGTCTTCACGAAGCAGGGCAGAGAAGGTGCGCCTTCTTGGACTGCAGAGGTCCAGACCGGCACCCAGTGGGCCCGTGCGTTCGGCGTCGATGACTCCGACCAAGGTGTCTATGGTGGAGAGACTGATGTCTCGTACAACTTCATGGAGCACTGGCTGTGCACCGGGCCTTTCACTTGCGGTGAGTATGCGAACCAAGCCTATAACCAGAACTACTTACTCTCCGTCCGCGGGGGCACCTCAGCCGTCAGTTACTTCGTCTCTGGCTCGTTCGCGGACCAGCAGGGCTACCAGACGAACGACACTGACAAATCATACACGACCCGCGCGAACCTCACCTTCAATCCGACCAATAACGTGACGGTCCAGTGGAACACGATGTTCTCGAACACCGCCCAAACCCACACGGGCGGGCAGAACAATGCCCAAGGGATCACGCTGAACGCGTTCCGCCAGGAGCGGAACTACTTCGGCACGGGTGATCCTGCTATTCTCAACGAATTGATGGACCAGAAGATATCCGAGGACGTTGAGCGCTTCACGACGGGCATGACGGTGGGGTACTCCCCGCTCACCAACCTCACGAACCGCTTCGTCGTCGGCTACGACATGGGCACACGCGAGCACCGGAACCTCCGACCGTACGGTTGGATGCAGACACCGGAGGGGAAGCTCCTCAACAACACGTACCAGAACCGCGTGCTCTCCCTCGACTACGTCGGCTCCTACTCGATGGACGTGCCTCTTCTGGACCAAGTCCGTACTAGTGTCTCGTGGGGCGGCCAGGCGGTCGGCGACGACATACGCTCTATCGAAGGCTTCGGGGAGAACTTCCCTGGTGCCGCGGACCCGACGATCAACTCGGCGGCCTCGACGATTTCATTTGAGAACCGCACGAAGATTTGGAACGCGGGCTTCTTCTTGCAGAATGTCTTCGACATCTCGAACAAGTACTTCGTCACGACCGGCGTGCGTATCGACGGTAACAGCACGTTCGGTGAAGGCTTCGGCCTCGCGGCGTACCCGAAGGCCAGCCTGTCATGGATTCTGTCAGATGAGTCCTTCTACCCCGACATCGGTGAGATGAAGTTGCGCTTCGCATACGGTCAATCCGGTCGCGCACCGGGCCCGTTCGACAAGGTTCGCACGTGGTCCCCGCTGGGGCTTGCCGGTGTCCCAGCCTTCGTGCCTAACAACCTCGGTAACGCCGACATCGGTCCGGAGATCACCAGGGAGATAGAGGGAGGCTTCGATGCCGCATTTTTCTCCAACCGTCTAACGGTCGGGTTCACGTACTACGACCAGGTCACGAACGACGCACTCTTCTCGATCCCGCAGCTTCCCTCAGGCGGCTTCTCGAGCAGCCAGCTCACCAACATCGGGAGGTTAGGGAACAAAGGCATGGAACTGGAGCTCCATGGCAATGTTCTGCAGATGGGTGCGTGGAGTGTCGACCTGGGCTTGAGCTACAGCGAAAACGAGTCCGAGATCCTCGAGCTAAACGACCCAAGCCTCGAGACTAGCAGCCGCAAGGTCGGTTATCCAATTCGTACGGTTACAAACGAGTTAATCTCGAACCCGGACGCAATCGCGAATTCGAACAGTGACGTGCTGTTCTGCCAACCGGGCGAAGCGTGCTACCAAGGAAAAGGAACGAGCGCAGTTCAGTACTTGTACGGCTCCAACCTGCCTACAAAGTTCATCAATCCTTCAATAACGGTCCGGCTACCCGGGGGCATCACGCTGGCCGCCCGCGGCGAGTACAAGGGCAACTTCTACATGAATGAGCAGGTTTTCGCGATCGGTCGTAGCGTCCGTTCGCCGCTCTGCTATCCCTACTACACCACTCCGGGGACCTCGAATGAACTGAAGGCGAACATTCCGGCGATCTGGTATGCGCGCTGCAACCGGGCCGATTCCGAGGGCTACGTCTGGGATGCCTCATTCTTCAAGCTGCGCAGCGCGTCAGCGAGTATCCCGATGGACCGCGTGATGCCGGGACGGTTCAGCAGCTCGATCCTGACGATCGCGCTCCTCAACTCATACCTCTGGATGAAAGAGATGCCCTTCATGGATCCAGAGACGAGTGCCGACCCGCCAGGTAGCGGGCCGCAGCAAGCATTCAACTTCGAGGAGTCGGTGCCTCCACCGATCTCCATGCGCTTTTCCCTCCGGGTCACGTTCTAAGGAGAGCGAAAATGAAAGCGAAAATGATGAATGACAGATTCGCGATGGGTGTCGCTCTCACCGCTCTAGTGGCTTTCACTGGGGCGTGCGATGTGGTGAACCCCGGACCGATCCAAGACCAGTTCCTCCTCGAGGAAGAGTCTCACGAGGGGCTGGTGAACGGGGCACAGCGCCAGCTGGTCGTGGCGCTCGTGGGTGGTAGTTCGATTGCGCGCTCAGGCGCGCTCATGGCCCGTGAGATGATGCCGGGCGGCCAGATCGGATCGCACGGCCACAGCCCAACGCAGCAGGCCGGTCATCTCGATCCAGGTACCGGGAGCGTGTTCTCGACGCTCCAGACGGCACGGTTCATCGGTGAGACGGCTATCGAAATCCTCGGGGATGCGGGGGCCACGGGTGATCTCGTCGCTAAGGCTAACATCTGGGCCGGTTACTCGAACCGCGTTCTCGGTGAGCACTGGTGTCAGGGCGTAATCGACGGCGGACCGGCGTTTGACGCGACCGAGTACTTAGTGCGAGCTGAGGGTCAGTTTGGAACCGCGATGGGCATTGCGGTCGACCCCGACCTGAAGACGGCAGCACAGGCAGGCCGCGCGCAGGTTCGTGCCTACCTCGCGACGTACGGGAAGGCCACCTGGGCCAGCGCAGTGTCAGACGCAGCTACGGTCGCCACCAGCTTCGTGTTCAATGCAGTCACGGACGGGGACCAAGCAAGCACGCGCAACTCGCTGTACTATGCGATCGCGGGCATTCCGTATGGGTCATACTCGATGTGGAACTCGTACTACGGCAACCAGCCGGATCTCACACAAGCCCAGCCACACAACGAGACTGGGGGATTCGGTTTCCCGCTCGCGGGCACTGGTTACTATGAGACCTCGGGAGATCCGCGCATCGCGTGGACGACCGACAACCTCCCTTGGATGGTCGGTGCACTCGACGGGTACGGTCAGGTTTACCGTCAGATCCCGACGAAGTACACTGGCGTCAGCGATCCCATCCGACTCGCAGGTGGAGGCGAGATGCGCCTCATTGAGGCCGAGGCAAAACTAAACGGAGGTGATTGGGCGGGCGCTATGGCGATTATCAACGCCCTGAGGGCGACCTACACCACGGACGCCACAACGCACGTGGCGGCCGGACTGTCGGTGGCGGCGGTAACCGCAGTGGACGAGACGGAGGCTTGGACGCGCCTCAAGCGTGAGCGTGCGATCGAGCTCTTCTACGAAGGCCGCACCATGGGGGACCAGAAACGCTGGGACCAGAACAACACTCCGGGTGACCTCGAGCTACCGAACTTCGAGGCGGTCTCCACACTATTCAGCACATGGCCACGTGGCCTGGATGCTGCACAGTCCGGCATTACCGGGCGCACCGGGCGTCAGTTGTGCTACGACATCCCGAACAGCGAGCGGAACTTGAACACGAACCTCGAAGAGGTCGGTTGATCGATTAGGTGGACGAAGGTATGTAGCATCGCCGCCCCCTGCTGGAGAGCAGGGGGCGGCTTCCTTTGCTCTCTGGAGTCGCTGTGAACAAGGACCGGCTCGATCGTGCAGCAACCTCACGGTGGGTACCAATCTGGGCGATCGCAGTGGCCGTTTCACTCGCCGCGGGCTGCCTCGACGACAGTATCACAGGTGTCAGGACACTAACGCTGACGCTTACCGTCGAGCCAGCGACGGCTGCGGTAGGGGACTCGATAACCTTTCGGTATGCGGCCACGGGTACTGATCTGTTCGCAATCGCGCTGGACTACGGAGATGGACAAACTGGCTCCGTCCCCTTGCTCGGCGGCGCCGGGGTCGTAGAGTCGACCGGTTTCCTGAAACACGCCTATGCCGAGGCCGCCACCTACGTCGTGACGGGAACCGCTATTGACAACACGGGGGTGCTCTCCCGGGAGGTCACGGTCCAGATCACCGGCGGGTAGGCAGACGGAGCCGCATCCCGCAGACGGCGACTAGCCCCTCAGTACCCCGCTCCCGGGGCAGCACTCCTAGCGCACCCAACCAACAGTGTTTTTCTCGTCCGGTGTGGTATTCCCGGCACATTTCCTGCAAAGCTGACGAGGCATGGATATTCAACAGCTTCAGATTTGTGGTGATCTCATGCGGAGTGCTCTCATGGCAGATCCTATCGCAACCATTTTCGGCTTCTGTGTCTGGGTACTCCAGGTCATCGGCGGCTTCACGGGGTGGGGCTATCAACTAGCCAACATCATCGTCTTCATTATCGTTCAGCCCGGACTCATTCTCTTGTTCTTCGTGCTGTGGAGACGTGCTCGCAGGGAGGC
>Ga0066376_10005917_pt1 | contig 10216 bp, 10 predicted proteins | sample Knorr_S15_td_Bot_FD_77009 | JGI IMG/M metagenome (GOLD analysis project Ga0066376, IMG submission 77009) | Marine microbial communities from Southern Atlantic Ocean transect - Knorr_S15_td_Bottom_ad_5009_LV_A | ecosystem: Environmental > Aquatic > Marine > Oceanic | place: Southern Atlantic... | reverse complement strand
TCTTCGACTCTTACGAGCAAATCGTCACGCTTTGCTGCGAGGCCTGGAACAAGCTCATCGATCAACCGTGGAAAATCATGTCCATCGGAAGGCGCCAATGGGCTCATGGGTTCTGATTAATGCAAGCTGGTATTATTCCAATCGGCACTTCTTGTCTGCGCGGTCGAAGCCCAGGGTATCCATGTTCTCCGTCGGGTGCAGGAACCCTTTCAAGGGCGCCCGTTGGATGACGGCGTTGTGGGTACGGAGAAGGATCGGCTGGCGCAACTGGTTGTCCCACGGCCGGAAGCTGGATGGGGTCCCTTTATAGCCGTCCAGGGTCATCCGGTCGCCTTGCAGATAGGCGCGGACGGTTTTGAAATCGGCGGATTTGGTCCGGACAATGGATTCGACAATGGCCTTGACCGCCACCCACGCCGCCCAGTCGGGACCGGTCATCCGCCGCTTGGCGCGTTTTTCGAAACGCTGGTTCAACTGCGGCGCGCCGTGGTGTTCCCAGGACCAGTGCCAAGCCTCGGCAATCAGCCCCTCGGTGCCGATCACCGGGCGCGGCCGGTTGGTCTGATACGGCACGTAGCGCCCGAACGCACCTTCCGTATCGGCGACGAAAACCACATCGTAATCGTCTTCGGCCGTCATCAGCCGGATGTTGTTCTTGCCGCGCTCACGGGGGTCGTTGCCGAGCACGAAATCGCGGGTCGCCGTCACCCGTACCCCGAACCGCTTGGCCGAGACCTGGAAAGCCTGGGCGAAGGCGGCGTCGTCCGCCAGCGGCCCTTTCAGGACCAGGACCTGGCGCCATTTATTGGCGATAAGAACCTGCGCCAGCGCATCGGTCATCATGGCGTAACTGGGAAGGGTGTGCATCAGTTGCGCCCGGCAGCCGCCGGCGCGAAGCGCATCGGACGGCTCCGAGATATTGAACAGAAACAGGTTCCTGCCCTTCGTTGCCGTGGCCAGGGCGCCAAGGACCGAGGCATTGGCATCGACCAGGAAATACCGCACGCCGTCCGCCGACATCCGTTCGACCTCGGACGCCAACGCCGCCGCCGTTTTGCCCGTGGCCCACTCAAGCCTGAATTTCATTTTCAGCACCCGGCCGAGGATACGGCTTTCGCGGATCGCCATTTCGGCGCCGGGCAAGGGCCGGTCATGGGGCTTGACCCTGATCCGGGCATAGGCCCGTTTTTCCTCGTACCGGGGATCATCGGTGATTTCCAGATAGCCGACAGTAACGGTTGTCAGCTCAGCGGCCCGGGAAGTCGGCGCCGCCAGGCTCATGGCCACGGCGGCCAAAACCACGATCGCCAAGTTCCGCATGCCCGCCTCAATCATCGACCAGGATACCGTAAGGCACCATGCCGACGGCGACGGATTTCACCACCTTGAGGCTGACGGCGTCGATGATGGTCAGATCGTCGGAAAGCCCATTGGCCACGTAGAGGATTTTTTCGTCGCGGCTAAACGCCAATCCCCAAGGCCGTTTACCGACCAGGATGTAGTCCCTGACCTTGCGGCTGGCGACGTCGACGACGGCGACATGATTGGCCCGGCCGAGGGCGACGAAGACGGTCTTGCCGTCACCGGTCATCAGGATATCGACCGGCGTCACCTCGTTGCGGCGGAAACCGGTCGGCAGGAAAACGATATCGCCGATGGTCCGGTTGGTGGCAGTGTCGATGATATCGACTTGGCCGGCCAGTTCGGCGGACACCCAAAGTTCCTTTTCATCGGGGGTCAGGGCAAAACGCCTGGGCCGGGTGCCGACCAGGATATCGGCCCTGATTTCGGCGGTTGCGGTGTCGATGACATGGACGATGTTGGCGGCCTCCGACGCCACATACACCGTGGATCCGTCCGCCGTCACCTGGACGCCTTCCGGTTCCTCGCCCAATTCGACCTCGGCAAACACCCTGCCCGTCTCCACATCGACGAACGAGACGGCGGCGTCCTCTTCGTTGGAGACATAGAGCGTCTTGCCGTCCGGCGACAGGTCGAAGGTTTCAGGCTCCTCGATACCGCGAATACGCCTCACCAGCTTCGCCGTCGCCGTATCATAGATGACGATGACGTTGTCATCAGCGCAGCCGACGTAGAATTGGCTGCGGTCCTTGCTGAAGTGAATTCCGCGCGGTCGCTTGCAGGTTTTGAAGCTGCGGATGACCTTATAGGTCATGTTTTCAAGGACGGTGATAGTGCTGCTTTTTTCGTTGGTGACGTAGATTTTACCGCTGGGGCCGGCGTCGGCGGGCGCCGCCATCAGGAAAACCAATGCCGGAAGAAAGCTTCGTTGAAATTTTTTCACGACCCCTTTTTCTCCACCAGCCCGGCCAGAAGTTGCGGGTGATCTTTCAACAAATTAATTCTCATCCGTTCCACGGCTTCGCTTTCCGGTTGGCGCGGCCGCGGCAAATCGACCGGCAGGTCAAGAACGATGCTGCCCGGCCCGCCGGACATGAAAAGAACCCGGTCGGCCAAGTATAAGGCTTCGCGCAGGTCATGGGTGACGAACAGGACCGTCGACGAACGCCGCCCGCAGAGTTCCAGCAAGACACGGCGCAGGTGGTTGGCGACCGGTGCGTCGAGGGACAAAAACGGTTCATCCAGAAGCAGCAACCCCGGTTCGTTGAGAAACGCCCGGGCCAGGGCCACGCGCCGGCGCATGCCGCCCGAAAGATGGGCCGGATAGGCATCGGCGAAATCCGCCAATCCCATTTCCGTCAGCAATTCTTCGACCCGGTGGCCGGAGGATGCGGCGTCCTTTTCAACCAGACGAATGTTGTCGCGCACCGTCAGCCACGGCATCAGCCGGGGGGTTTGGAACATGTGGCCTGTCATCGGCCCGTCTTCCGGGGCGACGCCGTTGACCAGAACCGACCCTTCGACATCACCATCCAGCCCGCCGATCAGGTTGAGCAGCGTTGTCTTGCCGCACCCGGACGGCCCGACCACGGAGACGAATTCACCTTCTTCGACCTTGAAATGAAGATCGGTAAGGACCGCCAAGGGCGCCTGGCCAGGCCGGGGGTAGGATTTCCGGGTGATTTTGATGTCCAGCGCGCTCATGTTCGCCACTCGCTCAATCGGCGGTCCAGGGGCGCCAGGATCAACATTTCGATGGCCATTACCACGGCGATGAAGGTGAAGCTGTAGGCCAGGATACTGGCGATATCGAAAAACTGGAAATAAACGCCGAGCTTGAAACCGACCCCGTCGCTACGGCCCAGAAGTTCGACCACCAGCACGATCTTCCAGACCAGCGCCAGGCCGGACCGGGCCGAAGCCAGAAGGTAGGGATATAGCTGCGGCAGGTAGATCCGGAAGAATGTTCGCTGAGGCTCGATTCGAAAGGCCCGGCCAACCTGCAACAGGTCCCCGTCAACGGCCCGCGCGCCTTCGCGCATGGTGACGACGACAATCGGAAACTTGTTGATGGCGACGGCAAGTATCGCCGCGAACTCACCCAAGCCGAACCACAGATAACACAGGATAATGACGACCAGCGCCGGAATGTTCAGCGCCAGCACCAAAACCCCGTCCAGCGCCGCGTCCCAGCGCCGGTTGGACCCCATCACCATACCCAGCGCGGTGCCGAAGGCCATGGCAACAAAAAAGCTGACCCCGACCCGGAGAAGCGTGACCCCGGCATGATACAAAAGTTCGCCGTTGGCTAGGTGATCGACAATCGCCCGGACGACCTGCCAGGGGTCCGGCAGCATACGGGTGTCGGCCAGTTCCGCCCCCACCTGCCAAACGGCAAGGAAGGCGACCGCGGAAAAAATGCGAATCCGGAACTCCGATTGCCGGTTCGTGGGATCGGCCATGGCGCGGCGTATTCCTTCAATACCGGTAGCCGGACCAGAAGGTCCCCGGCGCCAGGACCGGGCTTTCACCGATTAAATCACGGCCGCCGTATTCGGCAAGGGTCTTGAACAGGGCCTTGGCGGCGGCGATGTCCTCGTCCCCGAAAGACTTAGGGATACCGGCCCGATAGGCATCGCGAAGGGCGAAAAAGGTTTCGTCGTTCTTGGCCTTGGTCAGCGGCCGCAAGCGGTCCCATTCGGCGTCCGATGAGGCCATAATTTTCTTGGCCGCGCGAAGCGCGCGAAGGAAGCCCTTGATGGCGGGGCCGTTGTCCTTGGCCCAGCGTTCACTGAACACCCATCCGATCAGGGGCGGGCGCCCGTTGACGCCAAGCGCCGGCAGCAAGTCGGTAACGCTGATCAGTTCCACCATGCCCGCCGCCTTCAGCCGCGCCGTGTAGTGCCAGAAGTTCAGGGCCGCGGGAATTTCGCCCTTGAGCATGATCCTGTTCAACAGCGGCGGCGCCGCGAACGTCGGCCTAGCAATGTCCTTCAGGTCGGCGCCGATGGATTTCATGGCATAGGCCCGCAGCATCAACCAGCTTTTATCGACGGGGCCGCCAGCGATGCCGATCTTACGGCCGCGCAAATCACCGATGGATTTGATCCCCGAGTCGGGGCGAACCATCAAGCCGCCTACGGCGACGGAATGGGGAACGAAGGTGTAATCAGTTCCGCTGGCGCGTTGGCGCGAAACCCAAATCCAATCGGTGACAATGACGTCCACCGCGCCGCCCTGCAGGGCGACGGCGCTGGCGTTCTTGCCGCCGAGCTTGGTCACCAGCAATTCCACCCCTTCCTTGCGGTCGAGGCCGTGGTGCTTGACGACGTTGAGTTCCCAGTTGACGGTGCCATAGGACAACACCCCGGCCCGGACCGTCGCCGGTTCCGCGTGCGCCTCCGCGGCGACGAAAAGACTAATGACGAATGCCAACCGGAACAACCAAGCCCACTTTATTGGCGATGCTTTCATGGGTTCCCCCCTCCGCTTTTTTCCGTTTATTTTATTGATCCCAGGACCCCGAACTATGCCGTAAGGATGCCCTTATTGCAAGGAAGCGGCCACCTTAAAGAAGTGAAAACGTTGGCGTTTCAACCGCCGGGCGCACCCTTGCGGTAAACCATGCCGCGGGCCGGATTGTAGGCGTAAACGGCGAGGCCCAGGAACACCACCATGGCCACCGTCACGACCACGGCGGCACCGGCGTTAAGCCGCCCATACAACGCAAAACGAATCAATTCGACGGCATGGGTAAACGGATTGAGGACGCAAATCCGGTAAAGCAGATCGCTGGATTCCCGCATCTTCCAAAGGGGGTAGAGCGCCGAGGACAGGAAAAACATCGGAAAGATGACGAAATTCATGATCCCGGCGAAATTCTCAAGCTGCTTGATCACCGAGGATAACACCATGGCGAACGACCCGAGCATCAATCCGCAAATAATCAACGCCGGCAGCAACCACACATATCCAAGCCCCGGCATGGTGATGCCGAACAGGGCGGCAATCAGCAAAAACGCATAGACCTGCAAAATCGACACGAAGGTCCCCGCCAACAGTTTGCAAACCAGCAGATACCAGCGCGGCAGCGGGCTGACCAACAGGGTTCGCATGGACCCCATCTCGCGGTCGTACACCATGGACAGCGAACTCTGCATGCCGTTGAAAAGCTGGATCATGGCGGCCAGTCCCGGCACGATATAGACCTCATAGGGGATATAAGTCTCATAGGGCGGGATGATCGAAACGCCGAGCGCGGCGCGGAACCCGGCGGCGAACACCAACAGCCAGATCAACGGCCGGACCAAGGCGGCGACGAAGCGTTCGCGCTGATGAACAAAGCGGAGTGCTTCGCGCGTCAACACGCCCCTCAGACACCGCCAGGCATGAACCGCGTTCATTCGGACTGTCCTTGTGTCAGGACATCGAAGGCGCCGGATATGGAGTCCGCACCGGCGGCCCGGATGACCTGGGCAAGGTTGCCGTCGGCGCGGACCCGGCCCTGGTGAAGGATAATGACGTCGTCATCGTCGGAAATTTCGTCGATCAGGTGCGTCGCCCATAACACCGCGATGCCGTCTTCGCGGGCCAATGTATGAACGTGATTGACGATGTCCCGCCGCGTCGGCACGTCAAGCCCGACGGTGGGTTCGTCCAACAACAGCAAGGCCGGCCGGTGCATGAGGGCGCGGGCGATCTCAACCCGGCGCCGGTGGCCGCCGTTCATTTGCCGGATTTTTTCACCCGAACGTTCGGCCATGCCCAAACGGGTCAGTTCCTCGTCCATGCGCTCCAGGGCCAGGGCCTTTTCCATGCCGTGAAGCGCCGCGTGATACATCAGGTTCTGGCGCACATTGAGATCAAGGTCGAGCGTCGGCGATTGAAAGACCACCCCAATCTTGGCCAGGGCCGGTCCGGATTGCTTCCTGAGGTCGTCGTCGCCCACCCGTATTTCCCCTACGGGACCGTCAAAAAGCCGGGTGATCAAGGAAAACAGCGTCGTCTTGCCGGCCCCGTTGGGCCCCAACAACACCTTGAAGCGGCCGCCGCCGACGGTAAAGCCGACATCGGCCAGGGCCGGCTTGGCCCCGTAATTAAAACTCAACCCGGAAACCTCAAGGGCCGCGGTTCCGGCAGTGGCGGACTTCGGTTGCGTCACGGGTTTCTCCTTCGTCGCCAGTGGATAAAATCTAACTTATGATACTCAATCAGGAAATAGGGAGGACGATGAATGCGCCGGATTCTTTTGTTAGGGGCTGTTTTGTTGATGGCCCAAATGAGCACCATCGCCGCGCAGTTGACCGGCGAACCGTCAAAAGACCCCCGCCAGTTGAATTTCCAATTGTTCGAGGCCGCTAAAAAGGGCCGCACCAGCGACGTTCAGCTTTATCTCAAGCACGGTGCGTCGATCAAGGCACGGGACCGGTTCGGAAACACCGCCCTTCTGTTGGCCGCTTTTTCGGGCCGCGCCAAGACGGTGAAGGTCCTGCTGGATGCCGGGTCCGACGTTAAACACCAGAATCTCGTCGGCAGCACGGTGCTATACCGCGCCGCCAAGGCGGGCAAGGGTAAATCGGTGAAGCTGTTGCTCAAGGCTGGCGCCGGCGTCAACACCTTGAATACGAAAGGCCTATCGCCGCTGATCGCGGCGGCGTTTAACGGCGACGTAGGCATGTTCCGGCTACTGCTGGACCGGGGCGCCGAGGCCGGTGTCGTGGACAATTATGGAAAATCGGCTATCCTCTACGCCGCCGGGAAAGGCTTCGCCGATATCGTCGGCGCCCTGTTGGACGCGGGCGTGGACGTCAATAAGGCTTATGGAAACGACCTCACCGCGCTGATGTGGGCGGCCGGCTACAGCAACGAGGTGCCGCCCGCCGAAGCGCTGAAAACGGTCGGTTTGTTGATCGAACGGGGCGCCCGGCTGGACCTCAAGGACAACCGGGGCAAGACGGCCCGGATGATCGCGGCCGACATGGGCCATGAGGCGGTGTTGAAGGTTTTGACGAAAGCCGGGGGTGGATAAGGGCGTTTATTTATCGCCCATAAATTCGGACATGGCCTCAATATCCGCGTCGTCGAAGGACACCATCAACGATGACTTGGACGGTGAATTCCCCCGCACCTTGTTTTTGAAGTCGGACATTGTTTTATTCAGATATTCCGGAAATTGGCCCGCCAAACGGGGAATCCGGCTGTTGCCTTCGTATCCGCCCAGGTGGCATTGCACGCATTGACCCGCCGCCGCCGCCGTTTCGCCCTTGGCCGCCTTGGCCGGGTCGGCCCTGAATTCGATCCTCGGCCATTTCTGTTCGGAAAAGTACTTAGCCAAGCTCAACATATCCGCCTTGTCCAATTCGCGGGCGAGGGGGGACATGATGTCATTATTTCGAAAACCGGATTTGAAATCCTTGAGCTGGACGTAAAGGTAATACAGGTGCTGGCCGGCCAGAATCGGGTATTCAGGGTTGCTGGACGCCCCCTTTTCGCCATGACAACCGGCGCATAGTTCAAGTTTTTCGCTGATGGCGCCGTGTTCGCCAGCCTCGGCCGCGACCGGCCATACATTCAAAAAGAGGCCCATTATCAATAGGCTCTTGATTACGTTCATTTATTTTTCTTTCACCAGACAATACAAAAAACGGCCGCCCCCGAAGGGACGACCGAATTTAAGGTAAGCCGTAATTACGTCAGTCGGCAAGCGTAAAGGCGATGATGTTGTTGCCGCGTTTGTAGTTGAGTTGAACGTTGCCGCCCGCCCCGACCACGATATACTGCTTGCCGTCGACCGTATAAGACGCCGGAGGCGCGTTGACGCCGGCGCCAGCCTGGAAGTTCCATAGCACGTTGCCGGTTTTCGAATCGTAGGCCTTGAACTGGCCATTGCCTTCGCCGGTGAAGACGAGGCCGCCGGCCGTCGCCATGATGCCGCCGATCATCGGTTGCGGGGTCTTGACCTTCCAGCGGATCTTGCCGGTGTTGTAGTCAACGGCGGTCACGTTGCCCCACTGTTCTTCGCTGGCGATGACCTTGAAGGCGCCGCCCAACCACAACTTGCCTTCGGGATACGGCGTGCTTTCGACGTGATAGGTCATCGGCTGATGCAGGTTGATGGCATAGACGAGGCCCAAGCCCGCATCGACCGTCATCGGCGACCATTCGACGCCGCCGTTGGCGCCCGGCAGCATGCGTTCGCCGTCCTTGGTCGGCAGCACCCACATGTTTTCCTGCGGCACCATGGCTTCGGAGAAGCGGATCAGGCTACAGTCATCGGCCCTGTGGATATAGATATGTCCGGACTTACCACCGTGCATTACGCCTTTGACCATGTTGCCGCTCTTGTCCTTGACTTGGGCGATGACCACCGGGCTGACGGCGTCCAGATCCCAAACGTCATGGGCGATGTACTGGAAGTGACAGACATATTTGCCGGTGTTCAGGTCGACGGAAATAAGCGAGTTGGTGTACAGGTTGTCTCCCGGGCGGATGGAACCGTCGAGATCGGGCGACGGGTTGCCGGCGACGAAGTAGATACGATTGGTTTCCAGGTCCACGGCCGGGTTCTGCCAGACTCCGCCGCCGAGGGTTTTGTACGGATCGCCCATTTTCTTGAGCGCCGCTTTCTCGGCCGCGATGTCGCGGAGCATGTCGCGGCCGGTGGCGTCGTTTTTAGCCCACACGCCGACCGAGTTTTCCGCAGTGGTGTGGAAGGTCCAAAGCAGCTTGCCGGAATTGGCGTCGAAGGCCTTAACGAAGCCGCGGATGCCGTATTCGCCGCCGTTGGTGCCGATCAGGACCTTGTTGTTGACCACGGTCGGCGCCATGGTTTCGCTGTAGCCTTTTTCCGGCGAAGCGATCTGGGTTTCCCAGAGACGCTTGCCTGATTTGGCGTCAAGCGCGACCAGCTTCGCATCCAGGGTGCCAAAGAAAACTTTGTCCCCGCTAACCGCGACGCCGCGATTATTCGGTCCGCAGCAATAGGTCGTGATCGGACCCATTTTGTGCTTGTAGTGCCAGATCTGTTGGCCCGTTGCCGCGTTCAGTGCATAAACGTGATTGAACGACGTGGTGATATACATGATCCCGTTGACGACGATCGGAGTCGTTTCCTGGGATTCCACGATCTCGGTCTGGAAAATCCATGCCGGACGCAGGTTCTTGACGTTAGAGGTGTTGATCTGGCTGGCTGGATAATACCGGGTCTGTGCATAATTGCCGTTGGTGTGCAGGAAGTTGTTGGCGTCTCCTCCTGCTCGGCTCAACATGTCCTGGGTGACGGTGCTCATATTGCCATAGAGCGTCGCACCCTCGACCTCTTGGGCGGATGCAGAACCGGCGGATAAAGAAATCATAGCCGCGCCAAAAAACACGCCCAACAGGGCCGAACCCTGTCGTTTTCCTAAATATTTCATGGTTCCTCCTAATGAACGATGGGCCGTGGGAATGTTTACCCCTCCTACGGCCAGATGTTTGCTTTACGAGTCAACATTAATCCTTATTACGAAGGTCAATCAATTACAAAGGGTAATCGATCATGGCGTAGGATTTTATTATTCGCCAACATCCGGTTTTATGCGGCATGTTCACGACGGCTTGGATGATACGGCATTCGAGTGTTCCGCGAGAGCGGAAGCGATGTCCCTGTCGGGACGGCGGCGGCGAGATCGACCGGGGAGAGAACGGCGGATCCGATAGGCGCATCAATATCAAAGAGGGCTTGCCCCGAACCCCCGAGCGAGAGAACAACCCCGGCCACCACCAGATATCCCGTAATCTGTTTTTTTACGCAGGCCCGTTTACTATTGTGATTGGCCGCATCCCTAGGCGACTGAGCGGGTTAGCGGAATAATCT
>Ga0066376_10005916_pt1 | contig 10222 bp, 9 predicted proteins | sample Knorr_S15_td_Bot_FD_77009 | JGI IMG/M metagenome (GOLD analysis project Ga0066376, IMG submission 77009) | Marine microbial communities from Southern Atlantic Ocean transect - Knorr_S15_td_Bottom_ad_5009_LV_A | ecosystem: Environmental > Aquatic > Marine > Oceanic | place: Southern Atlantic... | reverse complement strand
GGCTGCGGAGCAGTTCAGAAAGGAATTTGAAGCCACCACGTCGGCTCCACCGGAAAACGCGGGGTCGACCGTCATATCGGGCACCAGTGGAGGCGTGATAGAAGCCGGACCGTCCCTCGGCGTTGCCCCCACCACCCCTCTGTCTGCGGCTGAAGAGTTGCAGCGAGAGATGGCCTCCATGCGCCCGACTACGATTGACGCCGTTCCGGCAAACACCGCTCCGGCAAATACCACTCCGGCAAATACCGCTGATGCCATTCCGGTGAATGCCCCATCAGAGCCCCCAGCCGCAAGCACACCATCGAGTACCGACGATGCGCTTTCGCCAGGCTCGGAGGCCGAGCCATCAATGCCATTGCCCGAGAGCTACTCCGGCAAGGTATATTTGATGTTTCCATCTACGTTGGACCAAGACCAAGTGGGCTCGGTATGGGAAGTTCTCGATGATATTGCGGGCAGTGGCGCCATCGTCGACAGCCGCCTCGTATCCAGAGAAGATGGCGTCCAGTTCACTTTAGAATTGGGAAGCAAGACTCTGACTTTAGAGGCGATCAAAAAGAAGATGCCCGGTGCGGAGATGACGGCTCTCAAAGAAGACCGGCTCAAGATTAACTGGCCTCAGAGAAGGTAAAGCCCGGCGTTCCGGTTTACACAACAGCAACCATATTCACTAATGAATATGGTTGCTGATTAGTCACCATCTACGCTCAGGGCCAATCGGTTTGTGCCCAGTGAGCGTGACCCCAAAGCAGTCTTTTGCAATCAGTCGGTAGGGCGGTTTTGCCGATACCAGTCGATAATTTCCGAGCCGGAGGCTGCCCACACGCCTTGATTACGGACCATATGGCCCAAGGCATCGTCTAAGAAACCGATGCGAAATGGCTGGCCCATCAGCCAAGGATGAATATTAATCACCAACACTCGTCCATTCTGTTCGCCGTCCCGGTACATAGCATCGAAACCCTCTTTCAATAGCAACCCGTAGCGTTGGACGGTAACCCTGCGAGTCCACAGGGCATGCACATCGTCCAACTCTAGCATCGATGGCAGAGCGAACATTTCGCCCGACGGCGAGTGCATAGGGTAAGGTTGCTCATCGTTGGCCCAATCGCACAAGTATTTTATTCCCGCCTGAGCCAGAAGCTGGGGCGTGTGGGCCGACTCGCCGTATTCCGGCCCCAACCATCCCTGAGGCGCCGAACCGGTGGCCTTCTTTAGGGCATCCACCGCTTTCTTGATGTAATCGGCTTCTTCTTCCACGGGCATGTTGCTGGAAATCATCTGGCTGGCCGAGATGCCGTGACCGATAATCTCGCAGCCGCGCTCCATGCAGTGCTTCACCAAGAACGGATACTCCTCGGCGGTCTGAGCGTCCATAGCCACTGTGGGTTTGATACCGTGGCGCTCCAGGGTGTCTAGCACCCGGAAGATGCCGACCCGGTGACCGTAATCGCGGTGGGAGTAGCGAGCATAGTCGGGGAAGGGACGGATTCCCAGTCCGCCGACAACGTCTGTGCTGAAACTGCCCTCCGGCGGCTCCCATTCCATGTGTTCCAGAGTTACGATGACGCATAGAGCAACTCTGGCGTTGTTGGGCCAGCGCAGTACCCCGCGTGTTGAGATTGGCGACCAGTCGTGATGTTCGTGGTCCATTCCGGGGCGGCGTTGGGCGGTCATAAGAACAAATCTCCAATTCGATTATCCGGCTCGTCCATATACTAGGTGCAGGTGGGGCTCCTCAAGATTTGAACTTCTGGGCGTGGGCCACCGCTTCGTCATAGTAGTTTTCGATGTAATACTCGGCAATCTCGTCGGCGGTGGTCTGCCAAACACCGTCGTGGGACATGATGTAGGTCAGCATCTCATCCAGGTATTTGATACGGTGAGGCTGGCCAATCAAGAACGGATGGAGGGCGATGCACATGACCCGGCTGCTTTCCGCACCCTCTTTATAGAGTTGATCGAACTGGGCCTTTACGATATCCGCAAAGTAATCGCCTTCATAATTCAAACGGAAAAGCGGCGAATCGTTCAACTCTATGGAATAGGGAACGGAAATTAGTTTGCCGGACTTTACATTTATAGGCACCGGCTGGTCGTCGTGCATCCAGTCGGTGTGGTAGATGAGCCCAGCCTCGGCCATAAGGTCCGGAGTTGCCGGAGTGCCTGATATGGCCGGGCCCAGCATCCCCTTCAATTGCTTTCCTGTGTGGCGGCGCAGGGTTTCTATATTGTCCCGGTAGAACTCCCTTTCCTGCTCTTCAGTGTAGCTGTAAAGGTAGCGGGTGTTGTAGATGCCGTGACTCATGAAATCCCAATCCCGGTCCACCATGGCCTTGGCAATCTCGGGGAAGTGCTCTAAGACTGCCATATTTAGGGAAACGCAGCACCTAATCTTGTGCTTGTCCAGCACCTCCAGCATGCGCCAGAAGCCCACCCTGTTTCCGTAATCCCGGTATGTGTATTGCTGAACATCGGGGTAGGGGGTGCGGGGCCAGGGATTTCTCGGACCATCTTGGACCGGGAGATACTCGTAGTGCTCCACGTTTGGCGCAATCCACAAAGCCACCCTAGCGCCGTTGGGCCACTCCAACTTGGGCCGGTCTATGATTGGGCTATAGTCCACGCGGTTGGAAGTGCTGACCATGGGGGTTCACCTCTTGAATCAAATCTGGCCGCCGGTTTCCGCAGACTTTCTCGAGTTAATCGTTCCGGCTGGGCCAAAATTGGCTACGCCGAGTGGCGACCAGTAACGACCGTCATGGTCACCGCTTGCCGCCAAGATTAGGCGACCTTCCTCCTTGGTGTCAACCCTGCACGAGGAATCAAAGCTTCCCAAACAACGAGCTATTGAGTCACAATACAGCCAATCCGCACTGCTAATCCCCAAGCTTTAGTTCAAGGAGCAATTATCATGCCAGCAAGGACGGGAGCCCAGTTCATAGCTGGTCTCCAGGAAAACCCGCCCAACATCTATATAGATGGCAAGAAAGTGGAAGATGTAACCACCTACCCGGGGTTCCGAAACGGCATAAACACGTTGGCCCGGCTGTATGACATGCAACATGATGCCAAGATTCGGGACGAAATGACCTACACGTCGCCCACCACAGGCGACCGGGTGGGCCTAAGTTTCATCAAGCCCACTACTTCCCGGGAGTTGGAGCAGCGACGGGTCATGATAACCAATTGGGCCCGGGTGACCAAGGGAATGATGGGCCGAACGCCTGATTTCCTAAACGTCAGCTTCATGGCCATGGCCGCTGCCGGAGATTATTTCGGCCAAAACAGGCCTGAGTTTAAGAAAAACATTCAAGACTATTACGAGCACATCCGAGAGAATGACTTAGTCTTGACTCACACCTTAGTCAACCTACAACGCAGCCGCGCTCCCGTTGGCTCCGTAATCGAGGACTCAACGGACATCGCCTTGTCGGTGGTCAAGGAGACCGATTCCGGTATCGTGGTTAATGGAGCCCGGTTGCTGGCAACCCTGCCCCTATCCGACGAGATCGCTGTCTACCCGGCCAGGTCTCACGTGCTGCCTTCGGGAGCGCCGGGCCGCACATCTTTCGCCTTTTCTATTCCTTGTTCTTCTCCGGGACTGAAGTTTCTATGCCGAGAGAGCTTTGACTTGGACCGTTCCCACTTCGACCATCCGTTGGGCTCTCGCTTCGAAGAGATGGACGCTCTGGCGATTTTCGACAACGTGGCAGTGCCATGGGAAAAAGTGTTTTTGTTGGGTGACGTGGAACTGTGCAACAACATGTCCATGAACACCCGCCAGTTTGTCCATTCGGGCCATCAAGTCGTGGCTAAAAATGTGGTCAAGTGCGAATTCATGCTGGGCTTAGCTAACATAATGGTCCAAACTTTGGGCTCCGGCCAACTGCCCCATGTGCAGCAGATGATGGCCGAGATTATCGAGAACTTGGTGATAACCAAGGCTTGTCTCCGGGCTGCCGAGGCCGATGCTGAAATCGACCGGTGGGGGGTGCTGTCACCTGCCGAGTTCCCGCTGATGATTGCGCGTCAACTGTTCATCCGCATGTACCCCAGAATGGCGGAGATTCTCCATTTGCTGGGTTCCAGCAGCCTGATGGCGCTACCCACAGAAGCAGACATGAACGGCCCACTTGCCGATGACATCAACCGCTACTTGGAAACCGACACAGCTTCTGCTGAGGAGCGGGTCAAGGTCTTCCGGCTGGCTTGGGATACCTGTTGCAGTGCCTTCGGCTCCAGGCAGGTACTGTACGAGCGGTTCTTCCAAGGCGATAGGAACAGGAATGTGGTACTGCTGAACAACATGTACGACAGAGAACCCATGACCGATTGGGTCCGGGACTTTCTCCATGAGGAATGATTTATCCCCTTGGAGCGTCGTAGAATCATTCTGATACTCGGCGATTCCCGAATGGGTATGAACACGGTAGCGCAGAGAACCGTGCCCCAATGCCAATGAATCTTTAAGCATGATTGCCCGGTACATCTATCCAGGGTGGAAAGCGGATTAGCGTTTTATCCAAATAAACAATGGGGGACAGAATGAAGATTTTGACGGTGGGCATCATCGCCCTGATTTTCGTTATTGCGGCTTGCGGCGGCACTTCGGATGCGACTTCACCGCTTGTACCAACTTCAGAGCCAACAAAACTAGTTGAATCTGATCCTTCTAATGAAAAACAGACGCAGTCCGGCCAAGCCACATTGGAGATTCGGGTCACTGACGCACCCCCAGAAGGGGTATCCAAGATTGAAATCACAGTGGCCAGCGTGGACGTCAATAAGTCCGAGGGCCCCTCACCAGTCGGTTGGGAAACTGTCATCTCACAGCAACAAACCTTCGATTTGGTCCAATTAATCGGCGTAGAAGCAATTCTGGGAAGCGCTCAATTGGATCCGGGAAGTTATCACCAAATCAGGTTGGAGGTCATAGAGGCAAAAATCACCATAGATGGCAAGGAAATGATTGCCACCGTGCCTAGCGGCAGGTTGCGCTTGGTCGGCACATTCGAACTTTCAGCAGACGAAACCACCTTGGTCACACTGGATTTTGATGCAGAAAAATCCGCGGTTCTACGCGGTAATAATTCCCCGCTTCTTAAGCCAGTGGTTAAACTGCTGGTGCGGCGCTCAGACGAACCGTTTACAGCCGCCGTCCCAGCGCCTCTGCCAGGTGGACCGGCACCCAGTGAAGGAACATCAGAACCGCTTAGCAGCAACTCCGTACGAGTGTTTGTCCCCTCAGCCGATAACCTTCAATTCATGAGTTTCTGGGTTGCTCTGGGAGCGGGCTTATTTGAAGATGAAGGACTGGACATACGCGTGGTGCTCCCGCCGAGGCCCGGTGGGGGCAGCCAGTTCCTATTTGAAGGGATAGCGGATGTGGCCCTCTATCCGCCCCCCCAAATATTTGGACCTGATAGCGCAACAACAGCCCTTGCTCATATTCGCAAACCTGCTACGAAACGACCCAGTGAACCTGGTAGTTAGAAAGTCCATCGTCGATGAACGCCAGATTTCCCTGGATGCACCGCTGATTGACCGGCTGGAGGCTATCAGAGGTTTGAAGGTCGGCGTCGCTCCCGGACCTGTAGTCGTGCTCCGTGCATTATTTGAGTCAGTGGGGATGGATGTCGATAACACAATAGAAGTGGTATTAATGGACCCCGAAAGCGAGAACGAAGCTTTTGGCTCAGGGGCGGTAGACGCGTTATATGCTTATAGTCCGTTCCTGGAAAGAGCCTTGGTTGACCAGGATGCGGTGATTATAGTCAACCAGTCGGCGGGACAATTCCCTCAAGTGAACTTTCCCCAGATTCACTCCATGGCGACTACGCAAGTTTATGCCGCTGAAAACCCTGACGTACTGGTGGCGATTAGCAGGGGCCTACTCAAGGCACAGCAGCTGATTCATGACGATTTACAGGCGACCGCCTCTGCACTGATGCAAGCGATAGAAGGCTTAAATCCTCAGCATTTGGCTACCATCATTGAGATTTACGAGCCTGCTATTCCTCAAAGCCCGGAAGTGTCGGTAGCCGGTGTGGTTCGGGTTATTGACAGATTTCCCGATCACAGAACCCCTCCGGGCCTGACCGGCATTGATTTGTACGATTACGTAGACCCCCAGTTTGCGCTGCGGGCTGTGAATGGCGGAGATTCACCTAGCGGCAATAGAATCCCCGGCAGTGGTGGTGGCAAAGGAGACGGGAGCGGCGGCGGCAACAAGACTGCTGTCAACGGCGAGAGCGACGATTCCGTCGACAGCGACGATAATGGATATTAGTCGTCGCTGGCAGTCAACGGCGTTGCCGCAGGCGCTGGCCCTTGTGCATCCCCTGTGTCGAGTAAGCCTGGTTCTGGTGAGCCTCTCTTGGTTGAGGCCTTCGCTTCTGCCGGCAAAGAATCCTCCCATTCGGGTATCAGAACATGGGACGTGGGGTCCAAGGTAGCAATAACCACCACGCCTCCCAGACTAAATACCATGGACAGAGCTAAGACTACCGTGTAATTTCCGTCGGTGACGAAGATTACTAAACCTGCCAATGAAGTTGCTATTGCGTGGCCCATCAAGGCACCGGTGGTCTGCCATCCGTAGACCGATCCCATGGGCCCGTCACCGAAATATTGCCGGTTGATAATCAGATACCCGGTCCATTCGCCCCCAAACCCAAGGCCGAATACTGCGGCAAACAGGTAGAACATCCAGACGTCCTGCGCCCAGAAGAGCATTAAAATAGTCAGACCCTGTATCGTCAGAGCGGCCGCCATCATCTTCCGCGTTCCATAAATCTCGGCCAAGATGGGGGTCACGAATCGGCTGATGACGCTGACCAGAGAAATGATGGTTAGAATCAAGCCTGCAGACACCAGCGAGGTGAACACTCCCCGTTCAAAAGCCATGGGGATAATCCAGATAAGCACAACGCCGTGGCCAGCACACCCCAGACCATGAATGAGCGGTAGGTTCCAAAACGCCTTGGTTCGCCTGATATGCTGATTGAATGTTTTTAGGCGAAGCCTTTCCATCCCCGTTTCCATTACTAATCGAGGCGGGTCAGAGGCTCGTGTGCCGTATGGCTCTATGCCAAGATCGGAGGGACGATTCTTCATCAGCGGCAACAATAGCAGCATTAAACCGCCGCCAATTGCACCAACCGCAAAGAAAGTTCCTCCCCAACCAATGGCGTCGATGGCATAACCGACAACGGGAGCTAAGATTCCCGTGCCAATCCCTCCGGCAGCCCACAAGATGCCTATTCCCAAGCCCAGGCTTCTTCGGAACCAGCCGCTCACGGCGGCCATCAGAGGCACCATGGCCAATGACTGAGTCAGAGACAGCATCACCCCAAAGAACAAAAAGAAGTGCCACACTTCCGTAGTTTGTCCCAGCAGAATCATGCTGGTGGCATACATGACCCCTGCGCCCAGCAGCATCAACCGCGAGCCATAACGGTCTCCCAGCCACCCGGTTATGGGCGCAAAAATGGCCCCCGTCAGGTAATAGGTAGCCATGGCGGCGCCGATGAGACCTAGGCTCCAACCAAAATCGCCGTCGGCATCGTTCAAGGGCGGGACCATAATTCCAGCGGCCATGCTGATGGAACTGCCGAATATCTGCGCGGTCGCCAATATGCCGATGATTACCCAACTGTAGTGAATCCCGAAGGGAAGCCGGGTTATTTTGATGTCCAGCAGGGCTTTGTCCATTAGAGCCAAGGAGTGCACCAGCCTGTGTTAATTCATAACCAAATAGAATATTTCAATGCGATTACTATAGCAGAACTTGATGGTAATTAAACCCGTGCAGACCACGCATGTTAGCCGACTACTGACAACTCATTATTTCAGTTTGAAGTGTGACTAGCCGTGGCAGTCCAATGTGTAGGACGATGCCGGGCCTTCAAAGTCCGTTACGCAAAGGAATTCACATAAAGGAATCGACTGAAAGCTTGCGCAGGACGGGCGCAGTCGCAGGTGAAGCCTAGGTGGGTGTTTGGGCTAGGCGCGCGATTGGCATAGGACAGTAATATCCATGCGCAACCGGGTGAGTAAGTCCTGGCTTAATCTTCGCCGCCAGCGACCGCCGGGCCGGTGGCAGTGCCAGGCTCTGGACCAGAAGCGTCCTCTGCTGCTGGAGGTATGTATTGGGAAGACCGAGCTTCCGGTGGCAGGGACTCCTCCCAGTTGGGAATAAGGATATGATCGGTTGAATCAAGCAACGTGATGACAACCACGCCAGTCAAACTGAAAGCGGCGGAGAGGGCGAACACCGTGTTGTAGGAGCCGCCAGTGGCCAGAAGCACCAGACCCGCCAATGCTGTGGTAACTGCGTGACCGACCATGGCGCCGGTCATTTGCCAACCGTAGGCGCCGCCCATGGGGCCGTCTCCGAAGTACCTGCGGTTTATCTCCAAGTAACTGGTCCACTCGCCGCCGAACCCGAATCCGAAAACCACCGCAAACACATAAAACACCCAGGGATCGTTGGCCACAAACAGAATGGGCACCGTGATTCCCTGAATCAGCAGGCTGGCGAGCATCAGTTTCTTGGGACCGTGAATCTCAGCAAGGATAGGAGCGCCCAACCGGCTGAGAATACTCACCAATGACAGAATGCTTAAGATGTAGGCCGCATCGGTGAGGTCGAGGCCTCTCTCAACTGCCATCGGCACCACAAATATCAATACGATACCGTGGCCTGCGCACCCCAACCCATGAATCAGCGGAAGATCCCAAAAAGCATGGGTTCCCCGCATATGCTGATTGAACACCTTGAGACGCAACTTCATGACGCTAGGACTCATCGGCGTAGTCTTCGGGTCGGTGTCCAATGTCCCGTATGGTTCAATGCCAATATCAGCAGGTTTGCTACGAATGAAGGGCCAAAGCAACAACATAATCCCGGAGCCGGCTAGACCCAGGAATATGAAGGTGTTTCGCCAACCCACCACATCAAACATGTCAGCAATCAGAGGGGCGAGAATCGCTGTGCCGATTCCACCAACGGCCCAGAGGATGCCAATGCCAATACCCAAACGTCGCCGGAACCAGCCGGTGATAGACGCCATTAGAGGCACCATGGTGATGGATGCCGTTGCCGACATGAACATGCTGTAGAACAAGAAAAACTGCCAGATTTGGGTGACAAAACCCAAGGCAACCATTCCCACGCCGTACATGACTATGCCGGCCAACATCATGCGCCTGGCGCCGTACCGGTCACCCAAGTTACCGCTAATGGGAGCGTAAATGGCACTGAAGAGGTAATAGCAAGCGATGCCAGCGCCGATGATCCCGACGTTCCAGCCGAATCCACCATTCTCATCGCTAAGGGGGGCTACCATAACGCCAGCAACGAAGAATATAGAACTGCCGAAGATTTGGACGACAGCCAGTACGCCTACAATCACCCAGCTATAGTGGACGCGGAAGGGCACGGGGTTGACGCTTACAACGCCGATTCTGGAGTTGATCGCCCGCACCCCGACCCCCAGCACCAATATGGCGCCTACGGCCAAGAGAACCAGAGCGGCCAGAATCATGGCTCAAACTCCCGAGAACCCTGCTTAGTTATCAAAACTTCGTAGTCGAAAACACAAGTAAAACGCAAGCAAAATTGTGTGCTGGCCCACGTCTTTCAAAGGCTACCCTGAACGGTATGGTAGAATTCACGATACTACAGGGTACGGATTATTACAAGCGTCAGGATTTGGATGTCCATGCTCTGTTTCCTCCGTGTTAATACCCGCGTTAATGCCCGCCAAAACCATGCCCGAATTCTTGTCGGCAGGCCGGTACTTGGAATTGGCTTTCTCAGGAGTAATCATGCTACCTATTACGCCTAAATCACGGGCGTCGCTGGCAATTTCGGCTTTATTGGCGGTCGTCTTTCTGGCGGCATGCGCCACCACTCAGGCGCCGGTCATCTCCGATGTGGTCAATCCGGTTAGCGTCGGCGTCGCGCCAGCGTTCACCGAGACCATTGAGGTGGAAACCACCTACGCCGCCTTGGTGCAGCCCAAAGAGCAGGTGGACTTAGCCCCCATGTCCTCCGGCCGGATCCACCTCATGGCGGTGGACGTGGGCTCCCAGGTCAGCCAGGGGCAATTGATCGCCGAACTGGACAACCCAGCCATCGAGTCCCTGTTGCTCCAATCCCAAGCTACCCTGCGTGACGCCGAAGCCAAGCTAGCCACGGCCAAGGCCGCTCTGG
>Ga0066376_10005915_pt1 | contig 10223 bp, 6 predicted proteins | sample Knorr_S15_td_Bot_FD_77009 | JGI IMG/M metagenome (GOLD analysis project Ga0066376, IMG submission 77009) | Marine microbial communities from Southern Atlantic Ocean transect - Knorr_S15_td_Bottom_ad_5009_LV_A | ecosystem: Environmental > Aquatic > Marine > Oceanic | place: Southern Atlantic... | reverse complement strand
CGTCGAACTTCTGGTATTCGCGCAGCACATGGCATGTGTCCTGGCAGATGAAGCACTCGATGCACTTGCGGAACTCCTGCGCGCGCTCCGCCTCGTACTGGCTGAAGACCCAGTCGGGCTGCTCTGGTCCTTTCAGAGGCGCGACCGCCTGAGCCATCTCGTAATTCCACGAGACGTCGGTGACGAGGTCCTTCACGTGGGGGAACGTGCGCATCGGTCGCACCGTGATGTGCTCCGATTCGGGGGTCTCCTCGAGCAGGTCGTCCATGCGCGTCATGCACATCAGGCGGGGTTTGCCGTTGATCTCCGCGCTGCACGAGCCGCACTTGCCGGCCTTGCAGTTCCAGCGGTTGGCCAGAGAGGGATCCTGCTCGTGCTGGATGCGATGGATGGCGTCGAGCAGGACCATGCCCTCGTCGAGGTCGAGGTCGTAATCCTGCAGCTCGCCCTCGCCATCCTCGCCGCGGAAGACGCGGATGCGGACCGTCTCTGCCATCTCACTCCTCCTCCTGCCTCTTCGAGCGGTCGAGCAGCGCCTCGAGTTCGGGGGGTGGCTGGTCGATCTCCTGCTGGCGGATGCTGATCTCCCCGTGCTCGAGCCGGATGATGTTGATCGTGTGACTCCACATTCCGCTGTCAGGCACGGGGAAGTCATCGCGCGTGTGTCCGCCACGGCTCTCCTCGCGGGTCAGCGCGGCGAGAGCGCAGGCTCGAGAGATGATGAGCATGTTCTCGAGGTCGAGAGCCTGATGCCAGCCGGTGTTGTAGGTCTTCGAGCTGCCGGGGTAGGCGCTTGCGGTGCGCGTCGTGAACCCGTCGAGATCGGAGAGCGCCTCGCTCAGCCTGTCTCCTCGACGGATGATGCCGACCTTCTGCTGCATCATCTCTCGCATCTCGTCGTAGATCGCGCCGGGATTCTCGCCACCCTCGCGTGCGAAGGGGGCGAGCATGGCCTCGATCGCGGCCTCGACCTGGGCCGGGTCGAGTGGCGGCTGCGGGACGTCGCGGGCCGCGGCGTGCTCGCCGGCGCGCTTGCCGAAGACGACGAGATCAGAGAGCGAGTTGCCACCGAGCCGGTTCGCCCCGTGCAGGCCGCTGGCGACCTCGCCGGCGGCGAACAGCCCGGGCACGCATGACTCCTGCGTCTCGGCATCGACGCGCACGCCGCCCATCACGTAGTGAGCGGTGGGGCCGACCTCCATCGGATCCTCGGTGATGTCGACGCCGGCGAGCTCGGCGAACTGATGGTACATGCTCGGCAGCTTGGCCTTGATGTCATCAGCGCTGCGCTGGCTGGCGATGTCGAGGAACACGCCGCCGTGCGGCGAGCCGCGACCCTCGGCGACCTCCTTGTCGATCGCCTTGGCGACAACATCGCGGGTCAGCAGCTCTGGGGGGCGCCTCGCGGTCGCCTTCTGCCCGGCGACGACCTGGTCGACCCATCGACGGGCCTCCTCCTCGGTCTCGGCGTGATCTCCTCTGAACATCTCAGGGACGTTGTCGAACATGAAGCGCTCACCCTTGGAGTTGCGCAGGACCCCGCCCTCACCGCGCACTCCCTCGGTGACGAGGATGCCGCGCACCGAGGGCGGCCAGACCATGCCTGTGGGATGGAACTGGACGAACTCCATGTCGATCAAATCCGCACCGGCCCACAGCGCGAGCGCGTGGCCGTCGCCGGTGTACTCCCAGGAGCCCGAGCAGACCGACCAGCAGCGGGTGATGCCGCCGGTCGCCAGCACGACCGACTTGGCGCCGTAGGCGTGCATGCTGCCGTCGACCCGGTCGTAGGCCACGCAGCCCGTGCATGCGCCGTCCTCGCCTGTCAGCAGGTGGCGCACCGTGTACTCCATGAACACGTCCAGACCGCTGTGCACGCCCTTCTCCTGCAGCGTGCGGATGATCTCGAGTCCGGTCGAGTCTCCCACATGCGCGAGGCGCGGGTAGGTGTGACCGCCGAAGTTGCGCTGGTTGGTCAGCCCGTCGGGGGTGCGGTCGAAGACCGCGCCCCACCGCTCGAGCTCGCGGATGCGATCGGGTGACTCCTGCGCGTGGATCTGGGCCATGCGCCAGTCGTTGAGGTACTTGCCTCCCTTCATCGTGTCCTTGAAGTGGACCTCCCAGCCATCGCGGTCGTCCGCGTTGGCCAATGCCGCGGCGGCGCCTCCCTCCGCCATCACGGTGTGCGCCTTTCCCAGCAGGGACTTGCAGATGATCGCTGTCTTCGCGCCGCAGCGCGCTGCCTCGATGGCCGCTCGTAGGCCGGCTCCGCCGGCGCCGATGACCACCACGTCGTACTCGTGACGCTCGTAATCGGCCATTCACAGCCCTCCGATGAGCACGACATCCGTCCAGATGCCCTCGGCGCACATCCAGATGTAGAAGTCGGCGAACATCACAAAGAACAGCGACAGCCATGCGAAGTTCATGTGGAGCCGGTTGAGATGCGTGCAGCCTTTCATCGCGGCCTTCTGCAGCCTGCCCGCCGCGCCTGCTGAGAAGCGGTTGCTGATCCCACCGAGGGCATGGCGCAGGGAATGGCAGCCGAAGGTGTAACCCGCCAGCAGGTACAGGTTCAGCGCCAGCACGATCGTGCCCACCGAGATGCCGAACGATGTCCCGGTGGCGTCGTGATAGGCCATCGAGACCAGCACGTCATAGGACAGCATGAACAGATAGGCGACGGCGAGATACATGAAGTAGCGATGCAGATTCTGGACGAGGAACAGCCTGCGCTCGCCGTGATACTCGTTGAAGGGGGTGCTGACCGCACAGCCGACCGGACTGGCCAGCAGCGAGCGGTAGTAGGCCTTGCGGTAGTAGTAGCACGTGCCGCGGAACCCCGCGGGGATGATGAGGATGAACATCGCTGGCGACATCCAGTAGAACGCCTGGGGAACCCACGAGCCCAGCCCGTCCGCCCCGGGGATGATCAGCGGGGAGTAGAGCGGGGAGAGGATGTGGCTGCCCTCGCTCTCGATGGCCATGGTGCCGCTCTCGCCATATCTGCCGCTAGACAGTCCGAAGTTCTCGAAGATCCAGAAATCGGCTTCCATGAAGCCCCTCCACGTGGCGTAGACGATGCACGCGCCGAGGAACATCGCGGTGACCAGCGGCCCCTTCCACCACTGGTCGATCCTCTCCGTGCGCCCGAAGCCCCGGGCCATCGGAAGCCGTTTCGATGCAGCCATCTGGATACCTGCCTAATTCTGCCTGTCTCGGCATTTGATATTATGCAATCAGCCTGCTCTCGTGAGGCTGGCGTAATCGACTATCACCGGCTCGATGTCGACCTCGTCGACGTCCATCTGGGCGAGCTGCAGCTTGCCGCTCATCTCGTCGTTGACGGCATGCCAGTGCGAATAGGCCTCGATGACCCAGATGCCGGACTCGCGCGTGCCGTTGCCCGAGTCCTTCACCCCGCCGAAGGGGAGGTGGGCCTCCGCTCCGGTCGTCGCGTTGTTGATCGAGGTCATGCCGGCCCTGATGCCGTGCTTGAAGCGGTATGCCTCCATGCGATCGTTGGTGTAGATCGCGCTAGAGAGCCCGTAGGGGCTGGCGTTGGCGAGGTGCAGCGCGTGGTCGAAGTCCCTCGCTTGAACAATGGTGATCGCCGGACCGAAGATCTCGTCGTGGAAGCAGTCCATGTCCTCGGTCACGCCCGAGTAGACGTGCGGCCAGAGGTAGACGCCCGCATCGGGGTCTCCCTGGAATCCCTCGGGTCTGCTCTTCGAGGTGATCCTGCCGCCGCCGCTGAGCTCCCTCGCCCCCTCGGATTCGACGCTGGCTACGCGTGCGAGGAAGTCGACGGCGTACTTCTCGGAGAGCATCGGTCCGTAGAGGATGTCTTCGTGCACCATCGAGTCCCCTATGCGCGTGGTCTCGACCCGCGCCATCAGGAGAGAGACGAACTCGTCGTGGATGTCCTGATGCAGGATCAGGTTGCCGAGGCTCGTGCAGCGCTGGCCGGCCGTCCCGAAGCCGGACCAGTAGGCGCCCTCGACCGCGTTGTCGAGCTCCGCGCTGGGCATCACCACCATCGGGTTCTTCCCTCCCAACTCGAGGCTGCACGAGACCAGGTTGCGTCCGCAGACCTCCCCTATCGCCTTGCCGACCGCGGTCGACCCGGTGAAGGTCACCTTGTCGACCAGGCCCTCGTCGACCGCGTCGACCAGGAACTGGCCGGTGGTCGAGCCGCGCCCGTGCACGAGATTGACCACCCCGTCGGGCAGTCCGCCCTCGTGCATGATGCGGGCGAGCAGGAAGGAGAGGGTGGGTGCGTCCTGCGGGGACTTCCAGACGACGGTGTTGCCGCAGATGATGGCGGGGATGATCTTCCAGAAGGGGACGGCTGCAGGGAAGTTGCAGGCGTTGATCACGCCGACCACTCCGATCGCGCGCCGATAGGTCGTCAGCTCCTTGTTCGGCAGCTCGCTGTGCACGGTCTGGCCGTAGAGCCGTCTTCCCTCGGACTGGAAGAAGAGGCAGGTGTCGATCGCCTCCTGCACGGAGCCGCCGGACTCCTTGAGCGTCTTTCCTATCTCCCGGGTCTCGAGGCGGACGATCTCGTCCTTGTAGCGCATCAGCAGCCTGCCGATGTTGCCGATGATCTGCCCGCGGGTCGGCGCAGGGGTCGAGGACCAGCCCGGCAGTGCAGCCCGCGCGGCACCCAGCGCCTCGTGAACGTCATCGCGGGTGGAGTGGGGGAAGCTGCCGACCTGGTCGGCGAGCAGGGCGGGATTGGTCGACTCGAAGCGCGCGGAGTCCGAGGCTTCTTTGAGTTGGCCACTGATGATGTTGTAGCCCTTCACGCTCGGCATCTGGTTGGGGTTATCGCGTTCCATCAGTTCGAAAGGAGACTCCAGCACCGCGGGCATGACGCGTCGTGTGCGGTATCCGTCAAGAACTTGATGCAGCATCTCCGCCACCCTCGGAAACAGTGGGCCGAAGGCCTGGACCGAGGAGCGCGGCGACGAGGGATGCTCAAGGTGATGACGACCATCACAAAGAAGCGGAGCCGAGGCCGTGCTGGGCGTTGGGGGTAAGTAACCCACGAACTTGACGACCCGCAGTGGGGAAGTGAAGCATGGCCGGTAAGAAGACATCCTCCCTGCAGCTCAGAGTCGCAAAAGCGATTCCGAGCGATGTCGGTCACGGTCGCGCTCGCATCTCGAGCGATAACGAATTTGGTTTCAAACCCGGCGACATCATCGAGATCAAAGGCGAGAAGAAGACGACGGCAGGCATCTACTGGCGCAGCCGTCCCGAGGACGACAAGATGGACATCGTGCGCATCGACGGCATCATTCGCAAGAACGCGGGAGTATCGCTGGGGGACCGCGTCGAGGTCCGCCGCGTCGATGCGAAATCCTGCCAGAAGCTCGTGCTCTCGCCCGTGATGGCGAACAAGCAGAAGGTGAAGTTCGGGCCGGGAATCGAGGGCTTCGCCCGTCGCGGTCTGAACAAGCGCCCCGTCGTCGTCGGCGACAGGATATTCATCCCGGGGATGACCCTCTTCGCCGAGGCTCTGCCCTTCGCCGTCCGCTCGACCACCCCGAAGGGCGTGGTGCAGGTGCTGCCCGAGACTGACATCGTCATCAAGGAGGAGGTGGTCGATGACGCCGATGTCGGAGCCAGCGAGGGGATCACCTACGAGGACATCGGCGGGATCGGCGCCCAGCTGCTCAAGGTCCGCGAGATGATCGAGCTGCCGCTCAAGCATCCGGAGCTGTTCCGCCGGCTGGGCATCGACCCCCCGAAGGGCGTGCTGCTGCACGGACCTCCCGGAACGGGCAAGACGATGATCGCCAAGGCCGTCGCCACCGAGACCAACGCCCACTTCACCTCGATCAACGGTCCTGAGATCATCTCCAAGTACTACGGCGAGTCGGAGAAGCAGCTCCGTGAGATCTTCGACGACGCCTCGGCGAACGCGCCTGCGATCATCTTCATCGACGAACTCGACAGCATCGCGCCAAAGCGCGAGGACGTCACCGGCGAGGTGGAGCGCCGCGTCGTCGCCCAGCTGCTGACGCTGATGGACGGCATGCAGGGCCGCGACAACGTCGTCGTCATTGGCGCCACCAACCGCCGTGACGCGATCGACCCCGCTCTGAGACGTCCGGGCCGCTTCGACCGCGAGATCGAGGTCGGCGTGCCCGACCGCAACGGTCGGGCGGAGATCGTAGGGGTCCACACCCGCAGCATGCCGATCGCGGATGACTTCGACCTCGATTGGATCCTCGATAACTCGTACGGCTTCGTCGGTGCGGACATCTCGGCCCTCGTGCGAGAGTCAGCGATGAAGGCTCTGCGCAGGTATCTTCCAGAGATCGATCTGGAGGAGGACACCATCCCCCCAGAGGTGCTAGAGAAGATGGAGGTCAACATGGAGGATTTCCGGACGGCGCTGCGGGAGATCGAGCCGAGCGCGCTGCGAGAGATATACGTCGAGATCCCCGAGACGGGCTGGGATTCGATCGGCGGCCTGGACGAGATCAAGGATCGACTAAAGGAATCCGTCGAATGGCCGCTCACCAAGCCCGAGGTGTTCAAGCACTTCGGCATCAAGCCGCCGCGAGGCATCGTCCTCTTCGGCGCACCGGGAACGGGCAAGACCCTGCTCGCTAGGGCGATCGCACACGAGGCCCGGGCCAACTTCATCTCGGTCAAGGGACCAGAGATGATCAGCAAGTGGGTCGGCGAGTCGGAGCGCGCGGTGCGCGAGATATTCAAGAAGGCGAGGCAGGCCTCACCCTCTATCATCTTCCTCGATGAGTTCGAGAGCATCGCCCACATGCGCACGTCCTCCGCCTCCCCAGGTGGCGGGGGCGACGTCTCGAACCGTGTGGTCAACCAACTGCTCGCCAGCATGGACGGCATCGATTCGATCGAGGGGGTGGTGGTCATCGCCGCCACCAACCGACCTGAGATGATCGACCCCGCGCTGATGCGCAGCGGCCGCTTCGAGCGCGTCCTGCACGTCAAGCCGCCGGATACGAAGGCGCTCAAGCAGATCCTGGCGATCCACACGGAGGAGATGCCCCTGGGCAAGTTCAAACTAGATGACATCTCGAGGGCGATGAAGGGTTTCACCGGAGCCGATGTCGAATCGGTCTGCCGCGAAGCCGCCATGATCGCCATGCGTCAGGAGAAGAAGACCGTGACCAAGAAGCACTTCGAGGACGCGATCAAGATGGTTCGTCCGACGGTGACCGCCGACATGATCGAATATTACGAGAAGATGGAGACGCAGCTCGTCAGCGGCCTGACCAGCATCCAGCGGCGCGACACCCAGCGGGGCATGGAATCGGTCTGAGGTGAGGAAGCATGGGACGTACCGTGTTCGGCCACGAGCTCATCGACCGCGATGTCTACGACAAGGGAGGAGAGCTGCTGGGGAGGGTCTCCGGAATCCAGATCGACCCGGCCGACGGCAAGGTCGAATTCCTGCTGGTCGAACTCGCCGAGGGACTGGATGCGGCCAAGCTTCCCTGGCTGTTCGACGGCGATGTCGTGCAGGTCCCGCCCAGCGAGGTGGAACGCGTCGAAAGCACCATCCAGCTTCGCAGATGAGCCGTCATCACGACCTCGCAAGCGTATTAAGGCAGTCGAGGACGTCGATGGGCCAGCGCTCAGCGCTGGGTGCCGATGATGGCCAGTCAACGTGTCAGGAGGATTCGCCGCAGCGCGCTGGTCGGGAGTTTCTACGTCGCCCTGCTGCTCCTCGTCTGGCTGCTGCTCTCGTCCTACATCAATCTGGGCAACGCGCGCCAGCTATCGGCCTATGATGACGACTGGAATGACATCTCTAGTTTCCGCAAGGAACTGACGGAGATGGGCATCGAGACCAAGAGTCTCGTATCGAGTCCGCTGCTGCTGAACGAGCTGGATGACCCGATAAACGCCACCTTCGTCATCAGCGGCGTCGAGCGCGACACGATTTCGCTGCCCTCGATCGGCAGCGACTCCGGCCTGATCAGCTTCAAGGAAGCCGAAGGATACAGCGGCTCGGAGATCGACGCCATACTCGCCTTCATCTCCCGCGGGGGCACGGTGATCGTGATGGATGACTTCGGCTACTCGAGCGCGATCGCCGAATCGATCGGCATCAGCTACAGCAATCATCGCCTCTTCGACGACGAGTACGCAGTAGAGCTCGATTACAACTACGTCTGGATGAACATCTCGCAGAACCACACCGACTGGGATGATTCCGATATATACCACATCGGGCACGCCCGCTGGAACCAGGGCCTCGACCCGACCGGCACGGGCATCCACCCCTGCGCCGAGTGGAGCCGCAGCGGGGCTACCTTCGCCACCAGGGAGGAGGCTGGGATGTGCCGTCAGCACTACAACGCGACCTCGAAGATGATCGATTACGACCCCGCGTACAACATCCTGCTCAACGCTCCCTCGGCCTTCGAGTCGATCGAGTTCTCCGGCGACTTCTCCTATTACGAGGCCGTCGGTCGCTCCAGCCCCCAGTCCTATCTCGATCTCAACGATGACGGCAAGATCAAGCTCGAGACGGAGACCGCGCTGTCGGAAGTGGATTCACAGGGGCCGTTCGATGTCTACATCGAGACCTGCGACGACACCGACTGCAAGGCGCCGGCCGGAGGTCGCATCTACTTCATCAGCGACGGCAGCGTGCTGATCAACGCCGTCTACGATTACGAGGCCGCCAACGACGGTGCCTACGACGACGAGGACGGGTCGATCACCAACATCCCGGCCAACGACAACCGCAAGTGGGCTCTCGACGTCATCGCCGAGGCGGTGCTAACCAACCGCAACACGACCGACAAGAACAACCTCCAGCCGGGCGAGAACGCGATCGTCATCTTCGACGAGAGCCGCCACCAGCAGAACTTCATGTTCACCGACGCCTACAACACGGTCTACTTCCTGCTGGTCTACTTCACCGGGGACGGGGTGGGAATGCTGCTGCTGTTCATCTTCCTCTTCCTGGCCTTCGAGGCGGTGCTGATCAAGAAGACCGACCCTGAGCCGTGGAGGCATATCTTCAGCATCATTTACTACGGATTCGGAGATGCGAAGCGCTACGGGTACTACACGCGCACGAACAAGATCAAGCAGGTCTTCCTCTCGCGGGTGAGGAATCTCAACGCGCTGTCCCGCGAGGAGTTCGACCAGATGCCCGCCGCGGAGTTGCAGACGATGATCCAGGACCCCGTGCTGGTCAAGTTCGTGTTCGAGAACAAGAAGTACGACCTCGAGCAGATGGTCTCGGTGGTCAAGCGCATCAAGGCGTGGCAGAAGAGTTGATGCAGCATGTGGACGAGAAAGGCGGCATTCACCTTCACAGGGGGCATATCGCTTGTGCTGGTCGGCATGATGATCTCGAATTTCCAGCTGATGATTCTCGGGCTGACCTTCCTCGCCTTCAACGTGCTCAACGGCTGGATCCGCGGCCACGGCAACGTCGAGGTGCAGCGCATCCTCTCGGCGGACAACCTGTACAAGGGCGACGACCTGTTCGTCGAGCTGCGCATCACGAACCGCTCGATGCGCCGCACCCAGCAGCTCGAGATCTACGATAACGTGCCTCACGAGATGAAGCTGCGCTCGGGCCTGAACTATATGCGCGTCAACCTCGCTCCAGGCCAGAGCACCCGCATCCGCTACTCGCTGCGCTGCCCGCTGCGCGGGCACTACTCGATCGGTCCGATCAGCATGCGATTCCGCAACACGTTCAACCTCTTCGCCGAGGAGATGTTCGTCAGCCATCACAGCGACCTGATCGTCTTCCCGCAGGTCAAGGACGTCGAGGAGGCCTTCATCCGCAGCCCCACCCTGAAGAGGTACACCGGCGCCACGACGCTGCGCACGCCCGGGCCGGGATCCGAATTCTACAGCCTGCGCGAGTACGTTCCCGGCGACCCGTTCAAGAGCATCAACTGGAAGGCCTTCGCTCGCACGGGCGAGCTGATGGTCAACGAGAAGTGCCGCGATGCGGTCACCGACCTGTTCATCCTGCTCGACAGCCGCGACATCAGCCGCATCGGCACCGTGCTCAAGAATCCGCTCGAGATGGGAGCGGTCGCCGCCGCATCGCTCGCCTCCTTCTTCATCCAGCGGCGCGACAGCGTGGCGCTCGCCGTCTACGACGAGCGGGTGTCCTACCTTCCCACCGATTCGGGGGACAAGCAGTACTTCAAGATACTCAGCAGCCTCGCCGGTGTCGTCACCAAGGG
>Ga0066376_10005914_pt1 | contig 10225 bp, 8 predicted proteins | sample Knorr_S15_td_Bot_FD_77009 | JGI IMG/M metagenome (GOLD analysis project Ga0066376, IMG submission 77009) | Marine microbial communities from Southern Atlantic Ocean transect - Knorr_S15_td_Bottom_ad_5009_LV_A | ecosystem: Environmental > Aquatic > Marine > Oceanic | place: Southern Atlantic... | reverse complement strand
GACAGAAGATGATATGGATGACCATAATGTCCTGGCAAAAAAAGTTGCTATAGAACTGGATTTGGCAAACCCCGGAGATACTGTCTTACTGGTCAAGGGCTTTCACAGGGATCCAGAACTGAACCACCCGTCAGTGACGGTTATCACTGTTTAGTCTGCTCCTGAAATTTATTAAGAGGCCCCTTAACGAATTTTATTATCGGTATTTATAAATAGGCTCGGCACCATCGGCAGCCGTCTGATATTTTACAGAAAGCTCGGTAAATGCATTCAAGGCATCTTGCATATCTTTATCTTCTCTCAACTGAAAAGAATTAATGCCACAGCGTTGCATAAAGAAAAGCTGATCACGCAAAACATCACCGACCGCACGTAATTCTCCCTCAAAGTTATACCTGTCACGTAACAGTCGCGCATGTGTGTATGAACGCCCATCAGCAAAAGCAGGGAAATCCAGTGCAATCAAATAAAAATGCTTAATATCCTTTACAACTTCCTGAATATCATTATCACCATCTATACAAACACCCAGCCTTCCTTCCCTGCTTGACAACGCTTCCCTGTTCTCTAGCCAATAAGCGAAAGGCACAATGACATCGCCTGTGGGTAGACTCGCATCTGTTGCAATCTCAGTAATGCGTTGCCAGTTATCTTCAATAATTTTTTGATCTTTAATAAGCTGCACTGGCGGTCACCTTCTTTTCTGAGTGTTTCTTTGGATAAACTCTTTGCTTGTATGGATCAATCCCAAGCCGACGATAAGTATCAAGAAAAGATTCTTGTTCCTGGCGATGTTCAACGTATACATCAAGTAATAGACCGATAGTGTCAGCAACCTTCTCTTTTTCAATCGCGGGGCCCAATCGATCACCCAGAACCGCATCATTCTCAGACGAACCACCAAGCGTTAATTGATAAAATTCAACACCTTTTTTATCTACACCGAGTATACCGATATGACCAACATGATGGTGGCCACAGGCATTCATGCAACCTGACATTTTGATCTTGATATCACCTATGTCGTACAGGTAATCCATGTCATTAAATTTTTCGTTTATCTGCTTCGCGATAGGAATGGAGCCGGCATTCGCAAGCGAACAAAAATCCAGACCGGGACAACAAATCATATCGGTCAGCAATCCAATATTGGGTGTCGCCAGCCCTTGTGCGACCAGACCCTCCCACAAAGAAAACAAATCGGCCTGTTTTACGTGAGGCATAATAAAATTCTGGTCATGGGTGGTGACTATTTCACCGAAACTATATTTATCGATTAAGTCGGCAAGATGATCCATTTGCACATCGGTAACATCCCCAGGTGCAATGGTCGGCGCCTTGAGTGATACGACAACCGCGCGATAACCATCGACTTTATGTGACACAACATTTCGACCCACCCATGTAGCAAAGGCTGGGTTGCTGGACTGATGTTCAGCAAAGCTGGTATCAGCACCTGCATTTTCTTCATAATCTGGTGCCGCAAATTGTGCGCGAACGCGATCAATTTCTTTCTGATCCAGTAACAACACAGAACCTTTAATATACGACCACTCTTCCTCCACCATTGCGGTAAATTTTTCGATACCAGTAGCATTTACCAGAATTTTTATCCTGGCCTTGTATTTATTGTCGCGTCTGCCTAAGCGATTGTAGATACGCAGGATGGCTTCCATATAAGAGAGCATGTGTTTCTTTTCAAGAAATTCACGAATAACTTTTCCAATAACCGGTGTACGGCCAAGTCCACCACCGACGAGCACCTTGAATCCAACTTCTCCGGCATCATTACGCACCAGATACAAACCAATATCATGTACCTGAACTGCAGCTCGATCGTGTGTCGCGCCAGAAACGGCAAACTTGAACTTACGCGGCAAATAAGCAAACTCTGGATGGAAAGTTGACCACTGACGTAGTATTTCACAATAAGGTCTGGGATCTTCCACTTCGTCTTCGGCAACCCCGGCAAACTGATCAGAAGTAATATTGCGGATACAGTTACCACTGGATTGAATGGCATGCATTTGTACACTGGCTAAATCAGCCAGGATATCTGGAACAGTCTCTAACTTCGGCCAGTTGTATTGTATGTTTTGGCGTGTACTGATGTGACCATAATTCTTGTCGTACTTACGAGAGATATGGGCAAGCATACGTAGTTGTTTGGAAGACAATAATCCATAGGGAATATCCACGCGTAGCATTGGCGCATGTGTCTGGATATACAATCCATTCATCAATCGTAACGGCCTGAATTCAGCCTCTGACAATTCCCCCGCAAGATAACGTCGGGTCTGATCTCGAAATTGTTCTACACGATCGTCGACTATTTTCTGATCGTAGTTATCGTACTGGTACATCTTTTCCTGCCATATAAGTAACTGATTAGACTAAAGGATATTGCGCTTGCGGAGGGGAAGATAGCAACAACTTCTTATACTTAAAAGAAATAAATTTAACTAAAGTTATACTATTTGGTTATTAATTTACACCGCAATATTTAGACTAATCCTCCTCCTGCTTCGGCCTGTATGCTGCAACCAATTCTTTCTGTATTTTAGACTGAACCTGATGGTAATGGCTAAATTCGACTGAGAATGAGCCTGTGCCTCCGGTAAATGATTTTAGTCTGGATTGGTAATTGTCTAATTCACTTAAAGGCACAGTGCCGCTGATCAGGCTAAAACCACCAACCATCGCTTCGGTACGACTGATACGCCCCCTTTTGCCAGACAAATCAGCAGTGATATCCCCCATCGCATTACTGGGCGCAGTAATTGTAATATTAACCACAGGCTCCAGAACGACTGGTTTTGATTTCAGAATAGCGTCGATAAATGCCTTTTTCCCGGCAGCGACAAAAGCGACTTCTTTAGAGTCTACAGCATGGTGTTTACCGTCAACAATAGTCACTTGTATGTCTTGCAGCGGATACCCGGAAATCACTCCTTCATCGAGCACCTTTTGAATGCCTTTTTCAACAGCAGGCATAAACTGTCTGGGGATGACGCCACCAGCAATTTTATCGACGAATTCAAAACCACCGCCGCGTGGGAGTGGTTGCACCTTGAGTGACACTTCACCAAATTGTCCTGCCCCACCTGTCTGCTTTTTGTGCCGATGATGGCCCTCTGCCCTGCTGGTGATAGTTTCTCGGTAAGCAATCCTCGGAGGACGCGTTTTAACATCAATATGATATTGATCTTTTAACTTGTCGAGTATGACACGTAAATGTAATTCCCCTATACCTCGCATCACTGTCTCATTCATGTTCGCATGATGCTCAATAATTAAACTAGGGTCTTCTTCAATAATTTTGTGTAAGGTATCAGAAATCTTTTGCTCATCACCACGACTTTTTACCTCTATCGCCAAACCGTACATGGGTGGTGGAAAATTTAATGAACGTAAGTGGATGTGATCCTCATCATGAGAATCATGCAAGACGGCATCAAAATGCACATCGTCTACTTTATTTACAGCGCATATATCACCAGGCATACCGGAGACAACTTCAGTATGTTCTTTACCCTGTAATTTGAACAAATGACCTACCTTGAAAGGTTTACGTCCATCGCCAATGAATAACTGACTGTCCTTATTTATTGTGCCCTGATGAATCCGAAAAATGGCGAGTTTTCCAACAAAGGGATCAACATTAATCTTAAACACATGGGCCAATACATGTTTACCGGCGTCAGGTATCACTTCAATAGGCACAGAATCATCGCCCTCACCTTTAAGGAATTGCGGCGGATTCCCCTCATTCGGGTTTGGCATTAATCTGGTAAATATTTCCAGTAACTCATTCAGGCCAGCACCGGTTTTGGCAGAAACAAAACAGACCGGGACCAAATGACCTTCCCTGAGTGACTGTTCAAATGGATCATGCAATTGTTCAGGACTGATTTCCTGGCCTTGCTCCAGATATATCTCCATCAGGACTTCATCAAGCTCAACTACTTGATCAACAATTTGAGTGTGTGCTTCTGAGACAGAAGAGAAATCCGTCTCATCACCCGATGGACTGAAGAAACAATCGACAACTTTCTGATTATTTTCCGTAGGCAAATTTATCGGCAAACATTCACTACCGAATGTTTCCTTAATCTGTATCATCAATTTATCCAGATCAACCTGCTCTGCATCTATTTTATTAACGATAATGAGTCGATCCAGCCCTCTGTCCTTGGCTATGTCCATCATGCGGCGTGTGATCATTTCAATCCCTGTTTGCGCATTTATCACTACAGCACAGGTCTCCACCGCAGGTAATACCGCCAGGGCACGACCCATAAAATCCGGATACCCCGGTGTGTCAATTAAATTAATATGACCACCGTGATAATCCATGCTGACGACGGTACTGTTCAATGAGTGTTTGTAGGCTTTTTCCTGGGCATCGAAATCACTTACCGTATTGCCCTTTTCAATAGAGCCCGCACTGCTGATTGCGCCTGATCGATGCAACATGGATTCAATCAATGTGGTCTTGCCCGAGCCGCTATGGCCTACAAGTGCAATATTCCGAATATCTTCAGTACTGTAGCTAGCCATCATTAATCTCCCCTGGACTTTTTTATTGATTCTTGTTTCCGTCTTTCAGCTACAAGACAAAACAATATGTAGCAAGGCCAATATGCAGTAAGGAAAGGATAGTGAAACTAAGGCAAGTATGAAAGGCCGAGAACGAATAAGTTGCTATTCGCCAGTGTGAATCAAGGAAAAAACGGCTTCTGGAAAAATCATTTTAGCAATGTCGTGCCAGGAGCATTCGCCCTTTGCGTGTGAGGTAGCCTTCAGCATTAATGAAACCGCTACTTGTGGCGATAGATAATAGTTGCCTGGGTTTTGTTTTAGGCAGATAAACCATGCCATCGCCATAGCGACATTCCAGTAATTCGGCTACCTGCCGCTCTTCTAGTTCTAATCCATCTATTGACATCACAGCACTCAAATCAAATCTCCAAAAAATAACTCACTGTTGTCTGTGACAGACACTTTGCCTGAGAATTCAAAAAATGACCCAAATTAAGCCTTAAATATCAGCAAATTACCCGCCCTGTGTAAGTTATATAGGTTATCTAATCAATTAAGTCAAGTTATTATTGTAACTAATTGATTAATATTGATATTAGTGGGTAAATTTGTACAATGTGAATTTTCTGTCAGTGCAAGGCAAAAATAGTCGACCGATTTGCCGGGAGCAAATTGGAACAGCTCCGCTGGCCCGAAGGGTGTAGCAGGATGCCCGCAATAAAAAGCACACGACCCCATGGATGGGGGAGGTACGATTACATGGAAGTAATCGCTAGAGTCGAGTCAGGAACAGAGACCGAGAACGACGCAGGATGCCAAAGTCGAGTTTACACGTAGTAAATGAGCATTTTGAGACTCTTTTTCCCAGTCCCCCTTGAGGGGGAAACGCAGCTATGGCGAAAAAGTCGCTTCGTACAAAGGGTTTCTATGGGATGTGTTGTTTTGCGAGATAATCATGTGTTTGCATCTCTTCAAGACGACTAATCGTTCTCAAAAATGGTTTGGTCAGGCGCTTGCCTGCGTAGAGCTCAGAGGGTCTTGCCGCTGCAGTTACAATCAGCTTAACGTTTCGATCGTAAAATTCATCTATCAGGGTCATGAATCGCCTGGCCTTATCATTCGTCAATTCGTCCATGACAGGAATATCTGATATCAAAACTGTTTGAAATAATCTGGCGATCTCAATGTAGTCTGCAGGTCCTCTTGGCCCATCACATATGCCATCAAAATCAAACCAGACGACACCATCTGCATGGCAAATGGTTTGAATCATTCGGCCTTCAATTTCAATCGGCAATCCTTCCGTGACTTCGTTTGGCGCGATGTGATTAAAATTAAACCCCAACATTTCCATCGCCTTTTCGTCCAGGGGTGAATGATAAATCTCTGCCTTATCCAGAAAACGCAAGCGATAATCAACGCCTGAATCTACATTCACTATTTCCGTATATTTTTTTATCAGCTCTATCGCAGGCAAAAACCGTTCTCTTTGTAATCCGTCCCAATACAATTGATCCGGCGCCTCATTGGAGGTGGTGACCAATACCACACCCCGTTCAAATAATCCCTTGAGTAATCCACCCAATAACATGGCATCCGTAATATCGGACACATGAAACTCATCAAAACACAAAACTTCTGTTTCAGCAGCAATGTTGTCCGCCACGATTTGTAATGGGTCAGTTACGCCATTAAGACCCCTTAATTGCGCATGCACCATTTGCATAAAACGATGAAAATGAATTCTTTTTTTTTCTTTAAAAGGCAGGCTGTCATAGAAGGAGTCAATAAGGTAAGTTTTCCCTCGCCCTACCCCGCCCCAGAAATATAGCCCCTTGATAATATTTAATTTATCTTTTTGAAATTTTCGTCTGATCTTTTCGAAGAAGTTATTTTCAGCATCATCAAACATTAGTGCATCGAAAAGTTTTTGAGTATGGCGCACAGCATTTTCTTGTGCCTGATCCGCATGAAATTCTTCGCGCAATAAATCCGCCTGATATTTTTCCAGAGGTGTCATCATGAACTAGTGTTATTATTAGTATGGTAATGTTTGTTACAAATAAGCTCTCATTACGTTGCAATGAAGTATAACCGAAAACAACAAATCACAAGCTGAGAACAGCATAATTATGATGTTTGCCATCGCAGCAATTCTACTGATTTTACTCATCTTTGGGCCGCAAATATGGGCCAGGCACGTGTTTAAAAAATATGCAGTAGAGATTGATGCTTTCCCGGGGACGGGTGGCGAACTGGCTAAACATTTAGTCAAGCGTCTCGAACTTACTGATGTTCAAGTCGAAGAAGGTGAGCAAAACGACAATTATTATGATCCAGAGATCAAACTGGTCAAACTATCTCCAGATAATTTCAACGGGAAATCACTGACAGCCATAACTGTTGCTGCACATGAAATCGGCCACGCTATCCAGCATCAAGTCGGCTATCAGCCACTGTCTTTACGCTCTCGATTGGCAAAATTTTCCTGGTATGCAGAAAAGATGGCCGCCGTGTTGCTGGTTGCTTTCCCTTTTATATCATTACTCACCCGCCTCCCTGCCGTGGGTGTTTTTACATTTGCCTGTGGCCTGGCCATTTTGCTTCTCCCTGTGTTGGTCCACCTGGTTACTTTGCCGGTAGAATGGGACGCCAGCTTCAAACGGGCACTCCCCGTGTTGATCGCGGGGGAATATATTCCTGAATCTGCTATCCCCATCGCAAAACAGATCCTGACCGCAGCCGCACTCACCTATCTGGCTGCCTCTCTTGCCAGTCTTCTGAATTTCTACAGGTGGGTGGCCTTTCTAAGAAGGTAAACCAGCAAAATCTTCAGCCTTACTTTAAAAGTTGATGCTGCACCTACAGGCTACTTATCATATGATACTGTTGTGGAATTCATGACACTGACGCCTGATACAAGCAACATCATTCTTATTGCAATATTAATACTCATTGCATGGATAGTTGTACGCATTGAATTCCGAAATAAAAATAATGAACAACTTACCCGTCTGGATGTTCGTCTGGAAGAGCATTCAAAAAAAGTTGATCAACTAGACTCACGTTTAAATGATCTTAAACAGGATCAGACTGAGGCCATTAGCAACTTAAGAGAAAAACTTGTGGGCTCATTCTCTGAATTAAGAGAGGAGCTGCGAATTATACTCACGGAAAACAATAGTCATTTTGAAAAGCGACAGGGAGAAGCAACCAAACAAACACTTGAATCTTTGCAAACGGGCATGACCAATGTACAAAAATTAATTGGCGAGACATTGACACGTCATAGTGATGAACTGGGTAAGCGTATGCAGGGCTTGACTGAACAAACTGATCAACGTTTGAAAGAAATCAGCGGTCAGGTTGAAAAACGTTTGGCTGAAGGTTTTGAAAAAACAACAGCGACATTTTCAGATATTGTCAAACGGCTCGCTTTGATTGATGAAGCGCAGAAAAAGATTACTGAACTCTCAACAAATGTGGTTAGTCTGCAGGAGGTCTTGTCAGACAAACAATCTCGCGGTGCCTTTGGTGAAGTACAACTTAATTCCCTAGTGAGAAATGTTCTGCCTGAAAGTCATTTTAGCTTGCAGCACACCTTACCGAATAACAAAAAGGCAGACTGTGTTTTATTTATGCCGGAACCCACCGGCATGATTGCCATTGATTCAAAATTCCCTCTGGAATCCTATCGCCGAATGAATGATGAACAAGCAAATGCATTTGATCGCAAGGCTGCAAAGAAGCAATTTAAATTAGATATACAAAAACATATTCAGGATATTGCTGAAAAATATATTATCCCTGGCACCACATCCGACGGTGCAATGATGTTCATACCGGCTGAGGCAATCTTTGCAGAGATACACGCACACCATGCCGATCTTGTAGAAAAAGCAAATAAAGCCAGAGTCTGGCTGGTTTCACCGACAACACTTTGGGCAACACTGAATATGGCGCGCGCAGTGTTAAAAGATGCGGCCACGCGTGAACAGGTACATATTATTCAGGAACACCTTGGTTTCCTTTCCAAAGATTTCAACCGCTTTCAAAAACGTATGGATAAACTCGCCACACATATCAGCCAGGCTAATAAAGATGTTGAAGAAGTCAGTACCTCTGCCAGGAAAATCAGTTCCCGATTCGAAAAAATTGAACAGGTGGAACTTGAAAATATCCCTCCCGTCTCATTAAATGTAGACGATCAGGAAAAAATGTCCTAGTATTGCACTGCATCAAATATTTTCTTTATAACGATCAAGCAGTAGCTGTCGAAAGCGAAAGGTATTTAAAGATTTTATTACAATTATAATGCACAAATTAAAAGCCATAATTTTTGATGTGGATGGCACTCTGGCCGCCACAGAAGAAACACACCGACAGGCATTCAATGCGGCCTTCAAGGAATTCAATACCCCCTTTCAGTGGTCAGTCTCTGAATACATAGACCTATTGAATATCTCCGGAGGCAAGGAACGAATTTTAAAATTTCTGCAATCAAAAGAATTTAAAGCTCCTGGAAATGAAAGCTTAAGGGAATACACATTAAAGGTTCATCAACGCAAATCCGAAATCTACCGTGAGAAAGTAATTGCCGGTCATCTTGGTCTGCGTAACGGCGTTGAAAGGTTAATAAAAGAAGCCAGGCAAAAAGGTGTCAGCATGGCGATCGCCACAAGTACTTCAACTGCTAATGTTGAAACCGTTTTAAAAAATGCGATAGGTAAAGATGCCTTATCGTATTTTGAAACTTTGGTTAGTTGTGATCTGGTTGCTGATAAAAAACCTTCACCGGCAGTCTACCAATATGCTTTAGCCAATCTCGGATTAAAACCTGAAAACTGTGTTGCCATTGAAGACACAAGCAATGGTAATCGCTCAGCATTGGCTGCTGGCATAAAAACAGTGATAAGCACCCACCCTTTGACCGTAGATGAAGATTTTACCGGTGCTTCTCTGGTTATTGATCAACTCGGTGAGCCAGAAAAACTCTTCGCCGTTAGCTCAGGAAATTCATTTGGTGCAGGCTATGTTGATGTCGATCTTTTGGAGAAAATTATTTCCTCAGACTGTTCTACCCACGAAGCATCCGATCTTGAGCACCCCAAGCTTGCAGCAACTGCAGGTTAAGGGAAACTCTCATATTATTTAATTACAATAAACGCAGCTGCATTTCCCCTTAAAATCCTGAATAGCAAGGGCTCGTCCTTTCCATTCACGAGCTTGAGAAATATCGGTACATCTTTCACAGGCTGACGATTCACCGAAGTAATGATATCACCCTGTCTCAGGCCGCTACGCCATGCTGGGCTACCTCTCTCCACATCGACAACATGAACACCTTCAATTTTTCCATAGTATTGGTGGTCCTCTTTGAGTTCATTAACAGTCACACCTTCCAGTCTCTTATTAATCGCGACGGGCGAACTAACTTCTTCTTTTGCTGCGGTCACTATGGTCGATATTTCCTTATTTTTCCCCGCACGCAATATATCAAAGACGACAGATTCACCTATAGTTAATAAACCAAAACTATTACGCACATCGCCCGCATGTCTAACCTTGCGACCATTTATTTTGAGCAGTATATCTCCGGGCTGAAGCCCGGCCTTTCCCGCAGGAGAATCCTCATCAACACTGGTGATTACCGCGCCCTTGTTCTGCTCTAAGCCAAAGGCTT
>Ga0066376_10005912_pt1 | contig 10229 bp, 4 predicted proteins | sample Knorr_S15_td_Bot_FD_77009 | JGI IMG/M metagenome (GOLD analysis project Ga0066376, IMG submission 77009) | Marine microbial communities from Southern Atlantic Ocean transect - Knorr_S15_td_Bottom_ad_5009_LV_A | ecosystem: Environmental > Aquatic > Marine > Oceanic | place: Southern Atlantic... | reverse complement strand
CGATCCGTACGACAACATGGGCAACTACTCGGCGTACGGGCACTTCAACGTCTATTTCAAGAACTATCTCTCGTGGATTCCGAATACGTCGGTGAAATCGGTCTCCCGCACTGGCACCTATCGCGTGAAGGCGCACGACCACCGCGAGTCCAGCGTTGGCGTGCGCGCGCTGAAGATTGGCAAAAACTCCGGGCGCGACTATTGGGTGGGCGTCCGGCATTGGCTGGTTGGGGACGAGATCATGCTGCGCTGGGGACTCAAGTCGGGCAGCTCGATGAGCGGCGACGGATCGCTGCTGCTCGACATGACGCCGGAGACGCGCCGGGCCTTTGAGGAGAGCCAGCCGCGCGACCACTCGCTGCGGATGGGCAACACGTTCCATGACGGCAGCCGGCGGGTGTCGGTCACGCCGGTGGCCCGCGGCGGCGACAGGCGGGAATTGTGGGTGGACATGCGGGTGGTGTACGGCTCGGTCGCCTCCAATCGCGCGCCCAGCGTGAGCATCGACGGGGCGTCGGTGGAGGGCAAAGTGGGCGAGCCGTTCAGCCTCACGGCCAACGGCAGCGACCCGGACAACGACGCGCTGTTTTATCGCTGGGACTTCGGCGACGGCATCGATGCGGCTTTCGGAAAGACCGTTTCGCATACTTATTTTCTCGGCGCTGGCTCGACGTTTTTGGTCACCTGCACTGTCGTTGACGGCCGGGGCGGCAGCGCGGAGGCGACGGTTGCAGTCGCGGTGGAGGGCAGCGACGAGCCGATTAACAGTTGGACACAAACCACGCTGAGCGACACCGGCAACTTTTCGTTTGCGGCGTTCGGCGGCGGGCAATTTCTCATCGGCGGCGACGGCGGCACGTTGGCCAAGCGCGATGCCGGCGCGGCGGCCTGGGCCAAGGTCGGCAACAGCGGCACCAAGCGGCGGCTTTTCGGCGGCGCGATCGGCGGTGGCACGCGGTTGGCCGTCGGCTGGCTGGGCACGGTGACGGTTTCCAAAAACGGAGGTGCGTGGCGCTTGGCCAAAGGTGTCGAGTTTGTGAACATCGAGGACGTGATCCACGACGGCGACCGGTTCATCGCCGTGGGCAAGGCGGGCAAGGTCGGGCTTTCGGCAGACGGCAAATCGTGGGCGTTTGATGACAGCGGCACGACCGCCTGGCTCAAGCACATCACGCCCGGCGACGGGCAGTACGTGGCGGTCGGCACGCGGGGCACAATCGTCACTTCCGGCAACGCCACAAAATGGACGGAGCGCGACACGCCGACGTCGAGCGGCCTCGAGAGCGTGGCGTTCGGCAACGGCCGGTTTGTCGCCGTCGGTTTCAAAGGCACGATCCTTTATTCGGGCGACGGACGGCGCTGGGTCACGGCCAAGTCCGGAACGAAGGAGTGGCTCAACGACGTGACATTCGGCGGCGGGATGTTTGTGGCAGTCGGCGCGAACGGCACACTGCTGACGTCGCCCGACGGCAAGGCGTGGTTGCGCCGCAGTTCCGGCACGGAGACTACACTCGGCGGTGTGGCGTTTGGCGACCGGCGGTTCGTCATTGCCGGGCGCGCGGGGCTGATCCTCGAGTCGGGCCAGTTAGCCGCACCGGCTGTGCCGCCGACGCTCTCGGCTGCCTTGGCCAAGGGCGGCAAGCCGAGGCTGATCATCGCCGGGCAAGCGGGGCAACTTTATCGCATCGAGGTTTCGTCCGACCTGCGGCAGTGGCAAGTGCTCAAGCTCATCGAAGGCACGGCCGAGCCGGTGGAGTTTGTTGACGAATCGGCCACGGCGGAGCGCGACCACTTTTACCGCACCGTCACGCCGTAGCCTTTTGCCTTCCGCTTGGCCAAGCGGGGTGGTAAGTTTTGCCGTGTCAACTTGAAGACAAATGAACACTTTATTGAGGTTATTCAGTTGGACGACCCTGTTTTGCTGCGCGGCATGCGGCGAGGCGGATGATAAACCAGCCAAGCCGGTCACGACCCCAAAGCCCATTGTGAGCCCATCCAACGAACCCCTGACAAACGTGGCCAAGGCCGGGTCGATCACGCTCGGCGGCGGGTGTTTTTGGTGCGTGGAAGCGGTGTACCAACGCATCGAGGGCATCACGAAAGTGACCTCAGGCTACATGGGCGGCACGGTGCCCAACCCCACTTACAAACAAATAAACACCGGTCGTACGGGCCATGCCGAAGTGGTGAAGGTGGAATTCGACCCGGCGAAAATCACACTCGAAAAAGTGCTGGCGGTTTTTTGGAAAGCGCACGATCCCACCACGCTCAACCGGCAGGGCGCCGACATCGGCACGCAATATCGCTCGGCGATTTTTTATCACAACGACGCCGACAAAACGGTGGCCGAGAAATCAATGCAAGCGGCCGGCAGATCGGGCGAGTTCAGGCGTCCGATCGTGACCGAGATCGCCCGGGCCGGCACGTTTTACAAGGCCGAGGGGTATCACCAAAATTACTTCAACCTGAACGCCAACGCGCCGTACTGTCGCGCCGTCATCTGGCCCAAGCTCCGTAAACTGGGTTTGAAGTTCAAAGATTAGCCGCCCGGCCGGTCGCGCTCCACGACGGCGCGCACGAGGGATTCCATTGCATCGAAGTCGATGTCCCCTTCCTTTTCCAAGTCGCGGTAAACCTGTTTTTCCAGCGCTCGGAGATGGGTGGAGTGAAGTTCCAGTTCGACGTCGTTCAGGCTGGAAGTGTGCTTGAGCATTTCCGCGATGCGATTGTTGTTGGCATCGCGCCGACCGAGCAACTGGCCGTGCAGTATTTCAAATGTGCCATGGGAAAGGATGCCCTTGCCTTCTGCGCTCTCAAGGTCATCCACCAGGCATCGGATGGCCTGTCGGCGGGCCAGCGCCATTTGGTATTCAGTCTCTTCACGAGTCTCCACGATAAGCCCCACGCGTTTCATGAGCCATTCAATCGTGGTGCCCTGCAGCAGGATGGAAAGAAGCACCACGCCGAAGACGAGGTTGAGGATCAACTCGCGCTTTCCCTCTCCGCTGTCTCCGGTGGCCACCAGCATCATGGCCAGCACCATCGACAAACTGCCGCGGACACCGGACCAGGTGATGACCGGCAGCCACGGTTTCTTCAGTTGCAGATCCTCGCGCCGCACCAGTTTGTGAGCCCCAAAAACAGTCACGCCCCGCACCAAAATCATGATCACGAAAAAGGCCACAATCAGCCCGGCGTCCGCCCATAATCCGGCCAGTTTTATCTCCAGCCCGATCAGGATAAAGACGAAGGAATTGGCCATGAATGCGGCAAATTCCCAGAAGGAAAAGACCGCCTCGCGCGTGGTCGGGCTCATACCGTGCTTGGCACCGACATTGCCAATCATCATCCCGCAAACGACCACGGCGATGACGCCCGAGGCGTGGAGTTGTATCGCGGCGATGTTGCTGCCGTAAGCGGCAATGGTCGTGAGGGCGACCTCGATAAGGTGGTCGTTGACCTTGCTGGTGAGGTAGGAAATGGCCAAGCCGACCGCAACGCCAACGGCTGTCCCAAGAAAAATCTCGCGCAGGAAATCACCGAGCACTTGCAACGCCTGCACCCCTTCTGCGTGACCCTGTAGGGAGGGAATGGTGAGTCCCAGGCTGTCGGTGGTGATCTTGACCACCAAGCCGAAAAGCACCACGGCGACACCGTCGTTGATGAGGCTTTCACCCTCGATAATGATGCCCAACCGCTTGGACACGGAGAACCCCTTGAACAACGCTACCACGGAAATGGGGTCGGTGGCTGCCAACATGGCGGCGGTGATCAAGCCGACCTGCCAAACCATGTCGCCCCGGATCAGATTGGCGACCGGCACAAAAACCGCAGTGGTCAGCAACATGCCGATGATGACTCCGGGGACGGCAAGAAACAGGATGGAACGCCGATTGTTGAGGAAGGACTTAAGATCCACATGGAACGCCGCCTCAAAGAGCAGGATGGGCAGGAAGAGCTGCAGCAGTATATCGGGCTGCAGTTTTATTTGCTCGAGTCGCTCCCGCAACCCGGGCGCCCCGTCCAGCAGCAGGCTCACCGCCAAGCCCGCGATCACCAGCAACACAGTGTAGGGCACCTTCAGCCGCTTGGCCAAGAGCGCCATGCCGCAGGCAATCACCAAAATGGCAACAAACGAAACACTCATCGCCGGGTTGTAATTTTATTCGTCACCGTTGTCCGGTGGACGGGCTGCAACAGGCTGGGGAATCATTAGCCAAGCCTGACGGCGCAAACCCAACCAAGGTCATACTGTTCCATCAAGCTAAATCCCGATAAGGGATGTGAAGAGTATCGCAAGATGTTCCTCAAAAGGTCTTATCCCTTGTGTCCATGTCCATTGGGACCTATCCTCAAGAACTCTCGAAGTTTCCAGAAGTGCCCTAATGAAAGAAACAACAGCCTCTTCGCGATTTACTCGCCTGTTCTTTATCACTGTCGCCTGCCTGTTGCTGGCAACAGCAGCACGAGCAGAGGATCTGGCGCCTTACAGTTTCGATCATTTTTTTGACACGTCCCGGCTGGTCAAAATTGACCTGAAGGTCGATCCCGGGGACTGGGACAAGTTAAGGGTGCAGCATCGGTCGCTGGTCAAAACCCTGCGCACGGACATTCCACCAACGGAACAGGAGAAACCTTTCGACTACTTCCCAGCCACCATGACCATCGATGGCACCAACGTCGGCAAGGTGGCCATTCGCAAGAAAGGGTTCGTCGGCTCGCTCGACCACAACCGTCCTTCGTTCAAGATTCAAATAGACAAGTACGAAAAGAAGAAAATGTTCGCCGGTGTCGATACGCTGACGCTGAACAACAACAAGCAGGATGCCTCAAGGATTCATCAACTCATCGGCTTCCATCTTTTTCGGGCAGCAGACCTGCCGGCGTCACACTGCAATCTCGCCCTCGTAAGCGTGAACGAAAAGTCGCTGGGGATTTACTCGAATGTCGAGTCGTTAGACAAACACATGATCCGCCGGGCATTCAAAAGTGCCAAGGGCACCCTGTACGAAGGCTCGGTCTGTGATTTTCAGGTGGAATCACTCGTTCGTTTCGAGCGCAAGTTTGGGTCGAAAAAGGCCATTGCTAACATCAAGAAAGCCAGTGTCGCATTGGACTCCGACGATGAGTCGCTTCTGGACAACCTTGGGAAGCATCTAGATCTCGACCGTTTTTATCGCTACTGGGCGATGGAGGTTTTGGTCGGGCACTGGGATGGCTACGTCAGCAACAAGAACAATTACTTCGTTTATTTCGACAAGGAATCGGACCGGCTCCATTTCCTCCCGTGGGGAGCCGATCAATTGGCCACCGACCGCAATATGTTCTGGCGCCAGGGCTTTGACCCGCCCAAGTCCGTCAAGGCAGACGCGGCCATCCCGCGGCGGCTCTACAAAAACCCGGAAGCCAAGAAGCAGTATTTTGCCGCGATGCAATCGCTACTGACGGAGGTCTGGGATGAAGACAAACTAATCAAACAAATCGACGATCTGCAGGCCATGATCAAACCCCACCGCATTGAGAAAAGTTTCTGGAGTCGGCGCCATGCCTCCTCATTCCAAAAGTTCATCAGCCGGCGTCGCGCGGAAATCCTCGACGAGATCGCCGACGGGAAATTTCCCGAGTGGACACTGGAGCCGCGAGAGATGATAGGTGAAATCGTGAAAGTGGCTGACAGCAACAGCACGTTCTCCCTCGAAATGACCGATGCTGAAAAAGGCCGGGGCGGTTTTGTGACGGCCAAGGGAACCGGGCAGGTAAACATGAAATACGGCAAGAAAGCCGTGGCCTTCGGATCGCCCATATATGGAGTGCGACAAAACGGGCGGCACTCCATCACGCTGCGAATCCATCGGGAGAATGCCGCCGACGGGGAACCCGAGGCGTTTGAAGTCACTTTCCCGCGGCCAAGGCTGACGGACGAGCGGCCGGAGGCGTCCTATCGAATCGATGTTTTCGCCAGTCCCGCCCAGGGGGATTTGTTTGTATCCAACTCACGCGAGCCGCTTGGCCGCTTGGCCGGCAATGTGGTGTTCACCCGGTTCGGAACCGACCCCGGCGATATCATTGAAGGTCGCCTGGAGAGCGAAGTGTTCCGGTTTCTCAACCATTCGGGGCGGTCCCCCAACAACGACGAGAAATAAGTAATTTGTTCTAGCGCTTGGCCAAGTGGCCGGTCATTCGCGCGGCTTGAGGAGGAGCCGGTAAAACCGGTTGGCGGTGCTTGGCCGGGTGTTGTCGGTGACCTGTGCCGCCTGGGCTTTGGCGGCGGCCTCAATGGTTTTGAGCGGCAGCCACTCCGCTTGGCCAAGCGCGTCGGTGAATTGCACGACGGCCCCCCTTCCTCCCGGGAGTGGAAATGACAGCACAACCCCCTCGGCGGTAATTTCAATTGTTGTAAAGCTGATGCTGGCCCGCTCATCCGGAGCCCCGGGTGAACCGTGAGTTTCCCAACTTGCACGCCAATACTCCGCACCCACTTCTGCTCCGGGTGTCATAGCCCGCTTGGCCACGAGCGAAAATCCGCGACCGTCCGTCGTTGGATGCCAGTCGTCCAGATAGCTCAATTCAAGGATTGTTCTGCCGGCTTGATCGACGATTTCCAACCGGCCGCCTCCATTGCTCAACTTGCCGGTGTACACTCCGCTGATGTCAATCTCCGCGCCGTAACGTGTGGCAAACGCGCGGGCATTGCGCACCAGCAAAAGCCGTTCGCCGGGATCGAGGATTTGATCCCCGTCGGTCAAAAAGGAGAACCGCACTTCGCCGGACAACGCCAGGCTGGTGAGGTTCAACGGCTGTTCGCTGTTGTTCAGCAGTTCGATGAATTCAAAGTCGGACGCCTTGAAAGTGGAATCAACCGTGAGTTCATCCGGCGTCGGATCGGCCGGGTGATAGTGAAGCTCGGAGACGAGCAAATCGCCGGCAACCGGGGAAGGCGCGATGGAGTAAAAATAAGTCAGCAGGCCGGACCATTTGCTGGAAAGCGGCGGGTTGTTCGAGCCAGTCAGGCTTCTGTGCGTCGTCTTGTAAACTCGGGCGGTCAGCAGTGTGCTCTCGGTGATTTTGATCGGTGTGTTCCCGTAGAGGATCGCCTTGGCGGCAACGCTGCCACCCGCTCGCCGAGGGTCTGTTCCGTCCAGGGTGTAATAGATTTTCCCGCCCTCTCTGGACTTGAGGCTGATGAACGCGCCGGGCTGGATGTATCCAGCAGGCTTGTTGGACTCCGGAGGATCGACGAACTGTTTTTCCATGAACGACATCCGCTGCGCCAGCCAGGTTTTCATGTGGTTCACCTCGCCCTGATAGGTGCCGCCGTAAGCGCTGCGCGGGCGCTGGTTCCACTTGGCCAAGTTGCGCTTTTGGGCCTCCCTCAGTTCGTTGGCCATCCCGTCGATGATCGCGTTGATGTTGGCCTTGCTGAATTCCGCACGGCGAAGCGACTGAAAACGGTCAATGTATTTCTGGAAAAAATCGATGTCGGAAAACATCCTCTTCCACCACGGGTAGTTGAAAAAATCGGTGCCGCGATCACTGGAGGTCGACCGCCATTGTCGCGGGTTGTTGTCCCGCCCGTCCGTCGAGCCCAGTGCTCTGTCAAAATCCCAAATGGGACCAAAAGTTAACTTGCCGCCGCGAGGCTTGTACATGAACCCACTCAACCTCAAAGCATCCACGTTGAAGGCGAGTACATTGAGTAAATGATGGTCTATTGCCGCATCGACATCGATATATTTTGCGTAGCCTCGTGTGGGATCCCTGAAATATGAGGCGTTCAGCGCCCTGCCCATCTCGTTGAAAAACCGGCGGACATATTGCTGCTGGGCATCACGCCCGGGTCGCTCGATCTCCACTTCTTTCGGGTAGACATACTTGATGCTTTGACCGGCGGCGCCAAAGCCGGAATCGCCGGGGTCGGCCCGGTCGATTTTAAAGATATAACCCCCGGAGACATCCGGCTCCAGTCTGTGCTCCTCGAACAGTCGTTCGACGTCCACGCGGTCGGCATCCCGGCTGATTTTTTCCATCAGCGCGTAAACGCCATAATAGTCTGCACTGGAGAGAGCGCCGCCGCCGGTGTTCAGGTACAGCTCGACAAACCGGGTGCGTGGAGCGTATCGGCCAATTTGGCGGCTCAACTCGAAAATAAACGGGTTGTGCATCAGGGTGAGGTCGAAGTTGTACGGCCCCCACAACACCCAGTCTGATTCGTTTGGCATGCCGAGCAAGGCAAGGTTTTTATCCTGCCCAAACTCATCCTGCACCTCAAGCGACAGGGACACCTTGGAGCGCCCCGACGTGCTCGAGCCACGCACTTTGATTCCCACCTGGCTCGACGCAGCAAACGAACTCGTCAGCTTTGCGCGGCCATCGGTTGGCTCGATCACCGCCATTGATGCGGTTTGGTAATCGCCTTGCGGGGGGCGGCCCGAGCCATAGTTCTCCAACACAATTAACGGGAGGTCGGAGGAAACATTGGCCAAGCTGCGCTGCAGGCAGAAATAGGTTTCGCTCCCTACAGACCCCATGCCGCCCTGCGGATGCACCAACCGGGCCTTGACAGGAGTGGTATCCCTGAACGTCAGCGGACCGGTGTAAACCGTCGAAGATCCTGTCGGGACAGTGCCGTCCAACGTGTAGTGAATCTTGGAATCCGGATTGGCTGTTTCCGGTTTTTGCAGTTCGATTCGGATCGATGAATTGAAAGACCGGCTTGGCTGCAAAAACATCACGCCCTGCTCCACGCCGGGAACCGTCTCGTTGTTTCTGGCGCGCGGCGTTGGGGCAAACATATACCCGAATGACTCCATGACGTCCGTTTTTTTGTAGGCGATCAATTCCGGCAAAATCAGCAAATCAGAGCTGGTGACCTTGTTGTTAAGGCCGTGAATCGCGAGCAGGTTGCGGCCCTCGACAAGGACGCCCCCCGCGTTTGGGATGGAAAATTCAACGGGCGATGTCGCCGTCGAGTCGGGTCGGTTCTGGGGCGCGCCGGATTTCCAGTTCAACGTCGTGGGAGCGTTATCGCTGGCGACTTTTTTGCCGTTGATGAAGGCGGCGAATCCATCCTCGTATTGCAGGTGCAACGCCAGTTCATCGATGTTCGACAAATCCGCCACGTCGAACGGAATACGGATGTAAACCGTCTCGTTGTTGTTCCGCATCCCGGCGACATTCAGCCCGATGCGGCTCCCGTAATCATAACCCACGCCGGTCCGGCCTGATTTCCAGCTGGAGTCGTCAAAGCCGATTTTCTTCCAGGCGGTATCGTCCGAACTGTTCACCGGGACAGTTGCCCGGGCAGCCGCCCTCTGCTTGAGCAGTACCACCTGATCCCGCTTTGTGTTTCCCTTGCCAAACGAAACGTCCTCGTGCTGCGGCGGGTATGCCGGGGAGAATTCCGAGGCAACGCCGGAGTTCGGATTCAGCAACGCAAGGTAGCCGCCCTCCTTCCGCAACTTAAAATCCGTGTGCAGCGGCGCGTTGCCGCTCGTCCGGTTTTTTCCGGATGCAAAAACGACGATGTAGCCACGAGCCGAAATCGTGACTGCCGGGAATCTCCATTTTAACTTGTGGCCCGGGTCGTCGGTCAGAAACCAGCCGCTCAAGTTGGCCGGCGAACCGTCCGGGTTGTGGATCTCTATCCAGTCGGATCGGTCGTCATCATCGTCGATGGTGCTCCTGCGGTTGTCCGCCATGAACTCCGAGATCATCGGTGCTGCGAACGCGGGAACGCCTGCCAGCAGCAAAGCCCCGGTCATGAGTTGTCTTAAGTTATTCATACATCCTCTGTAGTCGTTGCCGACACCGACTGCTGCAAAACAGGGAGTCGATTGAAGATGGTACGCGCGAAAGGAGTCGAACCTTCACTCCCGAGGGAACCGGATCCTAAATCCGGCGCAGTCATCTTAAATACTTTCTTTCCTAGCAAATACGCGGCCTGTTTTCAGTTTGTGCCGATTAATTTGCCAACTTTCAGTGAATTACCGGCACAAAAGTCAGTTCGAACTGGGCAAACTCAAACAAGCCTCATCCGTTGCAGCAAGCTAATTCCAAATAGGCGGCGGGGTCGCCTTTGCTGATTAGGGGAAGGCAGGAAACGCGGCGCCAGTAACCGTTGCCCGGGTTGCCGAAATAGTCCCGGCCGTTGGCCCTGGTGAAGCCCCAATACACTCCGGTTTGATGCACGTGATGGCTGGGGCTTAATTCGGTCAAGACGCCCTTGCCGT
>Ga0066376_10005906_pt1 | contig 10234 bp, 7 predicted proteins | sample Knorr_S15_td_Bot_FD_77009 | JGI IMG/M metagenome (GOLD analysis project Ga0066376, IMG submission 77009) | Marine microbial communities from Southern Atlantic Ocean transect - Knorr_S15_td_Bottom_ad_5009_LV_A | ecosystem: Environmental > Aquatic > Marine > Oceanic | place: Southern Atlantic... | reverse complement strand
CGGGTTGCCACAGCGTGTTGTAGCCCTGCATTCTTTTCCAACGCGTGAGAATATCTTGCAGAGTATTATTGAAGGCGTGGCCAATATGCAATCGACCGGTGATATTGGGCGGTGGGATGACTATGGAATAGGCCGGCGCGTCACGGGTTTCATCGGCGTGAAAAAAATTCTTTTCCTGCCAGAATTGTCCCCAGCGCTTTTCAACTTCACCGGGTTCGTATTGTTTGTCTAGTTGAATCATTCAAAAATCAGCATAAAATCTGTAAACCCGTTCGGGTTCAGAAAAAGATGTTCGGGGGAGTCCATCACTTTATTTCAAATGGGAGAGGGCTTTTTACCAAAGATCGAGCAATAAGGAAAGATATTAAATTCCGACCAGCGTGACGCTGGGCTCTAAAGGTCAATGCCCAACAAACCAGAGGATGCCTTCAAGCCTTTTACTATAGGTTCGCTAACATTGCGACCCTCGTTAGAGGGCGTGACGCTGGACTCTAAAGGTCGATACCCAACAAGCCAGAGGATGTCTTCAAGCCTTTTACTATAGGTTCGCTAATATTTTCTCCCCTGTAAGGGGCTTTTTATTTTCTCAATCTCTTCGCGGATGATCGAGCGGGCAATTTCCGGGGTGATTTCCCGGACCACTTCGCGGATCGTTTTCAAGATGATGCCCGACAGGCCAGACATTTCTTTTTGCAAAGAAGAGCTCAGCGACCTTTCAAGAACCTGCCTAACCTGCTCGCCGGTAACCTGAATGAAACGGTCATCGCTATTTTCATCGTTCGGGGAATCCTGGTAACGCGGGGACTCAATGGCGGGGCTCAGTTCTTCAGAGCTGTAAACCTGTCTTTCCGCTCCCGAAAAAGCACCCGGTGCCATTCGCTCCAAAAGGTCTTCGGGTTCAGGAACGATGCCTCCCAAAACAGAAATCTCTGACTCTTTCATTTCGGAAGAGGCAGACTGTTTTGCATCGCCAGAAACAATTTCCTTGAACGCCGAATCGAGATCATCGAAGCTTTCCATTTTTCGTGACCGCACTTCCGCATAAACTTCGAAGTCCTCCGCAAAACTTCCCTGCTCTTCAAGAACAGGCTCTTCGATTGCAGGCTCAGAAACCTGTTGGGTTTCTTTTACATCCTGCATCATTTGGCTCAACACATCGTCGTCGCTGGTGTCTGCTGGAACGGGGTCACTGCCTATTTCCTTTTCCACATCCTGCATCATTTGGCTCAACACATCGTCGTCGCTGGTGTCTACTGGAGCGGGGTCACTGCCTATTTCCTTTTCCACATCCTGCATCATCTGGCTCAACACATCGTTATCGCTGGTGTCTACTGGAGCGGGGTCGGGGCTGATTTCACTTTCTACTTCCTGAATCATCTGGCCCAATATATCGTCATCGGCAATTTCTTCGTCAAAGGAAGGCACTTCGTCTTCGTCCGCCGGTTCTACCAACTCAACGGGCAACGGGTTGTCCTCCATCATTCCCATGGAATCGGTGGAGAGTTTTTCAACAGATTCCAGTAATTCTTCAAGACTCGGTTCATCATCTTTTTCGGGCTCTTCAACACTAGCTGAAGGTTCAGCCGCAACCGTCTCAGCCACAACGGTCCCTTCCATAACCTGTATTACCATTTGCACGATGTCGTCCGACTTGAAAGGCTTGGAGATATGGTTTTCGGCCTGGCATTCCTTAAAACGGCCTTCGTCAAAATCTTCAAAATCGCTGGCCAGAAGCAAGACCTTTATGCTCGCAAGCTCAGGAGTTTCTTTAATCTTCTGGCATAATTCAAATCCATCGAGACCGGGCATCTCCACATCTGCCAGAACGATATCGGGTTTGAAATCCGGGATTTTGTCAAAGGCTTCCTGTCCATCGCCAATGCCTTCGACCTTTGCATCTTCGTTTTCAAAAGCCATTGCAACAATTTTTTGAATTGTAATACTGTCGTCCGCGACAAGAATTCTAACAGTCATAAATTTTTACCCATCCGGTTTTTAATTGGCGAGTCGACCTTCAAGTGGCTAATATTTGGCTCATGACGATTGCAAAACCCTTCCAACAGGAAGAACAAAAAAATGCCGGGCTTGTTTTGCCTGCCCCTTCAGCAAACATATTTAATCAGCTAAGGGGTGCAATCTCAATCATTTAAGTATATCATATTTTTGTGGGACATTATAAGATTTAAGGTGGAAATTTGAGTTGGTTATTTTTTTGCCATACTGAATAAAAAATTATCATTGTTTTGGAGAATCTCTGGCATTGATGCTTTCTTATCTGCATAGACATTCAAAATTTTATCGCTGCGGCACTTTGCTGGTTTTCTGGTTGCTGCTGGCTTTCCCTTCCTCTTCTTTTGCCATTTATATTCAACTCGATACCATCGCCGATGTTAAAACCAATTTCAGTGAAGGTTGTGCTTCTATAAAAGATATAGGCAATCAAGCCGAAAGATTGGGAATTGACGCCGTCATTTTTGGTGACTATGCGAGAAACTCAATCGAGTTCGGCGCCAAGCCCTTTGAACGCATATTCAAAAATACCACTGGGGGACCTTCCGTGCTTGAGCGCGGTGCTTCCGGTTTCATCTCCGAGGTCAACGACAACGACAAACAGATAAAAGAAACTATTCTGATTCCCGGAGTGGAAACCATTCCCAATTATTTCTGGTCCGGCAGTCATTACGATAAAAACCTGACCGCGCATAACTGGGACAAACACCTGCTGATTGTCGACCTGCCCACGGCGCAGGAATATGAACAACTGCCATTGCAGAACAGCAACCTCTCTTCAAAATATACCGACCCTCTATTGAAGCCGTTCGCCATTCTGGCGTTCTTGTTCATGATGAGTGTTGGCGCTGTTTACAAAGGCTACGCCCGGGTGCTCACGGTTCCCCTCATGTTGCTATTATTTTTATTGACCGCGAACAACCATCCGTTTCGAAGCTCACCCTTCGATGCTTACCATGGCGATCAGGGAATGCAGCCCTATCAAAATATGATCGATTACGCCAACTCGCAAGGCGCGATGGTGTTCTGGAACCATATGGAAACCAGTTCCGGTATCCGTAAACACGGAACAACGAGTTTGGAAACGCTTCCTTATCCTGATGACCTGCTGAAAACCAGAAACTATACCGGATTCCAGGTCGTCGGCGACCACCCCATCCAACAGGTGGAAGCCGGGCAACAATGGGATCAGGTACTCATGGAATATTTACAGGGACAACGCGAACAGCCGGTGTGGGGTTACGGCGGTAATGACTACCTTTGTGAAGATCAGAACGGCGACCGGCTGGGATCGGTACGCACCATCGTTCTTGTCCGCGATAAAAATAAAGACACGCTTTTCGATGCGATGAAAAAAGGCAGGATGTATGCCGTCCGACAAGTGGATGACAATCGTCTATCCCTCGACGAATTCATCGTTGAAGATCAAAAGACCGGACAACAGGCAACACTCGGGCAAGAGTTGACCGCAACCGATTTTCCTGCGATAAAAATAAAACTGCGCTCCATAAAAGGCGGCAACAAAACAGCACAAATCCAAATCATCCGCAATGGGGTACTGGTAAAACAGGAAAACGTATCCTTACCTTATGAATTGACGTGGAGAGATGTTGGCAACGACCAGCAAGGCCGGGCTTATTACCGGGTAAAGGCATCGGTCAACTCCATGGATCATCTGGTGTCCAATCCCATCTTCGTAAAATTTTCAGACTCCCCCGGTGATGTTGTGGCATCTATACCGCAACCGACTCAGCAACAGGCACCCCCCATAAGAATGCCCGTTGCCCCAAAACCAACTGTACCGCAAAGTCCAGCAATGGCCCCGCCCTCGACTCCAGAAATTCCCAGAGCAAGGACTATGGCAAAAGCCGAGCCAACTCAAGTACCATCCATGGCAATGCCGGAGATTTCAACTCCCGTTTTCGAGCCACCGACCGTTCCTTCTGCAACACCCCCTGTCGCACCCGCTGAAGTCATGGCAAAAGCTTCGTCCGGCCGCGAAAGCGTTCGTCCGCCCATCGACCCGAAAAAGATTTTAACAGTGATGGTAGATGGTGTCGCCCTGCGCAAAGGACCGGGAACCGTTTTCCCAAAAATTATCAAACTGAAAAAGGGAGCCGAACTTGAATTCGTCCGCCGCACAAACATCGAGTTCAACAATAAAAACTGGCTCGTAGTCAAACGCGGCAACCGCTCCGCTTACGTCTGGGAAGGCGTCGTCCAATGGGCCCAGCGTGACGCTGGACTCAACTAGCTATAACTTTAACGCAGGCAACATCCTTCTCGGCTTAACGAGGTGTTGCCCTATACCCTCCCCCTCCTGCCTGTATATTGCATGTGTGCTGTCTAAATCGAGTACACCAGTGAACTCAAACCACCACCCCGTACGTCATCGCGAACGACCAGAGGGAGTGTGGCGATCCAGACTTAACAATATCCCACCTTTTTTGTAGGTTGTTCGGCTAAAAATAATTGTTTTGTTTGTTCTGGATTGCCACACTCCCTCCGGTCACTCGCGATGACAAGATATGGGATAGCGACTTTTAAATTAGGTATAATTATTAATTTCAGTGCCTTTGGTGAGTTGGTAGAGGAAGATTGTTTTGTCAGCGCTGACTTTTTCGGGAGTCATTCCGCGGATGCAAAAGCGGTAGGAAATAATGCGTACCGTTGGCTTCAGTTTTTTCAGTATCTCCGGAAACAGTTTGTCCAAAGCCTGATGGGTTAAATAAAGATAAACCACATCTGCATCCTTAGGATCAAAGTCATAAATATTTCCGCGGATGATGCTTACCCGATCATCGACCTTTTTAAATTTTGCAAGTAGCCGCGCCAACCCGACTTTTATCGGATCGATTTCAACCCCCACCCCTGTAGCCGAATATTCTTGCGCCGCCATAATCAATACCCGGCCCTCGCCACAACCCATATCACAAATAGTTTCTCCCGGTCTCATGTCGGCAAAATTCAAAATGCGGCGGATGGTTCGCGGCAAAAGAGGATGCCAGGGTGCGCCAGAAAAAATCGGCAAAACCACCATTCCTAATAGAATGATGAGACCAACCAACAGCAAAATCGTCGACATAACTTAAACCAGAGGAAAAAATTAATGGTTAAAACACTAAATGAGCAAAGTAATAAAGAATATTCAGATGATAGAGTCGGCACACGGTCGCCACTATAACGCCTCACCACCATCTGCACTGTGATCAATGGCATCCAGAAGAAAATTACCAATAAAAATTTTGTTATTCTAGCTTCCCATATACTCCTCAACGAAAAAAATCGATCTAAAACCCATTGAAAAAAAGCTGGTTGCAAGAAAAGCACGTGATTGCTATTTTTTTGGCACCCATCATTCATTTAATAACAGTATGAGTAATTATAATTTTAATTACGAGATAAGTTTTCCAAGAAAGCCAATTAAGAATAAATTGTCAAAATAATGGTTAAAACCCTAATAAATAAAAGGTTAAATCAATCTATAAAAACATTTACAGTTTTTATTATTCTATGGTATTATATTAAGTGATAACAACCAGCCAATCTTTATTGGAGAAACAAAAATGCAAACCCTAAATACCTATCATCAAAACACCCATGACTCCTCTCAGGAAACTACAAAAGATGTTCTGGAAGAATGGATTAAGTGCCGGGCAGAAGTAAACGCATTAAATAAAAAACTTTTATCCTTGTGCAAAAACGATAAAGAACTTCATTGGATGCAATCGAGAGGTTTATTAAATTTTCTCGAACATTAAGTTTTTTGGATCTGTTCAATCGACAGAGTCAGCTCATCCCACTTTTCTATTAAACATTGTTCTTCTTCTTTGACTTTGCGCTGCTGTTCCATAGTTTTCATCAGGCGATCTTTCTGGTCGGCCTCATAGATATCCGAAGCCGCAAGTTTCGATTGTAATTCTTCGTTCTCTGCCATCAAAATTTCCAAACGGCTTTCCACTTTTTCCAACCGCGATTGCAACGGTTTTAACTGTTTGTAACGCTGGTTTCTGTCGTCCGCTTCCTTGCGCTTTCTTTCCTTATCTATTGAAGAACTGGATGTGATATTTTTCTCGCCGACTTTTATCTTTTCTGTTACCGGCTCTTCTTTTGATTTCGCGCGTTCATAGTCACTGTAGTTTCCATCGTATTCGCGCACCTGACCCTCGGCCACTTCCCAGACACGGTTGACGAATCCATCCAGAAAAAACCGGTCGTGCGAAATGATGACCAGACTTCCTTCGTAATCCGACAGCACGGCCGCAAGATGTTCGCGCGAACGGATATCGAGATGGTTGGTTGGCTCATCGAGTAAAATACAGGAAGGCGGTGCCTTGTTATCCGAGGCAGAGTTACCGCAAAGCATTCGGGCAAGGGCCAAACGCGATTTCTCTCCACCCGATAACACAGAAACCTTTTTCTCCACATCGTCTCCCGAAAACAAAAATGCCCCAAGAATATTTCTTTGTTGAGTGCGAAGAAGTCCGGGTGCAGACTCCTGCAACGATTGCAATACGGTATGTTTGAAATTGAGCGTCTCTCCCTGATGTTGCGCAAAATAAGATCGCGACACTTTCACCCCTGGCTTCACCTCTCCACTGTCAGGCGATAACACACCGGCCATCATTTTCAACAATGTTGATTTTCCCGCTCCATTCTCACCTGCCAGTGCTACCCTGCATCCGCGCTCAAGAGTTACCGAAAAGTTTTCGTACACTTTTAAAGCACCGTAACTCTTGCTCACGTTCTCCAATTCAAGAACATTTTTTCCTGTCCGAACCGGTTGCGGAAAACGGAAATGGATGGCCTTGGTGCTTTCTGTGGTTTGCACCCGTTCCATTTTGTCCAGCATTTTGATTCTGCTTTGCACTTGTGTGGCTTTCGTATTTTTCGCACGGAACCTTTCTATAAACCGTTCCACCTCGGCAATACGCCGGTTCTGGTTTGCCGCCTGCGACTCAAGTTGCGCTCGCCTGTCTTCCTTCAGTTTTTCATAGTCATCATAGTTGCCGGAATAAACCGTCAAGCTCGCACGATCCAGTTCAAAAATGCGCGTGGCTAGCGTGTTGAGAAATTTTCTATCATGTGAAATCAACAGAACACTGCCCTCATAAGATTTCAGAAAAGATTCCAGCCAGATCACTGACCGCAAATCAAGATGGTTCGATGGTTCATCCAGAAGCAAAACATCGGGACGTTGAAGCAATATCCGCGACAGTTCCACCCGCATCCGCCAACCCCCGGACAACTGATCCAGAGGTTTATCCCATTGACCGGATTTAAATCCCAATCCCTGCATAATAATTTTTGCCCGTGCATCACGGTCATACCCGCCGAGCCGTTCAAACTCGTGCTGCAACTCGCCATAGCGATCCTTAAATTTCTGTTCGGCTTGCAGTTTTTCCAGTTCCGTTTTCACTTGCAAAAAATGCGGATCACCCAGCACCACTCTTTCCAAAGCTGATTGCTCACCGCCTTCTTGATCCTGCTCCAGCAAACCGTAACGCAATCCTTTTCGCAAAGTCACCTGTCCTGAATCCAGAGACTCCCTTCCGATGATGACTTTAAACAGCGTCGTCTTACCGGTACCGTTTTCACCAATCAGGCCCACCTTTTCCTTGGGCCGCAAATGAAAACTCACATCCCGAAAAATGATTTTCGAGCCAAACTGTTTATTCAATTTCTCAACAAAAATCACGGGAGGAGTGCCTCCTCTGGCGACGGGGCCATTACATTTTTAAGCGGACGATTATTCATAGGCTTTTAAATTTGGTTTTTGACTCTACGAAAAAGCATAGAGGATAATTGTACAATCCTTCCGCACGTCATTGTGAACGACCTCAGGGAGTGCGGCCGTGATATTTAACCTTTATTCTCGTGCCCCGAATTGGGGTAAATCCAGATTCAATAATCAATCATTATTACTATTACTATTACTGAAATAAAAATTCAGGCCATAAAAAATTACCTGTAGCCGGAAAATGGTTTATAATTTGGGTACATCTACCGATATATATTAATGAATAGTTAATACATTGCTGGTTTTACCCTGTTTCTTGTTATTTTCAATGACTAAAATTCTCAAAACAAAATACAAATTAATTACCGCAATGGCTTTCCTTTGCGGATTGCAATTCTTCCTGTTGCCGTTTTTCCATTACCATCCAGAAACAACCCATTCTCATATCGAAAAAGTCGGTGCTCATCAACACGCTGCACATGTGCATTCGGAAGTTTTAGAAGCCTATGCGCATTTAATAAATGCGCATCCTGCTGATCCCAAGCAGGACAAAGATTTACATCATTCCCATTCTTCCGCAGATCATGATCGGGATGATTCCAGCTTCTATAAATTTCAAGACAATGCCCTCAAATCATTTTTCGTTATAAAGCATATTGACAGTCGCGTTAGTTTTGAACCTGACAGTCCTGCCTTTTCTTCTCAGGTTAAAGTTCAAATTCCAGTTTTCAAATTACCGCAGTTCCAGAAAAACCATTCATCACGCGCACCCCCCTTCCTTTTAGTTTAATCCACTCTTTTTATTTTAGATTCTTTGCCCTGTTTTTTTCAGGCATAAGATCGTTCAAAATTTTTCTTTACACACGAGGTCTTGGATATGAAAGGCATTCTGAAAGCCTTTTTTGTTGTTCTGCTGGCTTTGCCCACTTTTGCACAGGGTGAAAGTTCTGTCATAGAGGAACCGATGGGAGACCTGACTCTGCGTCAGGCTGTTTCTCTAGCATTGACTAAAAATCTTGAATTGCAGGCATTTTCTTTTGCCATCCGCATCCGGGAAGCGCAGGCGTTGCAGGCCGGACTGTCACCCAACCCCCATCTGGATGTGGAAGTTGAAAATGCCGCAGGGTCGGGAGGATCGGGAAAGTTTAGCGGATTCGGAAAATCGGAAACCACCATTCAACTGAGCCAGTTGATTGAACTGGGCGGTAAACGAACTCACCGCATCGCTGCCGCAACTTTATCGAAAGACCTGACGAAATGGGATTACGAAACCAAACGCATGGATGTATTAACCAAAGTGTCGAAAGCTTTTACCGATGTTCTTTCAGCTCAAGAACAACTCACACTCATGCAGGAATTATTTCACTTAGCGGAAAAAGTAAACTCAACAGTTTCACAAAGAGTGCAGGCAGGCAAGGTTTCTCCCATTGAAGAAATCAAAGTAGGCGTTGCGCTCTCTTCAACCCGCATCGATATGGAACGTGCAAAAATAAAATTGCAAACGGCACGCATTCGACTGGCTGCGGCCTGGGGAAACAATAAACCAAAATTCAAGGTTTGCAAGGGCAACCTGTTAATGATTTCATCGCTGCCTGCGATGGATTCCCTAAGTAATGTTATCGCCAGCAATCCAGATCTTGCTCGATGGGCCACAGAAATTGCGCAACGGCAGGCCGTTGTTGATCGGGAAAAATCACATAGCATTCCCGATTTAACTTTAAGCGGCGGCTATCGCAGACTGGAAGAGAACAATGACAATACCATCGTCTTCGGAGTTTCCATTCCGCTAATGTTTTTCAATCGCAATCAGGGAACGATTCAGGCATCGCTCGATCAACTACAAAAAGCCGAATTGGATCAACGCGCCGCCGAGGTTCGTGTCCATTCCGCATTGACTGAAGCTTATCAATCACTGAAAACCGCCCACAGTGAAGTGATAATTCTCCAGGCTCAGGTATTGCCCGGCGCACAAAAAGCTTTTGATGCAATTAACGAAGGCTACCTCTTCGGCAAATTCGGTTTCCTCGATGTCCTGGATAGCCAACGCACGCTATTTCAGGCAAAGACCCAATACCTGAACGCATTTACCAGATACCATAAAGCGGTTGCCGATGTTGAAAGGTTAATCGGCAAACCTCTCGCGTCTTTTAACTTGGCGGATGGAGGATTGCGGCGATGAAATTTAAATCTTTGATCTCTATAATCGTGATTCTCGCAATCGGCGTTTTCGCAGGCCAGAAGATTCTTGATATAGAAACGACCGCAACAAAATCCCATAACCACGATTCGGAAACTCGCGAACATGAAGAAGCCCGAGGAGTGCATGGTGGCTGGTTGTTGTCTGAAAATAATATTCGGGTAGAAGTTAAAATTTTCGAGTCCGGTGTACCGCCGCAATTCCGGGTTTATGTAACCGATGCCTCGGGCCAATCGATTCCTCTCGATGAAGTAGAGATGACCATCGCATTAAAGCGATTGGACCGG